>Ga0207671_10000979_pt1 | contig 35379 bp, 32 predicted proteins | sample KBSC24metaG_FD_184352 | JGI IMG/M metagenome (GOLD analysis project Ga0207671, IMG submission 184352) | Corn rhizosphere microbial communities from Kellogg Biological Station, Michigan, USA - KBS C2-4 metaG (SPAdes) (version 2) | ecosystem: Host-associated > Plants > Roots > Rhizosphere > Soil...
CAGAAGCTGGCGCACCCCGACCTGCACTTTTCATACCCGTTTTTTGCGAAAGATGCTAAGGATACGGCACTCTCATTTATCGAGCAGTGGCGCGAGGCTCTCCTTGCCAATCCGTATTTAAGCCTGGATATCTGGCGCAGTTACCTGGATGCGGAAAATAAGCAGGCCAACATCAATATTGCCGAATGCCACCAGATCATCAAAAAATTAAGTTTTAAGCCCTTTGAGTCGATCTACAAAATACTGATCTTATGGCTGCCTGAATATTTGGATAAGGAAGGTAATGCGTTGCTCAAAATAATTGAAGAACCGCAACCCAACACACTGTTCCTGCTCGTGGCCCAAAGCCAGGACCAGATATTGAATACCATCCTTTCGCGTACACAGCTGGTGAAAATACCTTGCCTATCTTATGAAGAAATAAAGCAAGAGCTGATGGAAAATCACCATCAAACAGAATTTGCCGCAGCCGAAATAGCTTATTTGAGCAATGGTAATATGACCGAAGCGCTGGCGATGCTGCAGCAGGAAAATAAGAACTATCATACCTTATTTGTGCAATGGCTCCGGCTTTGTTTTGGCAATAAAGGCATCGAGGTGATGGTGTTTGTCGACCAGGTATCAAAGATGGGCCGGGAGAATCAGAAGAATTTTTTGCGTTATGGCATCAGCTTTATACGGGAGTGCTGTATGCTGATGGCAGGAGCAGGTAGCCTGGTACATTTGCCAGCACAGGAACTGGAAACCGCTCAAAAAATGATCAACGTAATGAACCTGGCCATGGCTCAAGCCATTAGTACGGAGCTGGAAAAAGCTCATTATCACGTGGAAAGAAATGCGAATCCGAAAATCTTATTTTTAGATGTATCTTTACAGATTATAAAAGTTTTAAATTTTAAAACGCTCCCGCAGGGGACTCATTATATACCGGATTAAATTATGGGATGTGGAAGTTGCTCAACGGGCGGATGTTCGCCCGCCGGCTGCAAAAGTAATGGCTCTTGCCTTACCAATGGCTGCAGCAAATTAGATGTTTACGACTGGCTGTCGAATATGGATATGCCGGCAAATTATAGGCCTTTTTCTATTATCGAAGTGAAGTTTAAAGGTTCACGAAAGGACTTTTTTATCAATCATGATAATATCTATCTCGAGGCTGGAGAATTGGTTGCAGTGGAAACCACAACCGGTGGATATGATATTGGCCACGTTTCTGTAACCGGCGAACTGGTGCGGATGCAGATGGTAAAGCGCCGTGTAAATGAGGCTGACGTCACCAAAAAAATATACCGCAGGGCCACCCCGGCTGATGTGGATAAGTGGAAAGCAGCCAAAGACCTGGAATGGGAAACCATGCACAAATCGCGCACACTGGCTTTAGAGCTGGGCCTGCAAATGAAGATAAGTGATGTGGACTACCAGGGCGATAAAACCAAAGCTACTTTTTATTATACAGCAGAAGGTCGCGTAGATTTCCGTGAGCTGATCAAACGTATGGCTGAGTCTTTCAGGATACGTATCGAGATGCGGCAGATCGGGATGAGGCAGGAAGCCAGCAGGCTTGGCGGCATCGGTTCATGTGGGCGTGAGCTATGCTGCTCCACTTGGTTAACCGATTTTAAAACTGTTTCTACTTCAGCAGCACGATACCAGAACCTTTCTTTAAATACATTGAAACTGGCCGGGCAATGCGGTAAGCTGAAATGCTGCCTCAACTATGAGCTGGATACTTACATGGATGCTTTAAAGCATATACCTGATAATGTAAATGTGCTTAGAACTGAAAAGGGTGATGCTCGCTTGCAGAAAACGGATATCTTTAAAAAACTGATGTGGTTTAGCTATCCCAGGGAAGACAACTGGATCCCGTTGGAAATTGATCGTGTAAAGGAAATTCAGCAGCAAAATAAGGCCGGGATAATCCCGGCCGACCTCGGCGAAAATGTTGAAGTAGAAAGCAAGCCGGTAAAAGTATTGGATTACGAGAATGTAGTGGGCCAGGATAGCCTTACCCGTTTGGACGAACGCAATCGCAACAAAAATAAAAACAAGAACCGCAACAAAAATAAAGGCAACAGGCCGCAGCAACAAGGTGTACCCGTACAACAAAATCCACAACAGGCAGCACCAGCTGAGGCAAGGCCAAACAACGGGCCAAATCCAAACAGGAACCGCAACAACCGCCGCAACAGGCCAAACAGAGACAACAATCAAAACCGAAACGATCAGAATAAAGGAAATGAAAGCGGCTCGTAAGCTATTTTTTACAGTATTATTTATGCCGCTAATTCTTTTCGTAAGCGGATGCACCGATCCGAACGCGATCATCGATCAGAATACCCCGATCGAAAATCATAACTGGTCATATACCAACAAGATTAAAGAGGCTGTTAAAATTGACGATCCTTCTATCGCTTACAATATTTATATCAATCTTAGGGTAACCGGCGAATACCGTTATTCCAATATGTTTGTGTTGCTCAGGCGAAACGGCCCCAAATTAAAGGCTGTAACGCGTTTTGAGGTCAAGCTGGCCAACCCTGATGGCGAATGGCTGGGCCAGGGGTCTGGTAATTTATATAGTTACCAGGTACCTTTGATCACCAACTTCAAATTCCCGCAAAAAGGTACCTACCAGTTTGAAATTGAGCAAAACATGCGCGATAACCCACTCCACGAGGTTAACGATGTTGGCTTGAGGGTGGAAAAGGCACAATAAAATTAAAACCCTATCCGGCTAATGGTGTTTACTTTATAATAAACACATTGGCATGAAAAAGTTGAGTTTGATAATGTGCGTCGCCATCTTTTACCTCACAAGCTGTGACAGGGGACAAAGTGATACCGGTAATACCACATCTGCTTCGGGACCAAGTACCAGTGGCCTCCAACGGGCCGACAGCATCAGAACGGTAGGCTCAGGTACAGGCAGCACCGGAACCAATCCACTGCAAGCTGTTGATACTGTTGCTAAAATTAAAGCTCCGGTATATTCGGTAACGGATACACCCAAAAAGCTAACTCCATAATCTTAAAATATTTTACCGCTACTTTGCTAAATTTCCTACCTTCGTTTTGCTAATATTTTTATCAAAATGAGTTCGGTTATCCTTATTGTTTCTATCGTTATCCTGGTGATCGCTGTGGTGCTGTTTTTGAAAAAGCCAAAAGCAACCGATGGTGTTTCTGCCGATGATCTGCTCCGCCTACGGGAAGAAAATAATCGCCTGCAAATCAACCTGGCAAAAGCCGAAGAAAAGGCTTCTGGGTTAACATTGGAAAGGGACAAAGCAGACAAGACTCTACAGGACGAACGCATCCGGTATGATACTGCAATGACCACCCTGAACCAGGAACTGAATACCGAAAAAAACCGGATGGCAAAGGCCGAAGAGTCATTTAAAGCGCAACGGGAAAGATTGGCCGAGCAGGAAAAATCGATACAGGAAATTCAGCAAAAATTTCAACTCGAGTTTCAAAATATAGCTAGTAAGTTACTGGAAGAAAAATCCCAAAAATTTGTTGAAACCAACAAAACTCACCTGGATATCCTGTTAAATCCGCTGAAAGAAAATATCAAAGCTTTTGAAGAAAAGGTGGATAAGGTATATAATATGGAAGCCGCTGAGCGCAATACGCTGAAAGGTGTTATTTCCCAGCTGATGGAACTGAATAAATTGATCAGCAACGAGGCACAAAACCTGACCAAGGCCTTAAAAGGAGATAGTAAGAAACAAGGTAATTGGGGTGAAGTGATTTTAGAGCGAGTGCTGGAACGCTCAGGCTTGGTTAAAGATCGGGAATACCGTTTGCAGGCAAGCTTGATCTCTGCAGATGGCAGCCGTTTGCAACCCGACGTGATCATTGACCTGCCGGATGAAAAACATTTGATTATCGACTCCAAGGTATCCCTGGTTGCTTATGAACGCCTGGTTAATTGTGAAACAGAGGATGAACGCAAACTCTATTCAAAGGCGCATGTGGAATCCATCAGGGGTCATGTGAATGGCCTCTCTTCAAAAAATTATCACGACCTGTACCAAATCAATTCTCCTGATTTTGTACTGCTTTTTGTACCGATAGAATCATCGTTTAGTTTTGCGGTGCAATTGGATGCTGAGTTATTTAGCGATGCCTGGGAAAAAAGGGTGGTGATTGTAAGTCCGTCTACTTTATTGGCAACCTTGCGCACCATATCCAGTATTTGGAAACAGGAGCGTCAAAATCGCAATGTGCTGGAGATCGCTCGTTTAAGCGGCGCCATGTATGATAAGTTTGTCGGCTTTATCGGCGATATGGAAGGCATTGGCAAAAACATCAAATTAAGCCAGACCGCTTATGACAGCGCCTTAAATAAACTGACTGAAGGCAACGGCAACCTAACCGTAACCGCCGATAAGATCAAAAAATTAGGCGCAAAAGCCAATAAGCAGTTGGATCAGAAGTATTTGGATGATGAATCACCGGATACTTCCAAAGCTGAACTTAACTGACCGTCGGTAGGCGTGGTTAATTGTCTTTAGTAAACGCATTCCATCCTTGCGCCTTTAACGCATGTACCACACCTGTTCTGGTTACCAGGTTACATCCCACTGATGCCTCTGTGATGTGCCCGATGATGGTGATATCCATTTGAAGCTTGATCTTATCGTAGTCGGCTTGCTTGATGGTAAACAGCAGTTCGTAATCTTCGCCGCCACTTAGCGCGCAAACTGTAGGGTCAAGATTAAATTCCCGTGCTGTTTCATAGGTCATCGGATCAAGTGGGATCTTATCTTCATACAGGTTACAGCCTTTATTACTTTGCTTACAGATGTGCAATATTTCTGACGCCAAACCATCCGAAATATCGATCATAGCAGTAGGCTTAATGCCGATGTCCTTCAACAGATCAACGATATCCTTCCTGGCTTCCGGTTTCAACTGGCGTTCTATAATATAGTCTTTTCCTTCCAAATCAGGCTGAATATTTGGGTTTTCTATATAAACCAATTTCTCGCGTTCCAATAGTTGCAAGCCGGTGTAAGCACCACCAAGATCGCCGGAAACACAGATCAGGTCACCCTCTTCTGCGGTGTTCCTGTAAACCACATCCTTTTCATCGGCATAACCGATAGAAGTCACGCTGATCACCAAACCCTGTTTTGATGAAGTCGTATCACCACCCACCAGGTCGATATTATATTTTTCGCAGGCCAGGTAAATACCCCGGTATAATTCTTCCACGGCCTCTAATGGAAATTTGCTCGATAAGCCCAAGGATACAGTAACCTGTGTAGCCGTGCCGTTCATAGCATAAATATCGCTCAGGTTTACTTGTATGGCTTTATAACCTAAATGCTTTAACGGCGTATAGGCCAGGTCGAAGTGTATACCTTCCAGCAGCATATCTGTAGAAACCAATACCTTTTTTCCGGCAAAATCGAGTACTGCAGCGTCATCGCCAATACCTTTTATGGTGCTTTTTTGAGTTAATTTTATTTGCCTGGTTAAGTGATCAATTAATCCAAACTCACCCAACGATTCTATATCTGTTCTCTCCTGGTTCTCAAACATTTGCTGCTATTTAAAAATATATTCTGCAAAAATACGAAAGCTGTTCAATTTCATCGTCATTAATACGATTGTAACAATTTACTATAAAGTTTATTTTATTAATACCTGGTTAATACGCTATCCCCATATTGGTCAAAATTTAATCTATATATGAAAAAGAACAGACTTTTATGGGTCGCTGCCTTTCTGCTAATGATTGCAGCTTGTAAGAAAAATGAGAGCGGCACTACAAATCCGCCTGTAACGCCTCCCGCACCAACGGCTTATGCAATTACAGAGGATTTCGAAAGCGGCAGCAAAACAGCTTATGCGGATGCCGTAGTTACCCTGCAAACAGGCATGTGGGACTTCAATGACGCTTTATTGGGTAGTCTGGCTGCCGATGCTAAAGACGGAAACAAATCGGTAAGACTGCGCACCGGCAGCATAGCCATGAACTTTGATATCAATGGGGTTAAGCAGATCAAGATAAAACACGCCAAATACGGTTCGGATGCAAACTCAACCTGGCAATTGCTGGTATCAGCAGACTGTGGAACCACTTTTACACAATTAGGACCCGATATCAATGAAACGTCCACAACATTGGTCGCTGATTCTTTTAAAGTGACAGCAACCTCAAAAGTTCGTTTCAAAATCCAAAAGACTGGTACTACCCGGATAAATATTGATGATATTACTTTTAGCGGCACAGGTGATCCTGGTATTGTAGTGGGCCCGCCGGATACTGGTGGACCGGACACAACCGGAACATCCAATCCAACTGGCGACAGGGGCATCACTTCGGGACCAGACGCGCCACCTGCCTCCGGCGATAATAGTGACCTTTTATTGGGAAATCCATCAAACGCCCAAAGTACTGTAGTGATGATGGATAATTACCTGTTCGATCAGAAGTATTATACCGAATCTTATAGCAGTACCAAAGGCACACCTAACTGGGTAAGCTGGCATTTGGATGCCTCCAATATTACCAATGCATCCGCCCGTTTGAATAATTTCGCCGGTTTTAATGGTTTACCATCTGGATGGTACGAGGTCCAAAGTAATAGTTATTCAGGCTCCGGTTTTGACAGGGGGCATAATTGCCCATCAGCCGACAGAACAAGCTCAACGGATGCTAATTCTGCTACATTCCTGATGACCAATATGATACCACAGGCGCCGCAAAATAATCAGCAAACCTGGGCCAACCTCGAAAATTATTTACGTGAGCAGGTAGTAGCCGGTAATGAGGTTTATATTATCATGGGCAGCTACGGTTCAGGCGGAACAGGTTCAAACGGATCGGTCACTACGATAAACAATGGTCATGTAAATGTACCTTCCAATGTTTGGAAAGTCGCTGTTATTATCCCGGTCGGTGATAATGATATCACTCGCATAACCAGTACTACATGGGTAATTGCAGTGAATACTCCAAATATTAATACGATAGACTCCGATTGGAAAAAATATATAGTTACTGTGCGGGATATAGAGACAGCTACAGGCTATAACTTACTGTCTGCGCTTCCGCAAACGGTGCAGGATGCTGTAGAAACTAAAAAGGATGCGGGTAATTAATTTTAAGGGATTACACTGATTATTTTTTGATTACACCGACCAGTAAAATCGGTGTAATCATTTTTTTTAATCTGTGAAATCAAAGGCCCAATTGGGCCGAAATTTCAAGCATTCTCTCAATCGGCTTTACTGCTCTTTCAATAATATGCTGCGGAACGGTTATCTCCGGCATTTCATTCTTGATGCATAAATAAAGCTTTTCCAACGTGTTTCGCTTCATATGCGGACAATCATTACACGCACAATTATTATTCGGAGGTGCGGGAATAAAAACTTTATCAGGGTTATCCTTTTGCATTTGGTGGATAATACCCGATTCAGTAGCTACAATAAATTCCGTTTCAGGGCTCTTGGTAGCATATTTTAGTAATCCCGTAGTCGACCCAATATAATCAGCCATTTTTAATATAACATCCTCGCATTCAGGATGTGCAAGCAGTTTAGCATTAGGATAACGTTCCTTCAGTTTGGTAATTTTTTCTCTCGAAAATATTTCGTGTACCATACAGGCACCATTCCATAAAACCAAATCCCGTCCTGTTTTTTTCTGCACATAAGCCCCAAGATTTTTATCAGGTCCAAATATGATCTTCTGATCTTTTGGTAAGCTTTCCACTATCGCTACGGCGTTGCTGGATGTACAAACAATATCGCTCAATGCCTTCAATTCTGCCGTGCAATTCACATAAGTTATTACCAGGTGATCAGGATAATTTTCTTTAAACTTCCTGAACAAATGTGGCGGGCAGCTGTCGGCTAAAGAGCATCCAGCTTTCAAGTCGGGTAAAAGGACTTTCTTGTTTGGTGAAAGTATTTTTGCCGTTTCGGCCATGAAGTGTACCCCGGCGAATACGATGATATCGGCATCAGTTTTAGCTGCCTGCTGGGATAATCCCAGGCTATCGCCAATATAATCTGCAATATCCTGGATATCGGGTTCCTGGTAATAATGGGCCAAAATGACAGCATTCTTTTCCTTTTTTAATTTTTCAATCTCATCAAAAAGATCAAGGGTCGGATCTATTTCTTCCTCGACAAATCCCTTCAAATTTATTTCCTCTAAGGTATCCATTTCCACAATTCAATTAATAACAATTAGTTTTATATATAAAAAGAACCTATTGTTATTGGTGTGTTAGTTATGTTTAAAAGTAGTGATACAAACTATATGAAAGATTAGTTTTAACCTTTTATTAACATTTAAGGCTTATCTTTAATAGTATATTTAATTGATTTTAAGATGGGTATAATATCGTCTATTTTCTTTTAAAACTTTTTTGTTGATAGTTTACCTGTCTTAAAAATGTTAGTTATGACAGTAATCTGGCGTAAAATTAGCGTAAAGATTATTGATATTGCATGCCTGAACAAGAGTTATCAACCTCTTAATAATTTGTTAGTTTTTTACTTACACAAAATTAACACGTTTTGAGTCTCTTGTTAACACAAGTAGTACTTTTACACAACATTATACATCTATATGACGAGAACGTGTGATTTTCTGGTAATAGGCTCGGGTATCGCCGGATTAAGCTTTGCACTTAAGGCTGCAAAGCACGGTAAGGTACTGATAGTTACTAAATCAAATGAGGACGAATCCAACACTAAGTACGCCCAGGGGGGTGTTGCAGTGGTTGTGGATAAAAAAGAGGATTCTTTTGAAAAGCATATAGATGATACCCTGATTGCCGGCGATGACCTCTGCGACAAGGAGGTTGTGGAGATTGTTGTTAAAGAAGGACCTGAAAGAATAAGAGAAATTATTGATTACGGAACCAACTTTGATAAGACCAATGAGGGTATGTATGACCTGGCAAAAGAAGGCGGCCATTCAGAATTCAGGGTACTTCATTATAAGGATATAACCGGGTGGGAAATAGAACGGGCTTTGCTGGATCAAATACATCTCAATCCTAATATTACTGTACTGACGCATTATTTCGCTGTGGACCTGATCACCCAACATCATTTGGGAGAATTTGTAGATAAGTCGAGTAACGATATTAACTGTTACGGAGTCTACGTATTAAACACCTTAAATGGGCATGTTGAAAAGATATTATCGAAGGTTACCTTAATGGCATCAGGCGGGGCAGGGCATATTTACTCTATTACTACTAACCCAACTATTGCTACAGGCGATGGGGTTGCGATGGTTTACCGGGCAAAAGGCAAGGTGCGGAATATGGAGTTTATCCAATTCCATCCTACAGCTTTATATAATCCGGGGGAATATCCTTCTTTTTTAATATCCGAAGCAGTGCGGGGTTTTGGCGGGATATTAAAACGCACAAACGGTGAAGAGTTTATGCAGGAATATGATGAGCGTAAATCATTAGCTCCACGTGATATTGTTGCCAGGGCCATCGACGCTGAAATAAAGAAATCCGGCGAAGATTACGTTTATTTGGATATCAGGCATCGCAATAAAAAAGATATATTGGCTCACTTCCCTAATATTTATGCTAAATGCCTGGAGATAGGGATAGATATGACCAAAGATATGATCCCGGTGGCCCCTGCCTGTCATTATATGTGCGGTGGCGTTATGGTTGACCATGAGGGAAGATCGTCCATTAAGCGGCTATATGCTTGCGGAGAAACATCATCTACGGGACTGCATGGTGCTAATCGTTTAGCGTCAAATTCATTACTGGAGGCCTTGGTATTTGCACACCGTATTTATGAGGATGCAATTAATGTATTTGAAAATGCTGTAGTTCCCGGTAATATACCGGATTGGGATGAGCATGGGGTGAAACTATCAAATGAGGATATCCTGGTGACACATAATATCCGCGAGATGCAGAAATTAATGAGTGACTATGTGGGTATAGTCCGCTCTGATTTCAGGCTGGAAAGGGCCATGCGACGCTTACATTTATTATATGAGGAAACAGAAGAGTTTTATAAGAAGACTAAATTATCTGTAAAACTTTGCGAACTGCGTAATTTGATACAGGTATCTTATATTGTAGTTAAGTCGGCAATGCTGAGGAAGGAGAGCAGGGGATTGCATTATACAACAGATTATCCGGTACACGCGGAACCGGTACATGACACGGTTTTTTGATTATATGGGATTATTTTCAATTTTTAAGAAGGAACCGGAACCAACAGTAGTTCCGAATGATAGTATAAAGGCGCTTGTTAATGGGATATTATTTGAAGGAGACGAAGTTTTCCTGAGATGGAGTTCAGATATTGAAGCTGATAAGCTTTATATAAAGAAGGAGTATCGCGCCGACAGAACAATTTATCACTGGGGCGAAAGATCTATCTTAAACTCATTGAAGTTGCCTTTTAAAACAGTATGCTGGAACCATAAACAGCATGGCGAAACAAAATCTTTTGAGTCGATAGAGTTTTCTATCGAGAGGCCCGATGCAGAGAAGTATTTCAGATCAGTAAACGAGCATATTGAAGCTATTTTTGGCGTACCGAAACGAAATGAGGATGTTCACCCGGACGATATAAGCCTGGAGTGGCGAATAAAGCCAGTTAAGATTTCGTTGAGTCTGTATAACAAGGAATATCCAAAACTTAATTTTGAGATAGGGTGCTGGTTATAAAAGAGCGGAAAACGGGATTCGAACCCGCGGCCTTCAGTTTGGGAAACTGATGCTCTACCAGCTGAGCTATTTCCGCTTTTGATTGCTCTAAAGTAAAGAGTATTTTAGGTATTAGAAAATATAATGTAAATTTGAGTATGGTGCGCACGATATTAACCCCGGACAATACACATATTGAATTGGACATACCTGTAGAATATGTGGGTAAACCATTGGAGATTATTTATCAAACACTTGACGAAAGCACAGGGGGAGAACCACCTAAAAAATCAATGAGGGATTTCTTAGGAATTTTATCTGATAAATCTGCTGAAGGACTACGCGAACATATTAAAAAAACCCGTGACGAGTGGCAAAGGGATTTTTAATAGATTCAAATCCAATCATAGATTTTTTTAACAATTCGCTGCCAGAAAAAGGAATCGAATTGTTATTGAATATAGACCCTGTAATTTCTATTGTAACTCAAATAGAGATTCTTAGTAAAAAAGATCTTCTGGAAACTGAAATCTCAGCGCTTAAAGATTTTTTGAAGATAGCCGTTATTTATGATGTTAATCAGGACGTTGCCGTTAAGACAATTGATATCCGGTTGAAGTATAAAATAAAATTGCCAGATGCAATTATAGCTGCCACCGCGATAACCCAGAATTTAATTTTAATATCCAGAAACACTTCTGATTTTTCTAAAATAAAAGAGTTGGAAATCATAAATCCTCATTCTATTTAATATGGCTTTGATTCTACCTGTAAAAGACAAAAGCCCTGCCTGGGGAAATGATTGCTTCATTGCCGAAAATGCCACCATTGTAGGCGATGTTGTAATGGGCGATAATTGTTCCGTTTGGTTTAACGCGGTGATCAGGGGCGATGTGCATTATATTAAGATAGGCAACAATACCAATATACAGGATGGGGCCGTTATACACGCCACCTACCTGCGTGCGCCAACTAACATAGGCAATTATGTTTCCATCGGCCATAACGCCCTGGTGCACGGCTGTACGCTTCGTGACAATGTGTTGATAGGCATGGGTGCTATCGTAATGGATGATGCTGTTGTAGAAGAGTTTGTGATCATAGGAGCTGGCTCCGTGGTGCTTGAAAAGACAGTTTGCGAATCAGGCTATCTCTATGCCGGTACACCGGCCAAAAAGATTAAGCCGCTAACCGATGAGCAAAAACAAATGCTGAAGACATTGCCTGATAATTACATTATGTATTCTGGCTGGTTTAAGGAGTTGTAGTCGGCTCTTTTGGAATATCTATCGGTTCTTCTGCCTCCCAGTTTGATCTTAGGGTGATATCCTTGGCATACAGCCAGATGTTTTCCGGTTGCTCCCTTCGTTTTACGTTACCGCTGTCCCACTTACCGTTTCGGTTTCGGTCATATACCACCCGCACATTATATTTCCCAACCGGGTAGTCCTTGTAAGTGATCACCATATTTTTTTTCACGGCGTCACTCCGTACCAGTTTTTTCTGATCGTTGAGCAACTCAACCACGTAAGCTTTAGAGGTATCAGGTATTGTGATCTTTAGGTTCAATAAACCATAATTATCCGCCTTATCAATAGTGAAGATTTTAGCTAATTTTTTATTCTTATCCCCATAAATGGTGGTTAGCGCACCATCATTTACTACTAACTGGTACCGGCTGTTCGGTTTCCATCGGTATTTCAGAATCAATTTTTTAAGGTTTGAGGTATCCTTGGTTATTGTATAATTAGAAATATTGGTAGAGTCCTCATTTAAAGTAATCAGCGAGTTATCAAAGTTTTCAAGTGGTATGCTGGATATTATATCCAGGTTCGCTGTTGGTTTAAGCTTATTATCAGGCGTGGTATTGAATTGCAGGCTCACGGTGCGCACATAGCTTTCCTTACGGCCTTTTCTCAGCGTTATGGTATCCAGGGGTTTATTATTGTCCAGGAACGAAACCCGGATCGAGTCGAAATCCATGTTCCGCATATAGATCGACGCGGTATCACCTGTTTTATTAAAGTTGACTATTTTTTGCTGGTCAAGTGCTGCTGGGGTAAGTATTTTTACTGATGGCCTGGCGATAGGCTTGTTGAAAGTAAAAAACATCTTTCCATCAACATCAAACCTCCGCTCTATCATACGTAACTTTTGTGGCTCCTGCTGGAACAGGTTCAGGTGAATATTAGCGGTATCTTTTCTTAAATGGATAGGCTCTTTGAGAAAAGCGATCAGTTCTTCGTCTTTGTCGTATATTTTATTCGGGGAGGTTTCCTTCAAAGCATATATTGTGTAGTCGCCTTCGTGCAGGTTGTTCAAAGTAAAGTTCCCGGAAGAGTCTGTACTTGCATAAATAGTGGGTTTCTTTTTCCCGAAAAGTGTGTCCTTTTTGAGAGGGAAGAGCATCACCGTGATATCTTTTTCTTTTTCCTGCGTCAGTGTATTCTTGACCGAGCCGGATACGCTTAACGAATCGATATGATCACCGGTCGAAAATACATAAGTAAAGTTCTGCAAGATGTTCCCTTCGTTCAGGTCGGCTATGGATTTACCGAAGTTGATCACATAAGTGGTGTTTTTTTGGAGGGTATCTTTGAAGTCGACCACGATACTTTTTTTGCTGGTCTTGTAAGTTGGCAACTTGTCTTGCGCCGGGCTCATGCTGATTTCCTGGAAAGGATTTTTCAAGGCGAAGTATTCATCAAAATCGAGCCGGATCTGTTTGGCATTAAAACGGCGGGTCATGTTGGCCGGGGTTGCCTTCAACAATTTCGGAGGATTACGGTCTTTTGGACCACCCTGCGGTTTTTGCTGACTCGCGCACCCAAAAAGGAAGCACGTAATAAAAAAAGCCAATAAATATTTGCAGAAAAATGCCGCCCTTTTGTTTAACCTCATTTTAAGCCCTATAATCGATTTTTGTGTTTTGATGAAGATTATTATTCGGAGATAAAAATAATTGATTTAATGAAAGATTTTTAATTGGCTAAAAACTATATTTAAACCATTGATAATCAGTAATTTACATTTTATCTTGAAATATGAACCATTAAAACTGATATGTCCGACGGAGAAACCCCTGAAATCCTTGATGCTTGTCCCAAAGTGCGCGGTTTGATCTTCATCAATTTTTCACGGGCCTCTTTTGATAATGAAACGAGGTTTTGGTAATTGAATTCCGGATTGATTTCCTTGTCCTCCATTTTTCTCATCTTCTCAACGATGTCTAATTCCTTCTCAAAATAACTCTCATATTTGATTTTTATTTCAGCCTGCTCAATAGTTTCTTTATCGTATTTGGAAAGGAGTTCGTCCAGGTTTTCGTCGATCTTTCTCAGATCAGAAAAAGCTACCTGCGGCCTGCTGAGTAAATTAAATAACCTTACATTTTGAGATAGGGGCGATGTGCCTAATTCTTCAAGCAGTGGATTGATGTTGGTTGCATCAACCGAAATTTTTTTGGTGTAGGCAACAATGATGTCTGAATTTTTAACTTTTTGATTTACCTTCTCTATCCGCTCTTCATTTATTAATCCGAGGTCATAACCTATCGGACTTAGCCGGATATCCGCATTATCCTGTCGAAGCAGCAGGCGGTGTTCCGCACGCGAGGTAAACATGCGGTAAGGCTCCTCGGTACCCTTTGTTACGAGGTCATCAATTAATACGCCGATGTAAGATTCTGATCGTTTCATGATCAATTCATGCTTATCATTTATTTTTTGGTGTGCGTTGATCCCCGCAATGAATCCTTGCGAAGCCGCTTCCTCATAGCCGGTAGTTCCATTGATCTGGCCAGCGAAATACAGATTGCTTACCAATTTGGTTTCCAAAGTCAAACCAAGCTGAATAGGGGGGAAATAATCATACTCAATGGCATAACCGGGCCGGAACATTTTTGCGTTTTCGAAGCCAGGTATTTTACTCAGCGCTTTGTATTGGACATCTTCAGGAAGAGAGGTTGAAAATCCATTGACATAGATTTCACAAGTGTTCCATCCTTCGGGCTCAACAAATATCTGGTGCCGGTCACGTTCAGCAAAGCGGTTGATCTTATCCTCTATAGATGGACAATACCTTGGACCCAGCCCTTTGATTCGGCCAGTGAACATAGGAGATTTTTCAAATCCTTCTTTCAGGGTTTCGTGCACGTCACTATTAGTATAGGTGATCCAGCAGCAGCGCTGGTCTGTTGACCGTTCAACATCAGTGTAGGAGAAGCGTCCAGGGTTTTCATCACCCCATTGTTCTTCCATAACGCTATAATTTAGGCTGCGGCCATCCACACGGGGTGGGGTGCCAGTTTTCATTCGGCCAGCCTCGAAGCCAAGTTCTACCAGTTGCTCAGTTAAGCCGGTTGCTGCTCTTTCGGCAGTACGGCCTCCACCAAACTTTTTCTCGCCGATATGTATAACTCCGTTTAGGAAAGTGCCATTAGTAAGTACTACAGCGTCACATTCTATCTCGATACCCATTGACGTGCGGACGCCTTTAATTGTATTATTGGTTACCAGGAGGGAGGTAACCATGTCCTGCCAAAAATCCACATTGGGGGTTCTCTCTAAAGCGATCCGCCATTCCTCAGCGAAACGCATCCGATCGTTTTGTGCACGGGGGCTCCACATAGCAGGGCCTTTAGATAAGTTTAACATGCGGAATTGCAGTGTTGACTTGTCAGCGATAATCCCGGAGTATCCGCCCATTGCATCAATCTCCCGCACGATCTGTCCTTTGGCCACACCGCCCATTGCGGGGTTACAGCTCATTTGTGCTATAGTCCCCATGTTCATGGTAATCAATAACACTGATGAGCCCAGGTTGGCAGCAGCAGCGGCGGCTTCACAGCCGGCGTGTCCCGCACCTACAACAATTACATTATATTTTTTAAACATCTCTCCTCCATGTTCCACGTGGAACGCACAAAATTACGCTCATTTATCAGATGTTCCACGTGGAACTTTAAATAATGATAATAACGCTACAAAGGCCCAAATCCCCTCGAGTATAATAAAAGGGTAGAATTTGATCATATATGAAGCAAAGCCGCACATGCCCGCACCTATAAAATTCAATAAGCTATAGGCTTTACTGTCTGCGGATAGCTTTTTATACAAGTTCAATAGGAATGCGATCAACAATATAATAACGCCCGCTGAAGCAATAATATCCGATAATTTCATTTATGATTCGTTAAGTTCTATCAATTCTATCCAGCGAATGCTCTTGTTATCTAACTCATCATTTAAATGAGCGATTTGCTGCGCTATTTCTATCAATTTAGAATGATCATGCGTCCCCGAGTTAAGCTGCTCGGTTAGTGCTTTTATTTTGATCTCAACCGCAGCAATATCTTTATCCAGGTTTTCCAGCTCCTTTAACTCTTTAAATCCCAATTTATTCTTTTTAGGTTGAGGCTTTGGTTCGCTTTTTTCAACTATGAGATTAGCTTTAGCCTGTTGTTTGGCTATTTCCTGTTCATACCTGTAAGAAGAATAATTGCCGTTAAATATCTTGACACGCCCTTCGCCTTCCATAATGAACAGTTGGTCGGTTAGCTTATCTAACAAATACCGGTCATGTGATACCAGCATTAATACGCCTGTATAATTGGTCAGGAATTCCTCTAATACATTTAGCGTGTCGATATCAAGGTCGTTAGTCGGCTCATCCAGTATCAGGAAGTTTGGATTCTTCATCAACAGACTCATTAATTGAAGCCTTTTCTTCTCACCACCGCTTAAATTGGCTATGAATCCATACTGTTTTTTTGGCGGGAACAGGAACAAAGTAAGCAAGGCTGATGCGGATATCGTTTTCCCATCAGCCATTGTTATAAACTCAGCAACGTTTTTTACCACATCAATTACCCGGTCATCCTCTTTAAAAACAATGCCCGACTGATGAAAATAACCCATTACGGTGGTTTCACCCTTTTCAACCTCGCCTTTATCCGGTGCAAGTGATCCGGTGATCATATTCAGCAAGGTAGACTTACCGCTGCCATTCTTGCCCGCAAGGCCTATACGATCGCCCTTTTTGAATACATAGTTGAAATCTTTTACCAGCGACTGATCATTAAATGCTTTATATATATGATGCAGTTCCATTATTTTATTTCCCTGTCTTGCAGTTTTAACGCTTAGTTCAACCTTGCCTTTAAGGCCATTATTCTTGGTTTTCTCTTCCAGGTCATAAAAGGCATCGATACGTGCTTTTGATTTGGTGCCCCTGGCTTGTGGCTGCCTGCGCATCCACTCCAGCTCCTTTTTCAGCAGGTTGGTGTTTTTTTGAAATTGAAGCTCTAATGTGCTCTCTCTTTCTGCCTTTTTTTCCAGGTAATAGCCATAATTACCTACGTAGGGGATGATCTTGCCATTATCGATCTCTAATATTTCGTTACAAACATTGTCCAGGAAATATCTGTCGTGCGTAACCATCAGGATGGTTTTTGCGCCTTCGGTCATCAGTTTTTCCAGCCATTCAATGGTGTCAATATCCAAATGGTTGGTAGGCTCATCCAAAAGATAAACATCAGGGTCTTCAATAAGCAGTCTCGCTAAAGCCAACCGCTTCTTTTGCCCGCCTGATAAAGTGTTTATCATTTGATTTAAATGATGTATATCCAACCGGCCCAATATGGTTTTGATCTTATACTCATATTCCCAGGCGTTGCTGTCGCTGATCTCTTCAGTTATTTTATCAATAGCTTTACTGTTGTCAGGATCATTCTCCAGCAATTCCTCGTATTGCCTGATCAATTGCTGTTGCTTATTGTCTGAATGAAATATATAATCACTAATGGTATAGGCCTTATCAAATGATGGATCTTGCTCTAAATAACCCATTCTAAGGTCCCGCGCCTGCACCACTTTACCTTCTACAGGCGAAAATTGGCCGGCCAACAACTTTAAAAGAGTAGATTTTCCTGCACCATTAATACCCACCAAAGCCACCCTGCGGCCACGGTTGATCCCAATGGTTAAGTTTTTAAATAGCCAATGGTCATGAAAAGAATGACCTAAATTTTCTGCAGATATATACGTGCTCACGCTAATAATTTTATTTTATCTGAAGGATGTATGAATACACCTTCATCTTTTTGTAATGATTGTTTATACATTGCCATGGCAACGATTTCGGCTGAGATGCTCCGGTATTTTTTCCAGCTTCCGACCAATAATGGATCGATTACTTTCGCTAATGGAATTATGATTTTTTCAGCGAGTCGGTACTCTTTCCGGTCCCCGGTTAAAAAGGATGGTTGATATATGTGCAGGCTCTTTAATCCAACCTTCTGTATATCATCTTCTATTTCACCTTTCATTTTGGTGTAGAAATTGGAAGCACTGCTGTCAGCACCGATCGAAGATACCAGGTGAAATTGATCGACGCCATTCGCCTTAGCCAACTGCGCCAGTTTAACGGGGTAATCATGATCTATTTTTCGATAAGCTGTAAGATCGGGCGTTTTTTTTCTTGTTGTACCAAGGCAGCTGAAAATAGCCTTCCCGGTTATCGCTGACGCATAATTATCGAGCTTATCAAAATCAACTACCAGCTGTACCAATTTGGGGTGATCGATTGCTAATTTTGTCCTCACCAATATCACAACTTCATTGTAACCCGGCTGATCTAGCAGTATATTTAGTAATTTACTGCCAATAAGTCCACTTGCGCCCGCTATAACTGCCTTATTTTCCATTTGTAATTTGGATCAGGGCAAAAATACGCATAATTATATTGTGGAATAAGAATTGTATGTTTAAACATGTAATATTAAGGATCAAACATGAAAAAGACATTTCTCCCTGCCAATGAGCGGGGACACAACGACATCGGATGGTTGAAAGCTAATTTTTCCTTTAGCTTCGGCCCGTATTATAATCCTGGTAAAGTGCATTTTGGTGCGCTGCGCGTTTTAAATGATGATATAATCAAAGGCGGTACAGGTTTCGGGACCCATCCGCACGATAATATGGAAATTATCACCATCCCAATTTCAGGTGCATTAGAGCACAGGGATAGTATGGGAAATATCGGCGTGATCACATCAGGCGAAGTGCAGGTAATGTCAGCCGGTACGGGTATACAGCATTCAGAATACAATCATTCTAAAACGGAGGATGCCAATACTTTACAGATATGGCTGTTTCCTAAAGAAATGAACATCGAGCCCAGGTACGATCAAAAGAATTTTGCTGAAGAACTAAAACCTAACCAGTTTGCTACCTTGGTTTCACCGATAAAGGATGGAACCGCACTGTGGATCAACCAGGACGCGGTATTTTCTATGGGGGATTTTGATGCCGGCCAAACAGTAAATTATGACGTTAAGATACCGGGCAACGGCATCTATATCTTCCTGATAAGCGGGCAAATAAGCGTGGACGGCACCTTGCTAAACAAAAGGGATGCTTTGAGTGTTGAAGATACAAGTTCAATAACCATTCAAGCCGAAGCGCACTCCCGGATCTTAATTATGGAAGTACCTATGCGATAAACCAGGGCATGCCTTTGGGTTGATGTTTTTTGAGCTGCTAAAACAATTTGATTACTAATTGTTTATAACAGGCAATCAATTAATACCTATGGCAGAACAGGCAATACCGGGATGGAAGAGATGGCTGGAAGGAAGCGGCGACCAGGTTATATTTTTAACGCGATTTTTTAGAAATGTATTCCGTGGCGGCTTTGAGTGGTCGGAGTTTGTTCGCCAATGTTACGAGATAGGTTATAAATCGTTTATGCTGGTGGGTACCACCGCATTTATCATGGGGTTGGTTTTAGCGTTGCAGCTAAGGCCAACCCTTGTTGATTTTGGGGCATTGAGTATGTTGCCAAAAACACTCGCAGTGTCGATCGTTCGTGAGATAGGCCCTGTGATAACCGCTATTATTTGCGCGGGAAAAATCTCATCAGGCATCGGTGCAGAATTAGGTAGCATGAAGGTGACAGAGCAAATAGACGCTATGGAAGTTTCCGGCGCTAACCCGGTACAGTACCTCGTAGTTACCCGCATACTGGCTACCACCTTTATGGTGCCATTATTAACGCTTTTAGGCGATGTCTTAGGCCTGATAGGCGGATTTTTAGCAATCAATATTACGAGCAATGTAAGCGCCCTGCTTTACTTTAATAAATGTATCGGATCACTTGACTTTACCGACTTTTTACCTGCTTTTATAAAGACCATATTTTTTGGTTTCATTATTGGATTTGTTGGCTGCTATAAGGGTTATAATTCTAACAGGGGGACTGAAAGTGTAGGTCTTGCAGCAAATTCAGCTGTGGTGACAGCCTCCTTATGGATCTTCGTAGTTGACGCTATTGTGGTACAGATCAGCAGCATACTTTTTTATCATTAATATGGAAGAGGCAGATAAACATACCGCAACTAAAAGCAAGTCATCTTCCGTGAAGGGTGAAACCGTTATTCATATAAAAGGTCTGAAAAAGTCATTTGGTTCAAATGATGTGCTGAAAAACATCAATCTTGACATTAAACGGGGCGAGAATGTGGTGATACTGGGTAAATCGGGTACAGGCAAATCTGTTACTATTCAGTGTATTGTCGGTATGCTTGCCCCGGACGGCGGCGAATTAACCGTTTTTGGTGAAGACGTTGCTAATCTAAAAGAAAAGGACCTGAAGGAATTGCGCATGAAAATAGGCTTTCTTTTCCAGGGAGGCGCATTATACGACTCAATGACTGTGCGAGAAAACCTGGAATTTCCCCTCACCCGGGTATTACGATTAAAGGACCAGGCCGAAATCGATCAACGGGTAGAAGAGGTGCTGGACGGGGTAGGTTTGCTCGATGCAATCGATAAAATGCCTTCTGATCTATCCGGTGGTATGCGCAAGAGGGTCGGGCTGGCGCGCACCTTAATTGTGAAGCCGGAAATCATGCTTTATGATGAACCGACCACTGGTCTTGATCCAATTACTTCACGGGAGATCAGCGAACTGATACTGCAGATGCAAAAGAAATATAAAACAACATCCATCATAATTACCCACGATATGGAATGCGCCAATATAACTTCAGACCGCGTTGTGATAATGAAAGACGGAGAATATGTGGCTGAGGGCTCATTTGATGAGCTTAAAAAGTCAAAAGAACAATTTGTAAGATCATTTTTTAATTAGATAATATGAAAACCACTTCGGGACAAAAAATAAAGATCGGCCTGTTTGCTATTGCAGGTATTGCCGTTCTGGTTCTGGCTATATTTTTTATAGGCAATAAAAAAAGCCTGTTTACCTCTACGTTTAATGTGCACGGCATGTTCAAAAATGTGAACGGATTACAGGTTGGCAATAACGTTCGTTTTGCGGGGATCAACATAGGTGTGGTTGAAGATATCCAGATCAAAACCGATAGCTCTGTAAATGTGGTATTGACGCTGAATGAAGATGTTAGAAAATTTATAAAGAAAGATGCTAAACTCAGTATCGGCAGCGATGGATTGATGGGGGATAAACTGGTGGTGATTGCCCCGGGTGGCATGACCAGCAATGAGCCTGTAAACGGCGGAGATCAACTGGCAGCAGTTAACCCGATGGACGTAGATAAGATCATCAGCAAGTTCACAAAAATAGCGAATAACGCTGGTGACCTGGTCGAAGGCCTTGCATCCATCGTGAATAAAGTAAACAGCGGAAAAGGTAGCATAGGCCGATTGCTCAATAACGACAAGATGGCAAGAAACATGGAAAATACGGTGAAGCAGGCTCAGACTACGATGGCAAATGTGCATAAAACCACCGGCACCTTAAATGAAGACCTTAAAGCAGCGCAAAGTAATTTCCTGTTAAAAGGATTCTTCAAAAAGAAGCAAAAAGCAAAGCAGGATTCAATCAAGAAATTGCAGAAAGATTCCGCAAAGACATCCAAAAAGATGAAGCAGGATTCAACCAAAAAGGCAAAGGACAATAACTAAAAATGATATAAAAAAACAGGCCTTCTGATTCAGAAGGCCTGTTTTTTTATAAATAGTTAATTAGAAGGAATTACAAGAACTTGGTCAGCTCCGGTGATAAAGGAGTAGTTTGTGAACGGAAACGGTGGATCAGGTTACCATTTTCGTCGATAAGGAATTTCTCAAAGTTCCATTTGATCTCACCTGTAAAATCAGGGTTTGGTGCTGAAGTAAGATATTTGAACAGCGGATCGATATCATCGCCCTTAACACTCACCTTTTGGCTCAGAAGGAAAGTAACGCCATAGTTTTTTTGGCAAAAAGTTTTGATTTCCGTAGCGGTACCGGGCTCCTGTTGGCCAAAATTATTTGCAGGGAATCCAACTACTACCAACTTGTCTTTGTAAAGATCAGCCAGCTTCTGCAGCTCAGCATACTGTGGTGTATAACCGCATTTAGATGCAGTGTTTACGATCAACACCTTTTTGCCTTTATATTTGGCCAGGTTGAAATTGTCACCGTCAATTGATTTCAGCTTGAAATCATAAACGGAAGCAGGGGCTACAAACAGTAGTGTAAATAAAATCGCAAGTATTTTCATGGTTTTAAAAATTTGGTTTTCAATATAATAGAAGCGTAAAATTAGCAGTTTAAACTCATAATCATAGAAGATACTATCCGTATTATGTAAAATTTCTGAAACTTAAATAGTGATTTTCTTTGCCGGTCATTATTTTTTTACTTGCGGGTTTTTTGTCAGTGTACCCTAGCAGGTGTAACGCGCCATGGATGATCACGCGATGTAGCTCGTTTTCTTCGCCTGTGTTAAATTTTACGGCATTTTCGCGGATGCGGTCGATAGAGATAAAAATATCCCCCTCGATTACCTTGTCTTTTTCAGAATTATCAAAGGTGACTATATCGGTATAGGTATCATGATCAAGGTATTGCTGGTTAATCTCCAGTAAGTATTGGTCGGAGCAGAAGATGTAGTTAAGTTCATTAAGCAGAAAACCCTCGGCTTCAATCGTGGCTTTTATCCACTTTTTTACCAGGGTTTTCTTTTTTAGCTTAAAGCTTATATCTTCTTCGAAGAAATTTATCGAGGGCATTATATCTTAAAATGAAGTTCAACTTCATTTCCGGTGGAATTAAATACACATTGATCAGCTAATTGCTTTACGATAAATACACCCCTGCCGGTTAAATTCTCCAGGTTTTCTTCAGCAGTTGGGTCAGGTAAATGATCATAATCGAAGCCTTCACCCTCATCGGTAATTGTCCAGATTACACGTTTAGAGTCTACTTCAGCATTCACAATAACCTTTTTATTCTTATCCAATTTATTGCCGTGTACGATAGCATTTATAGCAATTTCATTCAGGCAAGTCATCATATTAGCGAAAGTATCTTCACTAACATTGTGCTTGTCAGCTATTTGCTCTATCAAATTTTCCAGCAAGGTTATGCTCTCCGGTTGTGATGGAAGCTGTAAAGTATAAAGCTCGCTGGTCTGGACATTCAAGTCTGTCATACTATTTGGCATTAAGTTGATCAAAGTAAGATTTTATTTTTTGTTTATAATACAAATTAAGTGCCGGAGATACAGTCTTAATCTGTTCGGTTTGTTTTTCTTTTAACTGCTGATAGTCTTTCAAAGCTTTTACGTATCCCGGAGGCATGTCTTTCCCTGCATTACTTTCGCGCTGCTGGTCCTGCTCCCTCTGCTGTTCAGCTTTTTCCGCTTCCAGGAGCCTTGTTTGAATCTGTTGCTGCCTCTTTAGCACTTCATCAGTAATTCTCCTGTTTACGATATCATTCTCAGTTTGTTCCATTTCTTTTGAGATTTTGTCCAAATTTCCCAAACCGCCGGTACCGTCTTTGTTCTCCTCCTTATTAATTTGTTGCAGGGTTTGCCTTATCATTTGCTGCTCACGCGCCATTTTTGCAAGCTGTTCGCTCATGCCGCTTCGCTGACTTTGTGACATATTTCCCTGTTTTTGCATCTGATCTCGCATCTTTTGCATATTCTGATTTAGCTGCTGCTGCATTTTATTCAGCTGCGATAACGAAGGCTGCTTTGATTTTCCGCTGCCCCCTTTACCCTTCTTCATCGAGTTCTGCAGCTGGTCAAGCGCCTCATTCAGCATTAAGGCCAGGTTATTCATTGATGTCATCGCATATTGCTGGTTGCGGTTAGCTTCCGGTGTTCGCCGCTCGCCCAGGTTCTCCAACGACTGGTCGATATGGCTGTTTATGCTTGATATCTCCTGGTTCACGGTAGATTGTATTTGCGGAACCCGGCGACTTAACGAATATAGGCTGTCTTCTGCTGTTTTTAAGTTATCTTTTATGTCTTTTTGTTTTTGTGCTAATATAGTATAATTCGGATCAGATGGGTTAGTATTTTTTAAAGTTTCCATCACTTTTTCCTGTTCAAACGAGCTGTTGATCAAGCTTTTCAACAATTCTCGTAGTTGCTGTGCGTCTACATTACTCGAACTTTCTTCCGAATCTTCGTTTTTTTGCTGCATTTTGCTTGCCATTTGCTGCATCTGTTTGGCCGCTTCCTGCTGCGACTTGTTCGCTTTCTGCCGGTCGTTTTTCTGCAAACTTTCCGAACTCTGGCTCATTTGCTGCTCAACATTCTGCTCCTCTTTCTTCGGGTTTTCGAAGTCGTTTTTATGCTCTGCAGCCTCATTTAATTTTTCCAGGTCATCGAGGGATTTTTTCACATCCTGGAAATCCTGCTGTAATTTTTGCTGATCCTGTTGCAATTTCTGCTGATCCGCACCCGGTTGTTTGGTTTGGTCAGCCAACTTCTGTTGCTTATCAGCCAGTTGATTCAACTGGTCAATATTCTGATTTAACTTTTGGTCAAATTCGAGCTTTTTATACAATTCCAATATGCGATCGAGCTCTTTTTTCAAAGATTTATTGTCCATCTGCATTTTTGACAGCTCGTCCCTTGTCGCATCCTTTTGTTCCTGGTCCATCAGTTGCTGTAGTTTTTTCAGCATATCCTGTGTTTTCTGGTCCAAAACATTATTAAAAAGGTTTTCTATCTGTTTTTGTTTTTCAATTAACTCTTTATTCTGTTGCTGGTCCTCCTGCCGGTTAAACATGTTTTTTTTGTTTTCGGCCTGGATGTCCTTTACCAACTGATCCAAATCATGTTTTTTCTGCAGCAGGTCATCAATTTGTTTCTTCTCATCAAATGATAAGGAGTTTTTATTCAATAACAGCTGGTTCAGCTTTTGTGCATCGCGCTCCACCTGCCCGGCCAGTTTAATGGCCGATTCCATTTTTTGTTTAACCGCCTGTGTGCTGTTATCCAGTTGTTCATTGATCGCCTTCTGATCGGGGATATTCAGCGTACGTTCAGGAGAGCGGACCTTTTTTGGGCCTGCAACTCCGTCATTATCTGCAACTTCAAAGTAATAAGTTATTTGGTCGCCGGGTTTAGCTCCAAGGTCTTTCAGGTCCCAGAAATAGAAAAAGTCAGCCTGCGTGCGGCTTAGATCAGCTTTTACTGGTTTAAAAACGGTCTTATCAGCGCTTTTATTGCCGGGCGAACTTATTTTATAGTTAAAGGTAAGTGCCGAAAATCCATGATCGTCCTGTATTTTACCATTAAAATAGAAAGCTTTATTGCTTACCGAGTCCGGTTTTTCTAAAACAGTTATCGCGGGAGCTTCATCGGCTATCACATTGATCCTGTATATAGCCGAGTCGCCACGGCTCACAGAAGCATTTAAGGGACTGATTTTGTAAACTGAATTTTTGTAGACTTTTTCGCTATGTTCAAAAACATCCTGGGCGGTAGGGTTGATGTTATGCGGATTGTTATTGATATCAAATAACACTCCGGATGCATTTTGGGTATGCAACTCCCATTTTACCGTGGTACCGGTAGGTATGGTGAGATCACCGGCATTTAGTAACCGTTCATTTTTTTTGTGAAGATATGCCGGGTAATTCAGATCGACATCGAAATGGAGCAGCGATGGCTTTAGATTAACTTTAACTTCATAAGCTGAAGAAGTGAAGCCATTCCCGCTTAAATGAAAAATCGTATTTTTTTGCAGGTTGCTAAATTGGTAATGAAAGCGGCTGATATTTTCTTTATCCAGTTTAAAGGTATTATTCGCAGTTTCAATGTAAACATCGGCCGGTAGTTTGTCCCCTTCAAGCTTCAAATCTAATTTCAGGTCTTCACCCTGAACGACAGACAAAGAATGATTAAGCACAACAAATTTGAAGGGTGCAACAGGGGCAAAATATTCATTGTGCCTGATCAGTCTTTTAGTACTTTCTGTTAATATCGACGGTGCAGCCAGCGCAATAATGCAGATGACAGCAAAGGGGAAAACAACCCACTTAAGATACTTACTATTCTCCCTGATATTAATTGCGGATGGAAATCTGACCGGTTTTAAAGTTTCAATTTTTTGGTCGATACTGGCCTCGATCAGTTCGCGGTGTTCCTGGCTGTCGTCAGCAAGCTTTTTTAGTTGAAGTGTGTTCAATAGCTTATCGCTCACATCATTAAAATGCTGGCCTATGATCTCAGCCGCCTGGTCATGCGTGATGGTTTTGCCTAACTTAAGCCAGGCCAGTAACGACGGAATGATGAGCCATGCGATCAGGCCAAGATTTAAAAGAATAAAAAAGTAGAAAAGAAAAGTGCGGAACGCAGTATTGAAATTAAGAAAGTACTCTCCTACTGTAATAACCACGTAGGCAGTAAACAATCCCGCACCTAAAAATATCAGTCCCCTTAAAAGATTGTTCAAGTAATACTTGCGGATGAAAGTATCGATCTTACCAATTAAGAGCACATAGTTATCCTTAGTATTCATATCCCGCTCAAATAGTATCGGATATTAAACGCAAATATCCCTGCAATTATACAAGCGGAAAGTTAAAAAAATAATCCGGGAAACAAGAATCGATGAGTTAAGACGATCCTATAACTTACTGTCTAAAGCCTTGATAAAAGCCATGATATCATCACTTTCCTTGTTTGTAAGGTTAAGCTTATCAGTGGGCAATGTTTGATTTTCCACTTTATATCCGAGACCGGCGCCACCGCCTTTATTGTAAAAATCCATTACCTGTGGCAGCGTTTTAAATACCCCGTTATGCATATACGGGGCTGTTCGGGATGCATCGCGGACAGTCGGGATTTTAAAGGCATGTTTAAAAGCTTCGATCTTCAATTGGCTATATCTTCCCATATCTTCATCGATGGCAGTTTTTGCTATGGACTGTGGCACGCCAATAATCTCACTTTCAACGATCATATAGCGTGGCGGGAATGACCCGTTAAACAAAGGCATGTAATGGCATGTCGCGCACTTGGCTTTCCCCATAAATAGATTGAAACCGCTTATTTCCTGTTGATCCATGGCGGACTTTTTGCCGCGCATATATTCATCAAAGCGGCTATTCAGGCCAACAAGGCTGCGGACATAGGAACCTATCGCATTCATTACTTCCAACGTATCTATACCCATTCTGCCTGGTTTCGGAAACGCATTTTCAAATAGCTGCCTATAGCTTTTATTCTGCCACAGACGGACAACCGCCAGTTTCATAGAACCATGCATCTCATCCTTGTTTTGTACCACACTGATCGCCTGGTCTTCCAGGGTTTTTACCCGCAGATCATAGAACTGTGAGGGTTGAAAAGCAGCATTTATTAAAGTCGGTGTATTACGTTTAAGCAATTTTTTGCTGCTGAACATGTTATTTGCCACCAAACCATCGGTAAATGCCTTTGCGGGCTGATGGCAGGATTGGCAGCTCCGGCTTCCGTTCCCGGATAGCATCGGGTCAGCAAACAGGACTCTTCCTAATGCGATCTTTTTTTCTGATATAAAAGAAGTTTGGTCCGGAGCATAGGCGTTTACATTGAAGGCATTGGTATCAAAAAGTGTTTTGGCATCCTGGTTAAGCAGGCGGTTATACCTTGTTATGCGGATATTTAGCTTTCGCTCAAGATCACTCATGCTTATAGTGAGCGGATTGCCATAGGCCGTAATGAATTCGGCCCGGTTAAATGAATTGAAATCGGCGTTCCTGGTTAGATAATGGGTCGCCGAATCAAATTGTGCTGGTAAATTTTCAGCGCCCACCTTGTCCTCATAGTAAGCAAGTGCAGCTTTCATGCTTGTCAATGATACAGCAGATTCTGCCATGCTCTTTTGAGTTAATGGATTATCAAAACCTGTGATGCCTAAAGATAATATCCTGAACACTTCCAACTTGGCAGCATCAAAAACCTGCCAATCGAAAATATCGATATTGTCGAAATAGGTTTTGTATTTGTTGCAACCTGCCTGTAGCAGTTTAAGCTGCCGTATCAGTTCTTTTTTCTGATGCACATCATACTTTGGGAACAGGTAGCTCTCGATAACCTGTAAGCCCGCGGGTTCAAAAACCTGCCCGCTTGCCATTTCGACCTCCTGCACCGGCGGCCCATTAACAAACCTTGATATTGCCGGGGTAAAATACTCAGAAGCCCACTCAAACTTTTTATAGGACAGCCTTAAATGAAGAAATTGCTGCTGTAATGCCTTCTCACTCATCGATCCGGATTCTACGGCGGCTAATAATTTATTTTTATCAGCAGCAAAGCTGTCTACCTGCAGGGATAGTGTTTGTGCAATTGCCTTTTCCGGAGCTATGGGCACCTGGTTACAGGAAAAAAGAGAATAGCCTGCAATGGCGGTCAATAATCCTGATATGAAAACGAATTTCTTCATGAAATGGAAAAAGGCCACCACTAATTGGTAACCTGTTGGAACAGTATTGAATAAAAATAAAGAGAGCGGCTGTAAATCAGCCACCCACTTTATTTCTTGAAATCTTAAACTTTATATTATCCGCTTCTTAAAAACTGAACGAGTTAGAAAACGGATCAGCATTCTTGTCTCGATCTGCAAGCGGAGCCAAGCCCCATCTTTTTTCAATGAAAGAAAGAATACTAACTGTTTCATATTGCGTATGATCCACATATCCCTGCTTAGCGAAAGGAGATATTACAATAGTAGGAACTCGTGTTCCGGGACCCCATTTTTTATCAATAACCGGCGGTGCAACGTGGTCCCAGAAGCCACCATTTTCGTCATAGGTGATAATTATTACGGCGTCCTTACCGTTAGGGCCGTTCAGTACATCATTGATCAGTTCGACAGTGTGGCTCTCGCCGTTCTGTACGTCTGAGTATCCGGGGTGCTCGTTATTAATACCCAAAGGTTTTACAAACGATACAGCCGGCAAGGTTCCTGCTTTAGCGGCGGCTATAAATACGGTTTCGTCTTTCAGATGATCCTTTTTCAATTGTGTTCCATCTGCATATTTTGCATAATAAGCAAACGGCTGATGATGGAACTGGAAGGTTGGATCGGGATTACCCGCCAATGCATTATCCCAGCCGCCAGAGTACCAGGCCCATGATACGTTTTTGTCGTTTAGCCTATCCCCAATGGTGGGGTTAGTTTGATTAGGAACCAAATTTGACGCATTAGCGCTTGCCGGGTGGGGAGCATTAACAGTATAACTGGTATTAACAACGAAGCCATCGGGGGTTACCGCACCATCGGTAACCACGTTTCCGGATGCATCCAATTTGGCAATTATGCTGGCAGGCGCACTGGGAAATACCGGACTTGCGGCGGCGATCAGCCACTGATGATTTAAAAACGAACCACCAAATGCGCTATGGAAAAAATTATCACATAGCGTATATTTTTGAGCCATGCTTAACAGTGGCAGCAGGCTGGTTTTATAATAACCCTGTGATAGGCCGGCTGAGGTATTGTACAAAGCATATTTATCCATTTTACCACCATCTATCTGCATTTGTTCCTGGTAGTAGCGGTGTAGAACATCTGGTGTTTCCTCGTCGGCCGGGATGTACTGGTCGATATTAAAATAAGTGTTGGCCAGGGTAGTAGGAAATGCGCTTGTGCCGGAAATAGGTGGTAACGTAGTATAAGCAACACCGTTTGCGTCCACTTGAGTGGTATTGCCCGGAATGGCGTTAGACAAGCCATTAGCGCCTGTAAACTGGCCGTATAAGTTATCAAAACTGTGGTTTTCCAGGTATATAACCACCACATGATTTACCTTGTTGATACCTGTGCCTGTCGTAACCGGTTTGTCTTTTTTACAGCCTGTAAATACCAGGCTCAAAAGAATTAAACTGCCCGCAATCTTTAACGGGATAGTTTTAAAATAAAGGAGATGTCGTTTCATGGTGAATGTTTTTTCAGCGATAAATTTTAAGTAAAAGAACATCTTCCAGGTAAAGAGAGTATTAGGCGCAGGTAATCATTTTGTTAACCTTATATTATTAAAGGTGCTTTATAGTTAAACAACAATGGCTTTAAGATGATAAACCAATATTTTATTGTTTTTACATTTGTAAGGTAAACTTATAAGTTTAACTGATTAGTTATGACAACTCAAAATAAGGATATTCAACTAGCATCAGAACTACGCACCGTGGTTACCCGTCTTGTAAAAAAGCTGAGGAAGGAATCCGTTACCGGGCAGCAGCTATCACTGACCGAGCGATCGGTTATCGCTTTGCTTAACCGGGAAAAAACACTTTTACCAAGCGAACTGGCATCGATGGAAAAAATCACCAATCAATCCATGTCGCAGATACTAAATAATTTGTTGGGGTTGGGCTATATAACCAAAACACCTTCTGAAACCGATAAGCGGAAAGTTTTGATATCATTAACGGGGGAAGGTGAAAATATGCTTTTACAGATAAGGCACGAACGGGACGAATGGCTGGCCAGGGCCATCAGCCAAAAATGCACAAACGAAGATGAAGCATTGCTTGGAAAAGCGATCGGTATACTAACACGACTGGTGGATTTTGAATAAAGAATTAATACAATTGCAAGGGGAGAATAGATGAATATAACAACATTTAGCGCATTTAAGAGCCGTAATTACCGGCTATATTTCATAGGCCAGTCCATATCATTAATAGGAACATGGATGCAAAAAACGGCGGTTAGCTGGGTGATCTACTCTTTAACACATTCCACATTTATGCTTGGTTTGACCTTGTTCGCAAGCCAGTTCCCATCTTTCTTATTTTCGCTGATTGGCGGTGTGGTTTCCGACCGATACGACCGTTTCAGGGTATTGCTGGCAACACAGGCCGCGTCTATGATACAGGCATCCATTTTGGCGATGCTTATATTATTGGGTCATTATGCCGTTTGGGAAATATTGACGCTGAGTGTGGTTCTGGGTATTATCAATGCCTTTGATGTTCCCGCCAGGCAATCGCTGGTTTATGAAATGGTCGAGGATAAGAAGGATCTCCCTAATGCGCTGGCGCTTAACTCATCAATGGTTAACCTATCAAGACTAATAGGCCCGGCTATTGCCGGTTTCGTATTGGAGAACCTGGGCGATGGCGTATGTTTTTTGCTGAATGCAGTAAGTTTTATAGCGGTGATCGCTTCGCTGTTGCTGATGCGACTGCCCAAATACCTCAAACAGGTGCACACAAAAAATGTATTTGGCGAGCTGCGCGAGGGAATGGTTTATTTAAAACAAACCCCATCTATCGCCTTTGTGATATTGATGCTGGGATTGATCAGTTTGTTCGTATTGCCTTACAGTACATTATTGCCCGTATACGCGAGGGATATTTTTAAAGGAACGGCATCAACATTCGGTATTATCGATAGTGTGATAGGCTTAGGTGCTTTTGGTGGTGCGATGTTCCTGGCATCACTTAAAGCGGGAAGTAATTTGAAGAAGATATTGGCCATTAATACGTTGGTGTTTGGTGCCGGGCTTATGCTTTTTTCGCACGAGGGCAATTATCCCCTGGCGTTGGTATTTGCCACCGTTAGTGGTTTTGGGATGATGTCGCAGATCACAGTCAGCAATACCCTAATCCAAACTACGGTTGCACCAGCCATGCGTGGGCGGGTGATCAGTTACTACGCCATGGCATTTTTCGGCATGCAGCCATTGGGCGGATTGCTGATCGGCTCGCTATCCAAATGGATCGGCACACCCGATACGATGCTTGCCGAAGGCATATTTGCGATACTGATCGGCTTATTGCATTTCCGATACCTACGGAAGGAAAGGTTAAAAAAACAACAGCAACTACCCACTATTCCAGAGCCTGGTTTGCAAACTGCTTGAAATTTGCTGCCTGTTATGTCTTCGTTAAATTCCTTAGAAGAACAATAAATGTTGATTTTCTTTAATACCTTGCGGCAAACTTATCCTTATTCAATTATGAAACAGATCAAATCAACCTTGTTGATACTTACGCTTTGTGTGTTCGTATTTAGTTCGTGTAAAAAAAGCAGTAAAGATTCACCGTCATCTGACATCAGCATTTCATTAAAATTTAACGGAACCGCAAAAAGTTCAGCCACTCCCATAGCGTCGTATTATCCAGGTGAAAAAACATTGCAGATAGCGGGGTCATTCAATGGCAAGGAAGCACTGTCATTAATGATCGAAAATATTAAAGTTGGTACATTTAATCTGCCAAGTGACGATGTATTGGCAACTTACACAACTAATATTTCAGACTTCTCAACCACCTATTTTGGCAGCACAGGCAGCGTTACCATTACCTCCTTTACGGATAGTGCTGTAAGTGGTACATTCCAGTTTAGCGGCACCAATACGTCTAATGCTGCCGGTACCGTTACGGAAGGAAAATTCAACGCTAAAATAATCAAAGTACAACAGCAATAAATTCCAGATCGTCCGGGTGGTGTAACCGCATATTTGCCCGGACGATTACTTTCTTTTATAATTACTTCCGCTCGGGGGTTATACCCAACTAAACCGACATATTTTTAACAATATTGACACTTTGTTGCTTTTACGGAAATCAACATAGTTTCTTGTGGATATGTTGATATTATTCCCGCAAAAAAATTTCAATTCTCATAAAATATCCACTTTAATTTTTTTAGATTAGGCCTATCTATTTGAATTTCAGCCCGGTTGCCAACAATTTTTGCGAAGCTACCGTGATCTAATATTAATGGTACACTTAAAGTGTGTACTCATTAAATGTTATTGTGCATTAGGCAACAAATAATTATTTAAACTATAATGAGGGATTACTGCAAATTCTGTATTTATATAATTGTATGTGTCTTTGTCATTTCCTGTTCCAAAGCCGCGGATGATATACCCGGTCCTTCAGATATCCCTACATCAAACCCGAAACAATCAAGCGCTCCGGATACTTCAAAAACAAATACCGGCCCAACGACTGGTACACCGGCTACAGGAGCAACTGGTGCAACCAGCACACCGATAACTGATAACCCGGTAACAAATACTCCACCAGTGGCTACAACGCCAAAGCCAACTACACCCGGTACAGGAGCAACGGGCCCTACCGGAACAACAACTCCGCCAGTAACTACGACGCCAAAGCCGACCACACCTGCTACTGGTGCAACTGGGGCTACCGGAACAGCAACTCCACCAGTGACTACGCCGCCAAAGCCGACCGCGCCTGCTACTGGAACAACGGGCCCTAATGGTCCCGCTTCACCCCCACCGGTGACTACAACGCCAAAGCCAACTACACCTGCTACCGGCGCAACGGGTCCTACCGGAACAGCAACTACGCCAAAGCCGACCACCCCTGCCACCGGAGCAACTGGGGCTACCGGAACAACAACTCCACCAGTGACTACGCCGCCAAAGCCGACCACACCTGCTACTGGTGCAACTGGGACTACCGGAACAGTAACTCCACCAGTGACTACGCCGCCAAAGCCGACCGCGCCTGCTACTGGAACAACAGGCCCTACTGGTCCCGCTTCACCCCCACCGGTGACTACAACACCAAAGCCGACCTCACCTGCTACCGGCGCAACGGGTCCTACCGGAACAGCAACTACACCAGTGACTACAACACCAAAGCCGACCACCCCTGCCACCGGAGCAACAGGTTCTACCAGCACGACTACACCACCAGTGACTACGACGCCGAAGCCAAGTACTCCTGCTACAGGCGCAACAGGATCTACCGGTACAACAACACCGGTGGCTACGCCGCCAAAGCCAACCACGCCTGTGACCACCGCACCGAAACCGACCACGCCAACTGTACCAGTAACTACTACACCAAAGCCAACTGCGCCTATTCCGCCAAAATCAACTGCCAGGGTTTACAAATTAACAGCTCCAATCAATTTATATAATAAGAACAATGTTACGATCAGCGGCGACTCAATAAATGGGGGTATTTTACCATGCATTCAATTGGTTAATTGTACCAATATTCATATTACCCATTGTAAGCTGGGAAATTCTCTTTCCTACGGTATACTGATAGCCAATTGTAGCAATGTGCTGGTTGATAGCAGCTTTGTCACCAAAGTTTCAACCGGGGTGCTCGCGGTGAACTGTCCGGGTGGTGCGATCAGGGTACTTAGCAACCAATTGCTGAACACCCAGGGGCCTTTTCCTTTGGGTGCCGGTATTCAGTTCAGCAATGTTGACGGCCATAATAATCATATTGATTATAACCGGATCCAAAACATAGTAGGGCAATGTAATCCGGAGGATAAGATCAGCCTGTATAAGAGCAACGGCGTAGCCGGAGATCCGATAACGGTGAGTGGTAATATGATATTAGGAAGCGGGAAAAGTACCTCGGCCTGCGGGATCACTTTAGGCGACCAGGGTGGCAGTTACCAGGTGGCGCAAAACAATACCATTGTTAACTCAGGTGCGGGTGGCATGCAGATAGCAGGCGGAACTTATATCTCAATAATCAATAATAATATTTACAGTGCAGCATTCCCCTGGTCGCACATGGGTTTACTTTGCGCTAACTACTCCGGGAAACCAAGTAACAATCTCACCATTAGCGGGAACAAAGTAAACTGGACATCCGGCAATCCAAACGATCAGCTAAGAGGTTCGTTGACCCGGATCATGAACGCCGGAAGCAGTCTGACAGCAGGGTCATCTATAATCGGCTGGAACACGAATATTTTGGGCGCTAATATTAATGCGGCTATTCTTCCCTCCTCGATCATCGATTTTAAATAAAATCTACTCCAATCTGTTTCAATTACTAAACCACGCTTACTTGATTTGGATTAGTGCCATATTTTGTTGCTTATCAGGCCATTACTAAGATCAAATTTTTCTCTTCTATTTCACTCTTTCAAATTGTTGAAACGTCAAAAAACGACGTTTTTTTCAGAGAAAAACTCGACCCGGCAAGAAATTTTTTTTAACTCCATGTTTAATTAACGTTTTGTAAATGCGCTGAAATACAATATGTTGTGTGTTGATTTTCGTATAAAGAAAAAAAGCAAATCATGTGAAACCTACCGGAAAAACACCCCGTACAAGGAAGGGACTCAAAATTAATTTAAACAAATGAAAAACTTTTACAAACTTGGGGCGTACATTGTGATATTCTCACTGTTGGCATCCTGCACAAAATCAGATGACAATCTGCCAGAGCCTGAAATAGCGCAAACGGCAGCAACTGCTACAACATCTTCCGTTGATACAACAAAAACAGCTGTAGATTCGACAGGCAGCAAACTTGTAACAGAATCAACAGGTACCAACACAACAGGTACAACTAAACCAAGTATAAGCTCTTCGCATTTTCACCATCACCATCATACTACAACTCCGAAGCCAACAACACCAAAACCAACAACGCCAGCAACCCCGGTGACTACAACTCCGAAGCCGACCACGCCGACGACTACGCCGAAACC
>Ga0207671_10000980_pt1 | contig 35293 bp, 26 predicted proteins | sample KBSC24metaG_FD_184352 | JGI IMG/M metagenome (GOLD analysis project Ga0207671, IMG submission 184352) | Corn rhizosphere microbial communities from Kellogg Biological Station, Michigan, USA - KBS C2-4 metaG (SPAdes) (version 2) | ecosystem: Host-associated > Plants > Roots > Rhizosphere > Soil...
TCAGACAGAAGCAGTCAATGTCTCGATCGGCTGACAATGGTGATCACCGCAGATGAGCTGCGCATGTCGGATGCTGAGAGGATGCAGGCTATCGACCAGATCCATACAACTGTCACAGAGCAATTGGCCGGACTAAGGCGGTTCAATGACGCAGTGTCAATACAGGCCTTACAACGGCAGCGGGAACAAAACAATCTTCAAACTTTAAAGAAAATTTATGGCAACCTTCCTTGACATAGCAAACGACATCGGTAGCCTGCAAGGAGTTCTACGGCAGGCTTATGATACCATGATCGTCCATTGTGGGGAATTGATCGGCATTGGCCAGGCTATCGCTGGATTTGCAGCTCTCTGGTACATCGGCAGCAGGGTCTGGCAGCACATCGCCCGGGCAGAACCGGTGCAGGTCTACCCGTTGTTGCGCCCTTTCGGCATCGGCATTGCCATTATGCTCTTTCCTCATGTCATCGGATTGATCAATGGGGTAATGGAGCCCACAGTGACGGGAACACAGTCAATGACCCAGGATGCCAACAAGGCCGTAGGAGTGTTGTTGCAGCAAAAAGAGGAAGCCTTGCAACGTTCCAACGACTGGCAGATGTATGTTGGGCCCAATGGCAGCGGCGACCTGGATAAATGGGAGGAGTTATCTGGAGAAGCTGACTCGGGGGTATTCTCGGGATTATCCAACAGGGTAAAGTTCGAAATGGCCAAAGCGTCGTACAGCATGAGGAACTCAGTAAAAGTTTGGCTATCTGAGATCCTGCAGGTATTGTTCGAGTCGGCAGCCTTGTGTGTAAACACAGTCCGAACCTTCTATCTCATCATCCTGGCGATATTAGGTCCATTGGCTTTCGGGTTATGTGTATTCGATGGGTTTGGTCATATCATACGGGACTGGCTGGCAAGGTACCTCAATGTGTTCCTCTGGCTGCCTGTGGCCAACATTTTCGGTACTCTTATCGCCCAGATACAGCAGGAGATGATCAAACTGGACATTGCCCAGGTGAATGCTTCGGGTCAGACCAGCTTCGGACCCACTGATACAGCCTACTTAGTATTTCTCATCCTGGCGATCGCAGGGTATTTCACCGTTCCCTCGATCGCAAACTATATCATCTCGGGTGGAGGCATCGGTTTGCGGCGGGTGGGAAGATTCATTGGCATACAAAACTAGACTATGTTCCAAAAAACAAGAAACATCGAAACCGCATTTCAGCACATACGGCTGTTCTGTATCATACTGGTGATAAGCTGTCTTGTCACCACGACCGTGATCTGTATACAGAGCCTCCGGTTAGCAGACCGGGCACATGAGACTGTCTACATCCTATCGGCAGGCAAGGCCCTGGAGGCCTTTGCGAGCGAGAGGAAAGAGAATATTCCTGTGGAAGCTAAAGACCATATTCGAACGTTTCATCAGCTGTTCTTCACATTGGCGCCGGATGAGAAGGCCATCAATGCCAATATCACCCGGGCTTTGTACCTGGCGGATGCCTCGGCCAAGCGACTGTATGATAACCTGAAGGAGAACGGCTACTATGCCGGTATTATCTCAGGCAATGTCAGCCAGGCCATTACTGTGGACAGTATAATGCTGGACTCACACACTTATCCTTTTTATTTCAAATGCTGGTCCACTCAACAAATTGTGCGACCCACCAGCATCGCAACCCGCAGCCTGGTTACGGAAGGTTGGCTGCGCAACAGCACCCGGAGCGAGAACGACCCGCACGGATTCCTTATTGAGCGATGGAATACCCTGGAAAACAAAGACCTGAAAGTAGAAAACCGTTAAAACATTTATCTAAAAACATTTTACAATGACAACAACAGTAACGACAAAATTTCAGCAAAAGAGGAAATTCTTACTGATCCTGCCTTTGTTGGTAATCCCCTTTTTATTCCTGGCTTTTTATTCTCTGGGAGGGGGAAAGGGTGAACGGGGAAGTGTACCCAAAAAAGGGAGCACTAATGGATTTAATATGGAATTGCCGCCTGCCCTATTTGATCAAAAAGAGGAAAAGATGAGTAAGCTGGACTATTATCAACGCGCTGATCAGGATTCTATTCGCAGAAGGGAGCAGATGCAACAGGACCCGTATCATCGCCATGATAGGAAGCTTGTGTCCCAGTTTCTGGAAAAACCTGCGGTTGACTCTCAAGCAAGCTTCCTGTTACGGCGGTTGGACTTGCTCCAGCAAAAGATAGAAGACCCTAAGCCGGCGAAGCCTGTTATTCACCGGAAGAAAGTAGAACAAACAGGCCATTGGGAAGAGACTATACTTCCGGTGACGAAGCAGGTACAAGAAACGCCGGCAACCGAACCCGACCCCGAATTGGAAAAGCTGGATAGTATGCTGGATAAGATCATCCGGATACAACAGCCAAAGAAGGATCTACCCGCTGAACCTCTCACAGAGGAGACCTCAGCTGGAGTCGATACCGCAACCAACAGCCTGCCAGCCGTAGTGCAGGAAGATCAGGTGCTCGTGGCAGGTGGGACCATTTCCTTGCGACTGACAGAGGCGGCGCGTATCAATGGAGTGACATTTCCCAAAGATCAGTTGGCATATGGCGTGGTATCCATCAGCAATGACAGGATGCTGATCACGGTAAGTTCATTACGCCGTGAGCAGTCCATTTACACTATGGCCTTACAAGCCTATGACCTCGATGGCTTGCCGGGAATTCACATACCTGGTAGCCTGGGGAGAGAGACGGCAAAACAATCGCTCGATCAAAGCATCAGCTCTATGAACATCGTGCCGCTGGACGCCTCACCCGCTGCACAGGTGACCAACGCCGGTGTGTTGGCTGCCCGGTCTTTGTTAAGTCGAAAAGCCAGACAGATACGAGTGGCTGTAAAGGGTGGTTATCAATTGCTGCTGAGAAGCATGAAGTCTCCTGTAAAGGTTCAGCTGTCGGATACTGCAACACATCTCGGCATTATTGACACACCGCCCGATCCTTCAATATTTACCCCCTTCCTACACCATCGGGTCCGGCAGGAAAAGATGGAGCTCACCCTGCAGGGCGTCTATCTCTATGACAGTCTGCTGTGGTTAAGCCTGAGGTTGGAGGATCATTCGCCCATCGGGTACAGACCGGAATATGTCCGTTGGTGTATCCGTGATTCTCGGCAGCAACGAAGGACGGCTGTACAGGAGCTTCTCCTAAAGCCTGTGTACTCCAGCCCCTCGGATGTCTTACCTGGCGATAGCAGCCAGGTAATGCTGGTAGCCTTTCAACCCTTTTCCCTGCCCCGGGATAAGGAGCTGGTGTTACAGATGGCGGAGGGAAATGGAGGGAGGGAAATGATAATGAAAATAAGAGGGAAAGAGCTTTTAAAGGTAAGAAGGTATGGGCCGCAATAATTTGAAGAAACGTTATACCAAAAACCTAAACATTCAGATACGGGAAGAGGATTTTGAGCGGTTGCAACAGGGATTGGCCAATAGTACCTGCTGGACTATGACCGAATATTGTCGCAAGTTATTGACAGGTAAGCCGGTCACCGTCTTTTATCGTAATCAGTCCCTCGACGAATTCATACAGGAGGCTATTACACTTCGGAAACATCTTCAAGAGGTTGGAAAAAAGAATGAACACCTTATTCCCCTTATCGATGATATCAAAAATTGTATAAATAAAATATACGACCATGTTTGCCAAAATAAGACATAATAAGAAGATAAGAAATACACTTTACTATCACGAGAAGAAAGAGCAGCAGCTATTGGCTGAGTGTTTGACCGCTGTGAATTTCATAAAGGATTTGGAGCATCTTACCCATAAGGATATTCTTCGTCATTTTAGTTGTCTTACTTCTCTCCATGAGACCATCACGCACAACGGCCTGCACATTTCCTTGAGTTTTCATCCAACGGACAAACTCTCGAACGAGGATATGATAAATATAGCCAAACAGTATATGCAGGAAATAAAGTTTGGCGATCAACCGTATCTCGTATATCGTCACTACGACACGATTCATCCCCACATTCATCTGTTGACTACAAATATTCAGCCAGATGGTGAGCGATTGAATTTGTCAAAGACCGATTATTGTCATTCACTTCAGCTCGTTCGTACCATCGAGAAAGAACGCAATTTAACGCTGTCCGGAGAGTGGCGGAGACACAAGCATGCCATTGGGCATGCAGCAAAAATTAAATATGGTGAAATGGCGACAATGACTGCAATGAACAATGTTTTGGAGAAAGTTATATCTCTTTATAAATGCACCTCTATGGACGAACAGAATGCTGTCTTGCGGCTATATAATATGGAAGCGTATAAAGGAAAGGAAGATTCCCGGTTGTATCAACGTCACGGGCTGATCTACCGAGTTTTGAGAGAGGACGGTCGCCCTGTCGGCAGGTATATAAAGGCCAGCCTCTTTGACAGCAAGCCTACTTTGAAGCACCTGGAACAGCAATTCCTATCCCATCAGGCAGATGTTCGGCGTCAGCAATATCGTCAACGGGTGACGGCTACGCTGGAATGGAATATGGCTAAAAAGAATATGGATCTGCCTGGATTGAGAAAGGCTTTGGAGCAGGAGAGGATCAGTATGGTATGGATGGAGAGAAAAATAGAGAACGCGCAAAACATCTTTTATGTAGACCATGAGACCAGGGCTGTATTCGACGGCCGTCAGTTGGGAGAGCGCTACGATGCCGCCGCTCTCCGGCAGCGGTTGGCGCCTACTGTCGTACAGGAAGAGAAACAGACGTTAGAACATCGTCATCGGCATCATCACAAAATAAAACAGAATCTATGAATAATATACACGTTGACAACAGGAGGGGCATATTCGATGGTTGCCTGGCAGCCAGTGTCCTGTTATTGTTATTACATCTCTATTATTACTGCTGCGATGCCGCTCGCCACTGGGGATTGATGCCGGATCCGGCGCTCAAAGTAATGGAGAAAATAGAGGACACCGGGTTCTTTCATCACATTGGGGTATCCAAACTACTGGCAGTAGTGTTTCTGGCCTTGTCTTTATTCGGGCCGTCGGGCCGTAAAGATAAAAAGTTCAATGTGCGGGTCACTGCGATCCTGCTTGCCGTCGGTTTGAGCCTTTTTTTCATCAGTGCATTGATATACAGGGAATGGCGGACCTGGAATATGCCCCTGGATAAGGCTGCACAGGGCGAGATCTGGTATGCAGTGGTCAGCCTGGCAGGTTACATCCTGCTGTTGGCTGGTGGAAAACGTCTTTTCCGGCATTTACCTTCGTCGTTCAGCGGCAAGGACCCTTTCGGCAAAGAAAGGACCGGTTTCCCGCAGGAAAACCAAAAACGTAAATCGCCCTTCTCGCTTCATTTTCAAGCCCGGTATGAATATCTGGACAAGGAGAATAAGAGCTGGATCAACATCATCAATCCCCGGCGGGGTGTATTGATCCTCGGCTCTCCCGGCAGTGGAAAATCCTGGTTTATCATTGAGCCCTGTATCCGCCAGCTAATAGAGAAGGGTATTGCCATATTCATCTATGACTATAAGTATGACGCACTTACGAAGCTGGCTTACAATCTTTTCCAGCAAAATAAGCATCGATATCCGAAGGAAACAGCTTTTTACACGATCAATTTTACGGACCCGTGCCGAAGCCATCGCTGCAATTTGCTGGACCCTGCCAACCTGGAATGGATCTCAGATGCCTTTGGTGTCAGTCGTACTTTACTATACAGCCTGAACAAGACCTGGATCCACAAACAGGGTGAATTTTTCGTGGAGTCGCCCATCAATTTCCTGGCTGCGCTGATCTGGTTTCTCCGGAAGTACCAGGATGGACGTTATTGTACTTTACCGCATGTCATCGAACTGGCGCAGGTGGAGTATGAGCAATTGTTCAGCATTCTGTCCCTGGAGCCTGAAATAAGGAGCCTGATCCGTCCTTTTATCGAGGCCTATCGGGACGAGGTGATGGACATGCTGGATAGCCAGGTAGCATCCGCCAGGATACCGTTGGCTCGGCTGGCGTCTCCTGACCTCTATTATATCCTTACTGGCAATGATTGTAGGCTGGATATCAATGAGCCTGCTGCTCCAAAGATCTTTTGCCTGGCGGGCAACCCGCCACGACAGGAGGCATTGGCGCCCGTGCTGTCTCTGTATATTGACCAGCTGAACAAACAGGTAAACCGGGCCGGCAAATACCCCTGTGCCCTTGTCTGCGACGAGTTTGCCACCGTGCGGGCGTATAGCACGCTTGCCACGATGGCCACTGCCCGGAGCAACGACATCATCCCCATCCTTGCCATTCAGGATATCAATCAGCTTCGTACCCAATATTCCCGGGAGGAGGCGGATATGATCCTAAACATTGCAGGTAATGTCTTTTGTGGACAGACGAGTGGCGAGACCGCTCAGCGCATCAGCCAGCGGTTCCCTAAGGTTTTGCAGGGACAGGATTCTATCAGCACCAATAGCAACGATACATCGGTCAGCCATTCCCTGCAATGGAACGATACGATTACGCCCGCCACTATTGCCAATCTCTCTTCAGGTGAATTTGTGGGCATCGTTGCGGACGACCCGGGGCAAGTGATAGAGTATAAAACTTTCCATGCCCGGCTAGTGCATGAAAAGGTACAACCCGTTGCCGATGATCCGTTGCCAGTGGTGCGGGATGTATCCAGGGAAATGGTAGTAGAGGTATTTCACCAGGTAAAGTGGGATATAGAGTACATGGTAAAGGCGGAATTGGCCCGAATGGCAGGGGATGAGGAGTTGAGGTTGCTACTGGTGAGTAGATGAGGGCATTGTCATAAATATCAAATACTTAAGACATTATTAGTCGTATGTTAAATTGTGCTATGTGACTCTGTCTAAAAGATATTTCAATAACACTAGTACGACATTATTACCCGAGTGTTTCTATATACACTGGTAGATACTTATAACTAAGCAAATTTAGTCATATTTCGGCCCTAATCAGCCTCCATTGACCGTTAAGCCCATCCTGATTCATAACCAAATTCTAACTGTTGCCTTGCTATTCTTAATTGCTTAATCCTATTTATGTCAATCAGCGATCAACAGTTAATAGAAACGATGCAGGAGATAGGCGGATTACTTTTCCGCCGTCTTACAGGTGAATTGAACATACACGAGCAGATAGCCCTCGACAATTGGCTAAAGGAACAAGATCCTAATAGCCGGCAATTCTTCGAGGACTGTTCTGACTGGGATCAGGTACATCTTGCCCTGTCTTCCATGTATGATTTTAACGAAAGAGCCGCCCTGGCCGACATTCAAAAAAAAATTCAACTGGCGACTCAGCCTGCTGCGCCGGCAGTTGAAATTGTCAAATTGAGGCGTGGATGGAGAATTTATTCGATCGCTGCTACCGTATTGTTTGTTGTTGTAGGTGTAGCTATGTTTTTTACCTTGAACAAAAGAAAAACTAATATTGCCACATTGCCCATAGAGCAACGTTTTCATAATGATATATTTCCGGGTGGAGATAAAGCAGTCCTTGAATTGGCTGATGGAAGTAAGATTGTACTGGACAATGCGTCCAATGGTGAATTGGCTCATCAGGGTACCACTAAGGTGGTAAAATTAGATAATGGTCAATTGGCCTATCATATTGGACAATCTGAAGCAGGTCCGGTAAGCTATAACACTATTTCAACTCCACGAGGCGGTCAGTATCAGGTAATGCTGCCAGATGGAAGCAAAGTATGGCTCAATGCTTTATCTGGTCTGAGGTTTCCCGCTGCGTTCACGGGAAGGGAAAGAAAAGTTGAGCTCAATGGCGAAGCATACTTTGAAATTGCGAAGAATACATCTATGCCATTTAAAGTTACGCTTGCCCACGGTACTTCTGAGATCGCAGGACATGAGTCACTGGAGGTCGATGTTCTAGGGACTGAATTTGACTTGATGGCTTATGCAGACGAAGAGCGACAAAAGGTTACTGTAATCAATGGCGCAGTCAGTGCTCGTTCTGGACATGAACAAATAACTTTGCAGCCTAACCAGCAAGGCTACCTTGATAAAAAATTTTACACCTTAAATCTTATCGATTCTATTAATGTTGACGAGGCTATTGGCTGGAAAAATGGCCGATTCCAATTCTATGACGCCTCTATAGAGGCCATCATGCGCCAGGCAGCTCGTTGGTATGATGTTGAAGTAAGCTACGATGGCAAAGTTAATCAACAATTCAGAGGTACGATTCCAAGAAATGTAAACCTTTCCACGTTGCTAAAGATCCTTGAGGCCACCGGCTGGGTTCACTTCCGGATCGATGGTAAAAAAGTCACTGTATCACCCTAAAATATTCCCTTTCCTTTTAGCCGAGACAATATTTTATAATCTCACAAGCCCACCACCATGAACCAAGTTTACTACCATCCGTCTACAGGCTAGCCATTGAACCATGGGGATAATCAAATAAAAACCGGCCACCATTGCACCGGAGCCGGCTTTGTCGGGTTACCCCATTCGTGAAATTTGCATCCCACTCTATACAAGTAACCCAAAACAAATTTATGAAATATATATTTCATGAACCAACTGCTTATTGCAGGTGGCGAAAATGCCTGCTAGTCATGAAGTTGACCCTAATACTGTTAATCGCATTTGTTCTACATGCCGGCGCGCGGGGAACTGCGCAGACGGTGACGTTGTCGGTGAAAGATATGCCGCTGGAGAAGGTTTGTAAGGAAGTGGAGCGGCAGACCGGCTACTTTTTTGTTTATGCAGGCGTTCTTAATAAGAACGCTTATCAGATAAGCGTAAATATTGAGCACGCCGAAATAAAAGAGGCTCTCACTCGTATATTTCAGGGGTTGCCATATTCCTACCAGGTTATTGATAAGGTGGTAGTGGTAAATACTGCAACTAAGCTTATATCCCAGCATCAACCAGCAAATGGAGATCCGATACCAGAAATTATTTCTAAAGTGCAGGGGCGTGTTATTAACGAATCAGGAACACCGCTTTCCGGCGCTACGGTGACGAATAAAGCCTCTAGTAAAGTTGTATTGACCGACAACAAAGGCGAATTCGTGTTAACGAACATTGTTTCTAATACCAACATTGTTATTACCTATGTGGGGTACAAACCTCAAACTATATTAGTGAAAGGGGCAACATATCTTGAGGTTCAGATGGAGGCAGCAACAAGCACCTTGGATGAAACCGTGGTTAAAGGATACTACTCCACGAGTAACCAGCTCAATACAGGCGATGTTAGCACTGTAAAAGGCGAAGATATTGCGAAACAACCTGTGACGGACCCTCTTCTGGCACTGGAAGCAAGAGTGCCCGGACTGTATATCCAGCAGACATCGGGTGTGCCTGGCGCTTACAGTACCATTCGACTACGGGGGCAAAATAGTTTCTATAACGCCGAGAGTAAACTTAGTACAGCTAATGATCCCTTGTTCATCGTCGACGGAGTACCTTTTAGTTCCCAGTCATTATCCAGCCCTTTTTACTTAGGAAATGGAGCTGTGGGCCAACCTGACAATCTTAATCCAGGCCTTGGTCTGAGTCCTTTTAATAATTTGAATCCACAGGATATTGAAAGTGTCCAGGTTCTTAAGGACGCTGACGCGACTGCCATCTATGGTTCACGGGGAGCCAATGGTGTTATCCTGATCACCACGAAAAAGGGAAAGGCAGGGAAGACAAAAGTAGATGCAAACGCGTATACTGGCGGATCCAAAGTGACTCGGCGGATGAACCTGCTGAACACACAGCAGTATTTATCCATGCGACGGGAAGCTTTTATAAATGACGGGCTTCCATTACCTTCTATTACTAATAACCCCTATGACGGTAATTATGATATCAATGGTGTATGGGATACTGCCCGGTATACAGATTGGCAAAAATTGCTCATTGGTAAGAGTTCCCGATTCTCCAATGCTCAATTAAATATATCCGGTGGAAACAGTAATACTCAGTTTATCATCGGCGGCGGGTATACACTAAATGGTGTAGTTTTACCAGGTGACTACAAGGATCGAAAAATATCGGTTCACCTAAATTTAAACCATCTGTCGGAGAACCGTCGGTTCACTACTTCGCTGAGCGCGAACTTCATGAATGACAAAAGTAATCTGCCGCAGTCTGATGTGACCAGTTTGATAAATCTACCGCCGGATGCCCCTGCTGTGTTTGATGCTAATGGTAGTCTCAACTGGAAGATTTATAATGGGTATACGACCTTTTTTAACCCCCTTGCTTCTACCTTTCAGACTTTCATGTCAATTACTAATACTCTGACTGGGAATTTTAATTTTTCTTATCGTCTTTTGCCGGGGCTGGATCTAAAAAGCAACTTTGGATATACACACAGTGATTTGGATGAGAAGGCGCTAACTCCTTCTATCTCCATACCTCCTCCAGATAATACTGACCCTTCATATAGGCGTAATTTGTTTGGGAATAACGACATACAGACCTGGATCATCGAGCCTCAAATAACCTATCAACGGGCCTTGGCTAAGGGAATTCTGGATGTTCTAGTCGGAGCCACTTTTCAGGATAATGAATTGCACCATATTGCTTACGGGAGTCGTGGATTTGCCAATGATGCGTTAATACGAAATCCAGCGGCGGCGGCCTCGTTTTACCTTGCAGGTAACCAATATACACAATATCGGTATAATTCTCTCTATGGTAGGATAGGTTACCGGTGGGAGGATAAATATCTTCTTAATATTACTGCAAGGCGCGATGGCAGTAGCCGGTTTGGGCCAGGAAAACAATTCGGTAATTTTGGTGCAATAGGAGCTGCATGGATCTTTTCAAAAGAGGAATTCATCCATGATATGATGCCCTTTCTTAGCTTTGGAAAATTACGCATCAGCTATGGTAGCACCGGAAGCGATAATCTGCAGGATTATTATTATCTGAGCACGTATACGCCGATATCGAATACTTATCAGAGTATTACCGCATTAAACCCAGACCGGTTGACGAACCCATATTTCGCTTGGGAAGTGGTAAAAAAATGGGAAGGTGGCCTGGAATTGGGTTTTGTAAATGACAGAATTATTCTTTCTGCCAGTTATTATCGTAACAGGACTCAAAATCAATTGATCGGGAGGCCGCTGCCAGACATTACCGGGTATAATACTGTGCAGTTCAATCTTCCAGCCTTAATCCAAAATACCGGCATTGAAATTATATTAAGTACAATAAATTTTCGTACAAAAGCCTTTAGTTGGAGTACCACTGCCAATTTGTCAATCCCCCGTAATAAATTGGTGGCATTTCCGGATATTTCAAAATATCCCGCTTACGCCCAAAGCTATACCATTGGGCAATCAATTTTTAGCAGAAAAATAGTTCATTATATAGGTGTAGATCCCCAAACAGGCTATTATACAATGGCACTGAAAAAAGGATCAGGGTATCCCTCATTTCCCGACGACTATGTTGCAACCAAGCCGGTAACGCAGCAATATTACGGAGGAGTCCAGAACACAATCTCTTATGGCCGCATTCAACTTGATATACTCTTTCAATTTGTTAAACAACTTGGCAGTGCAGCTACGGGAGGCTTCTCGTGGCCTGGGTCAAACATCAATCAACCTACGTCTGTTTTGGACCGATGGAGACGGCCAGGAGATCGGACTTCAATACAACGATTTTCTCAAAGTTTCTTTCCTGGAGCACTTGATTTTGTTATATTTAATGGAAGTGATGGAGTCATAACTGATGCATCATTTATCCGCTTGAAGAATCTCGCGCTGTCCTATCAATTCCCCATAAGATGGCTGAAGCCAGCGGCATTACAAAACGGAAGACTGTATATTCAATGCCAAAATTTGTTGACTATAACCAAATACCGGGGAATGGATCCGGAAACAGGCGGAGCCCTTAGCCTGCCACCCTTACGAACGATTTCCGGAGGCCTCCAGATCACTTTTTAAAATAAGAAACTATGTCACTAAGATATTCTCCATACATTCAATTGCAAAAGACACAATCGAAATCTTATCGAATTTTAGTCTTCATGTTGCTAATGGTAGACATTGCGGTGAGTTGTAAAAAATTTGTCACTATCGATCCGCCTGTAAGCCAGACAGTCTCGGCTAATGTATTTAACAATGCGTCTTCAGCTACTTCGGCTTTATTAAATATTTATCAGCAGATGTATCAAAATTCAGCATCGTATAATATTTCCGTGAGCAATGGATTGCTGTCAGATGAGTTAACCTATAGTGGCAGTAATAATGTTCAAAATATACAGTATTACACTAATTCCATGAGCGCATTGTCCGGAGATTTGGGCCCGTGGAGCACTGCTTATCAGTATATTTACCAGGCGAATGCAATTATAGAGAATTTGAGCAACAATAGTCTAAGCCCTCTAATTGTAAAACAGTTAACAGGCGAAGCCAAATTTGTCCGGGCGTTCTGGACCTTTTACCTTACTAATTTTTATGGAGACATTCCTCTTGTTTTAAGCACTGATTATAATATTAACGCCGTCATGCCGCGTATGCCCCAAAATCAAGTATATAGACAAATCATCACCGATCTGGAAAATGCAAAAAGCCTCTTGAACGACCATTTTGTTGATGGCACTGATACCTCTGTAACTTCTGAGCGTGTACGTCCTACCCAATGGGCAGCCGAGGCTTTACTAGCCCGCACTTATCTATATATGCAGAAATACGATAGCGCCGAAATGTATGCCACCCAGGTCATCAATAATGCTTTATTCAGGTTGCCAGCATTGGATTCCGTATTCCTGGCAAATAGTCCAGAAGCTATTTGGCAGTTAGCTACGCCTTTGACTAGCGGTAGTAATAATGGTACAAATACCCAAGACGGTCATTTTTTTATTCTCACTGGAGCGGGGGATATACAGGTCAGTTCCCGTCTAGTGAATGCTTTTGAAAGCGGAGACACACGGCTAAATAAATGGATTGGATCGATAACTGCTAATAATCCTTCTGTTACGTATTATTTTCCTTTTAAATATAAGATCAGGAATGATCCTAATCCTTCTAATACTGAAGAATATACTATGGTTTTGCGTCTCGGTGAGCAATATCTTATCAGGGCAGAAGCTCGTGCTCAACAAGCTAACATAGATGGGGCAAAAAGCGATCTGGATATGATCCGAATGAGAGCAGGCCTCGGATCAACTACAGCCGGTGATAAAACAGCGTTGTTGAGCGCAATACTCCATGAAAGGCAGGCGGAGCTTTTCACCGAATGGGGCCACCGGTGGCTAGATATTGTGCGGACCGGAAGCGCCGACAGCATTATGGGCACGCCAGGTAATGTATGCCAGACTAAAGGCGGGACGTGGAACTCCAACTGGCAATTGTATCCCATTCCTCAAGGGGAACGCAACAATGATCCTAGCTTAACACAAAACAACGGATATTGAGTGTCCTGAATGAATGTTAGAATCAACTTAGTTTTTTGATTTTGAGCATTCACTGCTCAGCAAACTATGGTGGTGAGCTCACCGGAGGCGGCTTTCAGGAAGAGCCTTCAAACCACTCTTAGCGGCTGCAATTAAGAGTGGCGGTAGTGAGTATCAAAGGAAAAGGCAGGATCATCTATCAGGTATATATTAAGAAGACGAAGGAGTGAACCGTCGCCAGAGGTGTCGAAATTGTAATGGCAAAGAGTTTATAGGGTACTCTGTATGGCTGGTGTGCGCTGAAGTGTGGGATTAATCTGTAATTTATTAAGAAGCAAATAATAGGGTTTGGGTACATAAAAAAGCTTACTGGAGGTAGTCACAGGACGACGGCACATGCCGGTGTGACTGTTGCAATACGATGGTGGCGGACAGGCTATTTTCAGCGAAATCGATATGCGACTAATAGGATTAGGCTGCCCCTGTTCTTCGGCACTGTCTCAACGAGATGGAAACACTCCCACAAATGATACAAGGCGTTTCTACCCCTGATGAAAAGACTGCAGAAAAGGGGCAGCCTTGGACCCTGCAATCTTAACGCCTTAGGCTTCTTGCCATCCGAAACAGGCCCAGCATTTACCGCCAGGCCTGTATATTGACTGAAAATTAACTGGGTTAAAGTTCTGTATAGTGCAATGGGGTAGAGCACGCATCTGCTGCGGTTCTCTGTGTGAATATCTTATTGCCTGCAGGGGTAAGGCATGTTATTTGGCCGCTGCCTTTTACACAAGAACTTATTTCAGCACAATGCTTGCCAGCGGTGACATAATACCCCACCGTTTTGGCAAAGTGATTGGCTTTTGCAGCGAAAATGCCGGCAACAGCCAGACAGCCTGTGGTGAGGAATAGGAAGATCTTTGAACGTTTCATAATATGAAGTTTTATCTGCGTGTGATACGCAGGATGAAAAGAAATACGCCTACTCTTTTGTACAGGTTTTCGGCTTCTCCTGCCTTGCCCAGCTGCAGCTGGGCAAGGGAACGTATACGTAACTGAAGATAAAATTAAGCCTACCTGTTGTTCCATTCAACCTTCGTTATGTTCCATTAGAAGGAAAAACTGTTCTATTCAGCTACTTTAAGCCAACCTCTAATTATCAGTAGTAAAAAAAGACTGCATTAGTGTTTTAGAGTAAAAATCACTATGAAACGCTTCGCTTATATATTTCCCTTGTTTATATTAAGTTTTTCATTCACGTATCCTGAAAGATTTTTGGAGTATCCGGAACTGGGTAAGCCCTGCCCTACGTTTGTCCTGCGCAACATCCGGTATTACTCTCGCCACCACGCGCGCCTGGAAGATTTCAGAGGTAAATGGCTGGTGCTGGACTTCTGGAATAAGTATTGCGGCGCATGTATTGCCAGCTTTCCTAAGGTGAGCAAGCTGCAACGGGCGTTCGGCAGACAGGTACAGTTTATGTTGGTAGGTATCCAGGACCCGGAAAATCAGATAGAATCGATGTATGCCAAGTATCAGATGAAAGAAAATTTGATCATGCCCTGTGCTTTTGATTCGTTACTGGCCAGGAGATTTGATATCTATACTGCACCCTATATCATTGTCATTGATCCGGCAGGCATAGTACAAGCGATCACCTATTCGTTATCAGCGGAAGATATCGAGGGATTTTTATCGGGCCGACCGCCTAGGCTGGCAAAGGCCTATCGGATGCACGAAGAAGAGACTGATGGGCATATTCCTTTTGATAATGGCCGTCCATTTTTGATTGGCGGCAATGGCGGCAGCGACACGGCATTCTTGTTTCGTAGTGTATTGGCTTCGTGGGATGGTTTTATCCAGCGAAGCTATATACCTGCGACGATAACCGCGGACTCCGGAGCGGGGTTGTTTCAGGTCTTGGGTGCGCCACTATACGAGCTATACAATTATGCCTATTATGGGACACCCAATGCCGGACCAGGCTACTATGCCAAGCCGGTCCTGGAGACAAAAGACACGGCCGTTTTCAAATGGTCCTCGGCCCGCAGCACTAACCTATTCTCTTATAGCATAAAAATTCCATCTGCTCGGGCGAACGGGTCATACTTGCAAGCACTAATGCGAAAGGACCTGGAGCATTATTTTGGTTATCAGGTGATGGTGGAGATGCGTCAGTTCCCCTGCTGGAAACTAGTAGCTGATACGACTGCTGCTGCGAAGCTGAGGACCCGGGGAGGGAAGAGTATATTCAGACAAAGGATGTTGCATGCGGATTTTTCTTTGCGGAACAGGAGTTTTAGCGACTTTTTAATGCTGCTAGGGTACTATTCGGAACATGATATAGAGGATGTCACAGGACTTAGCGGTAATATTGATATCGAAGTAAACGGATTTCTGGATAATCTGGAAACTTTGCGTAAATCACTACAGCGCTATGGGTTGGACCTGGTGACTAGCCAGCGAACTTTACTTGTGCTGGTAATCAAAGATAAGCTTTAGCAGGTAGATAGTTTTGCTCTTTGAAATTTTTGACATATTGGAACTATAGCTTATTCCGATTACTATTGAACCTATGCTATGATTAATTTTCCGATTAATTCACATAAAAAGTACTAACAATCATGGCGACACCTAAGAAAAAGCCTCGCAAAAAGAAGGCGGGCACAGCACCAAAAATTTTGGTTAACAACCAGAAACGCAAACTGGACAAACATCGACCTCGAAAGAAAAGGTTTGTCAAATTGAAGTTTGGTCCCGGTTTCGAGCTTCGGGAATTGGAAATGAGAGAGTAAGAAGATAAGAATACCTCAATCAGAAATTAATAAGCTATAGTTCCTTACGTCAATTAGAAGACTTTGGCAAATTTGGCCATCATGTCCACTTTCCTGCTGCTAGATCAAGAAGGCTCTGCCACAGTACAGAGAGTTAGAGGTTAAGTAATCCCATAAGTTAAAAGTAAATCAAAGAACAGATCTGAAAGGCTTGTTAGATCCTCTCGACCTACTTGTAGGTTGCAGAGAGATTACAAGAGATATTTTGTAAGACATCTGCTATGCCTATTCAAGACGGCAAAATGGTTTTACCTTAGAGTTTGGTAATTGCAAAGCGTTAGAGGATGTATTGAGCGTGGCTGGCATAAGCTAAAGTGTGTATTAATCTGTAATTTATTAAAAAAATCAAGTAGTAGGATATGAGTATACAAAAATGGCTGCTGGTGGCAATGACAGGATTGCTATGTGATGGTGTGGAGGCCCAGAAGATGCCGCTGGATTCTGCGTTGCTATCGGGGACATTGCAGTGGCCATCGGTAGCATACGAGGAAATCACGCCGGATGGGGCGTATGCAAAATACATGATCGATGAGGAGCCGGCGAAGAGCACTACCCTGGTGGTGGTGGCTACGGAAGGGGCTTGGGAGCGGCGGCTGGTGGACGTAGAAGAAGGGGAACTGTCGGCCGACAGTCGGTGGCTGTATTATCTGGGTCGCGGAGACAGCCTGTGGCAGCTGCGGCTAGGCAGCAGCGAGCAAAAGTGGCTGGCACGTGTGCGGTCTTTCCGATTATGGGGGGAAGGGAATGCCCAGCGGCTATGTTATATGTCGGTGGAGGGTGAGCTAGTAGTCACAAGGGTGGGAGAGGGCGAGGTAAGGCGTTTTGCAGGGGTGAAGGATTACACGTGCAGCGAGCAGGGGCGATCGCTGGTGCTGCAGTATACCAGGAAACGGGACAGTGTGGTGGAACAGGAGCTTGCATGGGTGGACTGGCCGGATGACAGCACTCTCACGATATGGCGGGGTTCTTCTTGCGGGAAGGTTGTATTTGACATGAAAGGAGAGCAGATAGCCTTTAATGCTGCTGGAGACAGCACTGGTACGCATTGTATCTGGTATTGCCGGCGAGGGATGGCTGGAGCGATGAAAGAGATAGAAGATCATACGATAGGGATCGATGCGGGATTATTCCAGGTAGGGGGAGCAGACCCGTCATTCAGCCGGGACGGGAGCCGGCTGAATTTTAGCCTGCAGGAACGTCCTTTGCCGCCAGCATCAGCAGGTTCAGTGCGGGTGGATGTCTGGAACTGGCGTGATGTGATGCTGCAGTCCTCGCAGCTGCAGCGCCTGGGGAGTTTTTCGTATGCGGCAGTAAAGGCGATTGGTACAGGGAAGGTGATCCGGCTACAAGAGGAAGGGGAGGTTATGGCATGGGCCCCTGGCGGCCGGGATGAGCAGGCGGTGGCATTTACGCTGAAGGGAGATGAGGACTGCTGGTGGAATCCAGAAGTACGTTCGACGTTTTACCGGGTGTCGACGGTGGACGGGAGCAGACAGGTGATCCGAGAGGGGGTAAGTATTGAGCCGGGATCGTACCTGTTTCGATTTTCTCCGGACGGGACACAGCTGATCTGGTATGACAATGAAACCAAAGGATGGTATCGCTATGATGACCGCCAGAGGAGAAATCGCCGGATAGGGTTGGATATACCTTATCCGCTTTACGATAAGGCTACGATGGACCAGTATCCCCGTAATTATCCAACGGAGCCCTACGCGCCTGCAGGTTGGTTGGAAGGTTGTGGCAGTGTGCTGCTGTATGATGAGTACGACATCTGGCAGGTGGACCTATTGGGTTCAAAAGCTTCTGTGTGCATCACCGGGGGCTATGGCCGCCGTCAGGGGATTAAGCTGCGTATTGCGGCGCAGGGCCCGGTGGAGGAGCAGGAGAGAAAGATTTTTCATCCGGGAGACACGCTGTTGTTGAGCGCTTTTAACCCGGCGACGAAGGACAACGGGTTTTACCGGCAGGTGCTGGGCATTGGGGCCACGCCAGAGCGGCTGTTCATGGGGCCCTTTGTACTATATGCCGCTGAATCGCAGCTGCAGAGACATTCGCTTGCTGTTGGGGGGGCACTAGTTAAGGCGCGGGATACGGGAATCTGGCTGGTGCGCCGGCAGAGCGCCACCGAGGCGCCGAACTATTATATTACACGGGATTTTAAAAATTATCAGCGGCTAAGCGATGTGCATCCAGAGCGGCGGTACGGCTGGCTAGCAACGGAACTAGTGAAATGGAAACTACCCAATGGCCAGGTCTCATCGGGTATCCTGTACAAGCCGGAGAGTTTTGATCCTGCGAAGAAATATCCGTTGATCATTCATTATTACGAACACTTATCGGACAACCTGCATGATTTTCTTAGGCCCAATTTATGTAATTCAACCATCAACGAGCCCTATTTTGTGAGTCATGGCTACCTGGTATTCGAGCCGGACATGCATTACAGGGTAGGCTATACGGGCCAAAGTGTAGTGGATGTGGTTGTATCAGCGGCACAGTATTTACAGCAGCGGCCGTATGTGGATGGTCGTCACATGGGGATCAATGGTCATAGCTACGGTGGGTTCGAGACCAATTACCTGGTGACCCATACGGGGCTGTTTGCCGCGGCAGCGGAGGCGGCCGGTCCAACGGACCTTATCAGCGCCTATGGTGCCTTGACATACGGTTATGGTGGAGGACAGGGGTCCAGCACCCATCGCTATTACGAGACACTTCAGGGCAGAATAGGAGCTACATTGTGGGAGCACCCGGAACTGTACCTGGAGAATTCACCGGTGCTGAGGGCAGACCGGATCAGTACGCCCTTGCTGATGATGCACAACGTTAAGGATGGCTCAGTGGCATTCAGCCAGGCGGTGGAGCTATTCACGGCACTGCGCCGGCTGCGCAGGCCGGTGTGGCTGCTGCAATATGATGAGGGCGGACATGCCGTTTTCAGGGAAAACGATAAGCACGACTATACGATCCGGCTAACGCAGTTCTTTGATCATTATCTAAAAGGGGCGGCAGCGCCGCTGTGGATGACGCAAGGTGTTCCTGCCCGAATGAAGGGGCTGCAGACAGGTTTAGCGTTGGACCCGGCAGGATCAAAGCCTTAGCCGTCCTGATCAAACCAAACAGGCCTGGCATTACCGCCAGGCCTATACAGCGACTGAAAATAACTGGCTTAAAGATCAAAAAAGTGCATTGGGACAGAGCAACTAGTTGCTGATTGCCTTTGCGTGAAGACTTTATTGCCATTAGGAGCAATGCATGTCGCCATGCTGTTGTTGTCTTGCACGCAGAGTGCTATTGCAGCACAATGGTTGCCAGCAGTGCGATAATATCCAACTGTTTTGGCAAAATGATTGGCTTTCGCAGCGAAGAGGCCCGCAGTAGCCAGACAACCTGTGGTGAGGAACAGGAAGATTTTTGAACGTTTCATAATATGAAGGTTTATCTGCGTACAGTACGCAGGGTGTAAAAAATATGGCTACTAGATTGTAAAGGTTTTTTGCTCCTGCGTGGCTACAGCTGCGCAAGAGAATGTATACGTAGCTGCTGATAAAATTAGGCTTATTCGTTGTTCCATTCAACCGCCGTTATATTCTATTCGAAAGAAAGATTGTTCTATCCGGATTGCGCATTAACCTAAATTCAATCAAATAAGCCCGGTATTACTGCCAGATCAGTACAATGACTGAAATGAATGGCTTAAAGGTTTAAATAGTGCATTGGGGTAGTATTGCATCGAGTTGACGATACTCTCCCCGTAAAGACTTTGTTACCATTAAGAGCAATGCATGTTATAGTACTATTATCATCTCTTATACAGAGATTGATTAGCGCAGCTTTGCCGCCATCAGTGATATAGCATCCAGTTGTTTTGGCAAGTGATCTGTTTTGGCTGCGAATAGTCCAGCAACGGCCAGACAGCCCGTGGTGAGGAACAGGAAGATTTTTGAACGTTTCATAATTTGAAGTTTTGTTTCCCCGATGGTGACAGCGGATGCCTCATCGAGGAGAGGTTAATATATCGTAATAAAAAATGTAATAATCCACTATTGCCGGAAAATAGATCTACCGTATGCAGGTTATTAGTATAAGTAAGCCAATAGCCTTCTCCGGGATCATATTCCTGAAAACAATTGACAAGGATGCTGGCAATCCAGTCCGCCCTTTCTTTCCAGGCTTTGTCTCCGAAGACTCTAAAACCTTCCAGATAAAGCTCGCCTAGTCCCGCCAATCCGGACCCTAATGTAAAATCAGGGTATATCGGGCGGGCATGCATATACTGTAGATAATTTTCCGCCATTTGCCGGTAAACAGGAACTTTGAATAATTCATACCCCTTTATCAATGCCAGAATGATTCCCGGTATTCCTTGTCCGCAATCCCATGCATCCGTTTCGCTGCTCTTGCTGCTGAGCGGCCATGTATACATGCCATTTTTTTTGCGGGCCAGCCGGACCAACCAATCAAGAGCCTTTTGTGCCGCCAAGCCGGCGGAAGCTTCATGATGTATTTCCCAATAAGCCATCAGGAACCAGGCAATCCCTGCAACACCTCTATCTAATCCTGTGACAATATCTCCCTTTTTCCTCAATGGTGCTGTCAGGTTCCAGGAACCATCCGTCTTTTGACTTTGCAATAGCTGTTTTACGCAATTGGTCAACAAGCTCTCTAAATGCTCATCCTGCTCTCTGATGATGCAATACATTAGTGCAAGCCCTTCTCCTGCCCACCCGGCAGAAAGATCGGCTTGTAAAGTGGATGATGAAAAACACTGTCTTAAGCTCCTAGTGATATCATTCTCTTGCGGCAACAAACCAGCCGTCTTCGCTTCGATCAGGGCCAAGGCAATCCCTGCGCCGCCCGCATAAAGACTTTGAGGAATTGTCTCCGATGCAGTATAATAATGCCTTTGAATGTACTTCCAATTTGCTTCATAGGCGTCGAGGCAGGCATTAATTTCATAACCGGCTTGCCGGGCCAGGGCCAGCACCCATAAAGGCCCTGCCATTCCTGTATGCCATCCGAAATACAAGGCGCCTTCTGTATTTTCACCGACGACCAGATTTTCTTTTTTCTGCACTTGAGATACCCACAGTAGCCGTTGTGTCCTCAACCTAAAATGGACTAATCCGGGTATAGCTTTGCATATAGTACCATTAACTGTATCCCGAAACCCCTCCGGAATATGAAAAGGAGAGTTGCTAGGATGCGTTTGCAGAAGTTGACGATAATTAGATATTAGGAGTCGTATATGCTCTAACCCCGGTCTTTTACTCGGATCAGCATGACGACAAGCTGCAACGAGTTCTCCTATCTCATTACTTCCTGTGAAAAAAGCGATCTGCTCTTTCAGCCGTTGAGATGATGAGCTGTGAAATCTCATGGGTGTCAGGTTCGTTACAAGTACCATTAAAAGGCTTCCCAGCGCATAGATGTCCTCATGAATGCCGGGTTGTAAGGTCATGAACTGCTCTCTCGACATGAAACCGGGTGTGCCTAACTTGAAAGGCGGGTTCGGTTGCTCCGAATGACTACACCAGGCTAATTCCATGTCGATGAGGAACATTCTTTTTTTTCTGTCAATTAGAAAATTTTCAGGCGTAATATCACGATGGATATAACCACTGTCATGTAGTACACCAATAACCTCAAGTATCCTGACATACATATCCAGCAAGGTAGTACGTTTGTCTAAGGGAACGTCAAGCCAATGACGGAACTGCAGAATATTCTTGATCCATTGGGTCATTGAAACTCCCTTTATATATTCCATGGCGAGGTACATATCGTCGCCTTGCCGGAAAAAATCAAAGATGCGGGGCAAAGGGATCTTGGCTCCCAACTGCTGATATAATTCATGCTGCCACTGCAATCGTTGCTGGATATCGCGTGAGCTGGAGTCCACGAACATGTTCATTCGCCCTTGCTTGATAATACATGCTTTTATCTGCCAGAACTTTTTGAAATATAAGGCCCTGATGACATCTCCTTTGCCATCTGCCTTTATCACATAGAGAGGATAATAGGAATAATTGAGTAGCATAGGCGGTGAAGGAGATTTCGCAGAGCTAATTTCCCGAAAAGGCCAGGAGACATGTTCAGGGTGCTGGAATGGTATGTGGTAAGGGTCCGGAACCAGCTGGCCTATCTTATCATAGATACATTGAATTTTGACGCCATCCACACCGGTAACCATCACTGGTTGAAACGATCCGTACCGAGTATATACTATGGCACCTAAATGCCGGTCGGTAGGAATGGCTGGACCCCGGAAACCGGCAGTCAGCTCTATCAACATCTTTGCCCAAAATAACGCCTGCTGATCGTCCGCTGGGTAAATAGCCATCATTTTACCTACAAAACGATAGCCATAAGATGCGTCCATCAGTAAGGATGCCGCATAATCATCACGTATGATCTTAAAAGGAAGCTCAGCCCGGATGAGTTCGGGAATGACTATGTGAAACAGCTGTATCGCCTGAGGCTCTATTACGGACAAATGTAAGATCCATCCCTGGGTTTTTTGTATTTCTCCTACCTGCCAGTAAAATTCTGATGGTTTGTAAGTCAGTCCATAACTCTTCAGAATGACTGAAAAATCAAACAATTGAAAGTCTGAAGTTTCGTCCGGCGTATTTTTGGCTACCTGGATAGTTCGCTCATTTTTCATTACAGCTTATTGATAATGGCGATAAATTTGCTGGCATCAGCTTGCCCGGTAATAGCTCCTCTTAACCGTTTGTCGCCATCATAGATAAGAGAGTAAGGTGGGGTAACTGATTTAAAATGTACCGGGAAGAAAAATTTATAATCCCGGCCGATGGTGATGTTTGTGTATCTGTCCAGTCTGTACACTTTATTGAACAGCCGCATGTCTTCCATAGGGTCAATAGTGAGAAAATAGAAGTTGACATGCTTAAGCGAATCCATTTTTTTTAAGAGGCTGGCAGTTTCTTCCTGACAATGCCCGCAAGTTGGGCTAAAGAAAAGCATAACTATTGGCCGGCCTTCTGGAATATCGGCCGTATGAAATAATGTCGTGCTATCGGACAATAGAAGGTCGAAGGCCGGGATGTCCGACTTATGATGGCTTTGGCAGGATATCAACCATTGCGTGAGCAACCAGATCGCAAATGCTTTCATTTTCATACTAGACCTTTGCATGTTTATAAGGAAAATTTTTTGCAGACAAAGGACCTTGCATCTGTACCTTTTTATTGAGCCATGACGTCAGGACCGCCAATAGCGTAAATAAGCTGTTGAAATAGAAATGCTGATGCCAGTTCATGTAGACGATGATACCCCCGCAAGTACATGGTCTGTCGCTCCGGAAATACAACATAAATCCGATATAAATGGTAAAAATGCCCATGAGGGACAGGAAGGCGTAGAGGGCCACCTGCCTTGTACGGCTGAAAAAAAGACCGAGTGCGATCAATACTTCGCAAATAGGAATAACTATGCTCAATACAGGAGCTATGCCATGCAGCAGGGGTGATTTTAACAGCGCCCACCTGAATGTTTCATTGTCCGTCAATTTAATTAGTCCTGTGTAAAGGAATAGCAGCGCGAAGAGACAGCACAGGATGTCCACAGTAATTTCTTTTTTCATAATGACTATTATTTTTCTATATTCGAAATAAGCGGTTGATGCGTATCTGAAGCAAGCGCCAGTTTATACACCTTTTCTATAGCCACGAGGCCAATACCAAAACAAACCACAATCGGGAAAAGCTGATAACGCAGGACGATAGGAGAGGCAAACAGGCTGAAGCCTGCATTAAGCAGCCAAAGGGAAGTAAAGGTGGAAATCACCTTTAATGGCATCCTTGCATTCTTTCCCAATCCTCCAAAAAATAATATGCCTGCCAGCATAAGCAGGATCAATGTATTAACCAGCGTGCTGAAAATAGGATACCAACCTGTGAGTACGGGTAGCTTGTCGTTTTTATCATGACCTTGCACTTTCCTGCTTTTATAATTAAACCAATCTTTTGCCAGCTTACCGACGCTGTCTTCCCCCATGTTATAAACAGCCAGAAATTCCATAGGAGGCACGGCGAACTTGCTTGCATTGGGTATGAGAAAGCTTCGCAGGAAGTGCACGGGATATTTCCGGATCAGGTAAAAAGCATAGTCTTTGTAGAGTGGCCCTTCCGAAGCCCAGCGTTTGAAGTAGGGAGTGGTACTATCCTTTCTCCATTCCTTTTGAAGATATTGAACCAAGGGGCCGCGAGCGCTCCATAAATAAAAAAAGTTGTTGACAGAGTCCTCGTGACTAAATTTTACCTTTTTCAGGGTGTCCATGTGCTGCCGGACCATCGTCTCTAATCCAACGAAGCGTACCGGAACAGGCCCTCTTTCTTGCGCTGGGATATGTTGGTACATATACATGGCATTATTCGCCAGCTGCCAGCCGCCAAAGGCGGAAAATTGCCAGCGGCCGGTGACGGTCTGCATTTTTTGGCTGGTATACCAGACAGAACTGGCCACCAGCGCAACGCTAAGGGCCATGCCGCCAATCTTCCAATTCCAACGCTGAGGTGAAAGAATAAAGGCCAATAGAGCAATCAAAGGATAATAAATAGCGTTATAACGGAGCGTAAAACACGCCAGTAAAAAAATAGCCTGTATCACGATCAGCCATGGCCTGGGCCGGTAAAGGAGCCACAGCAGGCAACTGATCCACACCAGGCTGCATCCGATGAATAGAGCATCTGCAGAGATGTAATTGGCCATGTACAGGGGCAAGGGATTGAAAATGGAAAAACCAAGAAGGAGATTACGGATGGCTTTACCCGGTTTCAGCAGATAAAGGAGACTAAAAAGGAATAGCAACGTGCCTGCTTGCATAAAAAAATATTGCAGACCGACGACAATCTTATCCGAATGAGTAAAAACGCTTATCAGCCGCAGAAATTTGGAATAAGCCACTGGCCACATATTGACGTCGGCATTGGAATATGCGGCTTCCAGATAGTAATAGGAGTCAGGCATATAGTTCGCATAGGGGTATTTGAATTTGAAAAAGATAAACTGCAGCAGTAAGGCTGCGAGCGCGAAAAGACACCAGGTACGATTCCGTTTATTATTCCAAATGTAGCTTAGGAATGCAGCCTGAGGAAAGAATTTGGGCGATTTCGTGTCTCTCGGTTCTTCCACGGTCGTTTTTTCTTCGTGGTACTCCTGCTCGGTATTGATGGCCCATATATTTTCCTTAGAAGTAAGGCCAGCCGCAATATTGTCTACCGCGACCATGGACGTTAGCATGGAATGATCGGCATTGTTATATTTGTGCATGCCGTTGCGGCCTACCAGGAAGAGATTGTGGAACTGGTCGGTGTACTGTCGTACCTTACCAAAGTCTTTATAAGACCCAAAATAAGCAGGGTAAGTTTTTTCCATACGCCGGACCGTAATATCCAGCACATCTTCTGCCCGTGCCAGCCCCATTTTTCCCAGTTCCAAGGCGGCCTGCTCCTGGATGGCAGCATCATCCAAAGCCCAGAACTCGTCCGTCTTATTGCAGAAATATTCCATCCCTATCCAAGTGGTCGCGGGGTCCTTAATCATGCCGCCTCCCCAGTTATTATAGATCATGAGCCTTCCTACCCGCACGTCCCGCTCTTGGATATAGATCCAGTTGTCTTTAAGATCGAGCCGATGATATTCCTTCGACCCTTTCAAAGGGGCGGATAATTGTCGCAGTAAGATACCGACATTGATGAAATCCCGGTATTGAAGACCGGCCGCTACTTCCTGCACATCTTTAGGTACGGTCTCTCCCATACCGGCGATCAGCTCCTGTACCGGCATGGTGGAGAAAAAATAATCACCTTTCCAGGTGGCTGCCTCGCCTGTCAGGCTATTGGTTGTCGTGACAGCAGTAATGGATTGATCTTCCTGTTCAATCTTCTGCACATCCTGATTCAGGTAAATGCTTCCTCCCATTTGCTGCACCTGCCGGGCTACTTCCTCCCAAAGAGACCCTGGGCCATATTTGGGGTAAAGGAATTGTTCGATCAGGCTGGTTTCAGTGTTCTTTTGGCCAAGAACTGAGTGATTGGACTTCTTCAGGCTTTTCACTGCCTGGGCGATAGCTTTACCCAACGACACGCCTTTTATACGCTGGGCGCCCCATTCAGCAGAGATTTCCTGACAGGGCACACCCCATACTTTTTCGGTGTAATCTTTGAAGAAAAGCAGGTAAAGCTGACGACCGAACTGATTGATAATAAAATCTTCCAGTGTGCTGGCTGGCTTGCGGGGAAAAAATTTCGCCCAAAAGAACGATAGCAGAATTTTGACTGTACGCAACAAGCCCAGGGTTTTTAATGTATCTAAAGAGAGCTGTATAGGATAGGCAAAAAATTTTCGCAAAAAGTAGATTCGGGTGAGGCGCTGTATTACCAGCATTCTCTTCCCCGGATCCATTGTTCCCTGTGTACCTATGCCGGCTAGATTTGTCGAAATTTCACGCGATTTATTTTGGTAGCTTACTGTAGTGCTTTTCAACGTACTTTCTTCCAAAGGCATGATGTTTAGCCACCAGTCCATTACCCTGTCTGATTTGGAAAAAAAGCGATGAGGCCCCATGTCCATCCTGTTGCCCTTGTAATTGATGGTGCGGGATATGCCCCCCAAATACTCGCTTTTTTCGAGAACAATAGGACGGATATCCGTTCTTTTTAGAAGCTCATAAGCCGCAGTCAGCCCTGCAGGCCCGGCGCCAATGATGATAGCGGTTTTTTCCATATCAGGAAATTTCAGGTTGAAAGGTTTGAGATTCGACAGGCATGCTATTAGCCCGGTGCTGTTCACAGGGTTTCGGAGGATCTTTGAGAGCCCATTCCAGGTAGTCCGTCAGCAGCATGGTGAAAGCAAGGAATAGGATCATAGGAAATACTTGATAGCGAATGACGATGATGTTGGCGAATACGCTGAATACGAAATTCAGGAATAAGAAGGCGCTTACTAGCAAGACGGTAAACTTGAAATATTTATCTGCTTTTCTTAACCCCTTTTTGCGGACAAACAGACATAAGGCAATGGTAAAATAAAGATTCAGGATTGCGAATATTGCTGTATATATGAATAGCAGGGTACCCTGGAAGGTCTTTGAGAACGCTTTGATCTTTAGACTTGGATAATCGAACCAATAAGCGCCGATGGGCCAAAGCTCGTCCATGCCTAGGTTATAGATCTCCAGTTTTTCCAGGGGCGGCAGGAAATAGTTTTTGGTGTTGATCAGGAGGTAATATCGTGCATATGCCCATGGATGCCTCTTGATCAGAAAAAGCCCATACTGCCCAAAAACGGGCGCTACCTTTCCCCATTGTGACACACTGCCATAGTCCTTCGTTTCTTTATATTTTCTTTCCATATATTGTTTGAGGGGAGCTTCCGGTTGACGTATAAAGAAATTGGCTACATACGAAGAAAGCTGGTCCTGGGGCCGGTTTGGCTGGCGGAAGTATTGTCGGGCGATCCGATCCAGCTCCGCAGTCTCAGGGGTTGGGAAAACCATGCTGTCTTCTTCGATAAATCCGCGCATGTAGAGCGCATTATTACCCCATTGCCAGCCGCCAAGGATGGGAGGGAATTGTGAAGTGCCTGTCATTCTTTTCGCTGCATTTGCAGAGAAGAGTATAAAAGGAATGATAAGCGCCGGTCCGGATATGATACCCACCAGTTTGAGCCAGGTTGATTGTTTCGAAAGCAAAAAGGCTGCTGCCGCAATGATGGGGTAATACATGGCATTGTAGCGGAAAGTAAAGGCGATAAAGAATACCAGTGACTGCACAAAGATCTGATAAGGCCGTGGCCGGTGAATGATCCAGAGGATCTCGGTCAGCCAGATGAGACTTAGTGCAATAAATATTGCATCGCTGGATACGTAGTTAGCTAAATACAGGTTTAATGGATTAAGAAAAAGAAATAAACAAAGGATCATGCGGGTGTTTTTCCCAGTGGGGTAGAAATAGACCAACGTATGATAAAAATAGAGTGCTGCTGCCTCCAAAAAAATGTATTGAAAGAAATTTAGGGCAAGGGCCGAGTGGGTAAACCAGTGAAAAACTAACAGGAACTTGCTGTAGCCGATGGGCCAGATGTTGACGTCTTGATGTTCGTAGGCGGCAGCAATATAGCTATAGCTGTCGGAAAAGAAGTCAGGAAAAGGATAGAGCAGCTTAAAAACAATGAACTGGACGACGGCCAGAGCGATTATCATGAGGCTATAGACCTTGTTTTCTATATACAGGTAGGTGAAAAAGCTCTTACCACTCGGCGCTTGTTTAAGAATAGAGCCAGGCAGGTAGAGCTCGGGACTGGTACTGCCGGGACAGTCAACGATGGAGTTAGCCTTTTTCATGCAAAATGATTTGACGACCGGCACGGGAACAGTCTATGAACGACTGCTCCCCGATGTCCGGTCGTATATATGGGATTGCTAATAATCAGGGGTCCTTAGCCTATACACAAATTTTACTGAGATGATGTTCTGTATGCAATTTATTAATGGCCTATATTCTATTCAATAGCATTTATGTTCCATTTGGAGGCTTTTGACAGCTATCATGATTGCTGAAGGCGGTATTGCACAGGACTAATAAAATGGATCTTTTTGAATACTTTACAAAAATGACTTTCATTGACAAACCCGGCTGCATCGGCCACGGCCTTCACAGGGTGATTTGTATTGGCCAATAAGAGCTTTGCCTTGTCAAGTCGCACCTGTCGAAGATATTTATGGAGAGTGGTAAGGGTGCGATGCTGAAGGCCTGCCTGCAATTTTTCCTTACTAAGACCCACTTCCATTGAAAGCTGCTCAGCGGATATTTTTTGCTGGTAATGTTTGTCGATATATCGCAATGCATGTTCGATGCATTCAAGCTCGGCATGGCTTAGACGGATATTTTTTACGGCCTTCAACTGACACTCGGTTGTAATTTGCTTTTTCATGATCTCTTGCTTTTAAATAATAATAACAATGGTAAATGCGTGCGTACCAAAAAGCCTATAACCTGTGCATGTGCCGGAAGCATTATATGGGTGAATGATTGGCATGAGCATGCCGCTTTATTGAACCCGGGCTGGAGATACATAATAGATAAGGTTTGTGTCTTGTATGTTGTACAAATATCAAATGAAGGAGTTATCCGTTCTGGATGAACAATGAACCACGCGGAAATAATTTTCCCGGGTTTAAAAAAATATATACTGTCATATAAATGCAATGAAAAAAGATATCTTCCTCGTCCATTTGTTGACTGTTCATGAAAAGAAAATGCATACAGCCTTGTCCTTTCCGGAAATGCTTGCCGGTCTTTGCTCTGTATATGCTTTCAATTATGCATTCGTCTGCAGTTTTCGGACAGTCAACTCTTAAAGGAATTCTTTTGGACAGTCTCCTCGATAAACATTGTGCCGCAGCAGTCGTTGCATTGCTGCTGCCGGATTCTACTCTTGTCCAGTTTACACGTAGCTCAAAAGACGGGCGCTTCTATTTTAAGAATGTTACACCAGGGGAATATCTGCTTTTTGTGAGCCACCCGTCCTGCTCGCCACTATACAAACATACGGACATCAAAGCCGGGGATGCCAGGGATCTCGGAACGCTGGCATTGTTGCCCCGGGTGGAGGTGCTGGCAGCTGCGTTTGTAGTTCCTCGGGTATTGCCACCGAAAATGCATGGCGATACGCTAGAATATAATACAGCCGGCATAAAGACCAGGGTCAATGCCACCGTGGAAGAATTGCTGACCCACTTGCCGGGCGTACAGGTAGACCGCAACGGAGTCATCACCGTCAATGGCCAGAGGATAGAGAGACTGCTGGTAGATGGTGAAGATCTTTTTGGCGCCGACCCAACCTTCGTTACTCGTAATTTCAATGCGGACATGATTGCAAAGGTGCAGGTGTTGAACAAGAAAAGCGAGCGGGCTCAATTCACCGGCGTGGATGACGGGCAAAGGACCGCCACACTGAACCTGACCCTTAAGGAGAATAGTAAACATTCGTATTTTTCAAAAACTGAAGCAGGCGGCTCTTTACAAAGATATTATAATGGCAATGGCACATTGGGTTCATTCAACGATGCGCAGCAATTTGTTGTACGGGGCATTATAAATAACAATGGTAATAGCAATTCAGGTAGCGATGATGGTGGGGCCGGTCTCGCCGTAGACGCTGCGACCAATGACGCCCTGGGGGCGTCTGCTGGTCTGGGAATACCTCAGGTGACGGCTGGGGGCGTGCATTATGCGGATCATTGGAATGCCAATGATGCCCGTGCTGCCGGCAACTACAGTTACGGACAGATGACTACTCATCCAGTGTCAAAAGTTATTAACAGAGAGATTCTGCCCGATTCTGTCTATACACAGGAACAGGAAAGCAGCTCATCCAATTCCAAGAACCAGCATAATTTTGATGTCACCCTAGATTTTAACCCTGATTCGGCTTCCGCATTACGCTTATTGTTGCAGGGAAACAATGTTCGAACCCACGGAACATTCATGTCTACCGGCAAGAGTGCTATCAATAACATTCTCGTAAACAGTAATCTGCGAACCATTCATTCGGACGCGCAAGGCTGGGGCTTCCAGAGTACGGTAATGTATAATAAAAGAATAGGTAAAACTAAAAAAAACAGCTTTTCTGTTGTGACAGGCATATCGAAACAGGATAATGTCGACAAAGGATATGTTTATAACCAAAATCGGTTTTTCCGACCGGATAGCACAAGCCTGTCGCTTGATACAACCGATCAACGAAAGCAGGTAGGTGCAAATTCAATTTCTCTTACAAATGATCTATTTTATACAATGCCGTTACGAAAGGATGTCGTACTTGCTGGCGGGTATGGACTTTCTTATAGCCGGAATGACAGCTATCAGGAGACCTATGATCGCGGGGACGGAAAGTATGAGCAATATATTGATAGCCTCAGCAGCCATTATCGCAGCGATGTGACTATTCAAAAAGCAACTATGAACCTGCAGATTCATAACAAATCTTTGCTATTTACGGCTATAGGAGAGGTTCAGCTTTATACTTATAAACAAAATGATCTAAAAGTCGATACAGCCCTGCGGTATCAATATATAAACTTTGCGCCCAGGATCTACGGCCATTATTCCATCAATACTTCCAGGGGTTTTATTTTTGATTACAATGGCACAACGCAGATGCCTTCCGTTAGTCAGCAAATGCCTGTGCAGAATAACAATGACCCTTTACACATTGTTACCGGTAACCCTGATTTACGTCCAGGATTCTCACATAATGGCAGTATAACTTATTACCTCCTCAAATCTTTTGCTGTCAATATTGGTGTCAGATTTGGTCTTACTACAAAGGTCATTAGCACAAAAATCCTCACGGACAGTCTCGGTCGACAGGTCAGCCAGGCTGTAAATGTAAACGGGAACAGGAATGTCAGCATGCGTTTCAGCTTTACTCACACGATAAAGCCGATCGACCTTTATACCCATATGGAAACCCAGTTCTCTTATAGCCGGAATTTTAATTATGTCAATCAGTACCTATGTAAAAATGAGAATTACAAGTTTGAGATCTCATCCTTCCTGGTAAAACGAGTGGAGAATAAGTATATTATCCGCTTGGACTACAAGACCGCCTATTTTTATGCCGCTAGTTCGATCAATACCTCTGCGCCCCTTAATTATTGGATTCAAAATATCAATGCGCAGGTTTCCATTTTTTTTGCACAAAATTCCGAACTCAGCACGGGTATTCTTTATGACTGGCGGCAAAGACTGTATGATTTTGATAAAAACAATACATCTTTATTATGGAATGCACAGGTCAACCGGAGTTTTTTTAAAAACAAGATGAATGTCCGGTGCCAGATCAATGATATATTAGCAAGAAATACAGGTGTCCGGCGACAAATTAACACTAACCAGACAACAGAAAGTATGTCTAACGTCATCGGGAGATATTGGATGCTGGTAGTGGCGTGGCGATTTACACACCGCGATAAGGCTCATTAGAGAGCACTATTTTTTTAGAGGATGCTAAATCTTTTTTTATTTTTTGCGTAATTGCTGACGCTGCATCCATAGCAGGCCGCTCGATAAAACGGTAGGTCAGGCTGCTGATCCAAACCACTCCGCCGCCGCATAGGGCAATGACCCCCCAATGTTCCAAAGGGGAAAGGCGTCCTGTGATGTGGGGCCCGAGGATCCTCGTAAAAGCTACGAAGAGCACTATGCCATGCAAGAGATAGATGCTGTAAGAAATTTGCCCCAAAGTTCTCGATAGGCGGTGTGTCAATATACCGAACAAACTATTGCCTCCCGAAATGGCAGTAAACACGAATGTCATCATCGTCAAAGGAATAGGGGTGTAGATAGAAGGAAAGAATTCCACTATTAGCACCAGCGCAGCGATCATGCATATAGAAACCAGAGGCCTTGGCGCCACTTTTTTTACCCATTTATTTCTGATAAGACAAGCGGCGGTCATTCCACCCAAAAAAGGTGATGCCCGGATCCAACCTCCGACCGGATAAAATTCATCAATGACCAGAATGGAAAAAACCAGGCCTATCAGCGCTAGTATTAACGTAAGGGCGGAAGCCCGGATTCTTAGTGCAAGCCCAAGCAAGGGCAGTGTGCAATAAAACATCCATTCGAAAGGTAGGCTCCATACTACTCCCGCAACTATGCGTGAAGTGGGAAACACATTGTTGAGGTTTGTTTGGATAAATGCCAACCATTTCAGAATTCCCCAAAGAAGTTCCCCCACAGAAGTCCTGAGTTGGAATCTTGTGAGCAGACCCACGATCAGCAGCAGTGCCAGCACGGAAAAGAAATATAGGGGCACTATTCTTAAAGCTCTGGCAATATATAGTTTCAGCCAGTCCATATTTCTGCCGCGCGCCTCCAGCAGTTTGTTGAAAAATAGGAAAGAAGTGATCATAAAAAAGACGGACACGCTGGTAGATCCAAAATGGCTGTATAGATGGGAAGGTGGAGCGCCCCAGCCATATCCGTGCATCAAAAAATACCAGAGACAGGAATGATATATGAACACAAAAAAAGCCATATATCCTCTTAATCCATCGATAGCCGCAAATCTTCCTTGCGAGGGCTGTATATCAAGGGTAGCTCCGCAGAACTTCATCGTTACCAGCGCAACTATGATAATGGGCATTATAGGAAGTGCACTTACTGAGTTCATAGAACAAAGCTCACTGCACAAGGTGATCCCCCCGGGATAAAGTATAAGCCAGACAGGAATATATTGTCTATGCTCTTTTTCTAAAGTCCCCCGGCGTCACTCCATACATTTTCTTAAAGGCCTTGATAAAGCTGTTGACACTACGATAGCCCGTCATAGAAGCAATTTCTTTAATGCTTCGACCGGAGTCAGCGAGCAGTGATCTTGCCACCTGCATGCGCTCGCTACGAAGATATTCATAGACGCCGTTGCCGAAAAGTTCACGGAAGCCATTTTTTAGCTTGAATTCGTTCATGCCGACTTTCTGGGCGATCTCCCGGATGACGAAATGATAGCGGATGTTCTTCCGGATCATATCCCGGGCGGCTTGGATGCTGTCGACTTCATAATAGTTATAGTTGCTGGCGGGCTGTTGCTGGACGGCTTGGTATAAGAGGTGAAAAAGGAGGGTGTTGACCAATAGGGTAAAATGCTTCCGCTGTGCAGGGTCTTCCAGGGGGATATGCAGCATGCGATGGAGAAGGTCCTGGATCTCCTTGGTCACCCATTGCCCACGAGGAAGGAGAGTGGCCGGTTGTCCGGAACGCACCCGTTCGAGGAAATTGGCCAATTGAGGGAAATAAGGTTCCCATTCCTCCAGGAGGGCCATGTCATATTCGATATCGAGCGTTATGTATTCGGGTACATTATCGTGATAGCTGGCGAAGTCGGTAGAAGGGGTAAAAATGAGATTGAACTGACCTTCTTTGATGACGATTTTTCCCAGCCCCGAGAGGTCGAGGTGGCGGTCGTTCTGTAAAGCCAGGTAGGCTCGAAGGAAAGGCGCGTCGTCCTTCAGACGGAAATTGGATTTCTTGTCTACGAGGTAGACGGAATAAAAAGCCTTGGAGCTTTCGGCAGGCAGTTCCTGGATAAGCAGTTTCAGGTAGTCGTTGGCGAGAGCAGAGGCCTCGCTGCCCGGTAATTGATACCGGGTCAGTTCGGCGGGTATGTCCCGGCTTAACCTGTAGTCGTGTTGATTAAATGAGAAGACCATTAGCCTTTAGGATAAGGGTGATACAAAATTTTAGCCGGACTGCCGTGCTAAGGGTCAGTCTATTAAAAAGCTAATCAGAAACCTGCCTTCTTGCTTGTAGTAATAACTCTTTCGCTGTCGGGAGTAAAGAACGGGCGCTCCAAAATCTTTCATGAGCTTTATGTATTCGTATGTACTGCGTTCGGAGATGCCGATCTTATCGGCCAGTTCCGAAGGTGTACCCGTCCCTTTGATCCGGATGAGTTGGTCGATCCTGCTCAACCGGTGAAAGATCTCTTTCTGCATAGAATAAGGTTTAATCTTCGAGATCCAATTTTTTATTTTGTTAAAAATTGTTCTACAAAGATCGGACGAGTTTTATGATCTTGCCTAATTCTGACATAACTTTATACTATCCAATCGGGAATATTTTGCTAAAATCAACGATACTTTCTGTGTAGGACATACGAAGGAAGACTTTTTTTAGCACACCACCTCCCTCAGGGCTGGAGAACCCTGTCCAGGTAGATGCCAGGTAAATTTGTATGAAAGGTAATGCTATAGCAAGGAATTATATATATGTTTGTTTGGTTTTAAATAATTTTTTTAAAAAATCACTAAATGAAAACACTGATCAAGGGGGCTTTGCTGCTCTCGGCAACGCTTGGAATAGTAACAACACAGGCTCAATCCGTCGATGACATCGTCAGCAAACACATCGAAGCACTAGGGGGAAAGACGGTACTGAATTCCATCAAATCTATCTATGTGGAAAGTACAGTGGAATTTATGGGAAATGAAGCTCCTTCTATCACATATATCCTCAACGGCAAAGGCTATAAAAATGAGCTGGATTTCAACGGCACCAAGATC
>Ga0207671_10000983_pt1 | contig 35275 bp, 31 predicted proteins | sample KBSC24metaG_FD_184352 | JGI IMG/M metagenome (GOLD analysis project Ga0207671, IMG submission 184352) | Corn rhizosphere microbial communities from Kellogg Biological Station, Michigan, USA - KBS C2-4 metaG (SPAdes) (version 2) | ecosystem: Host-associated > Plants > Roots > Rhizosphere > Soil...
AAAGATCGCACAACGCTATGTAGACAGTATGTATGTGGTAACCCACCCTGAACTAATAAAGGCTGATGGCAAGGCACATCAGCCAGGCAAATCTATGCCCTCAACGGATTACGGCAGGGTTCTGATACCCAAACCCGATATCAATACGCAACCCTATCAGCATGTGATCGATACTTCTGATTACCAACGGCATTTATTGTCTTTTATCGATTTGCACAAAAACAATTTACCCATGGCAGGTCAGGATTCTTTCAAACTTTCTCTGCCGGGAAAGATCACCGGCTGGCTGCAAACCATCAACTTTTTCAAGCAACATCCATACAAACTGATCAGCGGTGATGGGATAGGTAATTTTTCGTCCAAACTGGCTTTCAGGGCAAGCGGACTCGGGTTTGCAGGTGGGTATCCTCAAAAGCTAACTTATATAGCCCCTGATTTCCTGTCCAATCACCTCGATATCTATCTTAATTTTTTTAGTAAGAAATCCGATGTGCATTCATTGGCCAACAATCCCGATTCAGTTTATGATCAGTTGCTGGCGGAATACGGATTGTTAGGACTGGCGGCCTTTCTTATTTATTACCTCGGTTTTTTCCTGAAGCATCATAAGCAGCTTACTTATGGCTTACCGGTTTTGATCTTACTGCTCGGGACCTTTTTTATCGAATACTGGTTTGAACAATTATCGGTGCTGCTATTTTTTGAATTACTGCTATTGCTCAACATCAAAGAAACATCCACTCAAAAAAAATTGGAACATGTCGTTTAAGCGTCCCAAAATATCGGTTCTGATGCCTGCCTATAACGCGGGTAAATATATCCGCGAGGCTATCGCGTCGGTATTGGGACAAACCTTTCCTGATTTTGAATTATTGGTGATCAACGATGGTTCGACAGACGAAACGGAAAACATCATCAAATCATTTTATGATCCGCGGGTAGTGCTGATCAACAAGGATCATGAAGGCGTCGCAGCAGCATTAAATATGGGACTAAAACTGGCGCAGGCGCCATACATCGCCCGGTTTGATGCGGATGATATTTGCCTGCCGCAGCGCCTGGAAAAACAGTTCAACTTTTTGGAAGACCACCCCGACTATGTTTTGGTTGGCAGTGATGCCGAATATATGCTGGAGAATGGAGATTTCTTGTTCAGTTTTCAATGCATCGCCCATTCCAACGATGAGGTACAGCGGAATTTGTATGTGTACTGCCCTTTTATCCATTCGGCGGTGATGTATAAAAGAGAAGATGTGATTAAAGCAGGAGGTTATAATGCCCACGCGCACAATTTTGAAGATTACCTGCTGTGGAGCAACCTGGTCAAGACGGGCAAGATGCAAAACCTGCGCGAGCCTTTGATCAAAGTAAGGTTAAACGCTTCATCGGTAACCATAGATGAAAAATGGCGGGGCGAACGTTTCCGCCAGCTTAAACGACAGGCCACCACACGTGGCTCCATTACTGAAGAAGAAGGAGAAGAAATATTAGCCATCATAAAAAAGCAGGATGTGCGTAAAGTGAAGGAAGGTGCTTATCATGCCCTATGCGGAAAGAAATTCCTGGCGAATAATTATCAGCCTGAAAAAGCCCGCAGGCATGTGCTGAAAGCAATCAGCATAAGACCATTCCGGTTTGATAATTACCTGCTGTATGCGGTAAGCTATTTCCCGGAGGCATTTATATCGTGGCTTCATAAACAAAGTCCAAACCGGTTGTAATATGAAGGTAGCTATCATCACACGATCAACATTATACACCGTACCGGGGGGCGATACGGTGCAGGCGGTGCAAACGGCCCGGCACCTGGCGGATATGGATATCACTGCCGAAATAAAATTGGCTAACGAAACGATAGACTATCAACAATATGATCTACTGCATTTTTTTAACCTGACACGGCCTGCCGATATTTTGCATCATTCCAGAAACGCAAATACGCCTTTCGTGATCTCGACCATTATGGTGAATTACGGGGAGTACGACAAGCTTTACCGCAAAGGCGTGGGCGTATTGTTTGGATTTTTACCAACCGACCGCATAGAGTATATGAAAACCATTGCGCGCTGGCTGTTGGGTAAAGATCATTTGGCAAGCCCTTCCTACTTATGGAAAGGCCAGTACAAAAGTATCGTAGAGATATTGAACAAGGCGGCGATGATCCTGCCAAATTCCAACTCAGAATACAGGCGCATCATACAAAAGTATCCATGCAATGTAAAGCATCGTGTGGTACCGAATGGCGTTGATGCCACTCTGTTCCGGCGTGATTGTGCTATTAAGAAGGAAGATAACCTGGTGCTGTGTGTCGCCCGGATAGAGGGAATAAAAAACCAATTGAACCTGATCAGGGCATTGAATGATACGGAATTCAACGTATTGCTGATCGGTTCGCATGCACCGAATCAGAAAGGGTATTATGATCAATGCCGAAGTATTGCGGATTCCAATATCACTTTCATAGATCATTTGCCACAGGATGAGTTGGTAAACTACTATAAACGGGCAAAGGTACACGTGCTGCCAAGCTGGTTTGAAACTACGGGTTTAAGCTCCATAGAAGCCGGCGTAATGGGGTGCAATATTGTGATCACGGATAAGGGTGATGCCAAAGAATATTTTAGCCATCATGCTTTTTATTGCGACCCTGCCGATCCCAAAAGTATAAGGGCCGCTGTGGAAAAAGCAAGCAATTGCAAATACAATGAGAACCTGCAACCCATGATACTAAAACGATATACCTGGAAACAGGCCGCTATACAAACACTAAAAGCATACGAATTAACTATTAAAACTCATGAAAAACTTACGAATAGCAATTTTAGGGACCAGGGGGATTCCCAATCACTATGGAGGCTTTGAACATATTTCCGAATATGTGTCAGAGGGATTAGTGAAACGGGGGCACTCTGTTACCGTTTATAATTCACACAACCACCCCTACGCTTTCGGCACCTGGAACGGGGTGAAGATACAGCATTGCTATGATCCGGAATATATGATCGGCACGGCCGGGCAATTTGTTTACGATTTGAATTGCCTGATGGATGCCCGCAAGCAAAAGTATGACGTGGTCCTGCTGATGGGCTATACCAGCTCGTCGATATGGGGTAAACTCTATCCCAAAGACAGTGCCATCATTACCAATATGGATGGCCTGGAATGGAGACGGTCGAAATACTCAAAACCTGTTCAGCGGTTTTTAAAGTATGCTGAGAAACTTGCGATAAAACACAGCCAGTTTTACATCTCCGATTCAAGGGTGATCAAGGATTATCTCGAAAATAAATATCATATCCACAGCGAATATATTCCTTATGGCGCCGATGTGTTTACCGACCAGGAGCGGGAACAATTGGATACCAAAGAAGCATTGAAAGAAGATTACTTTTTACTGATGGCCCGCATGGAACCGGAGAATAATATTGAGACTATTCTGGAAGGATTCAATAACAGCAGTTCACGCAAAAAATTCAAGGTGTTGGGTGATACCGGGAATCGTTTCGGGAAATTCATCAAGCACCGGTTTGGGAACGATGAACGCATCCAGTTTAAGGGGTCGATATTTGATACGGCGAAAGTGCGGTCGTTACAGAACAACTCCTACCTGTATTTTCATGGGCACAGTGTTGGTGGCACAAACCCTTCCCTATTGGAAGCCATGGCCAGTGAGGCGTTGATCGCAGCACACAATAATCCTTTTAACAAATCGGTATTGAGTACCGATGCCTTCTATTTTTCGGATGCCGAGGAAGTTCGCCAGATTGTTGAAACCGTACAGCACAAGGAAAATGAAAAGGTGATGGTAAAAAACAACCTCAATAAAATAGCTTACCAGTTTAACTGGGAGAAGATCGTTGACGAATACGAGGCCTACATTCTGCAATGCCACGATAAACTAAAAAATGAAAGAATTATTTCTTATTAAGGATACCCTGGCCAACAAGATCAGCTATTATCATCTAATGCTGTACCTGCTTAGTCTGCCGTTTGATCGTTTTTTCAGTCATTTGATCCTGATAAGTTTTGCGGTGCATACCATTATTCAGTTCAATAAGAATAACAAAAAGCCGTTTTTTCCTTTATACACGCTTTTGCTGCAATCGGTATTTTGGGTGACTGTGATCAGCACCATCTACTCTGCAAACAAGCAGCAGGCATTTAAGGAGTGGGAATTATATCTGCCTATCCTGTTGTTTCCTTTGTTGTTTTGCTTTAATTCCCTCGACCTGAAAAAATACCGCCCGCAATTATTACTGGCCTTCGCGCTGGGGTGCACTGCGACCATCATCTACCTTTATTTTGACGCCTTTGCTACCATCCAGTACTATAAGCTGCCGTTTTCGGCAATTTTATCGCATGCCTTTACCAATCATAATTTCTCGGAGCCGATCGATATGCATGCTACTTTTTTCTCGCTGCAGATTGGGCTTGCATTGGTTTACATGCTATCGTTGCTGATCAAAAGACAGTCCACTTCAAACAAAGTGCTCTACGGCGTTTGTTGTTTTATTCTTGCTGTTGGTATTATCCAGCTCAGTTCAAAATCAGTTTTCGTTGCCTTGTTTCTGATCATCAATATCGCCTTCCCTTATTTTCTTTTACAAGGCATAAGGCGCAAACGGTTTATCATCATAACAGCTTCTTTGTCTACTTTGGTTATTATCGGCATTTTTAATTCAAGCAATTTCCGCGAGCGGTTTTTGACTGAATTTAAGCATGATCTTTCCAAATCAACCGCCGGCGAAACAACAGACCCGCGCTTAGCCCGGTGGGGAATCGCGGCAGAGGTTATTGGCGAATCACCAATCATCGGCCACGGTGCGGGTACAGAGATCACACTTTTGCAGGAAAAATACTTTACTCAAAAGCTTTACCGCTCCTACCTCAACCGGTTAAACGCTCATAATGAATACCTCAGCTTCCTGATAAAGTCCGGTATATGGGGACTAGCAATTTTTATAGCCACACTGGTTTACGGTTTTAAAAAAGCGATACAGAAAAAGGATATCGTCTTCTTCAGTTTCATGCTATTGCTTGCTGTCGTTTCGCTCTCCGAAAATATACTGGACGCCGACAAAGGGGTAATGTATTATAGTTTTTTCTTCGCATTTTTTGTTTTCATATCTGAACAGAAGGACAGGTTGCAAATACCCATAAAAAAGCATAAAAATTTAAAGAAGATGGCAACCAATCAAACGCTTGTTCCGTCATAATTATAAAGACAATCAAGCACCGATTTAAATAGAAAGGCCTTGTCAGAAATCAAAAAAAATATCTTAGCTACACTCGCTTATTTTGATCTGTTCAACTATCCATTGACTATGGATGAGGTGTTTTTATACCTGCCTGAGAAGTGCGCCCAAGATGAGTTTGAATATGCCATGCGATCCCTGGTTATTGAAAGGTTGGTGTATAAATTCGGAAGGTTCTACAGCCTTAAAAACGATTATTTCTTAGTAGAACGCCGCATTGCAGGGAATATTAAAGCTAAGGAAATGATAGCCATCGCCGGGAAAGTGAGCGACCTGCTAATTCGCTTCCCCTATGTAAGAGGCATCGCGATATCGGGCTCGCTTTCAAAGAATTTCGCGGATGAGGATTCAGATATCGACCTGTTCATTATCACAGCCAAAAACAGGCTCTGGATAGCACGTACGCTGATGCATTTCTTCAAGAAATTTACTTTCCTGGTGAAAAAGGAGGACTATTTCTGCATGAACTATTACATTGATGAGCAGGAACTGCTGATCCGTGAACGCAATATCTATACGGCAATCGAGGTGGCAACCTTAATGCCATTGCACGGTGATACCTGTTTTGAGCAATTCTACGCCACCAATCTATGGACCAGGAATTATCTTCCTAACCGTTGTCTGAGGTTAACGACTGCAAAAGCGGTCAAAAATTCTTTTTTCAAGCGCCTTTTTGAAAGACTATTTGATAACCGGTTGGGTAACATGATAGATAACTGGTTGATGAGAATTACCGCCGGCCGCTGGCACAAAAAGATGGAGATGAAAAAGCGTAACCATCGCGGCATTATTATGGCGATGGACACCGGTAAACACTACGCCAAACCCGATCCGAAAAATTTCCAAAGCAAGCTGATCGCCAAGTATACCAATAAAGTATTACAGCTTTTGGATAGTTGCGAGAATAGTATTGCGCATTAGCCCCATCCAACCCTCCCCGGAAGGGAGGGCTTTAAGAAATACCCTCATTAAAGTCTGCCCTACCAGGGGAGATTTAGAAGGGGCCTCTTCCTCAACGAAATAATATAATAATCCCCAATATATTTCCAGGGCCATGCAGACTTAAGCTTTTCTTCCCATTTCACCAGGAATTTATAGGCTGACTGATGCTTTTCAGCGAAGCCTTCAATGTAGGATGGCGGTACGATGGTACAAAGCCCTTCGATACTCAATACATCGAATTGGTCTTTTACGCAGGATTTAATGTAGGATGGGTTATAATAATAACACTTAAAATAATTGCCTTCCACGTGCGCCGTCCTTCCTTTCGAGCTAAAAAAACGCCGGAACGCGGTGCGGAACTTTCCTTTGAATAGCAGCAGCGTTTCCCACAAACAAAACTTGGGCAGGATCACCAGGGTAACCATGCCGTTTGGACTAAGCAATGGGGCTAACGAGGCCAGCACTTTGTCCAATTCATTTGTACAATTTAGTCCGGCAAAGTTGGAGAATATGAGATCGTAAGGCCCCTCATTTTTCAAAGCGTACAATTGGGTGTAAGAGCATATCTCATTGGTAATTTTTCCGGTCAATTGATGTTTCTTAACTTTCTGCATCAATTGCTCCTGCATACCGGGTGAAATATCAGTAGCATGTACCTGGTGACCTTTTCCAGCAAAAAAAACCGCGTCCTCCCCTGTTCCACTGTTCAATTCCAGGATAGAACTTCCGGGTTGCAGGTATTGCAAAATGTGATCCCGCACGCGCTTACGTTTATAATTGATGATGGTGTTGGCACTATACAAATCGTCAAAAATGGCCGACTGCCCGGTAAAGGCATCCGCAGCGGATTGCTCGTTGATATGATTGGCTACGGCTTCCATTATAATACCTTTTCCAGCCTTTCCAATTTAAGTTTCTCAACCATCGCTGCCGGGGTGTGATAAAAAACCGACAGCGCCTTCCTCAACTTGCGGGCGTTGGTTTTAAACGGATTTTTAATCAGCTCCGCTAAACTATTTTTCGCCAGGTGCTGATGATAGTTCTGGTGCACATAACGATGTAATTGCTTGTAGTAAGACGGCGGGAAGGTATTGGTAAACATCAATGCCATCTCATCAGAGTCAGTCCAGTTTGTTTTTTTCTTCAGATCTGCTTTCACTCTATCATAAAATAAAGTGCCGGGTAATGGGTAGGATACCGAGATACCGATCTCGAAAGGCAGCAGGTCGTTGATCATCCTGATGGTTTTTTTAATATCCTCTTTCAACTCACCGGGATAACCGAACTGGATAAAAAAGGATGGTTTTATACCATGCTTTTTCATTAACCGGGTGGATTGATAGATCTGCTCCACCGTGGTGCCCTTATCCATCGCGTCCAGAATTTGCTGCGAGCCACTCTCGGCGCCTATCCATACATTTTCGCATCCTGAAGCTGCCAATGCACTCACCAGTTCATCTTCCAAAAGTAAATCGGCGCGCGATTGTATTTTGAACCTGATGCCGATATTTTCCTTTTGAATCAGCTTAGCAAATTCGATTACCCAGCCGGGCTTTAAACCGAATATATCATCACAAAACCAGATATGATCCATTTGAAACTCTTTCTTCAATAGCTTAATTTCCTGCACCACATTCTCCGGACTGCGGGAATTATAACGGTTGCCATAGATAGGCTTGGCACACCAGTTGCATTTGAAAGGGCAGCCGCGGGTGGTTCCCATATTCAGGGAGAAATAGCCCGCATGTTTTAGCCAGCTTTGCCGGTAAGGCTCTATATCAACCAGGTCCCATGCGGGTAATGGCAGGCTGTCAAGCTCTTTCAAAACGGGGCGCCCTGCAGTCTTTATAATCTTGCCATCTTTCAGGTAAGCAAGACCGAGTATAGTTGAAAAATCCATATTCTCATGTTTGATCGACTCAACCAATTCCAATAGCGTATGCTCTCCCTCACCGATGATCACAAAATCGGCCCCTTCTTTTAAATATTCTTCGTAGCGGTCGGTGGAATCTGAACTCGAGACGATCACCGCGCATCCTCTTGCCTTTGCCATTTTGCACATCTCAAAAGCAGCCTCGCGCATATTGGTGAGGCACATTTTGGTGAGATAGTTAAAGCCGTCATCGTAGACCACGAAGAAACCGGGCTTGTGCTTTTCCAATGCAGCTTCTGCTTGTTCCGGGCCGTTGGCAAACATGACATCGAACAGTGAAGCATCATAGCCATTTTTACGCATCAGCGAAGCTGCATACAATGTCCCCAATGGCGGATAGGGCATCCCCAAAGACCATTGCTTAGGGTCGAACCGTAAAAAATAGGAATGGGTAAACAGGATGTTATTTTGCTGCAGCATTATATTAGTTACGGTGGTGTTGATTGATGGGTTGCTTAAACGATGTTATAAAAATCTATTTCCTCGCATGTATAGTTGACTCACCCGGCCATCGCTGCGCTTGACCACCCTCTCTCCGCAGCCAGCGGAAAGAGGGTTTGTTTTTTTGAATTTTTCAGGGTTAACATGGTTAACACTATTTCAAGCATTTTTGAGTTAAAATTCTGATTATAAACATTTTAACAAAAAAAGGTGTTAACCCCAAAATACCTGCTTTTTGCTAAAAAAATTGCACCGGGCAATATAGAGAGCGCTATCAGCCAAATTTCATTCTGGTGCGCCTCGCTGGATTTTACTTTTGATACAACCTCGGGTTGGGGGCTGAGTCGACACGGAGGCATGTTTCATTCTTATTTCTTTATCCTGTAAATATTATAACTATACATGCACCTATCCAGGTAATAATCCTTCTTTATGATATCATCCAAAAACTGCCGCATATCATGTCCTACAAAATCTGTATATTCTGAAAACAAGGGAACCAAAATCATCGCAGGTTTATTGCTATTCAAATCTTTATAAAATCTTTCTTTGGCTATTTTGGTTTGGGTGACGTTGAAATAGATAGTCGGTGATATCCGCTCTGAATAAGCCTGCACCTGCGCGCCAAAACCGGCTACAAATACTTTCTCACTTTCAGCAGTATTGTCTCTTATCCACCAGCCCAATCTTTTGCGTGTACCCTCATCAGGCTTATCAAAGGGCAAGCTGCATTGGGTCGTGCTTTTTTCAGGTTGATTAGATATTAACTTTTTGAATACCACAAATGGCTCCAATAGCTTGGGGAAGAACACGATCCAAATAACAAACGCGAACTGCCTTGCCGGGATTCTGTATTTCTCAATAAGATAGTTGACACTTGACGCGCTCATCATAGCCAGGGCAGGTAACAGCTCTCTCATGTGCAGCGTGCCGTAAATCCCGACAATATTGATTCCGATAAACACTAAAATGAACCACAATGAGAACAGGTCGATCCTCTTTTTAATAAAAAAATAACCCAGCACAAACGGGTAAAACAATATCAATTCGGAATAAAAAAACTTGTCGGAAAAGTTTTGCAGCTTCCACGTCAAATCATGATCAGTCGTACTGCCGGAACCGAAATTATCAGATAAGCCAAAGGTGAAGATGTCACCCGGATAAATACCTGCCGCAAAACCCAAGACTAAAAGTAAAACAATACTCGCCGCTATTCCGCCACAAAATACCAGGGCATTCATCCTGCTTCTGCGGACCATAGCAACCAATATGGCAATGATCCCCCATATCGCTGTCAAGCGAAAAGCCAGGGCTATTCCGGCTAATAAACCGCTTATGAGATAGTCTTTTTTATTTTGAGCGGTGATGTATTTGTAAATAGCGGTGATAATGAACAGCATCTGATAAGTCTCCGTGAAAGAAACATACCTGCCACCAGTACCATGCCACATCAGGGATAAACCATAAAATGAGACTGCAAACAAACCCGCCCGCTCACCTGCCAGGTGTTTGGCAATTTTATAAAAATACCAGATACCCACCGACTGGCAAATCGTGCCCAATATCCTCGGGAACCAATAGTTTACTCCAAAAAGTGTGTCTGACAAACCGAAAACGGCAAAGATCATTGGTGCCTTATTGTCCACCCCACCCGAATAAGGAACCAAGCCGTGCCTAAACCAGTTGCGGCCAATATAATGCCACATGGCTTCATCAAACGACAGGGCAAAGCCATCCGTTAGCAGCGTAACCAATAGTTGCATTACGGTGAGCAGTACAATAATTTGCAGGAAATTGGGCTTCCAGCTTTTAATTGATTCCCTAAGGGTCATATTTTAAGTGATGCACTATCAGCCGGCTACCGGGTTCATCCGGGGTGGCAGGTTGAGAGAGCAAACACATTTGACACAGGTGCTGTTGGTACCCATGTTCAGTGTTTTTCTCCAATTGATCGCATCATCACTATTTAATATTGTTGCCAGGGACGAATCCCTGATATTGCCTATTGCATCATGAAAAAAACAAGGGCGAACTTCGCCATCCGCTTCTATCACGGTTGACACCCAGGGCGCATTGCATTTTTTAAATGGAAAAGGATTCAATCCATAATATGCCGCGTAATAGTTATAAATATCCTGGATCTTTTGGGGCGATTCGGCAATAAAGCCATTTCTGAAATCTTCCTGGTTTGCTGTAAGTATCTTGGTAATGATCGCCTGTAATTCAGGCAATTCCTTTTCTGATAATAGTATTTCGTGCTGTTTCGGTTCTTCCCAGGCCATTTGCCGGTTAAAAGCATGACTGCTTACATCAGCGGGCAGGAAACTAACCTGATTAATACCCATATCTTTAGCCTCTTTAATAATACAGGCCCAGTTCCAGAAGTTAAGGCGATGGATCACCGTGCGAGCCGTGATCCTGTAATTTGGGTCTAAAGACTTGATATACTGTACACCGTTTTTAAGTTTAAGAAATGCGTCGGGTATGTTGCGGATGGAATCATGTAAAGGCTGGTCGCCATCAAGCGAAACGATGATATCATTTACCCACCTCAACAATTCCTCCGCATGATTTTTCATGGTTAGGCCGGTGGTAAGCAGTGATACTTTGATGCCCGCCCTTTTTAGTATTTCGCACAGGCGAAAGAAGTTCTTGTTCAACAGCGCCTCCCCGCCTGACATTACCACCTGCCTGGTACCGAACTGTTTTAAGGAATCAAGCAACCCGCTGATATCTGCCTCGGTAAGTTGTTTCAGGTTTTTGTTATCCTTCCAGATATCGCACATCACACAGCGGCAATTGCAGGCGCTATGCGGCATCAGTATCACAATAGGCAGTGCGGAGATGCGATGCGTTCTCAGGGTTTTGTACCGCTGGTAAGTATGATATAATGATTGCACCGGCATTTATTTCCTGATTGCGATCCAGTAGAACGGATCTTTTTTTAGAAAGCGGTTAAGCAAGCTAACCGGGTTAAAAAGCACCTGGTATTTGAATCCCCAAAATTCACTGATGGAATGATGATAGTAGTAATCGGCCATTTCCGGGAAGCCGAGTGAAGTGTAATAGCTACGACTCCGCTGATCAGCATCTATCGCATCCAATGCGTCATAAAAAGGCGTATCGATGATGTGTACTTCGCCGCGTGGTGTTAGTATCTCCAATGATTGGTTTAAAACATTGATTACCGAGGGGAAATATTGGAGAGAGGCAGCAAAAATAATCACATCGAAATTCTCACTCTCAAACGTGTTATCGTTAAAAGTATCATATACAAATTGGAGATTGTCCTTTTTGAAAACCCGGATGGCCTGGTTAATTTCAACCTGGTTAACATCGAGGCCGGTTACCTTGGCATTTGGTATGCCTGCTAATTTTGCCGACAGCCAGCCGTTACCGCAACCAATCTCCAATATTTTTAAACTCCTGTTCTTGCGCTGCAAATAAGCGATCAGCCTTTCGGATGAATGCCTCCTGATTTTCCATTCATTATGGTATTGATGCAGGGGATCGATCTCAGGTAACTTCAGCAACTGCTCGTCACTGTACAGTCTTTTTTCCTGCTTCCTGGCTGCGATATACAGGTCTTCAAAATCCGGTTTTTGTTTGCCGGTATGTTTTGGGGTAATATCTTTTGCAGTCAGGTTCAATGGCTTTGGGTTAAAATCCTTGTATCTCCGGCTGGCGGTATTTCCAGGCCCTTTGCAGCAATTTTATTTCGTACGGGTAACTATATAGGTTGATCTTATAGCGTAAACTGGCGATGGTTTTGATCAGTCTGCGTTTTACATCGCTCAACCTGATATCAGTAACTGTCGGATATACTCCATTCAATACCGTTTCAAAATTCCTGATCTTATCGATCATTTCAGGGGTGAGCCATGGCGTTAATGGGTTTTTGCGCATATCGAAATTTTCCCATGCCGGGCTTATCCAATCCTCCAGTGTTTGCGGATATTTAAAACCGGACTCCAGAACTTGCTTGTATAATGTGGAGCCTTCAGTTGGTACCGGGCTGTAAGTATATAGCACGATCTCTGTACGTGGGTTTACTGCTTTTACCTGCTTGATGAAATCGATCTCAAAATCGATCTGCGCCTGTACCTGTTCGGGGGTTGGAGCGGGTGTTCCCAATACAAAAGAATATTCAGGTATGATATCAAATTTCTTCAACCGTTCCGCAAAACGAATGATCTGGTCGCCGGTTTGTGTGCCGCCCTTGTCCAATTGTTCCAATATCAGGTTATTCCCGCTTTCTGCACCGAAGAAAATGATCTTGCATCCGCCTTCACGTACCGCAGCCAACGATGCATCGCTGAATTTATCCATAGTATCTATCCGGGCCATACCCCACCACGACATTTTTTCGGGTGCGATCAGCTTGGAGAATTCAACGGTACGTTTTTCAGACACAAAGAAATTATTATCATGAAACTCGATGGCATCAGCTCCCCACCTGTCCTTAATATATTTTACATCCTTATAAACGGTCTTGGCAGATTTGGCTTTCCAGCGTGCTTCATAAATAGGCACCACCGCGCAAAACGAGCAGGTGAACGGGCAGCCTATGCTGGAATGATAAGCCAATGTTTTTTCGCCTAAATAAGTTTTGCCAAGATATTTATCCATCGGGTAAAATTGCCCAAGCTTATCATAAGGCAGCGCTGGCAACGTTTCCTGGTCGATCAGGTCTTCTTTACCATTTTTTATAATATCACCATTAGCGTAATAAATGATGTTCTTGAGGAATTCGTAAGGTGTACCGTTCTCCAATGCGTCAATTAGCAACGGAAATGCATGGTCGCCGGGGCCGTTGATGATAAAATCTACATAGCCTGATTCGAGCACCGCTTTTGGCTGGGTGGATGGAAAATAGCCTCCCCAAATCATTTTGGTAAACGGATATTTCTCTTTAATGGCTTTCGAAAGCGGTATGGATTCCCTTAGCTGTGGACCAGGCATTACCGTAAATCCGAGATACTTATATTCACCTGTTTCCAGGTAGCTTTCAAGCTTTTTTAAGGGATCGGTTTCACAATTACCATCTACTATCACCCATTCGTATTTCCCCTCAATAGAGGCTGCAATATTTAATATAGAATTCGGGACGCGGTGCTTTGCGACAGCACTTTTAGGATTGAATAATATTATCTTACTCATATTTAGAATTGCGGACTTAAAAACATGGATCCCGCAGCAGCAGGTATTACCCCACTGCTACTTGATCCACTACCATTTTACCAATCATTATTATACCACACAATACAATTACGCTTCGCTATTAACAGCGGTTGCCTGCCTGCTGAAATAAAAATTATAGCTGGCAACCCTTCCTGCAAACGATTCGTATTTATATCAAAAGCCCCTAAGTACCATTGATCGCTGCAGTTAAAAATTACATAAAAAGGCACCTGTTTGCCCCACGGATAACGGAGAAAAATTCATCAGACGCATACGACATCTGGTCGGCGAACTATGATGTACAACCGGGCAACCTGATGCTCGACCTTGATGAGGTGGTATTCCCGAAATTGCTGGATGAGGCCATTATAAAAAACAAATCAGTCGCCGATATCGGCTGCGGTACCGGGCGGCACTGGCCAAAAATCCTTCAATTAAACCCTTTAAGCCTTACCGGGTTCGACGTTTCGCAGGGCATGCTTGATAAATTGCGGGAAAAATTCCCGGGTGCCAATACCTATAAAATAACTGATGACTTGTTTTCGAACATAAAGCCTGCATCATTCAATACCATCATATCAACACTTACCGTAGCGCATATTGAGAATATAGAACATGCACTGAAAGCCTGGAGCCTGGTATTGAAACCCAAAGGGGATATTATTATCACCGATTTCCATCCGAAATTATTAGCCTTCGGCGGAAAGAGGACTTTCAAACACAACGACAAATATTTGGCGGTACGGAATTTCGTCCATTCCACCAATACGATAAAAGATATATTACATGACAAAGGCTTCAGGGTGATAGCTGAAGAAGAGATCGTGATAGATGAAACTATGAAGCATTATTATGCACAGCAAAATGCTTTACCGGTGTACGAGCAATTTAAAGGCTTCCCGGTTATTTATGGTATTCATTTAAGACGTGGCGATGATCCTGAATAATGTAAAATCAGCTTTAACCGGTACACCTGTAAACCTGGGAATAACTGAAGGGCAGATCACGCAAATTTCGCCCGAAGCTATCCACCGCAAAAACGAGCAATTTCAACTGACCTTTGAGAACGCGGTCGTGTTTCCCGGACTGATCAATTCTCATGATCACCTGGACTTTAATCTTTTCCCGGCTTTAGGTGATAAAAAATACAATAGCTACACCGAATGGGGCAGCTACCTCCACAAAAATTATAAGGATAAGATCAACCAAGTGCTAAAAGTGCCTGAAACCTTGCGCGAGCAATGGGGCGTTTATAAAAACCTGCTTTGCGGCATTACAACAGTTGTAAATCACGGTAAGAAAATAGCTAAAAGAGAGTGGCCGATCACAGTTTACCAGGACACACACAATATACATTCTGTTCAGTTTGGAAAAAGATGGCGCTTATCGTTAAATAATCCGCTTAAAAAAAACATTCCCGTAGTTATACACACCGGTGAGGGCAGCGACAGTTCATCACTAAACGAAATCGCTCAATTAGTTAGCTCAAATTTGTTGAAAAAGGAACTAATCGGCGTGCATGGTGTTGCGATGACTGAAGATTTAGCCAAAGAGTTTAAAGCTCTTGTTTGGTGCCCCGAATCCAATTACTTTTTGCTCAATCAAACTGCGCCTGTAAACCGCCTGAAAAATCATACGCTTTTATTATTCGGGACGGATTCGACCTTAACAGGCAATTGGAACATATGGGAGCATATCCGCCTGGCACGGAAAACGAAATTACTGTATGACCGTGAGCTTTATGATACCTTGACTATCAACGCGGCATCTGCCTGGAAACTGAACACCGGGGAGATCAAAGAGGGCAAAGACGCCGATATTGTTGTAGCCAGGATGAGAAATAACGACCCTTCTGATGCTTTTTTTGAACTGGAACCAAGGGATATGCTGATCGTATTGCATAAAGGAAGTATCAGTTTATTTGATGAAGAGCTATACCCGCAACTGAAGGGCATCTATCTTGATCATTACAGCAGGATATATATTGACGGCACCTGCAAATATGTAAGGGGCAATTTGCCCTTGCTGATGCAAAAAATAAAAGAATATTACCCGGATGTAAGTTTCCCGATCATATAAACTATCCTACAGCTATGACCCTACCCCAAAGAATACAAGCAAAAATATACCGTGAAACAAAATACCTGGGCAGGGATATAAGCCATTTATTGGGCCTTGATGAAAGTTTTTTGAGGAACGCAAGAGGCAGCAGAATATTAGTCTACCACGGTATCTGCCAAACTGACCACACCCGCTTCAACCCAATTTTTTTAAAACTGAAAACGTTTGAGCGGCATTTGCAGTTCTATCAAAAATATTTCAATGTTGTTTCATTGGATGATTATTACCAGGGTAATTTCAGCAGGGATAAATTTAACGTTTGCATCACCTTTGATGATGGATATGCAAATAATCATAAGTATGTGCTATCTTTATTAGAGAAATACCGGATGCCGGCCACCTTTTTTATCACCGCGATAAGGGATGCAGGCTACGATATTTTATGGAACGATTTTTTGAGCATAGTGAGCAAATATGGGCGCACAACCCTGAATTATAAAAACGAGCAGTTTTATAAGGATCGTTTTAACAAATATGTAGCGAAAGCGAATGGTGTGAGCCTTGTCGAAAAGCTGCGCTCGGGAGGATTTGGCGTTAAGGAAGAGATGATGAAGTTGTTATACACTTTGGTTCCTTTTAAGGAAAGACCGGAAGATGAAGACTACTGGCTGCAAATGACCGAAAAGCAGATACAGGAACTATCGGCTTCCCCCTTCGCCACTATCGGCTCTCACGCCTATTATCATAACGACCTGGCACAAATACCCGCTACTGACGCCACCGGGGAAATGGTGCGCTCGAAGCAGTACCTCGAAAATATCATCCAAAAGCCGGTTGACAGCTTTGCTTTTCCGTACGGCACTTATACCCGGGAAGTGGTAGAAGCCGCCAAAGGCGCCGGATATAAGCAATTATTGGCGACCGACTTTCATTTTGAAGAAGATTACGAAGACGAAACGATGCGGGAGAGGTTTACGGTTAACCCGTTCATATCACCTCTGAATCAAATGCACGCCACCATACTCAGGCATTATGAGTGATAGTACTGAAAATAATGAGTTTTGTTTTGAGCGCTTAAGTCGGGAAAACATAAAAGACCTGGATAAACTGCACACCGCTGTTTATGGTAAGGCTCAACCATCGGATTATTTCGTCAAAAAATATGACACCGCCTATACCGGTGTTGAACATACTGGTTATATCGCTTATAATGATAAGCATCAACCGGCTGCTTTTTATGGTGTGATCCCTTGTGTTGTGAGATTTGATGAGCAGTTGTTTTTAGCTGCACAATCGGCAGATACGATGACGCACCCCAAATACCAGTATAAGGGACTGTTTGTAAAGCTGGCTAATTGCACCTATAAATTGTGCAAGGATTTGAGGATCAACTTCATTTTCGGCTTCCCAAATCAAAATTCATTACATGGGTTCCTGGTTAAATTAAGCTGGCGTATGACGGAAACCATGGCGTGCTACATCGTACCGGTCAGTACAATATCGATTGAAAGTGCAATCAGGAAATTGCCTTTTTTGACAAAAATGTACAGCAAGTACCGTACACGTGTGTTAAAGAACTATCTCGTTCCGCAAAAGGGCATCGAAAATTCAGTATTTAAGGATGATTTTGGCGGCCTGAACCGGAATGCTCACTATTTGAATTATAAGGCCTACAGCGATACCCAGGTAATAAAGATCGGTGATGCCCTGCTGTGGGTAAAGTTCAAAAACGGGCTGATCGTTGGAGATATTAGTTGCAGGCAGGAAGATTTCGGTGATATGATGATCAAGGTTAAAAAGCTTGCATTTAAATTGGGACTGAAAGAAATACAATTTCATACCAGTCATCAAACTACATTGTCCGATCTGTTTTCTGCCCGTTATGAAGCTATTTCTTCGTTCCACGTAATATTCAAAAATCTGGGTGATCCGATAGCGTTAGACCGGATCAAGTTTACGTTCGCCGATGTCGATATCTTTTAATACCTGAACCATTCTATGAAATTTGTATTAGCCAGCTATGTTTACACCAAAGAATTTAATAGTCCGGAAGCCTGGATAGACCGCATTAAAGCCTATACCGGCATACTGGAAGCGTTGGCGGTAAATCATGAAGTGGTTAGTATAGAGCAGATAGATTATGAGGGGGAATATGTAAAAGATGGGGTACAATATTATTTCAAACGCTTTGCTAAGCCAGGCTCCTTATTCCCGCGGGAGTTACATCATTTTATCAAAAGTCAGGAACCGGATGTCGTAGTGATACAAAGTCTTCATTTCCCTTTGCAGGTGATACAACTGCGATTGAAATTGGGCAGAAAAACTAAGATCATCATCCAGAATCATGCAGAAAAACCGTTCAAAGGCATAAAAAAATATCTCCAAAAACTGGCAGACCGGTACACCGACGCCTACCTGTTTGCATCGTATGAACTGGGGGCCGAATGGATAAAGGAAGGGAACCTGGCGTCGACCCAAAAGATACACGAGGTAATGGAAGTATCGTCGGTATTTTCCCCGATGGATAAACTAGCGGCAAAAGCGAAAACAAGGATTTCCGGCGATCATGTTTTTTTGTGGGTAGGCCGCCTGAATGATAACAAAGACCCGCTAACTGTTATCAGGGCATTTTTAAAGTTTGCTGATGCCAACCCGTCGGCCGGGCTATATATGATCTATCATACGAATGAACTGCTCGCGCAAATACAACAGGTTTTAGAAGAATCTATACACAAAAAAGCCATTGTACTGGTGGGAAAAGTACCCCATGCCGATCTGCAATACTGGTTTAACAGTGCGGATATTATTATCTCCGGATCACATTATGAGGGCAGCGGCACTGCGGTATGCGAAGCTATGTCGTGCGGGTGCATGCCTTTGGTAACGGATATTTTCTCGTTCAGGATGATAACAGATGATGGGAGGTGCGGCTTATTATACGAACCAGGGAATGAAACGGAACTATTCGCCGCTTTGATGCAAACTACTCAAATGAACATCAGGGAGAAACAGGAAATCTCGCTTGATTATTTTAGAAAAAATCTTTCTTTTGAAGCTATCGCACAAAAAATTCAGGAAGTGGCGGCTTCATTGTAATCAAATAATTTCATCATGGCCTTAGCGCTTTCCGTTACCGGGTAAGGGAGTATGGGGCTGCGGTCGACAACCGGATTTTCTAAAAGGTCACGCACTACTTTAAGCATGTAGCCGGGCACGTCGGTAAAATACCAGTTTTTTATAGCAGCATCCATTGGGTGTACAAAGCTTACCACCTGCGCACCGGCGTATAAGGCTTCCAGGCACACAATTCCAAGCCCTTCATAAGCCGCGGTATGGACAAATATTTTAGTCCGCTGCATTAATTTTAACACTTCATTGTGAGGCAACTCTCCCATTAGCTCTACATTGTCTTCCAGGTGCAGCGTTTTTATTAAAGTTTGCAGTGGCTCAAATTCAGGACCGTTACCACAGATAACCGCCCTGATGCCGGGGAAATCATCTTTGAGGTATCTTATCGCATCCACAAAAAGGTAATACTGTTTCAGCGGGATCAGAGATCCTGCGCCGAGGACATCGATGTCCCGTTCATCACCAACGGGTATTTCAAACATCGAAGGATCGATCCCGACTGGAATTACATAAGCGGGCCTAACATTATAATTGGCATTAAACTCTTTCGCGATAAAATCAGACAATGCGATGAGGGATTCACCCTGCGGCTTGATTAGTTTAAAATACTTGTTCCAGAGTTTGGCATCCTGGCCCAATATCCAGCTAAAATGTTTCAGTTCGTTTCTTTTTGCAAATTTGCTACCGATTAGTGCACATTCGCCCATCCAAAAGCTCAGCAGGCCAATTAAATGATGCTGTTTGTTCAATTTACGCAAGTGTAACCACACTCTAATCCAATTGCGAAGCCTGTGAACCCGTCCTTTATTTTCTCCGCCGAAAGCAACTACCCTAACGCCATTCCATTGATATTCACCCTTAAAAAAAGGATATTGAAATGCTAAAACAACGATGTTCAGCTGCGGAAAGGTTTGTTTAAGTTTTTTGACGAATATTTGTTGCGGCGGCACACAGGTACTGTCGGCCTCATCCTTCGGGAAGCCGGGACTAAGAATCACGAGTGTTTTGGGCCGATCACTCATCCAGGGGGATAATTTTATTACAGTAGTTAAGACTTGGTTTGTTGTGGGTGATGAATATAATCATTTTACCCTGCTGCGCCAATAATTGCAACTGCTTTAAAATAGCATGTTCCGATTCCTGGTCCATTTCGCCAAAAGGTTCATCCAGTATCAGCAAGTCGAAGTCATGATAGAGTGCCCGCGCCAGCATGATCCTTTGCCGCTGGCCACCACTGAGGTTTTTGCCGTTTTCGGTGATCGTCCAATTTGTTCCTTCAGGATATTGAGCGATCAATGTATCTAAGCCGCAAAAGGTGATCACATTATCTAATTTGATTTGATCAAACCCGCCTTCTTCAAGGGTGATATTCTTCAGGATAGAATCGTGAATAAAAAAGGTCTGTTGCTTGATATAGGATATCCTGTCCCAATAGTTGCGCCGCAGAGGGCTATCTATTGTTTCGTCATTGATCAGCACCGCGCCATCATCCTGGGCTATAAAACCGAGCAATAGATTGATGGCCGTCGTTTTACCCCGACCGGAGTTTCCGGAGATACCTGCAAAATCGCCGGGAAGGATCTTAAAGTTTATACCTTTTAAAACAGGCTTATCTTTATATTTAAAGCTAATCGACCTGAATTCAATTGAACTTATAGGGTCGGCGGACTTAGCCGCTTTTATTACAGGCTGATCATTATTATCAGCGACAAGGTCGTGCAGGGTAAATTCATAGGTTTTCATTTGCCCTGCGATGTTCAATATTTTTACCATTCCGGGTATGATCTTGTAAGCCGCTGCCATGAATATACCGATGGAGACCAGGTCGATTACAGGCGATTGGGCCGACCACTTACTGATAGCGATCAGGATAAAAAAACCAAGGATAGCAAATACTTCTATTAACCGCGACGGCAAAGCCTGTAGACTTTGTTGCGTGCGGATGAGTTGATTTAAATGCCGCTGCTGCGTATAGTAGCGGTCTGCAAAAAAATCATTTTTGCCATAAATATTGCTCTCGATGTAACCGGCTAATGCCTCTTTCAGGTTTTTTAAGGTTTGCTGATTAGTCTTTTTTATATCCTGCCGAACGTGTTTTAACTGTCTTTTTAATAACCACCCCAACAGGGCCACTGCCGGCATTAAGAGCAGAAACAACAACAAGAATAAAGTAGCGTGATAAAATAAAATGGCCACAATGATAAAAAGCATCAATACTGATTGCGAGATGATCTGCTGGAAATTAGTGAGGATATACAGGCTGAACTCCAGGGGCTGATGGCTGATCCGGCGGATCAGCACAGCGGAATCAACGTTGATGAATTTTAAGTAATCGTCTTTAAGGTATTTACGAATGTTTTGCCCTGACAACCGCGATGCAACCCCATAAATAAACCGGAATGAAAAAGCGGATTCATAATAGGCGAAAATATTTTTTATACCGAACAGTATTAAAAACACAAAGATTAGTAGTAACGAATTCCTGTCAGCCAGTGATCGCGGCAGCCATGAGAAGTAATGCAGGCCTGAATTTTTGATGTAGAAGTTGATCACCAGCACCAATAAGCCTAAAAAGGCTACATCGAGCGCACTAATGATCACATCCAAAAAGATGAGCAGGAATAATTTCCGCTTCTCCTTTTGATCCAATACGGTCAAAATACCTGATAGAAAATGCACCAATGTTAGTTAAAATAGCGTGACAGGCCAGCAACAGCTTACTATGACACTACGAGTACATTGAAGGGATGGTTGCTTTCAGGTGGTCTTATTTACCTATTTTCCTGATCACCCTGGCCGGATTACCAACCGCCAGTGAATCGTCAGGAATATCTTTGGTAACTACGGCCCCGGCACCAATCACGCACCTGTTTCCGATGGTCACACCGGGGCATATGATAGCGCCACCACCGATCCAGCAGTCGTCGCCAATAGTTACGGGTTCGGCATTTTCTTTGGTTCGCCTTAAAACGGCATCAAGCGGATGGGTTGCGGTATAGATCTGAACGGCGGGAGCACAAAATACATTGTTGCCGAGGGTAACTTTCATTACATCCAACACCACGCAGTTCACATTGAAATAGACATTTTCGCCGCAGGTGATATTATAACCGTAGTCACAATGAAAAGGCGGTTCAATATACAGGCTTGCCGGCGCGTTAGGTATCAGTTGTTTCAATATTGCCCTGGCATTATCATTCATCAGGTACTCGGTAACATTGAGCTTATGCAGTAGTTTTTTGCAATCGGCTCGTTCCTTCACCAATGTTTCATCCGCAGCCAGGTAGTATTCGCCGGCCAGCATTTTTTCTTTTTCTGTGCTCATGGTTTTGTTAGTAAGGTGATGGGCTTGTCGCTGTCCAGCCGCCATCAACCACCAAACTTTGCCCGGTAATATGACGCGACATTGGCGAAACGAAAAATAGCACCGCATTGGCTATATCCTCCACAGTAGCGGGCCTGCCGGCAGGTGTTATACGCGACCAGGTTTGCTCGTAGTTCTCATCTTCTAAAGTACGCTCGGTCATAGTAGCGCCGGGGGCGACGGCATTGATGGAGATGTTTAATGGTGACAGTTCAAGCACCAGGCTTTTGGCCAGCATCTCGAGTCCGGCTTTGGTCATGCCGTAAGCGGCCAGGTTTTTATGAGCCTGGTGGCCGGTAACGGACGACATCAGTAAAATACTTCCGCCGCCGTGGCCCTGTTTCTTCATCTGTATGGCCGCCTTTTGCGCCAAAAAGAAACTGCCGAACAGGTTCAGGTTAATAACGCTTTGCAAAGGTTCAGGCTGATATTCCAAAAACTCTCCGTAAGAAGTAATTCCTGCATTAGCGATAACGATGGTTAAAAAGCCAAATTTGCTAACCGCCTCATCCACCATTTGCTGGATGAAATTAATATCTGCCGCATCGCCTGCCAGGGGGTGGCATTTGCCGCCCAGCATAATGATCACCCCGGCAGCACGCTTAGCCAGTTGCTCATCAATATCATTCAATAATACCGCCGCCCCTGCCGAAGCCAATTGCCGGGCTATCTCAAATCCTATGCCCTGCCCTGCCCCGGTTACGATGGCTACCTGGTTGGTGAATCTATTGTCTTCCATATGCTATTCCGATATGTCATTTCGACGAGGAATGAGGAGAAATCTTATACGCCCGGTAGAGTTCGCTTATATAGTGTATAAGATTTCTCACTGTCGTTCGAAATGACAGTTTGTTGTATTTTAATGCGAATCCTTATGTATCTCACTCCCGCTGCCGCCTTTCAGGAAATCGAGATCGGCACCTAAATGGGCCTGTTCTACATGCTGCTGGTATAGGTATACATATCCACGGGTAGCCCAGTCTATCGGCGCCTGCAGTTGTTTTTTCCTGTCGGCGATCACTTTATCCGAAAGCTCCACATTCAGCGATCCGTTTTTGACATCCAATTTGATCACGTCCCCGTCGCGTATCACAGCAAAGGTACCACCAACTGATGCTTCAGGCGACACATGCAGCACCACCGTACCAAAGCCCGTACCGCTCATACGGCCGTCGGATATACGCACCATATCGGTTATGCCTTTGTCCAAAAGTTTTTTTGGGATGTTCATATTGCCTACTTCCGGCATGCCCGGGTACCCTTTCGGCCCTACGTTTTTGAGAACCATCACACTATTCTCATCCACATCTAAATCAGGATCATCTACGCGGGCTTTGTAATCATCAATATTCTCAAATACGATGGCTTTGCCGGTATGCTGCATTAAAAACGGACTGGCTGCGGATGGTTTGATCACAGCCCCATGCTCGCAAATATTACCCTTCAACACACTAATGCCTGCCAACCCATTGAAGGGCTCGTTCATTCCGGCGATCACATCGCGGTTATAGCAGGCGCTGTTTTCGTAATGTCCGGAGATGGGTTTGCCGGTAACAGTTATCGTGTCCCGGTTCAACACTGCATCCAGTTCCTTCATTACAGCGGGGATTCCCCCGGCATAATATAAGTCCTCCATAAAATATTTACCCGATGGTTGCAGGTTAGCCAGTAAGGGCACGCCTTTTTCACTGGTATTAAAATCATCTATGGAGAGATCAACCCCGATGCGCCCGGCTATCGCCAGCAAGTGAATAATAAAATTGGTTGAACCGCCTATGGCTGCATTCGTAATGATGGCATTGTCAAAAGCTTCACGGGTGAGCACATCGGATAATTTCAGGTCTTCTTTCACCATATCCACGATCCGCATTCCCGACATATGCGCGAGTACTTTACGACGGGAATCTGCTGCGGGTATAGCCGCATTATCCGGCAGGGTCAACCCCAAAGCCTCGGCCATTACTGCCATGGTTGATGCCGTACCCATTACCGCGCAATGTCCACGGCTCCGCGACATGCAGGCTTCGGCAACATTCATTTCTTCTTCCGACATCCGTCCGGCACGCTGCGCTTCTGAAAAACGCCAAACGTCTGAGGTAGCGATATCATGCCCCTGGTATTTGCCGGTCAGCATGGCGCCACCGGAAACGACAATAGTCGGAATATCAACGCTGCAAGCGCCCATGATCAAAGCCGGGGTCGTTTTATCGCAACCGCAAAGCAATACTACACCATCTAATGGGTTGGCACGGATTGATTCCTCCACATCCATACTCACCAAATTACGGTAAAGCATGGCGGTTGGCTTGATCAGCGTTTCGCCCAGCGACATAACCGGGAATTCCACCGGAAAACCACCAGCTTCGTAAATACCGTGTTTTACAGACTCCGCCAGCTCACGGAAATGCGCGTTGCAAGGCGTCAGTTCCGACCATGTATTGCAGATCCCAATCACCGGCTTACCCTTAAACTCATGCGCCGGGATACCCTGGTTCTTCATCCACGAGCGGTAGATGAACCCGTCTTTACCCGTCCTGCCAAACCATTCGCTGCTGCGGAGTTTTTTATCAGCCATTATTGAATAAATTATCTGGTAAAGTTAAAAGATTGCGATACGCTTTGTTAGTATCAGCCATTTTTTTCGAATCCAATTTGCAACCTTTTCCTGTAAATTCACATCTTGTGTATAAAATATTCGATCATCACTCTATGAAAAGAACTTTCGCTGTCTTATTACTCTTAACTTTTATCACGTTAAATACATTTGGTCAATCTGTATCCGAAAAGAAGTTTTCCTCTCAGCAACTCAGGGAAGACCTGGCTTATTTAAAACTTCAATTATTCAGGGTGCATGCTTATCCTTACAGTGAGCTATCGAAAGAACAATATGAACAATTATTCGACAAGATCGATCATCAATTAAAGGACTCACTAACAAATATTGATTTCCTGAAACTAATAAAGCCAGCTGTTGCCTATTTATCTGACGAACATGCAAGTATCTCCTTATCGCCCAAAATGCTTCCCGGAGTTTATCAAGATGAACCCGTATTTTTTCCCCTGATCTTATCTAAAAAGGGGAATAGCTATTACCTGGCTAAAACGCTGTCGAACCAAACAGAGTTGCTGGGCCAGGCCATCATCCAAATAGATGGCATTGATATAAAAGACGTTGTGGCCAAATGTGCTTTATACACCACCGGTTACCCGGAACAACGCGCCGAAAAAGCGTTGGCGCAATTTGGCTATTTGTACAGCATTTCAATACCCGGCGCTCATCACCAGTATACTATAGAAACCGATTCAAAGAAAGCTGTTACTGTTCAAGGGGTTATTTTGCAGACCTGGTTTAATGAAATTACACAACAAAGCGGTTGGAACCTTGCCTGTAACGAAGCCATATCCTACCAAAAAATCAACGATGCCGGGTACATCAATGCCTGTTCTTTCCTTGTAGGTGACAAAAAGATAGATTCATTAAAACAAAGGCTTGATGTCATTTTTGCGCAGGTGCAAAAGGATAAGTTGAAATATTTATTTATTGATGTGAGCAAAAATGGTGGCGGCAATTCATCAGTAGGAAATGTACTGATCGATTATTTCTATGATAAATCTTATACCACCTACCGCTGCTATTGGAAAAAGAGTGAGGAGTATTTAAAGCTGGTACAATCATGGGGTATCGAACCCGGCAATCAATACAAAGAGGAACAGGATGGTGGGGTCCTTCATTTTCCGTCAGATACGATTTATGCTGAAAGTAATCCTTATCGTTTTAAAGGGAAAGTAATCGTGATTATAGGAAATGGGACTTTCTCAAGCGCCATTATGTTTGCAACCATAATTAAAGATAATCATATCGCCGAACTCGCAGGTGAAATACCTGTTAACGGACATCCCAATCATTTTGGCGAAATGTATAATACCAAATTGCCCAATACGCAGATCGATCTGCGCTTTGGTGTTAAGGAATGGATAAGGCCAAGCGGTGAAAAAACAGATAATATACTGAGGCCGGATATTACTATTGATCCATCAATTACAAGGGAAAAGCTTGTTAAGGAAGTGATCGTAAAAGTTAAATAGCATTAACTTATCGCTCTATCCAAATGCGTATATCCCCCATCCACATGGATCAATTGCCCGGTGGTATGGCTTGATCGTTCGGATAATAAAAACGCGACCATATTGGCTATCTCCTCCGCTGTTGTCATACGCTGTTCCAACGGTATTTTGGAAATGATTGATTTGAGCTTTTCTTGTGGGTCAGGCAACGTTTTTATCCAGTTCTCATATAATGGCGTCCAGCATTCAGCAACAATGAGGGCATTAACGCGGATACCATAAGGCAGCAATTCAACCGCCCATTCGCGGGTTAAAGCGTTACGGCCGCCATTGGCTGCTGCATAGGCCGACGTATTCCCCTGTCCCGTTTCCGCAGTTTTTGAGCCAATATTAACAATAGCACCCTTGCTTTTTTTTAACTCTGGCAGGGCATAATGTGCTAACAGGTAATAATGTACCAGATTTTTATGTAATGAGGCAATAAACTGCTCGTAATTCCCTTTTTCGAGTCCCACTCCATCGTTCACTCCCGCGTTATTCACCAGGCCATCTATTCGCCCAAATTCTTTTATAATAGATTTAATAGCATCCTCACATTCATCGGGTTTGGTTAACTCAGCTACACAATGATGTGCCACCCCCCCGGTTGAAACGATCTCATTCACAACTTGTAAATTATCTTCTTCGCTCCGCCCGATAATCACAGGGATTGCACCCTCCGTTGCCAATACTTTTACAATGCCCTGGCCAATACCCTTGGCGCCACCGCTTACAATGATTATTTTATCTTTTAGTTGAAGATCCATGAGTTTCTATTAATTAAAAATTTCTCGCCTTTTGACTCACCCCGACATCGCTGCGCTTGTCGACCCTCTCTACTTCGTAAAGAGGGTTGTTAAATATCCAATTTATAAAAATTGATCGCGTTCCCGCCAAAGAACAAGTCCTGTTCATGTTGGGATAACCGCGATGCATACAATTGTAATATCTCCAATGCGCGGTTATATCCCCCGGCAATCACGCAAACTGGCCAGTCGGAACCATACAGTAACCGGTTTATACCGAATGCCGAGAAAACCACATCCAGGTACGGCGTAAAATCATCCGTGCGCCAGGAGTACCAGTCGGCTTCGGTGAGCATACCGGACACCTTGCAGTGTACGTTCTGATAATCTGACAAAGCCCGGACGTCCTTTTCCCATTCGTCTATATCCTTGTTTTTGATATAGGGCTTAGCTAAATGATCAACTACAAATTTTTGATCCGGAAATTCCGCAACCAACTCTTTGGCGTGTTTTAAATGGACCGGGTAGATCAATATATCATAAGTAAACCCGTATTCATTTAAAAAGCTGATGCCGCGTTTGAACTTTTTGGTCAGCATAAACTGCTCGTTGGGTTCGGACTGCAGCACGTGGCGGAAGCCTTTCATTTTAGGGTGATTGTTTTTATAGTGCGCTAATCTTTCTTCAATGTTATCTGCCCTTAAATCAACCCAGCCAACAACGCCTTTTATAAAATCATTTTCCTCAGCCAGTCTCAGCATGAAATGGTTGTCATCCTCTGACTGGCAGGTTTGAACCAAAACCGAACCGTCGATCTCGTTCCGCTGTAATATCGGCAGCAGGTCGAGAGGCATAAAATCGCGCTTAATGACCGACATTTCTTCGGTCATCCAGCTATCCCTCACCGGGTCGAACTGCCAGAAATGCTGGTGCGCGTCAATTTTTTGCATAACCGATCACGTTTTGTTTAGCGGTTCCTAATCCGTCAACGCCCAATTCTATCACATCTCCGGGTTTTAAATAGAGGTTTGGTTTCATACCAAGCCCCACACCAGCCGGTGTTCCTGTTGATATAATATCGCCAGGCAATAAGGTCATAAACTGGCTGGTATAAGATATCACAAAGGGGATATTAAATATGAAATTGGCCGTAGTACCATCCTGCATGGTTTTGCCATTCAATTTGAGCCAAAGCCTGAGATTATGCGGATCGTTGATCTCGTCGGCAGTAGCCATAAACGGGCCCATTGGTGCGAAGGTATCACAACCCTTTCCCTTATCCCAGGTTCCGCTCCGCTCAATCTGGAATTCACGTTCGGATACATCATTGTGCAATACATAGCCGGCTACATAATCCAGCGCATCTGCCTCATCCACGTAGCTTGCTTTTTTACCGATCACAATGGCCAGTTCTACTTCCCAGTCGGTTTTCACCGAGTTTTTGGGGATCATGATATCATCATTCGGACCAACAAGCGCCGTAGTTGATTTCATAAAGATCACCGGCTCTGGTGGCGGTGTAGCATTTGTTTCCCTCGCATGGTCAACATAATTAAGCCCGATGCATACAATTTTTGACGGCCGCGCAAAAGGACTGCCCAGGCGGATATGTTCGCTTACTTCAGGCAGATCGGTGTTGCTTTCGATAAATTTTTCCAGGCGGTTGATGCCATCGGTTTCAAAAAAATGTTCATTGTAATCTTCGCCAAAGGCGGAGGTATCATAGCGTTTATCATCAATGATGACACCTGTTTTTTCCTTACCGGCTTCGCCAAATCGGATGAGTTTCATAGGGTGGGTGGTGGTTGGTAGTTTATATAACTTTTGTCATTTCGAACGACAGTGAGAAATCTTGTAAAACTTGCATAGTTCGCATAGCATAATATATAAGATTTCTCCGCATTCCTCGTCGAAATGACATTAGCGTTTATTTCTAATTAGTGGTCATTTTTATAATCGTATCATAAGCGTCAGGGGTAACGCCTGCTAAATATACAAAAACACCTTCAGGTTGCTGTTTGAATTTGAGATTACCGCCGTTTAATATTGCTGCCTTGGTAATCTTTTGTTTAAGCATCGGGATGAAGATGTAATCCTGGCCCGGCGACGATATGATATGTGCATATAGTGTATTCTCTTTAGAAGTTAGCACTCCCCAGGGCTGAGGCATCACTACATCGCCGCGGGTACCGTAAATGCTTTCGCCATTCTTTTGCATCCATTGCCCTACTTTTTTCAAGGTATCCACAAATTCCGGCTGTATCTTGCCGTTTGGCATCGGGCCGATATTGAGCAGGAAGTTGGCATTCCGTCCGGCATCGTTCACCAGGTAATGAATGATCTGCTTAACTGATTTATAACTCTGATCGGTGATATTGAAACCCCAGCTGTCGTTGATGGTTTCGCAACTTTCCAGTGGCAGCGAGCTTATTTTTGATTCGGCACTGAAACCAGTGGTGTTACCGCCCGGCAAATCCTTCTCAAACATCTGGAAATCCTCGCCAACCAACGGCGCAAGGTGATGATTGTTGCCGATCAGGACAGCCGGATTTAATTGATGGATCAAAGGATATATCTCGTCAAAATGCCAGTTCACCGTGCGCCGTTCCCATTCACCGTCAAACCATATGCCTTTTACACCGGGATAGTTGGTGATCAGTTCGGTTAACTGGGTCTTCATGAATTTGATGTAGCTATCCCAATCCGCATTTTGAGGAGCGCCATTTACTATCGGGTTGCCGAAAGCATAATCCTTCCTGCCCCAATCCAACAGGGAATAATAAAAATGAAGTTCGATACCCTCTTTTTTACATTCTTCCGCCAGTTCCATCAGCGGGTCTTTATGGTAAGGGGTCGCATCCACAATATTGTAAGGAGACGCCTTTGTTTTGAACATGCTGAAGCCATCGTGATGGCGGGAGGTAATGGTGATATATTTCATCCCGGCGGCTTTGGCTAAGGCAACCCAGGCTTTGGCATCAAAATCTTCGGGGCGGAAAAAGCTGGCGAGGCGCTTATAACTGTCGTAAGGGATCTTGCGTTCATGCATTACCCATTCGCCTGCACCCAGCTCGCTGTAAATGCCCCAGTGGATAAACATCCCAAATTTCATATCCTGGAACTCTTTACGCGATGCCATGTTTTCGGCACCCGGCGTATAGGATTTCAGCTGACCCAAAGCCTCATTCTGAGCCTTTGCAACACCAACCCCTGCACACAATAAAATAACAAGTAACAGTTTCCTTTTCATAAGCATCAAGTGTTAATTTTTATAAATCCACCATCAATGGGGTAATCGCAGCCGGTGATAAAACCCGCCTCGTCTGAGCATAAATATAAGGCTAACGCAGCTATTTCCTCTGGTTTGCCCATGCGGCCTATGGGTTGACTTTTGGATAATTTATCAAATATCTCTTCCTGGTTATCCGGGTAGTTTTTGGCGATGAAGCCATCCACGAAAGGCGTGTGCACCCTTGCCGGCGAGATGCTATTGCAGCGGATATTATCATGCAAATAATCGCGGGCTACCGATAGAGTCATGGCGAAAATAGCGCCCTTGCTGGTTGAATACGCGAACCGATCGGTGATCCCTACGCTGGCTGCTATGGATGCGGTATTTAATATCACGCCCGCTCCTTTGGCTTTCATTAATGGTATCGCGGCAAACAGGCAATTATAAGCTCCCTTGACGTTCACATTCATCACCCGGTCGAAGTCAGCTTCGGGAGTATTATCGGCTTTACCGATGTGGGCGATACCGGCATTATTCACCAGGATATCTACTTCGCCGATGGCCTTAAAAGTATCGATTACCTGCTGCTGGTTACTCACATCACATTGATAATAGGTGGCCGTGCCCCCGCTTTGTTTTATCCCCTCAACTGTGGCAGATGCCGCATTTACATCCCATTCGATGATATGAACCTGTGCGCCCTGCTGCGCGAAAAGTATAGCGATGGCCTGGCCAATGCCACTGCCTCCGCCGGTGATTACTACTGATTTATTTTTTAGTGAAAACATTCTTTTAATGTCGGATTTCGAATTTTCGATTTCGAAATTGTTTATTTTTCTATTTGGCGTTAGGTTCTTGCATTTTCAAATCCGAAATCGAAATTCCGAAATTCGAAATCATAATGACACCCCTCTTTTCCACGGTATAAAATCGTCTTGTTCCAATAGCACGGCTTTTGGTTGGATCTCGCCATTGGCGACTTGGATCACATATTCCAATATCCGTTCTCCAACCTGTGGTATGGTTTCAGTGCCCTCTATCACGGTACCGCAATTGATGTCGATAATATCGGGCATCCGGTTATAAATAACCGAATTGGTTGACAATTTAACTACCGGGGCCACCGGGTTGCCTGTAGGTGTTCCCAGCCCGGTAGTGAACAATACGATATTTGCTCCTGAACCCACCTCGGCTGTCGTGCTTTCTACATCGCTGCCGGGAGTGCATAATAAATTGAGGCCGGGTTTAGTTACTTTTTCCGGGTAATCCAGAACGGCTGCTACCGGCGATGTCCCGCCTTTTTTTGCCGCGCCTGCGGATTTGATGGCATCGGTTATCAGGCCGTCCTTAATATTACCGAAAGACGGATTGGCATAAAAACCGGACCCACCTTCCTCAGCCCGTTTATTGTAAGTGATCATCAGGTCCATAAAGCGCTTGGCGGTATCTTCGTCTATGCAGCGGTCGCTTAGCTCCTGTTCTACTCCACAAAGCTCCGGGAATTCAGAAAGAATAACAGATCCTCCTAAAGAAACCAAAACATCCGATACATAGCCCAAAGCCGGGTTGGCCGATATGCCCGAAAAACCGTCTGAGCCACCGCATTCCAGGCCGATGCACAATTTGGTTATCGGCGCAGGCTTGCGTTCATTTTGATTGGCTTCCATTAAGCCGGCGAAGGTTTGCTTTAAGGCGGCTTGTAATAGATTCCTTTCAGTACCCATTTTTTGCTGTTCCAGTATCACCATCGGTTTGCTGAATGATGGATCGCGTTTGGCGATCTCCGCCTGCAGAATACTCCCTTGCGCATGCTGGCAACCCAAACTTAATACCGTTGCACCAGCCACATTGGGATGAGTAATATATCCGGCCAGCAATCCGCATAAAGCTTGCGAATCTTGCTGCGTGCCACCACAACCCAGGTCGTGCGTCAGGAATTTGATCCCGTCAATATTTTTAAATACACGCTTAGTAGCAGTTTTATCTGCTGACGGCTGCATATCGGCACCCAGGATTTCCTGCGTTGATCTCCCTGCCTGGTAAAGGCTCATCAATTGCTCTACTTCGCTTTCGTAACTCTTGGCTTTTTTATAACCGAGCTTATCCACCAAAGCTTCCTTCATCACCTGGATATTGCGGTTCTCGCAAAATACCAGCGGGATCACCAGCCAGTAATTAGCGGTACCTACCGAACCATCGGCACGGTGATAGCCGTTAAACGTACGCCCTTCAAATTTTGAGGTATCAGGTTTATGCCAGTCCAGTTTGCGTTTCCCGAGGTGGAACTCGCTGGATGCATGGTGTATATTTTCTGTCGATATCAAACCGCCTTTAGGGACTTCTTTGGTCGCCTTGCCAACCAGTACGCCATACATAAAAATGGAGTCATCAGGCTGAAATGGCGTAAGTGCAAACTTATGCTTGGCTGCTACCCGTTCCGTCAAATTAAAACTTTGACCCTCAAATTCTATCGATGTACCCTGGTCCAGGTCGCGCAGGGCGACAAGGACGTTATCATGCGGATGTATTCTTAAAAAACTATGTTCTTGTGTCATTATTATTATACGATTTAAGGATTTTTGTTGATTTCACCGATTCTACTCGAACCAGAATTTAACCCAATCAACTTAATCCAACTCAATCAACCTAATCAACTACTACTCTACAACTCAAATATCTTCTCCATCAAAACCCATTTCTCACCCGGCCTGGCACTTTTCAGCGGCTGCTGGAATTTCCACATCAGGGTTTCCCATTCCTGCACTTTTTTGTTGGTCGCGTCCATGGCCGCTTTTTGTTCAAATTTAAAAGTATCGGTGGTTTCCATTATCATAAATAAACGGTTATCGTAGCGATAAATTTCCATATTGATGATGCCCGAACTTAAAATGCTCTCTTTGATCTCCGGCCAAACTTCGCGGTGATATTCTTCATACTCCGCGATGAGTTGCGGGTCGTCTTTCAGGTCGAGTGTTAAACAATATCTTTTCATGCAAATGGTGCCTTGTTACTATTTAATTGATTGGATAAATTATAAAATCATCATGAATTTCCCGGGTCGGTTTGTCTCCCAACTTAATTAAAGCCTGGTTTAGCGATAAAAGATCTTTAACCGTCAAAGGTAAAATATGCTCATCGGGTTGAAATGTTGTTCCGATGGGATAATCCTTACCGGGTGTCTTCGTCATTTCAATATGATTCCCAAGGATGTAAGCTATTTTATGCGTCGAGGTAAAATCAACCAACCGCTGTGTACTGGCTTTAAAAGCCTGCCAGTCATTTACGTATAATCTCCCGGGATAAAAGCTATCGCCGGATAATAATATTTTTGTTTCGTTATCATAAACGGCGATGCAGGTTTTATGATGCCCGGGTATTGGGATGATCTCCATAATCCTGTCTCCTAAATCTATTTTACTGCTTTGCTGCGGCCAGTTCTCTATTTTAAAATACGACTGCACATCCTCAACTTTTAAACCAACAACTGTTGTATTGGGATTGTTCTTAAATTGTCCATCCCCGGCGGTATGATCCCCATGGCTGTGGGTATGCGCCACCACAAGCTCCACTTTGGTATGAATTGTTTTCTCCCATTTAGAAACCAGGCTGTCAACCGTGGCCCGCAGGGGGAACTTTGCTTCACTGAAGGTAGCGCCTGCGTCCATTAGCAAAGCTTTTTTATTCCCTAAAAACAAGAACATAAATGGGCCTTCGTAATTGACGCACTTATTCTCTCTCAATATCCAGGTATTGTGATTATACCGAACAACCTGTATTGGCGGATCTGTGTTCTCCTTGCAATCAGCTGATCCACTGATCCATTTTGTTTTATTAAGGTTAACCGACTTCTGGAAGACATTGCATGACAAGCAAAACAAAAGGATAAAGAGTATACCTATTTTGCTTGTGGCTGATGTCATGTTATTCATATAATAATCTATGCCTTTTCCTTATTGAAGTGTTAACTCCACAACCGGTATCTCATAACGTGGCTTTACTTTCGGCAGTGTTAATTCCAGGTCGGTACCGTTCGCTGCCGTTGTATATTTCAATTCCGAGTAATCATTTAAAAACTGGGCGTATTTAACCTTGCCATTATAAGCAGGCAATATCAATTTACCATCGGGCGGGTAAGTGTAGATATGTATGTACAGTCGTTTGGTCTGCGGATCATAGGTCAGTTTGGTACTATCCGGCGCCTTAAAACTTGCCGGCGCGTAAGTACAATTATAGATAGCTTTGCTATTAGCATGCATCCAGCGAGACAGGCTATCCAGGGCATTAGTGGCACGATAATCAAACTCACCACGCGCGGTTGGCCCGACATTCAGGATGAGGTTGCCTCCGTTGGCAACTGAAGTGATCAGCAGATCGAGCAATTGGCGGTGTGTTTTCCAGCTATTTTCATCACGATAATATCCCCAGGAGCCTGAAAAGGTTTGACAGGTTTCCCATACTTTGCCTTTGTACGGCTCCAGCTCCTTAGTGCTTACCTGTTCTGGCGTCACAAAGTCGGCGCCATCGCTATAATCTTCCAAACCCAAACGGTTGTTAACGATAATTCCCGGCTGCAACTCGCGCACCATTTTCAAAAGGCCTACGGCATCCCAATCTTTATCGCGTTTGCCATGTTTTGCACCTTTATTCCACGACCAATCCAACCACAATACATCGATCTTTCCATACTTGGTCATCAGTTCCCTCACCTGGTCTTTCAGGTATTGGCGATATTTATTCATATCACGGCCCTTGTTCAGCTTATCGTAATTGGCCTGGGTGGTATCTACCTGCGTAAGGGGATGTACGTCGTCCATGGTATAATCGGGATGGTGCCAATCCAAAAGGGAGTAGTAAAATCCAACCTTCAAACCTTCGGCACGGAATGCA
>Ga0207671_10000984_pt1 | contig 35260 bp, 25 predicted proteins | sample KBSC24metaG_FD_184352 | JGI IMG/M metagenome (GOLD analysis project Ga0207671, IMG submission 184352) | Corn rhizosphere microbial communities from Kellogg Biological Station, Michigan, USA - KBS C2-4 metaG (SPAdes) (version 2) | ecosystem: Host-associated > Plants > Roots > Rhizosphere > Soil...
GAGCTCCAGCGCCTCGCTGAAGGTACGATCCGACGCCTCGACGAGTTCGGCCGGCAGCCAGCCGACGGAGCGTGTCAGCATACGATCAACTCCCTTGTCTCCGGCGGCAGCAAGGCGGTCCACCGGGGCTGCGCCACCGCCCACACCGCGCGGTCGGCCTCGGCTATCGCCTCCAGGACGGCGCTGGCCACACCGGCCGGCCCGGCGTACGTGAACCCTTCCGCGTCCAGCTCCAGCTCGACCAACTCGCCGTTTCCGTCCATGACCACGGTGGCCAAACCGTCCCCGGAGCGGCCGGAAACGCGCTGCGCGCCGAGGGCGGCGACTGTTCTTTCACGCTCCTGCGTCATTCTGTCCAGTTCGTCCATGCGGGCCAGCGTGCCGCCCTCCGGTATCGATCTGGCACACGCGCGGTACACGGTTTGTCGCCAACGCGGCCACCGCGAACCCCGACGCGCAATCCGGCCGCGGCGGCCGGTCCTTCATCACCCTCGTCACCATGCTTGCCTATCTCCACCCTGGCAGATGCTCTGGCGGGCGCCCGATCATGCACCGAGTTCGGCGGGGTGACGGTGACGACGACGGGGCTGGGCACGGTCACCGCCGTCGAGATCGACACAGCGCTCTTGGAGCATCCGCGACTGATCGGCGAACGGGTGACCGAAGCGATCCTGCGAGCCCGCAGCGCCGGTCTTGCCGACCTGGGCCGCCGTCTGTGCCTTCTGAGCGGTCACGGCACGGGCCTGGCCGAACTCGGTGAAGCGCTTGTCAGCGGCGCGGCTGCCGAGCACGTCTGAACAGCCGGCGGCAGACGCAGACGGCGCCGCCTAGACGCAGGCGGCGCCCCCTCGATCAGTGCCCTGCAAAGGCGGACTCGTCAGTACCGAGCGCCAGGAACGTCAGCTCATCTCCCTCCACGACCGCGAGACCGTCCTCGGGGCCGTGAGCGAGCCAGTGCGCCTGCCGCGCGGACAGGTTCAGCGCGGTGGCGAAGATTCCGGCCTGCTCTGGGCCCATGCCGTGGGCCAGCACCAGGTCGGCGGCGCGCAGGGCGGTCGCCGAGGGGGGCGTCAGGTCCTCGATGAGCTCCATCACGGTGCACCACGCGGGCCGTGCGGCCGGGCTGATCCGGTCCCACACCACCAGGCCGGGAGTCGTGGGATCGCCCGGATGCTCGAAAGCGTCCGCCGGGTCGACGATCGCCGCCGACAGCGGCAGGCCGGCCCATACCTCCGGGCGTGCGGTGACGATGACGGTCCGGCAGGGCGCGCGCCGGACCAGCAGCCTGCCGATCGCCGAGTCGCCGACCAGCGCGACACTGATCGCGGCCGATCGGTGCACCCGCGCGTGGACCTCGAGGCTGTCCGCGTCGACGCCGAGCGGGATTCCGGCTCCGCGGACGACAGGGCCGAGTCGGCCCAGTGCGCCGGCGTCAACGGCCTTCGCGCGCCCGAGCACGCCGGCGTCCCAAGCCAGGGGGGCGGCGGCGAGCAGGGCCAGTGCATGCTGCCCGTCGAGCGGGACGGCCTCGGGAACGGAGTCGCCGACCCGGATGACGCGGCACGCCACCGTCCCGGCTTTCGAACCCGACCGCGCACCCGGCTCGGCGGTCGGCGTGAGGGTCACCGATGACCAGTGCACGGTCGGTCCGTCGGCCAGCCAGTACCGTACGGCACCGGCGGGTCCTCGCCAGCCGTGCCAATTCTCCGAGGCTCCGGACAGACCCGGAGCGCAGGACACCCCTCGCAGGACCGCGCGGGCCTCGTCCGGTTTCAGCATCCGCACGGACAGCCCCGCGTCGCCCAGCCGGAGGATCGCGCGAGAGGCGAGCGCGAGCAGGGCCCGGCGACAGCCGGTCGTGCCGCCGCCGCGGCGTGCCACCGCGTCGGCCGACCGCCCCGGATCGACGCGTACCGCGATCCAGGCCGCGTCGTTGCTGGTCCTGACGACCTGCACGGCCGCCGGCTGTACCGGGTCGTCGAGCAGGCCCGCGATCACCGCCCAGGCCGGATCACCCGTTCCGCCTGATGCTCGTGCGCCAGCCCGTCTGTCGGATCGGTCGGGATCGATGCGCCGGTCAGGATCGATGCGCCTCACCAGCCCGGTCGGATCGACCGCGAGGAGGGCGACGGCGCCGAGGCCGTCCTCGAGTACCGCGACAGTTTCCCCGGCGCCGTCCAGTTCCGAGCGCACCAGGACGCGGTCGAGCACCTCGTCCGGACTTGCCGGGTCCCTGTTCAGCGCGCGCCGGCGCCGCCAGTCACGGCCGATGGCGATCCAGCGCGGTATGCCTCGTCTGGACGGCCGCCACAGGGCGGCAGCGCTGATCAGCAGGCTGAGCGGGATCAGCGCCGGATGCCACCACGCCGCGAGGACCGCGAGTTCGAGCGCGACCATTGTGGGCACGAGCCGGAGAGCCAGAGGCATGCCCGCATTCTGTCCTATCCGGCGCCAGGCGATACAGAGCCCATATATACTGCGCGCCATGGGTTCGCGGGGCGACCAGCTGCACGCTTATCGTTTCCTGCGCCGACGCGTCATCACCGCGCTGATGGCGGGGCTGCCCAACAGCCGGGACTTTCCGCTGCGCCGGCTGGTGCCCACCGCCTTCGCGGGCACGATGATCGCGGCGGTGCTGCTCGGCGGTTCGGCCGTGCTGGGCGTGCTGAATCCCGGCCACACCAGCGATTGGAAGACGTCGAGCTCGCTGATCATCGAGCGCGAAACAGGCACACGCTATGTGTACTTCGCAGGCGCGCTGCACCCCATGCTCAATTACGCCTCTGCCCGGCTGTACTTGGGGGACGCCGCGGCGACGCCGCACCTGGTCTCACGCTCCGCGCTCGCCGGCGTCCCGCGGACCACGCCGCAGGGGATTCCGGGCGCGCCGGACGCGCTGCCGTCCTCCGGTGACCTGGTCACCGGGCCGTGGTCGGTCTGTGTGGGGTCCGGCGGCCTGGTCACAGAGCTGGCCGGAAGCCCACCAGGCGGCACGGCGTTCGCAGGGTCTCAGGGGTCTGTGGTGGCCGCCGACCAGCACTCCGACGAGTACCTGGTCTGGAACGGGCAACGTCTGCGCATCACCGACCCGGGCGTGCTCGCTCCGCTCGGCGTGACCGACCCGCGCCCGCGGATAGTCGGCGCCTCCTGGCTCAACACCGTGCCCGCCGGCTCCGATCTCTCCTTCCCGGTCATCCCCGGCCGTGGAGCCGCCGGCCCGACAGTCGCAGGGCACGCCCTGCGAGTCGGCCAACTCGTCGTGGTCCGCTTCACCGTGCAGACCCAGTACGCGGTCGTGTTGTCTGGTGGTCTGGCTCCCGTCACTCCGATAGTGGCCGCGCTCGTCCAGGCCGATCCGCATTTCAGCGCGGCCTACCCCACCGGTCGGGCCGCGCCGGTGGAGCTCGCGCCCGACGAGTACAGCCAGGCCACCGGCCATCCGGAACTGGTCGGCGCCGGCGCCTACCCGACATCCCCCGTCGTCTCTGTCGGCGGCAAGGACGCGGACGTCACCTTGTGCTCGACTTTGACGAATCCCGGCAGCGGCGCCGTGTCCGTCTCCATCGTCGACGGCAGCCTGCCCGAACGCGGCCGGGTGGTCGTGGCCACCGGCGCGCCGTCGACTCCGCTCGCGGACCGGGTCGTCGTGCCCGCCGGGCACGGCGCGCTCGTGCGGGAGATCCCCAACCCCGGTGTGACCAGTGGAACTCTGTTCCTGGTCACCGACGACGGCGTGCGTTACCCGATCGACTCGCCCGACGCGGCCCAGTCCATCGGATACGGCGACGTGACGGCGGTCGGTCTCCCACCCGGATTCCTCGAGTCGCTGCCCATCGGACCGACGCTGAGCCGCACCGTCGCGGGCCAGAGCGAGCCGCCTCACAGCCACCAGGGTTCTTAAAAACCGCGGCGGCCGGGCCGCCAGCGCCGCGCTCGTCCTCGCGGCAGCCAAAGACCCATTCCCAGGACTGCGCCGATCACCCCGAGCGCTGCCACCGCGCCGAGCACCGCCGGGCCCACGCCTCCGCGAGCGGCCACCGGGGCGGCGGTCGGCAGGGCTGCGGGCCGGACGGCGGGCGCGGAGGTCTGCGAGACACCGTTCTCCGCCGGGAGGAGGGCGGTGACGGCGAGGTAGGGGTCGACGATGCCGGCACCGATTCCGGCGTTGCCGCCGGGCGGCGGATCGGCGGTGGCCTCCAGCCGAGCGATCACCTGCTTGGCCGTCTCGGTCGGACGGTATGCGCGCACGAGTGCCGCGACCCCCGCGACGAACGGTGTGGCGAAGCTGGTGCCCGTCACGACCGCGTATTTCCCGGGGCCGTTCGGTCCGGTGCTCACCACGTCCTTGCCGGGCGCCGCGATGGCGACGTAGGACGCGACGTGCGAGGTGTCGACGCGCTGATCGTTCGCGTCCGTTCCGGCCACCGCGAGCACGCCGGGGTAGGCGGCGGGGTAGTAGGTGGTCGCGGTGTGGTCCGCCGAAAGCCCCAGGTCGTCGTTGCCCGCGGCGGCGACCACGACGACGTCCTTCTCCTGTGCGTACTGGACCGCGGTACGCAGAGCCGGGTCGTCGACCACGCTGGTGGAGGAGATGTTCACCACTTCGGCTCCATGGTCGGCCGCATAGCGGACCGCTTCGGCCAGACCTGTCGTCGTGCCCTGGGGGCTCTCGCCCGGCAGCTGCACGTTCTGGCGGATCGACATGATCCGCGCGCCCGGCGCCACCCCGTGGAAGGGGTCTGATCCGACCGGCGACCCGGCGATGATTCCGGCGACCAGGCTGCCGTGCCCGGAGCAGTCCGACATCGACGAGCCCCCGTCATCGAGAAGGTCGGGACCGGAGTCCACCCGGCCGCTCAGCGCTGGAATGCCCGCGCTCACACCGCTGTCGATGACGGCCACGGTCACGCCGGCGCCGGTGGTCAGCGGCCAGGCCCGCTCCGGCTGCAGGCGGTGCAGCGCCCAGAGGTTCGTCGCGGCCGCATCCGGTGTGGTCACGCACTGATCCGCACTCGCCGGGCTGCCGCCCGTGACGACCGACGCGGACCATGAGGCCGCCAGAAGCAAACCCGTCAGCGCGGTCCGCAGTCGCACCCCCACAGCGGCACAGCATACTGCGATACCACGGCGTCGGCTCCACAGCGCGGTATCCGCGGCGCCATACCGTTTCGGGACCGGACCGATACCGGGCGCGCGCACGCTGTTCCCAGTCCGTCAAGCGTCGGTACTTGGCCGACCGGACAGCAAGGGAGGCTCCGTGGCCACGTTCGACAAGACTCAGGTGCAGCTGGATGTGCTCCAGCAGGCTTCGCTCACCGTGCAGCAGACCAAGGACGACATCGCGGCCCAGCTGAGCTCGCTGCAGCAGGAGGTGGAGAGCTACATCACTCCGGCGACGCTCGGCGGCCAGTTCGCGATCGTCTTCGCCGACGTTCACACTCGCTGGACCGAAGACAGCACCAAACTGACCACCGCCTTGCAGAACATCGCGGAACTGCTGAAGCAGAACCACGCCAAATACCACTACACACACCAGACCCAGATCCAGTCGATGAGTTCGGTCCGCTCACGTCTGAACCCCCGCTGACCCGTACGGCCCGGAAGGAGATCCGCCCATGAGCGCCCCCATCGGTGACGGCCAGCTGACCGTCAATTTTCACGCCGTACAGACGACTTCGAGCACCATCACCCTGCACGCCAACTCCCTGGTGCAGCAGCTGGAGGATCTCGATGCCCAGCTGCGTCCCCTGATCGAGAGCTGGGACAGTGCCACCAAGGATCAGTACTACGCGCAGCAGCTGGCCTGGGCCACGGCGATGTCCGACATCCAGTCGATCCTGGCCGAGATCGGGGTCAAGCTGAACCAGGCGTACGAGGACTTCCTGGCCACGGAGATCGCGAACGCCGCCGCGTGGGAGAACAGCCACGGCGTCTCCGCGCTCGGCCGCATGTCATGACGACCGACATCAGCGTTCACTTCGCCGGGTTCACCACATACACCGACTCGCTGAACGCGCCGATCACCGCCGTGGCCGGCCAGGTCGCGTTCGGTACGGCCGAGGCCGGCGCGCTCTCGGTGGGCACGGGATTCCAGGGGGCCGCCGCCCTGCTCGCGGCGCACGACGCCGCGTTGCGGCAGATGTCGAGCCTGCTGGGCCAGATCCACGGCGGCATCACGACGGTGCAGGCCAACGGCATCACGATCCAGAAGCGCTATCAGAGTACCGATGGGACGCTGGCCGCGGACATGGAGCCGGTGCGACAGGCGCTGACGACCTGAGGGAGGCAACCCATGACCGGCGGCACCGGATCGGTCCCGCTCGCGAGCTCGAGCATCTTCACGCTCGCGGCGATGATCCTCGACGCCAAGCCGGCCACCCTGGGCGCGATGGCCCAGCGCTGGTCCGACCTGGCGGGCATCTCGACGAACTCCGCAGACGGGATGGAGTCGAGCCTTGACACACTCATGAGGAGTTGGCAGTCCAGCCGGGCGCAGCCGGCCTTCGAGAGCAACACGCGCCCACTGATCGGCACCCTGCGCGCGGTGGCCACCGACTCCACGAAGATCGCCGTATCGCTGCGCCAGGCCCAGACCGATCTGCAGCGGTCGCAGACCGAGATGGCCGCGCTGCTGGCTCAGGCGAACGCGTTGATCCCCAACGGCCCCTTGGACTATGCCAACGCCGCGGGCCAGACCACCTCGCAACAGCTCGCGGCGTTGACCCAGCAGGCAGTCAAGATCATCCAGGCGCTTTCCGACGACTACGACGTGCTCGCGGTGGGGATCTCGTCAGGGATGCCCGTCTATGCGGGTCCGGCGGGTCCGGCGAACACGACGCCGGCCACCGCGAGCCAGAACTCAGCGGTGAACCCGGTGTCGCAGATCCCGACGGTGCCCACGGCCCAGGCCTCGCAGTCCTCGCCGACGGCGAGCGCGATCCCGGCGTCGGCGCCGACGTCTACGCCGATAGGGTCCACGCCGACGATCCCGGCCCTCGGACCAGTCGGCACGACCGTGCCGACCTCGACCGGGATCCCGACCGCGACGCTTCCGACGCTGGATGCAGGAGGCATCGGGACGGCGGTCCCCACGATTCCGGCCGCGTCGGCGATCCCCACCACGCCACTGACACCAGTGACACCACTGACACCGGGAACGTTCACCGACACGTTCCTGCCGGCCGGGACGCTCGGTATCGGCGGGGTCGGCAGCTATGACGTTCCGCTCAGCCCGGCGCCGGGCCTGTTGCCGGCGGAGCAGCCGGTCTCGGCCCTGCCGTCGCAGAACGGGGGCTCGTCGGTGGTCGCCGCCGAACCGCCGGCTCCGAGTGGGGACGGAGCGGCGGCACCCTCGGGGGCCGGCGCCGGGATGCCGTTCCTGCCCGGGATGCCCGGCGGCGCGTCAGCCGGGTCGGCCTCCGGGCGCCGCCCGAAGCTGGGGGAGGGACTGTTCGACGACGACTCCCCGGCCGAGCAGGAGCGGCGCGGTCGCCCGGCGGTACGCCAGGGCGTCATCGCGGCGGAGGAACCCGACCTGCCGATCAGCGCCTACGGGTCGTCGCAGGATACTGTTGGTCCGCGGCGGGCGCGAGCCCGCGAGTCAGGGTTCGATGACGGCGTGTGGGGCCTGCCGGCCGGGCTCGCCGACCCGATCCTGACCACCGATGGGACGCGGGGCTGAGCGTGAGGACGGACAGGCGATGCGATCCGAGGAACCGGAGCCCGCGGTGGCCGCGGTGACCGCGGAGCTCACCGAGCTTCGGCTGGCCAGCGACGGCGAAGAGGGGCTGACCATCACGGTGGACGGGTTCGGAAAGGTCGTCGGCGTGAGTGTCGGCCCCCAGCTGGCCCGCAGGGTACAGGCTGAGCGTCTGGGCCGCTTGGTGGTCGCCGCGGTGAACACGGCCCGCTTGGCGGCCGGGGAGGCGGCCGGGGACCGGCTGCGGGAGCTGAGCCAGGACGGCACGGCGTGGGAGGATTCCGATCTGCCGGGCTGGCTGCGCGAGGCGGTCGCGCCCCCGGCCGACGACGGCGGGTCCGCGGGCCTGGGCCCGGAGGGCGGGCTCCGGTGAGCGTCGACCGCGTGCTGGCCGAGGCCGACCAGGCCTACGCGGCGATCCAGCGCTTCCCGGGGCGTATCGCGGCGGCGCGGCTTAGCGGTTCGGCCGGGAACGACTCGGTGGTCGCCCACGTCGACGGCGCGGGCAGGCTGCTGCGGGTCGAGCTCAGCGAGACCTTCCTGCGCCACGCCGACGAGCGCCGGCTCGGTGAGTATCTGCTGGTGGCGATCGAGCGGGCGGGCCTGGCGGCCGAGGAGTTCCTCGCCTCCCTGCCCGGAGAGCTGCCGGCGTGGATCTCCGAGGCCGCTGCCCGCCCGGCACCGGGGGAGGGTGAGCGGTGACGGACACCGCCGGATCCGCCCCGGACGGGAGCGCACTGCGCGCGCACGCGGCGAACCTCAGGGCTCTGGGTGAGCATCGAACGGCCGACCTGGCCGCCCGCACACGCGCGCTTGCGGTCGAGGACCGGTCCTTCGGCGACGCCGCCGTGCTCTCCAGGCTGCCGAAGGCCTACACGGCGATCCGCGAGGAGGTCGCGGACCGCATCGGCCGCGCCACCGAGGCGTCGCTCACCGCCGCGGACACCCTCGACGGACTTGCCGCACGTGATCGGCAAGCTGACGAGGACGGTCCGCCGCGTCCCGGCGGCGTGGGACGGTAAAGGAACCGACGTGGCGGTTTTCACTCTGGCGGACGTGCCCGGTTGGGAGGTCGTCGCCGCGGCGGCCCGGCTGGTCGACGTCCCGTTGCTGATCGCGTCGCCGGACGGTGCCGGCATCCCCATCGCCGCGGCGGACTACCGCTGGGGCGATCCGGAGGCCGTGCGCGCAGTGGCCGACGAATGGATGCGGACGAGTCGCGAGGCGCACGAGCTGACCGAGCCGCTCGGCGAACTGCGCGGTGTCGCCTTTGCCATCGAACGCGGCTGGAGCGCTCTGGCCGCCGAGCAGTACCTGGACCACACACGTCGCATCGAGGACTCCCTGGCCCCGGTCGCCGTGCTCTCGAGCTCGGTGGGCAGGCGCTTGTACGAACTCGCCGACGAACTCGACCGGGTTATCCAGCGGCAGGTGGCGGCCGTGATCTGGACCGTCGCGTCAGTCACCGCGCCGCTGGCCACGTGGACGGTCAACGCGGCGGCGGCGCCGGTCGTCGTCACCGCCCTGGTGTCGCTCACGGCACGCCTGGAGACGGCAGCGAAAGCGCAGTACTCCTCGGCACTCGATCACGACCGCGCGCTGGCGGACTTGCTCGACAACGCGAACGGAGGTACTGACAGAACGTGAGTGCTGTATCAGACGCCGATGACCGGGATGGCGACTTCGACCTCGGGGAGTCGCCCTGGCCCACCACTTCGCGTTCTGTTCCAGAGCCTCCTGCCGCGCCCATTTTCGTGGAGGTCAAGCCGACGGCGCTGGAGGAAACCGCGCTGGAGGAAACCGCGCTGGAGGAAACCGCGCTGGAGGAAACCGCGCTGGAGGAAACCGCGCTGGAGGAAACCGAGCTGGAGGAAACCGCGCCGGTACCTGTTGCCGAGCCCGGGCTGCCGGATCCGGCGCGGAAGCCTCCTGCCGAGCACCCAGCCGAGATCGTCACGGCAACAGTGATAGCGCCGGCGGTAACCGTCCGACAGCCGCAGGCGCGCAGGGCTCGGCCCAGGCCGCAGCTGCTGGCCGTCGCCCTGGCAGCTGGTCTGGCCGCCACCGCCATCGTGGTCGCTGTCGTCTCCTCCGCGAACGGAGCCAACAAGCCCGAGACGGGCCGCAAGGCCGGCACGAACGCGGGATCGCCGGTCGCCGCGCCGCCGATGTCCAGCACCACCTCGGCGGCGGCCTCGACCTCCGCGTCCACGTCGACGCCGGCACCGAAGGTTTCCTCCAGTCCGAGCAGTGCCGCGTCGTCCCCCGCGAGCCCCTCCTCGACATCGGATACGAGCGACGCAGCGGGAACGACCACGGGAGTCGTCAGGACCGACTCCGGCAGTTCGGCCCCGGCCTCGCCCATCCATAGCAGAGCATCCACGACGGCCTCCGCACCGGTGATCGTCACGACGACGCCTGCGGCGCCGAAGACCAGCATGTACTACTCCGGCGGGAGCTGCGGCACGACCTGGCGTATGTATGGGTCCTGGCAGGATCTGCCGGGCTCCTCCATCGACGGCTGCGGCGACGGGTACACCCGCACACAGACGGGCAACCACGGCAACATCGACTGGTATTTCAATCCGGGCACCGGTGTCGCGTGCACGTTCCGGGTCTACATTCCGGACTCCGACTCCATCACGACGATCTCTGCCCACTACCTGCTCTACGGATCGTCGGATCACTCGAACCAACTGCACGAGCACTACATGCAGCAGAAGGGGCACGGCGGGACCTGGCTGACGTTCAACTCCACGCCCTATTCCAGCACCACCGGATCCTTTGACCTCTTCCTCTATGACGACCGTGACACCGGACAAGAGGAGGTGGCCGCGGCGGCGACCGCTACGTGTTCGTGATCGTGCGACGTGGCGTCGGGTTTGAGAGTCCGGCAGGGTCTTTCGTGTATCTACGGGCTCGAAGATAGTCTCCTGTGTCAGCAGTCGAGGACTCTTCGGACGCGCGCTTCGGGGGCTGTGTGGATTTCCTGATGCTGGGACCGCTCGAGGTCCGCCTGTCAGGCCGGCTGCTGCCGCTGGGCGGACCGAAGGACCGGCTGATGCTGGCCACGCTGCTGCTCCAGCCGAACCGGGTCGTCCCGGTCGAGCGGTTGATCGACGCGATCTGGGATTCCCCGCCGGTGTCGGCTCGCAAGAATGTGCAGACGCACATATGGGGTTTGCGGCGTCTGTTCACGTCCAGCGAAGGCGACGGGCGGATTGAGAGTACGGCAGTCGGCTATCGCCTGCGCGTCGGCGAGGACGAACTGGATGCCGAGCGTTTCGAGCGCCTGGCCGGTCAAGGCCGGCGTGCGCTTTCCGAAGGTCGGCCCATGCTCGCCGCAGAGGTCCTGCACCAGGCGATCTCGCTGTGGCGCGGTCCGCCCCTCCAGGACGTATCGCTCACACCACGACTGCAAAGCCATGTCGTCGCCCTCGAGGAGGGCCGGCTCGCGGCGGTCGAGGATCGGATCGAGGCCGAATTGCGGCTCGGCCGGCACGACGCACTCGTCGGCGAACTCCGAAGCCTCATCGCGCAGAACCCGCTGCGCGAACGCCTGCACGCCCAGCTGATGCTCGCGCTCTACCGCTCCGGCCGGCAGGCCGACGCCCTCGCGGCGTACACGGCGGCTCGGCGGGCTCTGCTCGACGAACTCGGGATCGAGCCGGGACCCGGCCTTGAGCGGCTGCAGCAGGACATCCTCCGCCGGGCCCCCGCGCTCGAACTCGCACCGGCCACGACGTCGTTCCCCATCAACCAGCTGCCCTCGGACCTGGCCGACTTCACAGCCAGGAGCCGGCAGAGCGAGCCCTTGACCCGGCTGTTGCACAGCGAGGAATGCGCCGGCGGCGCGGCGGTGACGGTGGCGGTGATCACCGGACCGCCTGGTGTGGGAAAGACCTCCCTGGCTGTTCACGTGGGCCATCTGGTCGCCGAGAGCTTCCCGGACGGCATCCTGTACGCGAGCCTGCGTGGGCCGGACGAGACCAGGCTCCCCGCTCAGGACGCCATCGGCGGCTTTCTCCGAGCGCTGGGTGTGCCCTCGGAACGGGTGCCGGACGCTCTGCCCGAGCGTTCGGCGTTCTTCCGCTCACTGACGGCCGGCAAACAGTACCTGATCGTCCTCGACAACGCCTTCGACGAGGCCCAGGTAAGGCCCCTGATACCTGGTTCCTCCGGGTGCGCGGTGCTGGTCACCAGCCGCAGCAGACTGGTCGGGCTGTCCGCGGCCGAGACGGTGGCGCTGGACGTGTTCTCCCCCGCCGAGTCGGCGGCACTGCTGTCCCGGATGCTCGGCGCGCAGCGGACGAACATGGAACCGGACGCGACGGAGGAGGTCGCGCGGCTGTGCGGCGGCCTGCCGCTGGCGCTGCGGATCGCCGGCGGGCGACTGGCCGCGAGGCCCGCGTGGCCCATCGCCGGCCTGGTGCGGCGGCTGAGCGACGAGCGCGAGCGGCTGGCCGAGTTCTCCGCGGGAGACCTGGAGCTGCGCACCGCGTTCGAGTCGGCCTACCACTCACTGTCAGCCGACGAGCAGCGACTGCTCCGCACACTCGGCGGTTTCGGATCAGAACCTTTCGACGCCGACGCCGCCGCGCACGCGGCGGGAATCGGCGCGCGCGAGGCAGGCCGGCTGCTTGAGCGGCTTGCCGACGTGCACCTGGTGCGCGTCGCGGAGATCGATGACCGCTATCGGCTTCACGACCTGATCCGGCTGTTCGCCCGTGATCTCACCGTCGCGGACGCGGCACCCGCCGGCGGGTGACGAGCGGCGCCGTGGGCCACAGCGACGAAACGACGCCGGACTATGCGATACCTGCGCGCGAGGCCAATCCCGGGTCCGGCCTAAAGATCCAGTGCTCGTACAGTCTCGCCGAGGTCGGGCCCGAGGATGGGGCCAGCCGAGGTCCCAGATCGCGGCAGGCGCCCAGAGCAGTGTGGGCAGGACACGGAGCAAGTCGCCTTCGGCCTCCCCGGTGAGGTGCGCGAGCCGGGTGATGACGGGGTGGACGGTACGCAGCAGCGCGGGGCGCGGGCCGATCAGCGTGGCCAGAGCCACCGACCGGAAGGTGCTCTTCGACGTCCCCGGCACGTCTTCTTCGTCTGGGGCGCCGTCGATCAGGGGCTCGACGCCGACGGCGGCGAGCCATCCAGGATCCGAGATGCCGACCGCTGTGAGCTGCCCGTCCGGACTGTAGGCCGCCCGGCGGACCGCCTCATGGGCTTGCGGCGAGATCGGGAAGCGCAGGACCGCCGACAGCGGCAGGTAGACGGCGGTCCACGGGAGCGCAGCGGTCGCCGGGCCCCAATACTCCATGTCCTACCGCAGGAGGATGCGAAGTGCAGTGTCCATGCCGCCAGATGTCCTGCCACTGTCTCCAGGCTCGAGCGATGGCTCGCCTCGCCCGCCGGGCCGGACTTCGATGCCGTGAGAAGCCGCCACACGGCAGACCGCTGTGCGACAGTGGTCTGATGGACCGCTTGCGTGATTGGTGGGACGGGGAGAAACCGCAGGACGCGGTCGAAAAAGTACGGCGCTGGTGGGACCAGGACGGACCGCAGGACGCCGTCGACCACGTACGGAACTGGTGGAAAGACGCGGACGGCGCCAGGCGTCCGGACGGTGGGCCCGGGGCGGTGCGCCGGCCGGCTGGTCTGGGCGAGGAGCCGCCGCCGTGGTCTCGAGCGCGAGATTTCGGCAGTGCGCCGGTCACCGACGAGCAGGGTGCCTGGGTCGAGAAGTCCGTCGACTGGTGCCTGCATGAATTCGGCGACGACGTACTCCGGTACGGGACCGCGCTTCCCATCGATGTCCTGCCGCGCGCCTACGACGCATCGTCGGATCAGGTCCGGGAACTCGTCGAAACGATTGCCGACGTCATGTCGGTCCAGTGCGACGACATCGAGGTCGAGTTCTTCCGCACGCCGCCCGAAACCGCCCGGAAGAAGCACGCCGTCGGCACCTACCAGCAGCGCGGCGGACAGGCCGTCATCTCCCTTGACCGTGCTGAAGTGGGCGATCCGCACCTGATCACCGCGATCATCGCGCACGAGCTCGGTCACGTCCGGCTGCTCGGTGAGCAGCGCATCGACCCGGCGCGCGCCGACATGGAGCCACTGACCGACCTGGCGACGGTGGTGTTCGGGCTCGGGGTGTTCACCACCAACGGGGCCATGACGTTCACCAAGACCGTGCGGGGCTGGTCGGCGTTGCCGCTCGGGGACATCACCGAGCGCGAGCTCCTCGGTTCCGGGCACGGCCCCTATAGCCGGTACGGCTATCTGGACGAGAAGGTCCTCGCCCACGCGCTCGCCTACTTGTCGTTCCGCCGCGGCGAGCACACGCCGGCCTGGAGAGCGAGTCTGGAACCCGGGCCGCGGGCGGCCTTCGACAAGAGCATGGCTCACTTCTACAACCGCCGGGCCTGAGAGGGAGCCCGACTGCTGAGGCACTGCCGTGTCGGTTCAGGCAGCCCAGAACATCCGCGGATCCTTGGGTTCCGTCTGTTCTCCGAACTCGGGACAGGAGCGGATAATCAGCGGACACGCAGGTCGGGCTAAGAGATCATCCTTGTCATCACCGCGCGCCATCTCGCCCTCTCGCCACGGAGGACGTCGACGTCCGAGCTGCTCGGCTCGGTGGCCGGCCGACGCGGGATAGTCCCGGTTGAGGTCTCGCACTCCGACTCGAAACGGTTCGCCGGCGCACGCCACCACACTATGGCGGGGTGGACCCAGCGCTCGGTCTGGCCCTGTTGGAACCGCAGATGCCTGGCCGCCAACCGCTACGCCGCCGACCCGGATCTCGTGCTCGACGCCGTGCTGGCGGCGGCGCATCCCGCAGGGGAAACCGATGAACGTACCGGGGGTTTGGGCGTCCAGTATGACGACGGCATCGCGGGACGGCGGATCGCGCGTAGCCTGCTCCTCCTTTGCCTCCGGTCTCCAGCGTCCGAGTTCTGGGGTCGTAGCGAAGCACGAGTGCGTTCGCGCGCAGGTGGTCGATCACCTCCTCTGGGCTCGCAGGGACGAGGAGGGTGACGCTGGCAGGTGCGCCGGTGATGACCGTCGTCGGTTCGGTGGCGGTGAGTAGGTGATGCAGCAGCGGCAGCTTCGCGGAGATAGGCGTTCACTCGCGGCGTGTCGGGATCTCTGGCGCTGCTGTGCCCGTGCCGGCAGCGGTAGCCGGGGGTGTTGCTGACCCAGTGTCCTTCGAAGCGGCGCCCACACAGCACGCAGAGCAGCAGGCCTTTGAGCTGGTAGATATGTGTGGCGTCGGCACCTTCGGCGCGCATGTTCTGAACCGCGATGGAGTCGGCCTCTGATACCAGGGCCCGGTCGTTCAGCGCGCGAGTGATGCGGGCCAGGCTGGCCCCGGCGGCGTTGGGCGAACATCCACGCCACAACGGGACCGCCGGGGCTTGCGTCCGAGCCACTGCCCAGGCTGCCATGTGCGGCACAATGAGTTAACTATGTCCTTTTGTGACCTACTTTGCGCGCGGTAGCATCTGCTGGTGGACACGAACGGGACCCCGGCGGTCAACCTGGTCGAGCGCAAGCGCCAACTTGTGCGCGATGAGCTGGCCGATGCCGCGGTGAAGCTGCTGGCGTCGCAAGGGTTCGATGAGACGACGGTCGATCAGATCGCCGCCGAAGTGGGGATGTCGCGCCGCACGTTCTCCCGCTACTTCGAGACCTTTTCCCATCGTGGTCAAGCTGGCAGCCGTATTCCGACATCACAGAGGGCTGATTAACCAGAGCCTTGAGTGAGGAGGAGACACGCCTCGCCACCTCGTCGGCCCGCTACCGTAGGTGCATGACAAGTGCCGGGCGTATCGACATCGACGCCGACGACATCATCCAGGCCCTGGAAGCCAACGGGTTCGACGACGTACGGATCGATTTCGCGCCCGATGGCGGCTGGGACGACGGCCTTGAGCGCCTCGCCGCCGTCGCCTCGGTGCGTCGGGCGGCCGAGGCTGCGAACGCCCAGGCGCCCGGGGTGTGGGGGGAGCGGCCGGCGGCCGGTGTCGGCGGTGCGTCCGTGCGGTTGAAGAGTCCGCAGAGTCCTGATGCGCTCAATTCCTGGCTCGCCGCGTTCACGGCGGTCCTCGGCGCCGAGGGCCGCTCCGGACTCGTCCGCGCCACACGCACGGTCCGGCTGCCCGGGTTCGTCACCGGCTTCACCGAGCCGTGGATCACGGTTTTCGCAGCGTACGACCTCGCTATCGCCGATCCCGCGACGCCGCCGACCGCCGTATCCGAGACGCTCGACGCGCTCGACCTCTGCCGCAGAGCCGTGGCATGGACCGCACAGGCCGGTGGTGAGGCCTACCTGTCCAGCGGAGGCATGAACCAGCTCGTCGCCACCGACGAAGCCGCAGCGTACCTCCTGACCGCGCTCCACGCGCGCAGCGCGGCATCGTTCACCTGCGTGGACGCTCAGGCGGGGAGGGCTTCCCACCTCCACGTCGACGCCGACGGACTCGTGGTGTATCAGTTTCATGATTCGTCGGCCACGCCCGCGGAGCGCATCACGCGGCTCCGGGACGCGATGACCGTCGACGTCGAGCGGACGCGACTGGCGTTCGCCGCGCTGTCACCAGTGCGAGCCTACGGCTGGGATGCCCGGCTGAAGGGACTGCCCCCGCTGCTCGAACAGCCGGACGGCGTCCTGGCCCGGAACACGCCGGCATGGTCGGAGTTCGTCCCCGACGCCCACGGCGTGCAGTTGCTCACGGGCCGACACCTGAGCCGGATCCCCGACCTGACCGGCTGGACAGTGCGTGCGCTCACGCCGGACCGCTCCCTGGTCGAGGCGCCCGACCTCGCCGCGTGGCTCGCTCCGGGCGGCCCGTCCGAAGCGGAGCTGGCGCAGGCCCGCGCCGCCTTCGGGGCCGCCCTGCTACCCGGCCGCCTACCCTGAATCCCCTGTAAAACTACATATACGTACGCTGTCATTGACGGCGATCAGTGAGGGCTGCGACACTCTCAAGGCCCTTACTCAGACCACGTGTATATTCGGGGAAATCATTGTCCCATCGCTCTGTGCGCCGGGGTCTCGGCGCTGTCGCCATCATCGTTGCCGGTGCGGTCTTCCTGACCTCCGGTCCGATGGGGACGGTCGCTCGCGCGGACTCGACGTCGGCCAATTCGACCAAGGCGGCCTCGGCCGGCTCCACGGCGGACACGCCGACGCAGACCCCCTCCGGAACTCCCGCCGGTCCTCCGTCCACGACGGCGGCCGCGCATCCGTCGGCTCCCTCGGGCACCCCGGCCACTCCGGCGACCAAACCGACGACCACGCCGACGCCGAAGCCTTCGAGCCCGGCGCCCTCCGGGGCCTCCTCACCCACGTCCCCGCCGATCATCCCCGGCCTCAGCCCGGACGCCGCACCCCCGCCCTGCCCGCCGAACAGCAACGACGCCTCGGTGCCGGCCAACGGCGGCGCGCAGTGTATAGCCGAGAACGTGATGTCCACCCGCTGGAACCTCGGCTACGCCTGGAGTCCGGCATCGGGCACGTACACCCCCACGCCCTGCGTCAGTGATCCCCGGGCCCTGATACCCAACGGGATCTACCGGATCGAGGACTGCAAGCCCTGGGGCCTGCAGGGCGAGAACATCGCCCAGACCCGGGTGGTCGCGCAGTTGAACGCCGCCGGGGTCTTCGGCGACAGCTCCGCCACCGGCATCACGCCCAACCTCCAGTGGGAGGTCGTGCTCCCCACGTCCGGCGACCGCCCGGACCTGTTGCTCTACGACCGCACCAACCCGGCCGGCAAGGTCGGCCTGGTGGAGATGAAGGGCGACTGGAGCGCGGACGACCCGGTCGCCGAGGTGACCCAGTATGTCAAGGACTGGCCGGCGGGCGGTCGCCAGGCCGTCGCCTACCACTTCGCCTCTCCGATCTCCGACGACTTCGAGATCCGCTTCGGCAAGCCCTGCAAGTACGCCCCGAACATCTGGCCGGGATACAAGTTCCACACCTACAGTGACCCGGCACACGACGGAGTCATCCGGGTCAGCCGGACCCTGAAGGAGTGCCCGCCCCGCCAGAAGGGGTCCGACCAGGACGAGAAGGACCACACCTACAAGGGCACCATCGGCGCCGACACCGACCACAACAACGTCGACGACTTCTGGGACTACATCCGGGCCCACCCGGAACTGTGGCTCCTGCCCGGCGCCATCCCGGTGATCTCGTTCCACCCGCTGGCGCAGCCGGTGAAGGTCTCGCTGGACGAGGACGCCCTGATCGAGATCGAGGAAGAGGTCACCGAGAGCGGACTGACGGCCGATGAGGAGGCCATCTGGAACGCGATCGTGGACCGGCTGCCGGAACTGGCGGCTTCGGCGCAAGGCGACATCCTCGCCGGGGACGGCGCGGCGCTCGGCCTGGACGCCGCGGAACTGGCGGCCGCCGAAGCCGCCTTGGACGCCGGGTTCATCACGCTGTCCTCGGTGTTCCTGGTGCCGGTGATCGCAGCCGCCGTGGTCGTCGCGATCTGGGCGATCATGCACTGGCACCTGTTCGGCGATCCGCATATGGCCACGCTCGACGGGCTCACCTATGACCTGCAGGCCGAAGGTGAGTTCCACATCGTCCGGGTGCCCAGCCTGAACCTCGACGTCCAGGCGCGGTTACTGCCGAACAGCAATGAGACCACCTACACCTGGGCCACGGCCGTGGCCTTCAACGTCAACGGGAACTACGTCGAACTCGGCCGCAACGGCTCCGCCGTGGTGAACGGCCTGCCGCTCGCAGCCTCGCAGCAGTTGGTCGACCTCGGTGACGGCACAGTGCTGGCCCGCAACGGTGATCAGTTCGTCGCCACGTTCGGCGCCGACAACGCCGCTCTGGCCTTCGACGGTGTGCGGGTGGGCTTCGTCATCGACCGCGGCGTGGCCACCACCGGCCTGCTCGGCAACAACGACGGCATCCCGGGCAACGACCTCGCCTACTCCGACGGGAGCCCGGTCGGGACCGTGGCGCCGGCTGTGCTCGACGGTGCGTACGCCGACTCCTGGCGGCTCACCGACAACGAGTCCTTCTTCACCTACGACGGCCACGACACGACGGCCACCTTCACCGACAAGCAGTTCCCCTCCAACGTCGTCACCCTCGCCGACTTCCCCCAAAGCGATCAGGACGTCGCGCGGCAGACCTGTGTCGGCAAGGGCGTCGCCGCCGGGCCGCAGCTCGACGCGTGCATGCTCGACGTCGCCGAGACCGGCGACGCCGGCTACGCCGCCGGGGCCGCCGCGGTGACCGGGTTCCTCCAGGACTCGAACGCGCACCTGGTGGACACCAACGGCCAGGTGACGGAGAACTTCGACTCGGCGGTCGGCGTGAATTTCCGACCGGACAGCACGCAGGCCCTCAACGGCACGACCGTCGCCGGTCCCGTCTTCGACGGCAGCGGCTACAGCTTCACCGTCCCGGCCATCCCGGGGCATTCCGACGCCACCGTCGCGTTCGACGTCTACGCGGTCGGCCTGACCTCCGCCAACGCGCAGAACCAGACGCTGACCGTGACCATGAGCGACCCGGCGACGCCGTCGGTGATCGCGTTCACGCCGACCGCCGCGAGCGTGACGTCCGGCCCGGCGACGATCACGCCGCTCGGTACGGGCACGACGGCGCAGGGCGCGACCTTCCAGCGGTACCGCGTAAGCATCAGCGCCCAGCAGTACAGCTCGCAGTTGCGCGTCCAGATGATGCCGTCGGGCTTCCGCGGCCTCATCGGCACCAGTATCGCCGTGGACGACATCGCGGTCGGCGTCACGCTCGTGCCGGCGCAGACCTTCACCGCCGCGCTCCCGCTGACGGTCTCGGCCGGCACGGTCGACGGGTCCGCGGCCTCCGGAGCCGGCAACCTGGAGAACGTCGGATCCGCCGACGTGTACTCGTTCACCGTTCCGGCCGGCGGCCAGAACCTCGGGATCCAGGTCGGCTCCTGTCCGGCGGTGCCGGCCGGTTCGGGCGTGAGCCTCACCTGGACGTTGGCCACTGCCGGAAGGACAGTCGCCACCGGGGGTTGCGGCGGCGCGTCCATCGGATCGGTACCGGAGGGTTCGTACACACTGACGGTCGGCGGCCCCGGGGTCACCGGCGCGTACACAGTGGCGATGGAGGCGTCACAGCAGTTCACCGCCGCAGTCCCGCTGACGGTGACCGCTGACACCCTGAACGGCACAGCCGCGAGCGGAGCCGGGCGGTTCGAGGACGGAGCGTCGCAGGACTCGTACTCCTTCACCGTGCCGTCCGGCGGCCTGGACCTGGCGGTCAGCCTTCGCGGCTGCCCGGTGGCGAACTACTGGACCCCGGCGGTCTGGTCGCTGGTCGACGCGGTCACCGGAACCCTGGTGAAGAAGGGCGGCTGCACGTACACGGACGTGGGAATCGTTCCCGCCGGCACCTACCGGCTGCTCGTCTCGGCGAACGACGTCGCCGGCACCTACACACTGGACGTCGCGTCCCCGCAGAGCTTCGCGGTGACCACGCCGCTGTCGGTGGCCGCGAACAAGGTGAACGGGACCGCGACGGCCGGCGCCGGCGACTTCGAGACCGGGGCGTCGCAGGATATTTACACGTTCACCGTTCCGGCCGGCGGTCAGACGCTGAACCTGAACACGTCGTCCTGCCCCACGGCGAACTTCTCGACCCCGCTGAAGTGGAGCCTGCTTGATCCCACCGGCAAGGCTGTCGCCACCGGGTACTGCGGGTTCCACAATCTCGGCAGCCTCGCTGCCGGAGACTACCGGCTGGTGGTCGGGGCCGGCGGTGTGCCCGGGGCCTACGTCCTGATCATCGAGTCGCCGCAGTCCTTCACCGTAGGTATCCCGGCCAGTGTCACGGCCAATGCGGTGAACGGTACGGCGACGGCCGGTGCGGGCGTCCTGGAGACGACAGCGTCGCAGGATATTTACTCGTTCAGCATTCCCGCGGGCGGCCAGACAGTCAGCCTGAACCTGGGCTCCTGTCCCGCGGAAACCTACTCGATCCGCGCCACCTGGCGGCTGACGACCACCGCCGGAGCGTCGGTCGCCAACGGCAACTGCGGTTTCTACAGCCTCGGCACCGTGGCCGCCGGCGACTACCAGCTGACGGTCGATGCCGGCGGCGTCTCCGGCACCTACACGCTGGACCTGGTGCCCAGTCAGGCGTTCGCCGTGACGCTTCCGCTGGCCGTGACGGCGGGAACGGTGAACGGGACGGCGACGTCCGGTGCGGGGAACTTCGAGAACGTCGCATCGCAGGACGTCTATACGTTCACCGTTCCATCGGGCGGTCAGAGCCTGAGTCTGAACCTGGGTGCCTGCCCGGTGGTGAACAACCGGATGCCGGCGTCCTGGACCCTGCTCAACAGCGCGGGGACCAAGGTCGCCAGCGGCGTCTGCACGTTCTACAACCTCGGCACCCTCGTCGGCGACACGTACCAACTGGTACTGAACGCCGGGGGCGGAGCCGGGACCTATACGGTCAACGTCGAGGCGTCGCAGTACTTCCCGGTGACGATGCCGCTGACGGTGACCGGGAACAAGGTGAACGGGACGGCGACCCCCGGCGCCGGGACCTTCGAGACGAGCGCGTCGCAGGACGTGTACACGTTCACGGTTCCGTCCGGCGGGCAGACGCTGAACCTCTACCTCGGTTCCTGCCCGACGGTGAAGTCCTCGACTCCGGCGTCGTGGAAGCTGCTCACCAGCTCGGGCACCACGGTGGCCAGCGGGTTCTGCAACTACTACAACCTCGGCAACCTAGCCGCCGGTTCCTATCAACTGGTACTCAACGCCGCGGGCATCGCGGGACCGTACGCGCTCACCGTGGAGGCGGCTCAGACGTTCGCGGCGGCCCTGCCGTTGGCCGTCACCGCGGACACGGTGAACGGGAAGGCGACCACCGGCGCCGGCCGGTTCGAGACCGTGGCATCGCAGGACGTGTACACGTTCACGGTGCCCTCCGGCGGCCGGACGCTGGACCTCAACCTGGCGTCCTGCACGACGGGGACCCCGACGCCGGTGACCTGGAAACTGGTCGACGGCTCGGGCACCAGGGTGGCCAACGGGATCTGCGGCTACTACAACCTGGGCGCTGTGGCCGCGGGGAGCTATCAGCTGCAGGTCAGCGCCGGGGCTGCGGCGGGAACCTACGCGCTGAACGTGGAGGCCAACCAGACCTTCGCGGTGACGGTGCCTTTGGCGGTGAGCGCGAACAAGGTGAACGGCACAGCGGTCACGGGCGCCGGCGACCTCGAGTCGGCGGCGTCGCAGGACATTTACACGTTCACGATTCCGTCCGGCGGAATGGTACTGAACCTGAACGTCGGTTCCTGCCCGACCGTGAACTTCTCGACCCCGCTGAGATGGAAACTGCTCAACGCCGCCGGGACGTCGGTGGCCGACGGCAACTGCAGGTACTTCAACCTGGGGACCATCGCGGCCGGCGGCTACCAGCTGGTCGTCGACGCCGGGGGCATCGGGGGTACGTACACGCTCAACCTGGAGCTCCCGCAGACCTTCACCGGGGCGATCCCCTTGACGGTGGCGGCGAACTCCGTGAACGGCAAGACCGCCACCGGTGCCGGGAAGTTCGAAACCGGGGCGTCGCAGGACGTGTACACGTTCACGGTTCCGTCCGGCGGCAAGGCGCTGAGCTTCGTGCTCGGCTCCTGCCCCACGGCGAGTTCCTCCTCGGCCACGTCGGCGACGTGGACGATCCTGAACTCGTCCGGGACGTCGGTGAACCACGGCGGCTGCGCGTCGTACAACCTCGGGACCGTCGCCGCCGGCAGCTACCGTCTGGTCCTGGACTCCGGCGGCTTGGCGGGTACGTACACCGTTTCGATGCACTGAGCACTACAGGTTCGCCACGAACCCCGGGAGGGGACCCACCCACGGTGGGTCCCCTCCCGGTTCAGCCTCCGGTGAACCTCAGCCGCCGACCAGTGTGGAGATGTCACCGATGACCCCGCCACCGGCTTGTCACCAGGTGGAGCAGGCGTCGGCCTTGGTCTCGGTGCCGTAGTTCTGGATGTACACGCTGTAGCCGCCGCTGCTGTCGATCCCTCCGGGGTACGCCAGTTGCTCGTCGGGGCCGTTGGTGCAGTTCCACATGGTGGTGTAGTAGTGCGGGAGGTCGCCGGCGTCGGTGTAGGACACCGATCCGGAGGCGTGGGCGCTGGTGAACGTCACGGTCCCCTTGGAGGTCTTCGGATAGTAGCCGCTGATGTCGGGCCGTTCCACGATCCATTCCGCGGTGTTGTCGGGCCAGATGTCCTGGCTCGCGGTGTAGGAGTATCCGTAGGTCTTGCCCGTCGTCTCGTTCGATATGTAGACCCAGGCGTCGTTGTGGGACAGATGGGAGTGCACGTAGATCAGATCGCCGTAGTGGACGTTCGTGCAATCGACGTCCTGCGAGTCGTTCCACGGGTAGAGCTCCCACCACAGGCAATAGCTGAGATGGTTGGACAGCCAGTCGGCGTCCACACCGCCCTGCGCCAGCGGATAGGCGTAGGAGTCTCCCTGTCCGATCCCGTCCCACACGGACTTGTAGTAGTACGCGCCGCTGGTTCCGTCCGCGGCCGGGACATGAAAGGTCGTGTAGGCGTTGGTGTAGTAGTGATCATCATCAATGTTCCCAGCCCAGTTCGGCGAATGCTCGGCATACTGGGCGGGCAGAGCGTTCGGCGTGACCGCCGGTGCGCTGTCGTGCAGGACGTGGGTACGGTTCGTTGTCGCGACTGGGCACGTGGACATACCGCGCCCAGCGGTGACGAACCGCTTCCAAGTGGCGAGATCACCAGGACTGGTCGGCCTGGGCGGCAGTTCGTTCGCGGCGAGCTGGGCGTCGGTCGCGGTGAGCGGGTTGAAGCCGGTGTGCGGGATGGTCTGAAGCGCATAGACGTTGTTGCCGCAATAGTGGCGGGCGACGGTAGGCGCGAGTGCATCCGCGTTGGTCTTGGCGGTCGCCGGCGTGGTCATCGCCGCGATGGCGGCGATCACCATCCCCGCGGCGGCGGTACGAGCCACGACGCGCCTCGCACGGGCGGGGGTGGAGGATCGGCGCCGCGGGCGCCATGTTCCGAGCATGAACAGCTCCTGGGGATGGTTAGACGATTTCGGCTTCTGCGGTAGTGCCGGCTTGTGGTCGCTGTGGATGACGGCTTCACCCGGCAGGGTCCGGCACCGCCGCTCCGGCCAACTCCGCGACGTCAGCGAACACCCGCTCGCGGACGTGAGTGATCAGCGTCGACAAGTCCTGGCAGTACACCGACGGGTTCAGAAATCCGCTGCCCGGCCGATACCGCGTGCTGTACTCCCCGCCGCCGCACACGTCGCGCACCGTGCACGACCGGCACGTCGCCGACAGTGCCTCCACGCCACGCTGGCGTGCTACCACGCCCGGGTGCAGGCGCGCCTCGTCGAAGGCGTTGCCGAACACGTCCAGCCCGGTGGCCGGCGCGTCCTGGAACGTCGACTTCAGCGCGTCGACCAGTTCGATCGAGCCGTCGGTGTCGATGTTCAGAGACTGGAAGCTGTCCAGGCCGATCGTCTCGGAGCTGCCGTGGCCGCCGAGGGCCAGGCGGATGATCCCGTCGAACAGGCGGACCGTCGTGGTCATCGGGATCGTGGCGTACCAGAGGTCGAAGATGGGGATCAGCCAGTCGGCGTAGGCGGTCGAGGCGTCCGGTTCGCGGCCCGGCGGACGCTGCTCCCAGTTCCCCAGCGGCAGCAGGAAGTCCATGTTCGGAGCTCCCAACGCGGCCAGTTCCGCATACGTCTCCAGCGGATCGTTCTCCAGGTCGACCACGCACAGCACGTTCCGCAGACGCTCCGGCGCCGCGTGGGCACGCAGTGCGGCCACGCCCTTCATCACCGCGTCGTAGCTGCCGCGGCCGTTCGCGTACTTCCGGTGGCGATCATGCGCCTCGCGCGCGCCGTCGAGGCTGAGTGTCACGTTGACGTCATGCTCTTCCAGCACGCGCAGAATGCGCTCGTCGGCAAGCAGCACGCCGTTGGTCGTCAGGGTGAGCCGCGCATTGACGCCCTCCGGCACGGCGGCGCGGAAGACGCGTGCCGCGTAGTCGAGCTCGTCGGCGCCGGCCAGCAGGGCCTCGCCTCCGTGCATTGAGATGACCGCTTCGGGGATCTCCTCGCGGTGCGCACTCAGGTGCTCGGCGATCCGCGCGGCGGCCGCGTCCACCGTCGCCCGCTTCATGGCCAGCGGTTTGCTGCGCCAGCTCTGGTCGGCCATCTCGTACATGTAGCAGTAGTCGCAGGCGAGGTTGCAGCGGCCGTGCAGCTTGATGATGAAATGGGTGAACGGCAGCGGCCGCCACGCCGGGTCGGCCAGCGCCGCCTCGACCACGGACTGGTCCGGCCACTCGGTGCGCGTCCCGATGCGCGCACCGAGGCGCACGTCGGTGTCCGTCGGGCGCGGTTGCGCGAGCGGTAGTTCGATCATGGTCTCCTCCTCGCCTGATGCCGGACCGCGACCGGGCAGGTGCCTTCATGGCCGCGGCCCGGCAGTTCAGTGCGTGCTCTGCGCCGGTCGCTGTGTCACAGACGGCTGTGGTTCATGTTCGGAACGACCACCGAGTCGCTGGTCATGTGCCCCAGCGCCGCGCTCAGCGCGCTGTTCGCCGGGGCGGCAGCGGCAGCGGTGTGCAGGGTCGCCCGGCTCGGGGCCGAGGCGGTGGCGGCGTTCGCCGCGGCGGTCATCCCGGCCACGACGGCGGCGGTGGCCACCGCGCCGGCGGCGACTCGGGCGACCTTGTGGACGGTGGTCGTGCGACCGTTGTTCTCGGACATCGCGCACTCCCTTTCAGACCCTCAGGGGTCGGCTGTGGTGGGAATCGGTGTGCCCGCCTGGCCGAACCGCTTCACGGCCCGACTCGGCGGCGGTTCCCATCGTGGATCACCGCCCTCCTCGTTCTCTCTTCGTCCGCTATCTGCCGCGAAGCGCCGAGATCAGGCGGCCGTCCGGACCCAGGGACGGCACGGCGCCGGGCTCCCCGCGCAGCCGCGCCCGCACGGTTTCGGCCTCAGGGCTGTCGATGCCGGCCAGTGTCGCCCACGCCTCCTCCCACGCGGCGTGCGCCTGCGGCCAGGCGCCTTGCAGGGCCAAGCCGATCCCGACCTGGTCCTGCATCCGGCCGGTCAGCAGCCAGTCGCCGTGTGCGCGCGCGAACTCCAGCACCGCGCGACTGAGCGCCAAGCCCTTCTCCGTTTGTCCCAAGCGCAGGAACGTCCAGGCCGACTGGCCGCGCGCATAGGCCGCGCGCTCGTCGGCACCGCATTCTTCGGCCACGGCGATCGCCTCGGCGTACAGCTGCTGCGCCTCCTCATGCCGGCCGAGGTCGCTGAGCGTCAGCCCGAGGTTCGCCAGCGCGGCCGACAGCGCCTGATCGCGGTCGAACTCGCGGAGCCCTTCGATCGCGGCGCGCTGGGTTTCCGCAGCGTCCACCAAGTTCCCGAATTCGTACTGCAGGCTGGCCAGATTGGCGGAGGTCCTCGCGGCCCGCCGCCGGTCGCCTTGTGCCGCGTAGGCCGCGGCGGCCCGCTCGAACGGTTCCTGAGCCCTCGGGTCACGGCGCATGGCGTAGGCGATGCCCAGACTGTTGGCCAGCATCGCCGCCGCCGGCCGATTGCCGACGGCCAGCGCCGACTGCTCGCCGAGCCGCTGGGTGTCGGCCAGCGTGTCCAGGCGGTGGCGTCGCATGAGGTAGGGCGCGACAGTGCCGGCGATCTGCCACACCACGCGGTGGTCCTCGTCCTCGGCGGCCATCCGCAGCAGCGCGACCAAGTTCGCGATCTCCTGGTCGAACCAGTCCAGCGCCGCTGCCTCGTCGGCGAACGGGGCGGCGTCCGACGCGGCGAGGCGATGGCGGACATCGAGCGCCGGACGCGGCTGGGCCGGGGCCAGGACGGCGGAGCCGGCCGCGGCGACGGCGATGTACCAGTCGGCCAGCCGGACCAGCGCCGGGTCGTCGGCGGGCTCGGCCGCCTGACGGCCGAACAGCCGCACCAGATCGTGCAGGCGATAGCGCTCGGCGGCGCCCTGCTCGACCATGTGCGTGACTTGCAGCGTGCGCAGCAGCCGCCGGATGTCGGCGCGCGCCTCGAAGCGCAGCTCGCCGTCGCCGGCCAGAGCCTGGGCCGCGGCGGCGCTCACCTCGCCGACCGGATGCCTGGCCAGCAGGCGGAACAGGCGTGCCTGGCGGGGCGTCAGCCGGCGAAACGAGTTCTCCAGCACTTGGGAGACCGTGTGGCCACCGTCGAGGAGGTCGAGTGCGCCCAGGCGGGTGTCGTCCGGCCGTAGTTCGGCCGCCAGGCCCGCGATACCGGTCGCCGGTTCCTCCAGCAGACGCACTGCCGATATCCGCAGCGCCAACGGCAGACCGCCGCACAGACGCGCCAGTTCCCGGGCCGCCTCGGGCGCGCCGGCGACGGTCTGGCCGCCCACGATGCGGGCCAGCACCTCGACGGAGTCCTCCACGGGCAGGACGTCGAGGTGCAGGGTCACCGCGCCGGTGTCGGCGACCAGGCCGCCGAGCCGCATCCGGCTGGTGATGACGGTGCCGCACCGGGCCGAGCCGGGTAGCAGAGGCCTGATCTGGTGTCGGTCGCGGGCGTTGTCCAGGACCAGGAGCATGCGTCGCTCGGCTGTCGTGGAGCGGAAGAGGTCTTCGCGCTTGGCCAGCCCGGCCGGGATTTCGTGCCCTGGGATGCCCAGGGCGAGCAGGAAGCGTTCGAGGACCCCCTCCGCGGGCTCGGCCTCCAGCCGGTCGTAGCCGTGCAGATCCACGAACAGCTGGCCGTCCGGGAACGCCTCGGCGTGGGCGTGGGCCCAGAGCAGGACCAGGGAGGTTTTGCCGATCCCGGCCGCGCCGGTGACCACGGCGATGCGCGCCGTATCAGGATCCTGGTTCACAAGCCCGTCCAGACGCGCCAGCTCCGAACCGCGGCCGACGAAGCCGGCTGTGACGCGCGGCAGCTGGGCGGGGCGCGGCCAGGCGGTACGTGGTGGCGATGGCGGCAGGGCGGGGCCGGGCACGCTCGTCGCTGTGGGGCTGTCGGCGGGCTGCGAGGCGTCATGGAAACGCTGCTCTGGCACATCGCCGCGCAACATGGCGTTCTCGAGGTTCACGATGGCAGCCGCGGGGTCGAGCCCGTATTCCTCGGCCAGGACAGTCCGCAGCCGCCGCACCACAGCCAGCGCGTCAGTCTTGCGTCCGCACCGATACAGCGCCAAGGCCAGGCGCTCCACGATCGATTCGCGCGTCGGATACTCGTCCGACAGACCGGTCAGGAGGGGCACCAACTCCGAGTGCCGCCCGGCGGCCATCTCCAAGTCGGCCAGAGCCTCGTAGGCACTGAACCGCTCCTCCTCCAGCCGAGCCCTCGCCGGCTCCACGAACGGCGCCTCCACATTGGCCAGCGCCGGCCCCCGCCACAGCCCCAGCGCCGAGCGCAGCCTTCCCGCCGCCGGCCCGAACTCCGCAGTGGCCACATCGGCCCGGGCCATGGCCGCGCGATGGCGGAAGACCGACAGATCGAGGCTTTCTGCGCCGATGTTCAACCGATAGCCGGCGTTCTCCGATTTCAGGTCTGCGCGTAACGCGTCGGGCAAAGCCGCTTTGAGCGCCGAAACCGCTGTGTGTATCTGCGCGCGGGCAGTTCGCGGCGGCTCGGAGTCCCACAACGCGTTGATCAGCTGATCGATGTCGACGCGATCATTGGCGTGCAAGATGAGGTAAGCCAGCAGCGCGCGGCGGCGCGGACGCGCTATGGAAACGGTGGTGCCGTCGAACTGAATCTCTAATGAGCCGAGGATCGAGTAGGTCGTCATGAGGTGCACCTTCAGGATTGGAGCAGTCCTGAGGATCCGTGGCGCAGGCTGCTGTCAAGGCACGGCCCCAGAGTGCTCCGCGCTTGACCGGGTTTGAGGCTGTTGTGGCTGGCGTGCTGGCGGGCTGGAGCGACGAGCGCGGCACTCAGAGGTCGTTGCCTTCTCGAGGCTCGTGACCATCGCAGTGCCCTGCTCGCTGATCCATCTTCGCAGTCACAGCCCACTGTGTTGCTCGCGGCCCGCGGTGGCGGCGGGAGCCCGCTGGCCGGGCTGATCCGGCCGGTAGTCTGCTCCTGATCTTCTCCACTCGGGCGCGGGTGAGTGTCAGGACCCTCACTCGCCGGTTCCGGGCCGAGACCGGACAGAGCCCGCTGCAATGGCTGCTGTATCAACGCGTGGATCGGGCCCGCGAACTGTTGGAGGTCTGCAAGGCATGTCCGCCCAAGCCCGCGACGGTGCAGCCAGAACCGACCTGGAACAGATTGCTGAAGTGTCACTGCTCCTGTTCAGGGTCTGGTCCGCTCCCGTTCCGCGGACCAGACCCGGACCGTGACAAAGACCGCTGCTATGACGCCCCATGGCGCCCATGGTTGCGGCGCCGCAGAAAGAGCAGGCCGCCGACGGCGGCGGTGACGCCTGCAGCGGCCGTCAAGCCGACGATCTCACCGGAGCCGGTCGCGGCGAGGTGGCCCTCCGCGGCGGTGGAGCTGGAAGCCGAGGCCGACGGGGAGGCCGACGCGGAGGCCGGCGGCGCGGCGGACGTCTGCGACCCCGGAACGGAGGCGGTTCCCGAGGACGAAGCGGCGGGTCCCGGCGTGGCCCTGGTGTCCGCACTCTGATCCCGTGTGAAAGCCAGCGTCCCGAAGCCGAGCTGGTCGAACCCGCCGCTGTTGGGCCCGTAGTCCCCGCCGCCGCCCTCGGGCGCGGCCTTGGCGGCGATCTGCTCGAGGTAGGTGGCGGACAGCCCGCGCCGCTTGGTGTAGTGGTTGGTCACCATGGCCCACACCGGCCGTATCTGCGTCGGGCTGGCGGTGGCGAGCTTGGTGGCGAACTGGATTCCCCGCCGCTGGTCCAACTGGGTGTAGGGGGTGTAGGGCACATCTCCGCCCAGGCTCCACTTGGCCACGTACTGGGCGCCCTTGAGGAAGCGGTTGTCGTCGTAGCCGTACAGGTCGATGCCCTGGTTCCAGGCCATCTCGCAGACGGTGCCCATCAGGCCCACGCCCATCAGCGAGTGCCCCTGGTCGCGCCCGGCCTCCATCCACTCGGCGAGCCCGTCGTCGTACACGACCGGGATGGCGTGCTTGATCGAGCCCATTCCGACGCCGTTCTTGAAGTACTCGACGGCCTGCGCGACCTTGGCCTGGTCGTCGCAGAAGATGCCGGTGGCCAGCGCGCAGGCCATGTTGCACAGGTCCCAGTTGGGCCAGTAGTGGGGGTCGGGGGTGCCGTTGTGCCTGACGAGGAAGTCCTCAGTGACCGAGTAGAAGACGTCGAGCAACATCTTCTGGAACCTCTCAAGCTCGAAGCCGCTGTGGTCGCGGACGAGTTCCGCTGCATTGGCCGCCTGGTAGCCGTATATCCCGGCGGCCAGGAACCGGTCAGCGCTGCCGTCGACTTTCGTCAGCTTCGCCGACCAGGCGTTGAGGATCGCGACCGCGGTGTCGGCGTGGGCGCTGTCGCCGCTGACGTGGTAGCGCAGGGCGTTCTGGTAGGCGGCGTGGATGTCGTTGTAGAGGATCCCGTAGTTCTGCGGCCCGGAGCCCGCACCCCGGTACACGATGCTCTGCGGCCGGGCCGTCCAGTCGCTGGCCGAATGCCGGTTGGCGGTCAGCTTCGCATAGCCGGCGGTGTAGGGGGAGACGCCGGCCTTCACCTTGGCGGCCATACGAGCGAGGTCGGCGCCGGTGTGGAGGAGACCCGGGTGCGCGAAGGCCGTGTTCGCGGCCACCGCGGGGGTGGGGACGGTGGCGAGGCCGACGGCTCCGGCTGCGGTGCCCATGGTGGCCTTGAACATGGTGCGGCGGCTGATCTGTCGTGTCGCGTGCATGTACAGGAGACGCGGGGCAGCGGGGGCGATAACCGAAACCCCGCGGCTGATATTCGCTACCCTGCATGCCTTGATCGGCTGCGGCCCAGAGCGCCGGGGAAGCGGTGAGAGGCGGACATACATGCACGTGGACTACACCGTTGACGTCGAGACCGTGGTGGGGGCTCGCTCCGGCGACCAGCGGGCGCTGGAGGAGCTGGTCGAGAAGTGCCTGCCGCTGGTCTACAACATCGTCGGGCGGGCCCTGGACGGCACCTTCGACGTGGACGACGTGGTGCAGGAGACGATGCTGCAGGTCGTGGACAGCCTCCCGCAGCTCCGCGATCCCGGCAGTTTCAGGTCGTGGATGGTGGCCATCGCCATCCAGAAGGTTCGCGACCGGTGGCGGAACCAGCAGAAGCGGACAATGCTCGACAGCCTTGACGAGGCGCACGGGACAGCGGACCCGGGCGCCGATTTCGTCGACCTGACGATCCTGCGCCTGGGACTGTCCGAGCAGAGGCAGGAGGTCGCCGAGGCGACCCGCTGGCTGGAGCCCGAGGAGCGCGAGCTGCTTTCGCTGTGGTGGCTGGAGTGCGCGGGGGAACTCACCCGGCAGGAGCTCGCGACGACCCTCGACCTCGCCCCGCCGCACGCCGCGGTGCGCGTGCAGCGGATGAAGGCGCGGCTGGACACGGCCAGGGCCGTGGTGCGTGCCTTGCGGGCATCGCCGCCGTGCCCGGATCTGGTCATGCTGACGGTGGCATGGGACGGCGCGCCGACCGCAGTGTGGCGCAAACGACTCGGCCGCCATATTAGGGAGTGCCCCATCTGCTCGCAGCACCAGCGGGACCTGATGCCCGCCGAGGGCCTGCTCGCCGGTATCGCGCTCGTGCCGCCTCCCGTCGGCCTGGCCGCGGGCTTGCTGTCCCATCTGGCCGCACCACACGGCGCGACGACGGCAGGGTCCACGCACGCCGCCGGTGTGGCTCACCGCGGTGGTGCGACCCCCAGACGGGCTGCTCATCTCGGCCGCTATCTGGCCGCGAAGCCGGCTGCGGCGTTGACCGCGGGTGCGTTGGTCGTCGGCGGCGGAGCGGCGATCGGCTATGCCCTGGACAGGCCGGCGGCCTCACCGTCCGCCGAGGCCGCACCGGCGGGCCGGTCGCCCTCCCCGGCGGCGACGTCCTCTTCCCGATCCGCCGCACCGATCCAGCCCAGCACGACCGTGTCGCCGCAAAGCCCCGCGCCTGCGCGGTATGGCCAGACCGTCGACCAGGTCGACAGCCCGCCCCGGGACTCGGTCAGACCGGCGACGCTGCCGAACCGTCCGGAAACGGGACCGGTGGCCATGTCGGGCAAGTACGCGAAGCAGGAGCGCGGAGGCGCGTATTTCTTGGCGCACCGCGGTGAGTATCTGACGATCAGCGGTCGCGGGTACTTGGTGCTGGACTGGCAGGTCGAATACTCCACCCGCGGCCCGGGCCGGATCCAGGTGCCGACGTGGACCGGGCTGAAAGGAAAGATCTTCCACGTGGCCTCCGGAGGCGGTCACCGCATGGACGACCCGGTACCCGGGGCAGTACATGGTCAGACGTGGATGGGATCACCAGAAAAGGGCTACGACACCCTCCCCGCCGGCACCCAGCAGATGTGGCAGGACGAGTACTACTACCTGGACGGCACGGTCACCCTGCACCTGAACGAACGCGGGACGGACTACAACCTTGGCGTCGGGCCCACCACCTGGAACGGCATCGTCGGCGACATAACCCAGCCGCCCTCTGCCGATCCGGCCAAGGGCAGGGTGCGCTATGGAGAGGTACGCGACACCGGTGGCGACGACGCACCCGTACCCCAGTACCTCACCAGGAACGACCCGGCTGACCCGGCTACCGTCCCCGAGCACTCCCAAGTCGAGACGACGCTTCCATGACATCCCAGGTCTCAGCGGCTGGGACATGATCGAGTCGTACTTCGTCAGAGTGCTGGGCTGAGCGCGGCCCCGCGCCCGCGACAAGTACGAGGCGGTCGGGCGCCCAGCCCCCACCAAAGCCGCCCTCATCAAGAGGGCCCTGGAAGACGGCCTCATCACGCGCGACGACATCGGCGGCAGCCCAACGTAATCTCTATCCCCATCTGGGTCTGTACCGTGGACGATGTCGGCTGGCGCTCCCAACACCGGTCTCTTCGCCCCGATTAGGAGGTCCGGCGACATCAGCGGCCTGCGCCTGGCTTAATTGACCAGTGGACTACGGACACCCAGACGCCGCGACAGCGGAGCACGCCCAGCGCCTGTTCGCGTTCCTTGCTGAGTCGAGCGAGCTGCGCAGCAGGCCTATGCGGACCCTCGACACCGCGCGCCGGATCCTGTGGTTCGACGAATTGCCCGGTGACTTCCCGGGGCTGCGCTCCTTCGCCGGTGGCAGTGCGGCTGCCGCCGACACCGGGTCCTGGCTCACCATGAGCCGGGTCGACGTGCCGGATCCTCCGGTGGTCCCGGTGCCGCTCGCCCGGTGGCTGGACGTCGCCGCGGTCCGCGACTACACCGCCGAGCAGGCGCCGGAGCTGCGTCAGCGGCCTGTCGATGTGGCCGACGATGCCATGGACGAGGCCCAGCGCATCGGCCTGCGGCAGGCTGTCGAAGCCGGTTACGAGGCCTGGGTGCGGGCCTGGGATGCGTGGGCAGCGGAGCGGCGGCGGCTGGACCCCGCGGTCCGCGCTTACAACGAGCTCTATCACATGGCGGTCGGGGCCCGGCAGGACGCCGAGTTGTTCGAGCTGGTCTTGGCGTTCGGCTACGCGACCCAGCAGTCCGGGCGGGACGCGGTCCGGCGCCACGTCGTGACGGTTCCGGCGATCGTGGCCTACGACCAGCGGACGGGGGCGGTCACCGTCCGGCCGGACCCGGAGTCGCCGGAGCTGATCCTCGAAGAGGACATGCTCGATGTCGGGGATCGAGTGCCTCCGGTCATCGCCACGGCGATCGAGGAGTTGCTGAAGCACGCGCAGGGCTTTGAGGCTGACGGTGCCGGCAGCTCGGGCGGTGTCGGTGTCGGTGTCGATGTCGATGGAGATGTCGCCGGCGGCATCGGCGATGAGACCGTGACCGAGACCGAGCCCGAACTCGAAGCCGGCGACACCGGACTGGCCGCCCTCCACCGGGCCCTGAAGACCTGGACCAACGCCGCCGGCCCCGAAGCGCGCTATCAGGACACCGTGTCTCGCCACACCCCCCGCTACGACCGCAGCCCCGTGGTGAGTTTCGCCCCGGCGCTGGTCCTGCGGCGGCGTGGCGCCCGGGCTGTGGTGCAGGCGCTGCGGTCGATCAGCAGCCTGATCGAGCAGACGCGCTCGGCGTCCAGCCTGATCGAGTTCCTGATCGACCCGGACGCCGGCCGTACGACGCCGATGGGCGACCTGCTGACCGACGCCGGGCATGCCGCTGGCGACGGCTGGAACGCCACCGGGCCGGACGACGTCTACTTCGCCCTCCCGTCCAACGCCGAGCAGACCTCGATCGCCCGCCGGATCCGCGACGAGCGGCTGGTCGTGGTCCAGGGCCCGCCCGGTACGGGCAAGACGCACACCATCGCCAACCTGGTCACCGATCTTCTGGCGCACGGCAAACGGGTACTGATCACCAGCCACACCGCCCGCGCGCTCCAGGTACTGCGCGACAAGCTGCCCGAGGAACTGCGTCCGCTGTGCGTCAGCCGGACCGACGACGGCGTGCTCGGGCAACAGGAGTTGGAGCACTCGATCAAGGGCATCCTCGCCCAGCACGGCGCCTACGATTCCGCCCACTCGGCCGCCGAGATCAAGCGCCTGACGGATCGGCTGCACGCCGCCCGGATCCAGCAGTCTGAGGCGCTGCTGGACCTGCGGACCATCCGCGAGATGGACACGTTCGTCTACTCCGCCGACATCGGCGACTACACGGGCACGCCGCTTCAGATCGCGGAGCGGTTGCGGCGCGAAGAGCCGATCCACAGCTGGATCGGGACCGTCCCGGAGCCGGACGTTCTTCCGTCGGACACCTCTGCCGTCACGGCTCAGGCCGCCCATGACGGTGGGCTGACGTCGGCCGAGGCCGCCACCCTACGCACAGCCGCCCTCGCCTACACCCCGGCGCTCGCCGCCATCGCCGGCACGGTCGAGCTTCCGCCTGCTGCCGTTTTCCCGTCCCCGGCCGACTTCGCCCAGTCCGTGGCCCGCATCCAAGAGGCGGACCAGCGCACGGCGGCGCTCGCCGGACGCCACGGCGCGGGCCTGGTCGCCGCGGTCCGCGCGCTCCCCGACGAGCGTCGCTACGCGCTCGACAAGGCCCTGGACGACTTCGTCGGCGTCCGCGACCGGCTGGCCGCCCACCCCGCGCCGTGGGTCGCGCAGGCGCGGGTCCTGGCAGTCGCCGGACAGGACCATGCCCTGCGACGCCGCCACGAGGCCACCTGGCAGGCGCTCACCGACATCCGGCAGTACCTGCCCCACGTCGGCCCAGCGCTGATCTCCGGGCTCGAGCGTTTCGACCTTCCGACCGCGCTGCACCAGGCCAAGAGCCTGTTCGAAGGCTTGCAGGCCGGGCAGCGGCTCAAGGGCCCGCTCGGTATGAAGACCAAGCTCGGCAAGGAAACCGAGGCGTTCCACGAGACCGTCCGCATCGACGGCGCTC
>Ga0207671_10000987_pt1 | contig 35078 bp, 27 predicted proteins | sample KBSC24metaG_FD_184352 | JGI IMG/M metagenome (GOLD analysis project Ga0207671, IMG submission 184352) | Corn rhizosphere microbial communities from Kellogg Biological Station, Michigan, USA - KBS C2-4 metaG (SPAdes) (version 2) | ecosystem: Host-associated > Plants > Roots > Rhizosphere > Soil...
TGTTCCCAGGATATCTATAAATTGTTTGGGATGCGATGACCGGCTTATGGGCCAGAAACGGCTCCCGATGCCGCCTGCCATGATGATCGCATAGTTGTTTTTATTCATCGGTAGTAAGGGGGGTTAATAACATGTAATATATGCTGAATACAAATATCAGGGCTAAAAATACGGAATAAAAAAGCAGTTACGAATTTCGTAACTGCCGGTAAACTTAAACTTCTTCAGGTGCAATAGATCACTTTTCTAAAACATTAGTACCTATTGATCGTACCTGGAATCCTATAGCCCTTAATTTATCAGCGTCAAGTAAATTCCTTCCGTCAAATACTTTAGCGGGCTTTAACATATTGTCATAGATCCTTTGCCAGTCGTAACCTTTAAATTCATCCCATTCTGTTAAAACAGCAATAGCATGCGAACCTTTGCAGGCCTCATATGGATCTTTGAAAACACTAACTCCTTTTTTATTCTCCTCCTGCTCCCGGGTGCGCAAATAATCCAGATCGGCATACACCTGGCTTTCAGGAACTTTTGGATCATAAACAGCAATATCGGCCTGTTCATATAATAAATGATCGGCCACATAAATAGCTGCAGATTCGCGGGTATCATTTGTATCTTTTTTAAACGCCCAGCCTAAAAATGTTATTTTTTTGCCGTTAACTGTGTTATACAGGTTTTTGATGATCTGGTTTGCAAACCGCCTTTTCTGATGATCATTCATAATAATTACCTGCTCCCAATAATCGGCTACTTCCTGTAAACCATAGCTACGAGCTATATAAACAAGGTTTAGAATATCTTTTTGAAAACAAGAACCGCCAAAACCTACCGAAGCTTTTAAAAACTTAGGCCCAATTCTGCTATCGGTTCCAATTGCTCTTGCAACTTCATTAATATCCGCTTCTGTTTGCTCGCAAATTTCGGTAAGTGAATTAATGGATGATACGCGTTGCGCCAAAAATGCGTTAGCAGTTAGTTTTGACAGTTCTGACGACCAAACGTTTGTGGTTAATATACGCTCTCTTGGTATCCAGTTGGCATACACATCAACCAATGCCTGCACAGCCATTTTGCCTTCGGGGGTGCTGTCGCCGCCTATTAATACGCGATCAGGAGCATCCAGATCTTCTATAGCCGTTCCCTCGGCCAGAAATTCTGGGTTCGACAATATTTGGAACTGAACATTATTGCCTGTATGAGTCAGGATATCTTTTATGGCGCTTGCCGTTCTTACAGGCAGGGTAGATTTTTCAACAATGATCTTGTTATCCTTTGCTACACTGGCAATTTGCCTGGCACAAAGTTCAATCCATTTCAGATCCGCGGCTTGTCCTTTACCTGCTCCATAAGTTTTAGTTGGCGTATTAACTGATATAAATATCATCTGCGCCTCATGAATGGCTTTATCTACCTCGGTAGAAAAAAACAAATTGCGACCTCTCGCTTCAGCTACAACATCACTTAAACCTGGTTCATAAATAGGGATATTGTTTGTATCCTTATCGTTCCAGGCAGCTATCCGGGCCTCATTAAGATCTACTACTGTAACTTGAATATGAGGGCATTTTTTTGCAATTACGGCCATTGTAGGGCCGCCAACATACCCAGCGCCAATGCAACAAATCTTGGTTACCTCAGTCATATATTTACGAAATTATAAGTATTGATTTTTTATTTGATTGTAATAGCAATACTAACCCAAATAAATAACAAAATACATTAATTATTTTTTGTCAAATAGTCTTTATAAGCTAAAGCTATTCCTTCTTCTAATTCAATTTTATGTTTCCAGCCCTTGCTGTGTAATTTTGTTACATCCATCAGTTTACGGGGGGTCCCATCCGGTTTTGAGGTGTCAAAAGTTATATTTCCTTCATAACCTACAATTTTTTTGATAAGCAATGCTAAATCTTTTATGGAAAGATCCTCACCTGTACCAATATTCACCAAACCCTGCTCATCGTAATTCTGCATCAGATAAAAGCAAGCTTCTGCCAGGTCGTCTGCAAATAAGAACTCACGCTTAGGCGACCCTGTTCCCCAGATAACAACTTCGGGTAACTGTTGCTTTTGGGCCTCATCAAACCTACGTATAAGTGCCGGTAATACATGTGAATTTTGCGGATGGTAATTATCATTATATCCGTAAAGATTTGTAGGCATTACTGATATAAAATTGCATCCATACTGATCTCTGTACGCATCGCACATTTTTATACCTGCAATTTTGGCTATAGCATAAGGCTCATTGGTTGACTCAAGTAAACCGGTAAGCAAATATTCTTCCTTTAACGGCTGAGGAGCGAGTTTAGGATAAATACAGCTTGACCCAAGAAACATGAGTTTTTTTACTTTATTCAAGTACGCGTTATGAATAACGTTATTCTGGATTTGCAGGTTTTCATACAGAAAATCGGCCCGGTAGGTATTATTAGCTACAATGCCACCAACTTTGGCAGCAGCTAAAAACACATAATCAGGTTGTTCATTTGCAAAAAAATCAGAAACCGCCTGTTGATTCCGCAGATCAAGATCAGCAGAGTTGCGGGTGATAATATTGGTAAAACCTTCTTTGACTAATTTACGATGTATGGCTGATCCTACCATCCCCTTATGGCCGGCAATATATATTTTGGAGGATTTATCCATTACAATTATTCAAATTGGTTTTTAATAACATAACCTGAATCTTTGAGTAATTTTTCTCTTTGGAAAAGCTCCACATCTGAAGCAACCATCTCTTTTACTAAGCCTTGCAGATCATATTTAGGTTTCCATCCCAATTTTGTTTTTGATTTAGTTGGATCGCCTATAAGTAGATCGACCTCTGTAGGTCTGAAATATTTCTCATCAACGGCAACTACTTCTTTACCAATTTCAATTTGAAAATCAGGGTTTGAGCAACTTACTACATATCCTTTTTCGTCAACCCCTTCACCCTTAAATTCAACAACAATGCCCACTTCGGCAAATGCTAACCTTACAAATTCACGTACACGGGTAGTTACGCCGGTGGCTATAACATAATCTTCGGGAGTATCCTGTTGCAGGATCAGATACATGGCTTCCACGTAATCTTTGGCGTGTCCCCAATCTCTTTGCGCGTCAAGGTTACCCAGGAATAATTTATCCTGTAGTCCCATGGCTATTTTAGCTGTTGCACGTGTAATTTTACGTGTTACAAAAGTTTCGCCACGCAGCGGGCTTTCATGGTTAAACAAGATACCATTACATGCATAAATGCCGTAGGCTTCGCGATAGTTTACAGTGATCCAATAAGCATACATTTTAGCGACAGCATATGGCGAACGCGGGTAAAACGGAGTGGTTTCTGATTGCGGAACCGCTTGTACCAAACCATACAGTTCTGATGTAGATGCCTGGTATATTTTAGTTTTCTTTTCCAGACCTAAAATACGGATAGCCTCCAATAACCGTAAGGTACCTATACCATCAGCATTAGCTGTATATTCAGGTGTATCAAAGCTCACCTTAACATGTGACATGGCACCTAAATTGTAAATTTCATCAGGTTGTACCTGCTGAATAATACGTATCAGATTGGTTGAATCACTTAAATCACCATAGTGCAGAATCAATTTAAGTTCAGAATCGTGGGGATCCTGGTATAAATGGTCAATTCTGTCAGTATTAAACAATGAGCTGCGTCGTTTAATACCATGAACCTCATATCCTTTTGATAGAAGCAATTCTGTTAAATAGGCACCGTCCTGTCCGGTTATACCTGTAATAAGTGCAATTTTCTTCATAGTTAATATAGCAGTGGCTTAATTTGTAAGCGTTAACAGCATTTATATTGAAAAGTTTTTTAAATTTTACAATTAATATATTTACCAACAAAAACACTGCAATATAACAACAAATTTACTATTTTATTGAAATATTTATAATTCCAGGCAATTTAGTTGTTTTGTAAGGCTATTCATTACATTGTTAATATTCAAATATTTTAAAGCGTAATCTCTGGCATTGTTCCTTTTTATCTCTATATCATTTTCTTCATTTATTTTCTGAATGGCTTCAGCCAAAAGCTCGTCATTTCCCGGCTCAACAACATAGCCTACATCATAATTATTAACAAGGTTGTACAATGACGTACCGCGGGCAGAGGTGATTAAACTTACCCCTCCAACGGCTAATATGGTTGTAAGTTTTGACGGCATTACAAGATCGCTTGCTTCGCTCTTTTGTAATATCAGATGCACATCTGCCATATTCAGGAATTCATTAAATACTTCTTTCTCCTGTACTGGTAAAAACTGAATATTTGTTAAATTATTATGCTTAGCCATCTGAACAAGTTTTTCTTTGTATGGCCCTGATCCGCAAATAATGAATTTGATATCCGGAGAGTTTTGCAATAGCCCGGCAACGTTTAGTATAATTTCAAGCCCTTGTTTTTCACCTATGGCTCCAGAGTACAGGCAAACTGTATCGTTTTCCTGGTATCCCCATTTCTTTTTCAGTAAATGCCTTGATGGTAAAGGGTAAAATAATGAGGTATCTACCCAATTCGGAAAAAACAAAACATCTTTATCTATTTTGGCCTTAATTTTATTGAGCATACCTTCAGAAATACTGCTTACATAGTCGGCTTTTAGCAATATCTTTTTTTCGATCTTAAATATCCAGTTAAATAACCTTTTACTTGAAATCATATTGAGATCCTGAGCAGCTTCTATCTGGAGGTCCTGAATGTGGTACAATAGTTTACCCCCGTTAAATTTCCTAAGCCACAAACCCAAATAGGCTAAATGGAAAGGAGGGGCTATGGTGATAATAAGATCGTATTTTTTCCTGGTTAAAATGAGTTGAAAAATCTTCCATAGCATCGAACTCCAGAAAGAGAAATCCTGAATGATCCTTTTTTTACCTGTTGGATCAGCAGGCACATAAGAGGGACAACGATAAATAGTTAAAGAAGAATTACTTTCTGGATAAGCAACAACTTCTTTTTTATACCAGACATTTTTATAAGGTGGTTGAACCTTCCAATATGGATAATATGGGAAGGTGGTTACGACAGTACAATTATAACCTTCCCGGGCTAACCAATCCATCATTTCACCATTGTATCTTCCAATACCAGTAGGTTCAGGGGAAAAATTATGACTAATGAGAAGAATGTTTTTTTTATCCATATATTATTTTGAAACAGTATATAAAATGAACTAGGCCTGTGTAGTAAAAGCGGCCGTTATTGATAGTGAGTAATTAATTTGTATGATTAAAATAATGATCGTAAGTTGTTTTTAAACAATTAAAAAACATAAGCATCTATTATGATTTTAGCTAATTTGATCTGTTAAAACCTGCATGTTAATTATTAAATAATATGGCTAAAAGCATTATTTTTTTCAATTCATAACCACTTTTGATAAAAATTTTAAAAAAAAATGATTTTTATTTTACAAAATAAACATTTTAGATGCATTTTTACACCATAAAAAAAAGAAAATTTAATTGACTTAATTTTTGTAAATGTTTAAAACTTTAACGCCTATTAATTCAGCACTAAACTTCTTTCTTCAAGAAAAAAATCCTTACGGATAACCCGTTCTTATGAAAAATTATAATTTGTTGAGGTTACAGTTTAACGCTATTATCAACTCAAATAAATAACACAAATAATTTAACTCTAAGCCCCCTGTAGATAAATTTAATTATGCTATTCAACTCCTTACATTTTGTATACTTTTTCATAGTTGTAACAACATTATACTTCATAATCCCCCATAAATTAAGATGGTTTTTGCTTCTGATAGCCAGCTGCTATTTTTACATGGCATTTTTACCTATTTACATCTTAATATTAGGTTTCACCATCGTTATAGACTACTTTGCCGGTATCTACATTGAATTATCATCCGGAAGAAAAAGAAAATTATTCCTGATATGTAGTTTGATAGCTAATATAGGCGTGTTATGTATTTTTAAGTACTATAACTTTTTAAATGACAACCTATCATTATTGCTAAATGATCTGGGCTATGTAAATCGCATCCCAAATCTTTCAATTTTATTACCAATAGGCCTTTCATTTCATACATTCCAGGCAATGAGTTACACGATTGAAGTTTATCGAGGTAACCAGAAAGCCGAAAGAAACTTTGGGATTTACGCATTGTATGTAATGTTTTACCCACAGTTAGTAGCCGGGCCTATAGAAAGACCTCAAAATATATTACATCAGTTTTATGAAAAGCACAAATTCAGTTATGATAATGTAACTAATGGCTTAAAACTCATGACCTGGGGATTTTTTAAAAAAATTGTTATTAGTGATCGCCTGGCCGACCTGGTTAACCAGGCATACAGCGATCCTCATCGTTACCAGGGCTTTCCGCTTATTTTATCAACTATCTTTTTTGCTTTTCAAATATATTGCGACTTTTCAGGGTATTCAGATATAGCGATAGGCGCGGCAAGGGTGATGGGATTTGATTTAATGAGAAACTTCAATAAACCTTATTCGGCAAAGTCAATAGTTGAATTCTGGCAAAGATGGCATATCTCGCTTTCTACCTGGTTCAGAGATTACCTTTACATTCCGTTGGGTGGCAGCAGGGTAAAAATGAGCCGACGCTACCTTAATTTGTTAATTACTTTTTTAATTAGCGGTTTATGGCACGGGGCCAACTGGACGTATATTATTTGGGGAGGTTTAAATGGTATTTATCAGATCATTGATATTTCAACAAAAAAAGCAAGAGGTAAAATAGAAAGTATCATATCATCAGGATTTAAACCAGCTTATTCGATCCTGTGTCAACTGGTTACTTTTCTTCTCATTTGTACAACCTGGGTGTTTTTCAGAGCAAGAAGCGTTCAGGATGGCTGGTATATAGTAAGTCACTTTATTACCTCTGTTCATGGAACTACCGCTTTATATCTATCAGCAAAAAACATGATGGATATTCTTTTTGCATTGATTGCTTTATTCATCCTGTTTGGAGTTGAACATTTACAGAAAAATCAATCTTTTGTTGATTTTGTAAATAAGAAATCTCCGGCTATCCGATGGGGATTTTACTATGGCCTTGTACTGATCATATTTTTACTCGGAAAATTTGAGGGTAACCAGCAATTTATTTATTTCCAGTTTTAGATTATGAAAAAATTTCTCATTAGAGCCATTCTTTTTTGTGCATTGATAGTAGTATCTCTTATTGCAATTGTAGTGCTGGTTAGCCCCTTAGTACGGGCAAAGAACGATTATGTAGCGGCTACAATTGACAAAGAAAACAGGCTTCATTCCCTTCCCTCTCCCAAAATTATTTTTGTTGGAGGATCAAATCTGGCGTTTGGTATAAATAGTAATGCTATCAGCAAAAAACTTAATTATCCGGTTGTTAATATGAGCCTACACGGTGGCTTAGGATTATCGTATATGCTTAATGAAGCGTTGGATGGGGTCCGTAAATCAGATGTTGTACTTTTATCAACAGAATATTATCTAGATAAACCAGAATTAAAATTACTTACACAGTTAATGGATGCCAATCCCAATGCTAAAAAATACATCAAGCTGAAACCCGATGAGCTGATACCTTTTTATATTAGCGATTTACAAAGATGTGTTACAAGCTCTGTTAAGGTAATAGGGAAACAGTTTTCCGATAATATTTATATAAGAAATGGCTTTACAGTTGAAGGGGATCTTGTTTCTCATTTAAATAAAAAAAATGTACCCCTTGTTTCTCCAAGGTTAAAGGAAATAGACTACACAGATGATCTGCAATTAATAAACACTTTTATTGATGCAGTAAAGAAAAAAGGTGCAACTGTATACTACCTATTCCCCACTTATCAACAATCTACTTTTACATTAAATAAAAAAGCCGTTACTGATTTTGCCACCCTATTTCATAAAAACTTAAAATGCCCTATTATAAATACGCCCGATACTTTTGTTTATAACGATAGTCTTTATTTTAATTCAGAATATCACCTGAATAAACAAGGGAGAGAAATAAGGACACAAAAATTAATAGAAATATTGAGCAAAAACATTTTAACAAAATAATCGTTTACAATCTAATCTATCACCTGCCGAATAATAGCACCAATTTATCTTGCCTGCTTCAAGACAAATAAAGAACATAATAAATAAAAGTTTGTTATGCTCATAAACTAAATTTTTTGTCGATCGTAATTTATATTGTGTACACTATGAAAAAGTTAATAAACTACAGGGTTCTGTTTATACTGGTTATATTGATTCAGTTTTGTTGGTCACCTGTAAGGGCTCTTGATATCTACGTAAGCAGTACCGGGAATGATGCCTGGGATGGTAAAACTGCTATTCATAATAACAATGCCGGCCCATTAGCTACTTTACAACGGGCTTTTTTTATTGCAATTAAAAGCGATCCTCAATTAGCAAGTGGAGAAGCTATTAATATATTCATTATGGATAGCAAATATCTCATTGCAAGCCCTGTTAAGTTAACCGCTGTAAATCAATCTTATTTTATACATACGTTAACCATTAAACCATATAAAATTCCAACAGTAACACTTACTGGCTCAATTGCTTTTAATGATATAAGCTCATCAAAACTTCCGCTAAGCAATATAAAATTTGATGAAGTGTTTACTGATAGTTCTCTCAAAAACTACGTACGCAGTCCCAAAACTTCATTTTTTACCTTAACAAACTTTGAGACTAAAAAGACCGGAGCAGGCATATATAACAACAAACAGCTATTTTATTACGATCCTGAACAAGTAAACAAAGCAATAGGGCTTTCTGATTTAAAAAGCGGACATTTCGGAATAATCATTTATGCCAACTGGACATACTGCTACAGGAAGGTGGATAGCATCAATTTTAATACGCATGTATTATATACTACAGGGCTTAACAATAGTGATTACTCTCCCTGGAAAAAAGGAGTAAGGTTCAAGTTAATCAGTCTTTCATCCGCCTCTGTAGCAAACGCCGATGCAACTGTTCTTTCAAAATATTTTAATGTATCGCCAAGTAATAGTCAGGTATATATTCCGGTTAATGATCGAATATTTGATATAACAGGTTCTGCCCTGAACAAAATAAAAAATATCCGTTTTGAAAATATAACCTTTGAACATTTTGGTTACAGGTATACAGACAGGAGCATAGATCCAAACCCATCTGCTTTTACTGAAGATGCAGCTATAATGATAAACTTTACAGACAACGTTGTTTTTAATAAATGTACGTTTAAAGGGATAGGTAAAAATGCAATCTGGTATTACAAATCCAATAACAATGTATCGGTTACCAATTGTACTTTTAACAATATGGGGGCCGGATCTGTTAAAGTTGGCAGCCCTGGCTCTGGAAATGATACCAAAATATTGAATAATAAAGTTAATATTGATAACAACAAAATTACCAACAGCGGTCTGGTTGTCCCTGCTGCCAACCCAATTTTTGTTGTTAACGGCAATAACATCAGTATCAGCAACAATAGCGTTAATAAAGCAGAATACTCTGCTATTGGAATAGGCTGGGGATATGGCACAATTCCAAATATCCTGAGCAATGTAACTATAAGTAGAAACAGGGTTGAAAATATTGGAACCGGTTTGTTAGATGACCTGGGTGGAATATATACTTTAGGAATGATGGAAAATGTTGTTATCTCCAATAATATTGTAAGGAACCTTAAATTTAATAGCTATGGCTCCTGGGGAATATACATTGATCAGGGATCTAAAAACATTACTGTTACCAACAATATTGTTGATCATTGCCAATCGGCCGGCTATATGCAAAACAGATGTCAGAACATAACTGTGACTAATAATATATTTGCAAATAACACGGGGGGCCAGGTTCAGTTTGGAAATTTCAAAGACAATATCTCTCTGAAATTTGCCAATAATGTTCTTTATCAGGAAAACAACAATCCAACAAATATAAACTGGAACTCCTCTTTTATTCAGAGTGATTACAATACATATTTAACTCAAAACAAATCAGGTAATCAATTAAATAAGCTTAGCCGAACAGCTGCAGCGGCTACTTCAAACGCTATAAGCACTAATAAAGATTTGCATTCAAAACGAGAACAGGTTTCATCCAGAGTCAATATACCATCGTTGAATACAGACAGGGCAAACAGCTTCAAACAAATTGATACAAGCAAAGTTGGTTATCAATAATTAAAGGCACAGCAAAAGCACTTCTTCACTTCGTTTTATGTAGGAAAAATGAAAATTTGGTTTTCATTTTTCCTATCTTATAAACACATCTGATTATTTTCAATTTCATAATATTCTGCAACTTCATTAATTCATGTCGATTTTTCCCTATTTTCGGCTGATTAATGGGTTGAAGCAAGAATCATATCCTGATTTATCAGGCTAAGGACGTCTATATCGTTCTAACCCAATTCTGTTTAATTAAAAAATAATAAATCACATGGGAAACCCGATACCTAAACTCCATTATATAAAAAGTTTTGACTGTCTTAGAGGATTTGCAATAGTATTGGTTATGCTACTTCACGGCAACCATGTTTTTTTTAAAGGAGGTTGGATCGGGGTTGATTTATTTTTTGTACTCAGTGGTTATCTTATTACATCATTACTTCAAAATGAGTACGCAACATTCGGGAGTATTTCGTTTTCAAAATTTTATATGCGAAGGGCTCTAAGGCTTTTCCCGCCTTTATTAATATGTATACTTATTGCTAATATTTTATGGGGATTTACCAAATTCGATCCGGGAGCTAATCGATTAGTGGCTACACTTGGGGGTTTATTTTATTTTACCAATTTTTTGATACGTAGCGTACCTGGTAATATGGCCCATTTATGGTCTTTATCTGTTGAAGAGCATTTCTATTTCTTTTGGCCCATATTTGCCCTTCTTTTTGTATTTAAAAGACCTTTTCGCGGTCGAATTAATTTTATGATGATATTGATTATTATCGTAACAATTTTGAGGATACTTGCTTTTCATCAAAACCATCATTTTCATCTGATTACAATCGACGCTTACAGATTCACCGTTTGCAGGATAGATAGCATCTTATTGGGTTCCCTGTTAGCTTTTATACCTGCAGATATCCAACGTGAAAATACCAGCAGAGAAAAAAAAGTGAACATAACTTTACTCATCATATTCCTTTTTTTAGCCTTCGCTTTAATCTTGTTTAAAGTTGATAAGGACGATGTTTATTTAAATAACGGTGGCTTTATACTCACAAACCTATTATGCGTTGCTACTGTATGGTTTGCTATCAAGAAACAACATCATGTTATTTTCAGTAGCAAAATACTCTCCTGGATCGGAAAGCGGTCTTACGGAATTTATGCTTATCACCTACCCATTTATTTGGCTTCAGATTCACTCATAGACCCCAAAAGCATAGTTAGTATTATAACTGTAAATGTAATACGGGTTGCTATCTCTTTGGGTTTAGCAGCCTTATCCTTTAAATATATTGAACAACCAATTTTAAAACTTAAGAACCGTTACCAGGTTAAAAAACAAGAATCTGTTCCTGCTACTTGATTCTATGAGATAAATATAAACAGCGTTGAATACCGGGATGTCTGGGCTTTTAAATAATTATATCCCTAGTTAAGAATATCGCTTTATCAGACCAAAAAAATCATCCCAGCCTGTTTCGTAGTTAGGTAGGTATGAATCAAAACTTGTGGTGTGGTTTATATTAGCCAATAATGCTTTAACCCAGGCATCTTCATCTGTAAGTGGTATCATTTGCAGACCTTCATAATCTGGCAAAACTTCAGATACAAAAGAAAGATCAGACGCCAGTATCTTTTTTCCAAAAAACGCGGCTTCAATCAAAGGTAAGCCAAAGGTTTCTATATAACTTGGAAATAAGATCAGCTTTGACTTTTGATAGTATTTCATCGCCTCGTTGTAAGAGACATGCCCTGTAAACAGGAAATATTTTTCGAGCCCTCTTTGTTTAATTATTTGATATATACCGCTTGTATTTATATCAAGGGTAAAAATAATTTTCCAGGTACTAAGTAATGGTTCCTCATTAGGGGCGGTCTGTAAAAGCCTGCTTAAAATGTTTACAATAAATAAATGATTTTTATAAGGATATTCGGTGGCCGGAAAATATATATAATTCGGATCGGACTGATGAGCACCGTTATCATTCAAAAAATGGATCCGATTTTGAAACGAGGAGATATCAGGCTTGATAATATGAATCTGATCACTATTGATATAAAAAGTATCTTTCAGCGCCTGTTCTACCCATTTAACCTGCGCTATAAATACCGAATTATCGTTATATGACCATTTCATTATTTTTTTAAAAATGGTTTTATATATCCACAATTTTGTCTCGTTCTTTTTCCAGATATTCCATCGTTTGGGATAAACAGGAATTGGATTATGATAATATATTAATTGATTTTTATCGTTGAAGAAAAACCCAATGCTCTGCAGGGAAACAAAAAGCGAAACGTTTAGGTCCTTCTCTTTGATCCATTTTCGTAAACCAAATACTTCCCAATTTACTCGTTCAACAATGTTATTGACAGGTAAATGCACAATCTGTAATGATATTGGTATATCCCTGGCATCTAACTCAACCCCATCGCATATAAATAAATAAAAATCAAAGTCTCTAAAATCGTTCTGTTTAAGAATCAATTGATTAAAAAACTGTAAAAGTATAGTACGTGCACCTCCATTTTTAAGGGATACAGCATTTACAATAATATTTTTTTTAATTACACTCTCCATCTATTCCCTTTTATTAAAGCCGGATTACCTTTATAAATAACATTCGCTTCGGTTGTGCTTGTTACTACACCACCTGCGGCAATTACGGTATTTTTACCAACAGTGACACCCGGCCCAACAAATACCGATGCTCCTACCCAACATCCGTCATTTAAAATAATAGGCTGGTTACGGTAATCCATGCTTGGTTTTCGATAATCGTGGTTCCCGGTGCACAAAAAAGCACGTTGAGATATGCATACGTCATTACCGATAGTAATTGGAACTAGGTTTAATAAATAAACTTCTTCTCCAATCCAAACATCATTGCCTATGGACAGATGCCATGGCATGTGAATATTGACCCTGGGTTTTATAACTATATTCTCCCCCATTTTAGCGCCAAATAACTTTAGCAAGAATCTTTTAAAACGATACGGATATGGAAGCGCGCTTAAAAAAAATATCATTTTGACGATATACCAGGCTGATTCTTTTAAAACACCGGCTCCTCTAACATATCCGACACCCGAATTAAACTCCTTTAACTTAACCTGATGTTGAGCGTTTTCTTCGAAATCCATGATGTAACTATTTGATTGAAATCATCAACAGAATAATTGACGATCCTGTTAAAATAATATAGAAAAACAAAGAAGTACATTTCGGGTGAAAAGTAATTTCCTTCTCTAAACAATTTATATATAAAATAAATAAGCAGGGCCCTTGATATGATACTGCTATATAAATTTTTATTTGAATAATCCTTGATCAGGAAAAGCACCACGAAAAAGATTCCAGTTAGGCCAAGTTCTGACAAAATCCTTAAAAATAAAGAGTTAGCATCGTCAGCGTTAAGATTGGCTAAATTACTTCCTTTATCGATAAAAGTTTCCTGACCGGGAAGCTTTGAAATGTACAATTTATGGCTCTCGGGATGCGAGCCCAAACCAGCTCCCAAAACAGGATTATTTTGAAAAACCTGTTCAGTAACAAACATATTAGATATTAAGGCGTATGTGCTTAAATTGGCCCCCTCAACATCATTAGAAACATAGGATTGCGTAGTATCATCAACTCTTAATCTAAAATCATCAACAAATACATAAGCAAGTGTTACCGATAGATATATGATCAGAAAAATAAATAAATTACGAAAGGCGAATTTATTTTCCTGGTATAAAAATAAGGAAACAAATATACCAAGGTAGCCAACAGAAGAGAAGGTAAGGATCAACGAAAAGAGTATAACGTAAAATTTAATGGAATTAACCTTCTTATTCTTCATTAATATAAAGAATGCAGGGAGCACTATACCTGCAAAGTGGGCCGGTTCGGCCATAATGCTATGCAACCTGTATGTTCGCTCTCCTAATAATCCAAAAATTACAACAAACAATACTATCCCTAGTATACTAACCCAATAGGCATATTGCAAATAGGTTTTAATTACTAATAAAAACCAGCCGTTTTGTGAAAAGTACCTGATAAAATTGTAAAAATACAATGAAACAAAAGTTATACCTATAAGCTGAAAATATCCTTTTGTTGGACTGTTATATAAAAATACTATCGAGAACAAGCATGATAGAAAAAGAAAACCAAAAATATAACCAAAGTATTGGGGGAACTTTAAATTACCTTGTTTAAAAATAAGCAGGGCAAAATTTATTGGCAAAATAAAATAGAATAGTTTAAGGTCGACACCATTACCTCTGCCGTATAATGCCAAAGCCTCGCTAAAAACACATAAAAGCGTACTATGCAATAAGTATTTATTCATAATTACGGATAGTTTTTCGATAAAAATACTTTAACCTGGCTATCAAATCGTCAATAAAACAATTTAAAAAGCTCACCCCTCCTGATGTATTTTTTGCTTTAAAGGTTTCTTTAAAGACCCTTGTACTTGCTGTACTAATACCACCATATCCCATTTTTGCGTTTACTTTATCAAAGAATTTAGCTTTCAAGTTATGCTTTGCTCGTAAAAGCAGCTCGTAATCACCCGCTATTTTATAACTGTCATTAAAAATGCCGTATTTTTCAAAATACAATTTATGATGCAGGGCACCAACATGTGCCAAATTCATATATTTTTTAAAAACATTCCAGGTCCACTCGCCACCTAAAGTTTTTAAATTTTCACCTTTATTATTCAGCAAAACATTTCTTGATGAAATAAAATCAATTGTTTCTAATCTATGCAGAATAATAAATTCGTGATATGATTGTAAACAATCGGGGAATAACTGATCATCAGAACCTACAAACATAATCCAGTTTCCCGAAGCTAATTTTAATCCTTTATTCCACGCATCATATACTCCCTTATCAGGTTCAGAAACTATATGAGCAATATGTGAAGAAAATTTATCAACCTCCCTTAGCGTCGAATCTTTAGAATTACCGTCTACTATGATTATTTCATAATTTTGGTATGTTTGATCCACAACACTTTGTAAACAATGCCCGATTACATCTTTAGAGTTATACGTAGCTATTATAATTGAAAACTCTATCATAAACTATCAGATTTTATATTAGGATTGCTGATACTTCTTATAAATTTTGCAGGATTACCACCCCAAATTTCAAACGAAGGTATATTTTTTGTAACTACGGAGCCAGCTGCAATTATACTCTGCTCTCCAATTTCGACACCTTTTAATACAATTGATCCGGTTCCAATAAAGACTCCCCTCCTAATAATTATTTTTGCCGAAACCACATTTTCCTGATCTAGGTGTGTTCTTCTAATAGCATAATCAAGGCTATGAAAATCATTATCCAGTACCTGGCACCCCCCACCTATGATAACGTCATCCTCAATGGTGATCTTTTCACGTGCATAAAGCAAAGCGTTAGAGATACCTACATTGTTGCCTATTTCAATTACGGCATCTCGATTTACACATAGGTAAGTACTTGATGATAACCCAACGGGATTGCTCCATTTGTTTGAATTAATTAAGACATTTTTACCAAAGTATATTTTGCCCTTAAAGCCCTTTACACCAATAAACCCAACAATGGTTGGAAAACTTGTATATTCTGCTTTAATTAAATTAAGAATCAAATAATTCCAGATGTATGCTATATAATATAAAAGCTTATTCACTTATGTAATTAGTTATATAGTTTTAAAAAATCATCAGTATTAAAAATGTATTTTTCAACTAAAGGTAATTTATCTTCTTCCCAGTCCCACCACTTAATTTTCAATAATTCCTTTACCTTATCCTCATCAAACCGATACTTAACAACTTTTATAGGCGTTCCAACCGCAATTGCATAGGGTGGAATATTTTTACTTACTACGGCACCAGCACCGATCACAGCGCCATCTCCTATCGTAACTCCTCCTAATATGGTGACATTTGCTCCTATAAATACATCATGACCTATGCTTACCGGTAAATTTTCCGTAATCTTATCTTCTTTGCACAAGGTCATCCCGTTCTGTTTATAATTTGAATAGAACATTGGCGCTGTTGAGATGCCATTTATAGGGTGAATACCCAGACCACAAACTAAATTGGGGCCAATAGAGCAAAACTTGCCAATAGTAGTATCAGTTATATTGGAATTAGGGGCGATGTAGGTATAATCGCCTACCTCAACATTATATAATTTATAAATTGAATATAGTTTTACAGATTTACCAACACGGGTATTTACCTTACTATTTGCATAATAAGGAATATTTAAAAAAAATGAAAGCAGCTTCTTAATTCTGTTAACTATCATTTAACAAGTTTTTTTAAAGTTGAGTAAATATTGTATTTTTTTAAAAGCAGAATGAATTTAATTTTAAAGTGAGGAATTGTTTTAGCATAAAAACTATCTACTTGTTTTCTGTAATATAAATCTTCTTTAAGGTTTGTTTTTGTTACTTCAATATAATCGGTTGGAGCTGAATAGAATCCCGATTCACTCTTTGAATTAGTACCCGTGTCATCAAATCCGTTATTGAGGGTTAATGACTTATAAGGAAATAATGAATACCCCCCCGCAAATAACCATGATGCGTACCACTTAACCGCCCAGGTATATAATTTACCATCCCTATTCAAAATTAGTTGGTAATAATAATCGGCATGGCCCTGTATATTAAAGTCGTCGATCTTCTTTTTTGAATTCAACCGCTCTAAATGTACATTGGTATCATGATCGTAATGTTTCCAGGCCCTGGCCCAGGTTCCCCAGCCCCAGCAAGATAAAATATTCAGAAAAAAGGTTTGCTCACTCTCATCTTTCGTTTTTACGGGATATATATACCCACTGATATGCATTACTTTGCTCTCGGGTTCATAAAGTGTCAAAGCATCATTCATGTACTTCAGAAAGCCTACAGAAGTGATCAAATCATCCTCTAAAACGATAATTTTCCCGTGCTTATTAACAATGTCGGTAACTCCTTTAACTATTGAATTAGCTAAACCATTATTACTTTGAGATTCTATTATAATTACCTCTTTACACCACTTCTTTGTGCGGATTATTTGTCTTGTTTCTTCAATTTTTTTTATTTGAGCATCTGTAGCGCCTGATTTTGGCCCATCAGCATATATGTATAACGTGCTTTGATCTGCCAATTCATTATTTGACAAAGCTTCAAGCGTTTTCTGCGTATGTAGCGGCCTGTTATAAACAAATAATACGATAGGAGCTAAATTCATATCCTCTTCTTTATTAGTAATATAATTTTTCCGATTTCTTTTCTACAGTCAAAAAACAAGTATGCAGTTAACAGTATTAACAGCACCTGCTTCATCAATAAAACATCAAAATAAAGCGAAAGCCATATTAAAGTAGAAAACAATATTTTGGGTATCCAAAATCCCCAAACTCTAGCTTTATTGAATTTAAGGCTATAAATAAATGTATAATAAACTGTGAAACTCAATACAAATAAGAAAAAAGAAATCGAATAAAACTGAGCTATCGCCTTTAGTGAAATAAATGCGCCAATTACAATTGCACTAATAAGAAAAAAGGCTCCTACCCACCCTGATATCATAAATTCACGTTCTTTTTTATATAATATCAATAAAGATCCGCATGTTGATGATAACGTTTGAGTAAATATCAACAATCCAAAATAGGGCAATAAAGTAGCTACCTGGAGCCAGTTTTTACCCCATAATAATAAAACTAACTGGTGAGGAAATAATATAAAGATAATTACTAATGGATAACTCAAAAAGGTTATTACCCTAAGTACAAAGTAGTATTCAGATTCTATATCTCCGCCTTCGGTCTGTAATTTTTTCATACTCGGAAAGAGTATGGTATTAAAAAGACCTGTAATCAGGCTCAATGGTAAGATTAATAAAGAATAAGCTCTATTATAAATACCAAGATCTGCGGCGCCGTACATTTTACCAACAAGCATATTATCGGTATTTCTTGACCAATAGTTAATAGTGTTAAAACCGATAACACTCCCGATTAATCTTTTGGTATACTTAAAGCCAACCTTTATATAGCTTAAAGGAAATATTTTAAAGCCCAACCTTACTTCTCGTTCATAATATATAGCTGTTATAATAGCAGTAAAAATTTGTGGTATCACCAATGCCCAGTAACCAGCCCCTAAATAGGCCAATACAATAGTAATGATCACAGAAATCACCATACATATTAGCGTTACTTTACCAATAAAACCAAACTTTAACTGCTTTGCTAATAATGCTCCCTGAGCTAAACTTAAGCCACGAATTAAAAAGGTTGTTGATAATACGATAGTAGGCCAAAACAACTGGCTGTTTTTGTAAAAAAGTGATATCGGGTAAGCCATGACCACAGTTATTAAGAACAATACTGATCCTAATATCCATGACAAATTTGTTAAAATACGCTGATAGGTTCTGCCATAATCGCTCCTGATTAGTGCATAAGAAAGTCCACCATCAGAGAAAATTAAAATAAATCCGGTAAACACTGTTATTAAACCCATCAAACCATAGTTTGCCGGTGTTAATATTCTTGAAACCACTATCGATGAAGCAAAATTTATTAACTGTGAGAGATAAGTATACCCTCCAGAGACTAATATATTTTTAAATAGATTTTTTTTAAAGCTCATTGTTTATATATAAAATTTATTATTCATGAGATATATTGTCCAATCTGAAAATAAATCTTACTATAATTTTAATATTACTTGATTACTTTTTTTAGCGAACTTATTGCCCATCTTGTAGGAACATAAAAAGGATAGACAATTGAAAAGAGTGTAGTTGCATTCTTGGCAAAAGAAATTTTATAAAAGGCTTTTAAATATTTAGCAGTTCCCTGTGATTTATACATGGTTAACCTTATCAGGTTTTTGTGCATAAAATATAACTCCAGCACAAAACGCTGAAAATAGTTTATCGGAAGTTTCTTGTAATTGTCGAATATTTCATTCACAGATCCATCATCTCCGTATCCCCAATCCTTTTTTTTCACGGGCTGTGTTACTTTAACCGGAAGATTGCTTAAGTTATATACTGTACCTTTTAAACACCAGATACTTGCAAAATAAATAAACTGATAAAGGTTATCTACTTTATGTTCTAAATAAATTTCCCTTAGCCCCTCTCTTTTTAAGGTTAGCCCACTTAGCTGGTGACCTTTAAATGAATTTATCAGTAGCGTCTTAAAACCCGGCTCAAAGCACTTGATCGGATCCAGTTTATCTCTTGGTGGGCCTAATATTTCATCGTCTACCGAAACAGGTACAAAATTAGGAATGATTGCATATGTAGATTTATCTCTGCGCAGTATATCTATACATTCGGTTAGATATTCATAGCTGATATAATCATCATCACCTAAAAACATAACATACTCATCAGTACATTTTTCCAATAAAAATAAAACGTTAGTCTTAACACCCAGATTCTCTTTTTGCTCATATGCAACAATATTCAAATCATGGGTTTTACTAAAATTTTCAATTACTTCCTGGGTGTCATCCGGTGAACCGTTATTGGATATTATAATGGTAATTTCATCTGAAAATTCAGCCTTCTTAATGATATCAAATAAAATATTCAAATTTTTCAATAAGAACTCACTCCGGTTATACGTTGGAATTAAAATACTTAACATTTGATAAATTATATGATTGCAGATGCTATTAGTGACTTAAATCGTTAATTGTTGCAAGTTACTCTGCAACAATTAACGTAAAGGAGCGGGTAAGTTAAGAATTGATATAATCCCTGATAACTTTAGCAATATAATCGTAATGGGTTTCATTAAGACCTGGCCAAACTCCTAACCAAAAAGATTGGTTCATAATGATATCAGTATTGGTTAGATCCCCTACTACTCTGTGTTCAACGTTGGCATAGGCAGGTTGTCTTAATAGGTTACCCGCGAATAATAAACGTGTTCCTATTTTGTTTTCTTCAAGGTGTTGAACCAGCATGTGCCTGTCTGCAGCATCTCCTTCCCTTAAAGTTAATAAAAAGCCAAACCATGATGGATCGCTATGTTCTGTAGGCTCAGGAAGAATAAATATCTCTTCAAACTCTTTCATTCTATCATAAAGCAACTTATAGTTCTGACGGCGTTTTTCAACAAATTTATCAACCTTGCTTAATTGCGAAACGCCAAAAGCAGCCTGCATATCTGTAACTTTTAAATTGAATCCGATATGAGAATAAGTATATTTATGATCGTATCCGTATGGTAACGAACCTAATTGTTGTGAAAACCTGCATCCACAAGTGTTATCTTTCCCTGGCTCGCAGTAACAGTCCCTACCCCAATCCCGAAAGCTTTCTGCTAACTTAGCCAACTCTGTATTATTAATTAAAACAGCACCTCCCTCGCCCATGGTAATATGGTGAGCCGGGTAAAATGAAAAAGTAGCAATGTCGCCAAAAGTGCCGGTTTTTTGGCCTCTATAGGTAGCTCCTAATGAATCGCAATCATCCTCAACAACCCAAAGGTTATATTTTTTAGCCACTCGCATCACTTCGTCCAAATTGAATGGGTTACCTAAGGAATGAGCTATCATTATAGCCTTTGTTTTTGGTGACACGGCCGATTCAATAAGCTCTGCCTTTACGTTATGCGTTGCTACATCAACGTCAACAAAAACAGGGATCGCGCCAAATTGTACAATTGGGTTAACAGTTGTGGGAAAACCTGCGGCTACGGTAATTACTTCATCACCCGGTTTAATCGCCCTGTCGCCTAATTTGGGAGATGTTAATGTATAAAATGCCACAAGATTTGCAGAAGATCCTGAGTTTACTAGAAGTGCTTTGCTGGCTCCAAAATATTGAGCAAATTTATACTCAAAATCATTAGCAAAGCGGCCTGCAGTTAGCCATCCGTCAAGGGTAGCGTCAACGCCTAATAATATATCCTCCTCGTCTAAAACCTTACCTGTAACAGGTATATAATTTTGACCAGGAACTATAATCTGAGTTGTTTTCTTTCGGGCTATCTCTCTGAGACTTTTTTCAAGTTCTGGATCCGTTATATTTTTCAACATGGGTATTATTGCTATTTTTTACTAAATTTTTTACTGTAATTAATTATGTGCTTTCCATTTCAATAGGTTTAGCAAACGGTTCCATTTCTGTTATTGGCTTGCCAAACGCTATTTTTGGATAAGTATTGGTATAAGGATCTATCATGATTTGCAGTAAAACAGGGGCATCTTTATTCGTATCATTCCACATCCATTTTACTGCATCTTCAATTTCTTCTTCCTTAGAAATTGTTATACTATTTATTTCGTATGCCAGTGCTACTTTTTCAAAATCTGGTGCGCTATATCCCCAATAGGTTGACTGATATCTCGACTCAAAATAACTATCCTGAAACTGGCGGATCATGCCCAGGTTTTTGTTATTCATGATAATCATCTTTACCGGGAGTTTATTTCTTGATATAGTTTGCAACTCCTGTATGTTAATTTGCATACAACCATCGCCTATAATAGTTACTACTGGTTGCCTATCAAGAGCAAAGCTTGCTCCGATACCTGCAGGTAAAGCATAACCCATGGCCCCCATACCTGCCGAGGTTAAAAATAATTGATCTTTAGCTAATTCGATCGACTGGGCTGTCCACATCTGATGACTGCCAACGTCGGCAATATAACATTTTGCTAAAGGCGAGTTTTTCGATAAGCTGTGTATAAACACATTCGGGTTTATACCATTAGGGGCAAGTTCTTTAGTATCTGGCCATTGCTCTCTTAACCCATTAATGTAATCATACCATAATACGGGTTTAACAAACTCTTCTGTTGCCGTAAATTCATTAAACCTCTCTAAGAATTTTTTTGCATCTGCAACTACAGGTACACAACCTTTAACCCGGTTGTTAATTTCGCCTGGTTCGCAATCAATATGATATATCTTACGATTTTCAAAAAATTTAGTATCAGCACCTGTTTGTCTGATGTCAAGGCGGCTACCTACTACAATCAGCAAATCACATTCACCAAAGGCCACGTTGGCCCATCTGTTACCATAACTGCCAATGAAACCAACTCTTGACGGATGGGTGAATTCTATAGCGTCAACCGCCAGGAGAGTAGTTATAACCGGAACATTTGTTTTTTCAATAAATGCCTTCATGGCGTCTATTGCAAATGCCGATCTTACCCCTCTACCTACCAAAAGCAGCGGACGCTGAGCATTATGAATATCAACAACTATTTCTTCTAAAACTTCCGATGAAGGCGCTAATGGAACCACTGCATCCAGATTAGGCGCCGGAACGGTGATCGGGGATCTTTGAACATCCATAGGAATGTCAATCAAAACGGGGCCGGGTCGGCCCTCCATAGCTATTGCAAACGCCTCTTCTAAAATTAAAGGCAGATCGTCCTGATGTTCAACTTTATAACAGGCCTTAGTAATGGGTTTTACCATCGAAATGATATCTGTTTCCTGGAAACCCAGTTGCCTGATATTCCTATCACCTTTTTGTTCATGACGGTTAACCTGTCCGGTTATAAAAACCGCGGGGGTTGAATCAAAATAACAACTTCCAATTCCTGTGATCAGGTTGGTTGCACCAGGGCCGCTTGTGGCTAAGGCAACACCAGGTACACCTGTGACACGTCCATAAGCGTCGGCGGCAAATGCCGCGGCCTGTTCGTGGTGCATTGTTATAATATTGATAGCTGTTTTTTGGTTTAATGAATCAAGCAGATGGGTAATCATTCCGCCAGAAAGTTCAAAAACATATTTAACCCCTTTTTGCTCCAAAAATTTGGCTATGTAATCAGATGCTTTCATTGTAGATGTTTTTATAACTCGTTACTGTTCTGTAAAATCCCTCTTTTGCTGAAACTTTTGGCTCCCAACCAAGGTCTTTTAATTTATTGATGTCTGGCACGATACGGCTAACCTGTGATGGTAAATATGTTCCGTTACCAGTATTTGCCATGATAACTTTTAAAGGTTCATCTTCAAATATGGATACCATAATGTTGGCAAGTTCACTTACACTGTGTTCATTGTATGGATTCCCTACATTATAGGCCTCTCCGTTTTTGCCCTCAAGTAACACTTTAAAATAGGCTATTATGGCATCAGTTATGTAACAATAAGCTCTTTTTGCTGTGCCATCACTTTTAATAACTATATTTTCCCCTCTTAAAACGTCGGCAACAAAATCAACAAACACCCGACCATCATTGAGGTCCATTCCAGGGCCATAAGTATGAAATGGCCGAATTATTTTAGCATTTACCTGGTATTGATGGAGATAACTTGCGCACATGTTTTCCCCCATTCTTTTACTTTCAGCGTAACATGACCTTACAATCAACGGGTTTAGATAACCATAATGATCTTCTTTTACAGGCATTTGGTCACTTGTTAATAATCCGTATACCTCGCTTGAACTAAAAAACAAAAAAGATTCTACTTTGTGATCTTTAGCCAAATTTAATAAATTGCTGGTTCCTAATACATTTGCATTTAATGTACCAACAGGATCGGTACCATAATATTTAGGGCTTGCCTGGCTGGCGGCATGTATAATAAAGTGAATATTTACATCCAGTTGGATTTTTTCAACCACATCTTGTTCTATAAATATTAAATTGGTGTTTGATAAGTAGTCGGCGAATCTTTTTTTCGCCTTCTCAATATTCCGCACCAGGCCAATTACTTTAATTTTTTTATCCAAAAAACAATCACTCACATACAAAAGAGTCTCAACCAAATATGCAGGTAAGAATCCATTGGCTCCCGTAATTAATACTGTTTTACCAGCAAATCTCGACCAATTTATATCTGCCTTATATATGCTTTCTAAATCCTCCTTTATGATACTGTTGGTTGTCATTAATTTAAATTTAAAAACCCTGTTATTTGTTTTTCGGTATATTTATCCATAGTACCTTTATCCTCAAAAAAGCTTTTATACCAATCAATTGTATATTCAACTGCCTTTTTTGCATTTAATTGTGGTTTCCAGCCGAGTTGGTCAACGGCCTTACTGATATCTAATTTTAATAAACCAGCCTCATGTGGTTGATTAGCTAGTTGAGGTACTTCATATTCACCTTTACCCCATATTTCTATTGCAAGTTCAACCATAGCTTTTACAGGTAAAGCATCTTCACCGTAAGGCCCGAAATTATACGGTTCGGCATATTTAACAGCATCGGTCAACAACTTTTCGCCTAGTAGTAAATATCCAACCAAAGGCTCCAATACATGTTGCCATGGCCTTATTGAAACCGGATTTCTAACAATTATCTTTTTATCATTACCCAGTGCTCTTGCAATGTCTGGTATTAATCGGTCTTTTGACCAATCACCACCACCGATAACGTTTCCAGCCCTTCCTACTGCTATAGCTTTTTGGTGTTCATGATAATTATTAATATTAAAAAACGACTTTTGATAAGAATTAATTACCAATTCTGCACAAGCTTTGCTTGCACTATAAGGATCGTATCCCCCTAACCTATCGTTTTCACGGTAAGGATACACCCATTCATTATTATGGTATACTTTATCAGTTGTTATTAATATAATGTTACATGGTTTATTTAAGGCCTTAGCGCCTTCTAGCAAGTTAGCTGTACCAATTGCATTTATTTCAAAAGTTTCTGCCGGGAGTTCATAAGATAATCTAACTAGGGGTTGTGCAGCAAGGTGAAAAATAAAATCAGGTTGGAATTCCTTAATACTACTTACCAGCTTTTCTTTATCCCGCAAATCTGCTATTACAGATTCGCATAGCTTATCCCCTTGTATTAAATTGTATAAATTTTCCTCATTTTCAGGGGCCAGGGCGTAACCTTTTACATCAGCTCCCAGTATATTTAATGTTTTGAGCAACCATGATCCTTTAAAGCCGGTGTGTCCGGTTAAAAAAATCTTTTTTCCCTTATATGCCGAAACTAATTTATTATACATAATTACCAAATTTTCCAGGGAGCACTATTTGTATCCCACATTGTGTTTAGATCCTGTTTATCTTTCAATGTATCCATTGGTCTCCAAAATCCTGTATGTTTATAGGCGTTCATCTGACCAGCGTTTGCTATCTGTTCCATAGGTTGTTGCTCCCAAACAGTACTGTCGCCATCTTTTATATAATCAAAAACATCAGGCTGACAAACAAAAAAGCCACCATTTATCCAGGCTCCATCACCTTTTGGTTTCTCCATAAATGAATGCACAGTTGAGTCTTCCAGAATATTCAAAGCACCAAATCTCCCGGATGGTTGAACAGATGTGACCGTACATGATTTGCCATGTTCTTCGTGATACTTTACCAAGGCCTTTACATCCACGTCGGAAACACCATCACCATAGGTAAGCATAAATGGAGAGTCGCCAACAAACGGTTGTATTCTTTTAATTCTTCCACCTGTCATTGATTCATTACCAGTATCAACCAATGTAATTTTCCAGGGCTCAGCCTGTGAATCATGCACTTTGATCGAATTGTCAGATAAATCAATTGTTACATCTGATTTGTGAAGAAAGTAATTGGCGAAATACTCTTTAATGACGTAGCCTTTATAACCGAGGCAAACAATAAAATCATTAAATCCATGACTCGAATAAATCTTCATGATATGCCATAGAATTGGCATTCCGCCTATTTCAACCATGGGTTTAGGTTTCAATACGGTTTCTTCAGATAATCTGGTGCCTAAGCCACCGGCTAATAATACAACTTTCATGTATCGATTTTTATTTGTTTAATTTGTTACCAAAACTTTTACGTTACTACTTATTGGATAGCTGCAACAAAGCAAATATTCGTCTTCCGATAATTCATCTTTTTTCGATACACCGATCATCTTTGCTTCTCCGGATAGTAATTTAGCTTTACATACCAGGCAATTTCCGGTTTGGCAGGAATAAGTAAGATCTAATAAAGAATCAAGGCCGGCTTCAAGAATACTTTTACCTTTTACAACTTCGACGTTATAGGTCGTATTATCAAAAACAACCTCAACATTTTGCGTCGTTATTGATTCAAATTCCTTAGGATCCTTTACAATCTCAAAATCTTCAGTGTAAATATTCTCTTCCGGTATTTCCAAAACAGACAACTGATTCTTTACAGATTCTTTAAGCCCAACAGGGCCACATATGTAATGTATTGTTTTATCCTTTGGTTTCTCCTGTTTCATGATTGATAAAACCTTTTTTGGATTTATCCTTCCTTCAATAACCCCGGGATTATTAGCGCTTATAAAAAGTTGCGAATGAAAGTGAAATACTGAGAAATTCTTAAACTTTGATTGGAGTAGCTCGATCTGGTTAGAAAAAATAACGCTTTCAGAATTTTTGTTTCCATATACCAATGTAATATGATCACAAACTTCATTATGCAATGCAAATTTAGCTATTGATAAAAGCGGCGTTATACCGCTTCCGGCACCCCATAGTACTAAATGCGCTTCGGGCAAAGCCGGTATTTTACTTAAAGTAAAATCACCTAATGGTTCCATTACCTCTACAATATCACCAACAGCTACCCGGTCATTAATATGGTTTGAAATTATCCCTCCGGGTACTCGCTTTATTGTAACTTCAATGTTAGGGTCAACGCCGGGAGCCGAAGAAAAAGAATATGGGCGTATATACCTACGGCCATTTATTCTAAAAATTAATGTTAAATATTGCCCGGAAAGATATTTAATTTTCTTTAGGCCAGGTTGTTTAAAACAAATAGTAACAGTATCAATTGTTTCTTTTCTGACTTCTACAACTTTTAATGTGTAAGTAATCATAATTAAACCTAAAATATTGTTAAAATTCTATTCACTACAGTCACAGTATTCACAATTATAATTAAAATAATCCTAATAATTATACAAATTCACTGAAAATTTGTTCACAAAAAAATGATTTTAATGAAATAATTTTAATTTATTTTACATTTCACTTTTTGAATAACTTAGAAAACCAGCTGGTTTCCACTTCCTCACTATAGCTGCCGTAACCATAACCGTAGCCATAACCATATCCATAACCCTGATAACCACCATCATTAGCCTTAATATCATTTACAACTAAATATGGTTTTCTAATTTTACCGGTGCTCTTTAACTCGTTTACAATACCCAGTTGCGATTTAAATGTATAATTCTGTCTAACGATATACATTACAGAGTCTGCATACTTTTCAACGATCAGAGCATCTGAAACTAATCCGATAGGTGCCGTATCCATGATTATATAATCAAATTGCTGCTTCAATTCAGCCATCATTACATCTACCTTTTCATTAAGAAGTAACTCAGAAGGATTTGGCGGAATGGGACCTGAAGATATTAGATAACAATTTTCATGCATCCAAAGAGGTTTAATTATACTGCTAATATCCGATTGCTCTCCGATAATGTAATTAGTAAAACCTAATTGATTATCCATACCAACACTACTTGATAGTTTTGGCTTTCTCAGATCCAACTCCATAAATAATATCTTTTTCCCCATTAATGCCAATGATAAACCAAGATTCAAACTAATGAATGATTTGCCTTCGCCACTCATGCTGGAGGTTATAATAATTACGTTAGATTTATTTGGAGTTAATAAAAACTGCAGGTTTGTACGCAAACTCCGGAATTGTTCTGAAATTATCGATCTGGAGCTCGTAGCTACAACAATGGAATCGCCTGAGGTATTATGGCTAATTTCGGCTAAAATTGAAATATCACTTTCCTTTAAAATATCGGCCTTCGAAATTATTTTAACATTTAACAGTTCTTGAATACTGATGATTAAGAATGGTATAAGTATACCAATCACAATTCCTATAATATATATATTATTTCTATTAGGCTCAGACGGGGCAAACTCACTTTTAGCATTATCAATTATCCTTGTTGTTGAAATTGTTGATGTTTTAGAGATAGCGGTTTCTTCTCTTTTTTGTAACAAGTACAAGTATAATTGTTGCTTAACTGTTTGTTGTCTTGAATAATCCAGAAAAATCCGTTCTTTTCCCGGAACAGTTTTGATCTGTCCTTTGAAATTATTATTCTGAGTTACCAATTGCTGTTTATTGAGCTCCAGGCCTTTTTTATAAGTATAGAAGCTTTTTAAAAGATTCGCTCTGGCATTATCAATCTGCAGGTCTAAGTTTTTTATATATGGGTTATCATTTGTATATGATAAACTCTGTTTATCCCGTTCAACAAGAAGAGTATTATAAGCTTGGAGTGAGTAGGCAAAAACCGGATCTTGAATACTCAACGAGCTCGGTAAGCTTTTCTTTAAATCTGAACTTTTAATATACGTTTCAACCTGGTCCAAAACTCCTAATTGAGCATTTACGGTATTCAGTTTATCAAAATAATCTACAGAGCTTGATATCAGAGCTTGTGATTGTCCATCAATATCGGCAATGTTATTGTTTATTTTAAACTTCTCCAATTGACCTTCAACCCCGCCTAATTCTTTTCCAACAATATTAAGCCTGTCATTTATAAAAACTAATGTACTATCCGCAATGCTTATCTTATTTTCCAGGTTTTCTTTTAAATACAGATTCATTAATGTTTGAAGTATAACCTCTCCTTTCTTAGGATTAGGGTACTTTAACGATAAATCTATTGTTGTAACCTTTTTATCTGATAATTCAGCTTTGAAATTTTTAGATAAATTTTCAATTTTTGAGTCTTTAGAAACTATGTTTACTTTATACTTAGCTCCGGGTATAAGTTTATTTTTATTTTGATTAAATACTAAGTCATATTGACTGAGTTTTATAACGGTACCAAATGATACGTCATTCATATCAATATCCTCTGCACTATTTGTTATTCTGAACTTGTTATTGTTAAGAATAACAAGCTCAAATTCCCGGCTTATGATAGTATCTTTTTTGTCAACAACGGTTAGATCAAATGGGGCTTCATCAAACAGTTCTTTCTTACTTAATGTTCCCTGTTTGTAAATAATTTGATCCAGCTTTAGTTGATCAACAACTTGCTTCATCAAACTTCGGGATTGTAAAATCTGTATCTCATTATCGGCATTACTCTTTGTGTCAAGCAATGAGGACAGATCAACCATTCCATTTGAACCGCTCGAAGAAGAAAGTGAATTGGTTTTGTTATCCTCAACAAGAACTTTACTAAATATTTTATAGGATGGGGCTGTGTACTTTAGATAAAAAAAAGCAGCAAATAAACAGAGCACTATACTTATTAAAAACAAATACCACCTACGTCTAACTTTGGCTATTATTGATTTTAGATCAACGCCTTCTTTTGAAGATAAATTTTGGTTACTAGAAGCTTGATTCATATTTATTACTTAATCCGGGTAATTATGATAGCAATGAAAGAAAGGAACGAACCTATAATTGTTATAGTTCTTAATGACGCGGCATCGGAGGCGGCTATCTTTGTTTTAGCTGGTTCAACATATAGGTAGTCATTTTGTTTAAGGTAGTAATAAGGAGATTTCAACACAGCGCTCTTTGATAAATCCAAGCGATGCGCTTCCTTGGACCCGTCCTGGTTCATTCTTATCAATAAAACATTTTCGCGCTTTCCATATATAGTTAAATCGCCAGCCATACCCAAAGCGTCAAGTATGGTTACCTTTTCATTAGGAACAACGTATGTTGACGGTCTGGCAACTTCCCCAGCTATTGTTATTTTAAAATTTGTGATTCGCAATGATACCGAAGGATCCTTAAAAAACGTTTTGGATTTCTCTTCGATCATTTCCCTTGCTTGAGAGGTAGTTAATCCCGCTACTTTTATTTTCCCAAGTATCGGTAAATCTATAATACCGTCTTTATTTACCAAATATCCATTTGAAGTTTGAATAGCCGCGCTATTCCCACCACCCGCTGGAGCACTACCAGCAAGAGCAAGATTTCCCGCATTAATTATCTGGGTAGCATTGGGGTCTAATGTCAGGATAGTTACGTTAAGAATATCATCAACCTGAATCGATGGCTCTACATAATTAACTTTAGATATACTAACAGTTCTTGCCGTATCTGAAAGGTCATCAAAATATTTAATTTGCTTTTTAGAAGAGCATGAAAACATTGTCAAAAGGCCTAGAATTAAAAATGACCCTAAAAATATTTTATACATGTTGAACATTTATTTGAAATTGGGTTATAAAGATCATGATTGAAGCTTAAAAAAATTAAACATATACACTTTGAAAGCAATAGTCAATGTATTTAATTTTACAATTATTTCAACAAACATATGTTTTTTTTATAAAATAAGAAAATTTTGTTTGAATATATTAAATAATCATTAGTTGAAAACTACTAACAGCGCTGTGGCAGCCTTTGTTTTGATTTTAATAAAACTACTTGGCGCACTAAGATTAGTTACGTAACCATCTGATTTAAATACACCGTTATCATCTACAAATGATCCATTAATATTAGTACCTGAAGTACTTGACAATGAAGGGCCATTTAATTGATATATTGTTGTTGAATTTATAACGTTCTTATTATTTATGGTAAGTGAAACATCGTTTTTATCATCTTTGTTAACTATCATAATTCCTTTTTTATTGTCTTTCCTAATAAAGGAAAAAACGTCAATGTTTGCATTTGTGCTTTGTAAATCGGTCTTTAAAAACTGCTTAACAGAAGCTTGATGAAACAATAGCATCGCATAATAAAGAGGCCTGGCAACATTCTTATTGTCAACCGTGTTTATGGGCGAATAGACATATACTTTTTCTCCTCCGGTATGAAAATTAACCCCTGCAATGCCCTGTTGCGCTAAATAAAATAAAAATTCAGATCCCCATAGTGAAGAGCCAAAAGCATTACTAATTCCAGGCTGCCCGCCATGATAAACGGAGCTGCATTCAGAAAAACGAATAGGCACTTTACTTACATTTGCAGCTGGTTGGAAGTATTCGATTATATCATGTAAAAACCTATCGAAAGTCATCAGCTTACTCATGGTGACACTCGCATTACCCGCTGGTCCCATTCTATAATAATGGTATGAAAACAGGTTTATTTTATTATTTGTGTTGCTTAAAAATTGCTTACACCAGTTTCCGTCATTGGATTCAGGGCCTGAAAATACTATACCAGGTACCGAATTTTTTAAAGTGTTTGAAAAACTGGTAAATTCGTTTTGGAAGTCATTGAAACTATAACCTGCATTTCGTAAATTGTTTAAACCAAAATATTCAGGTTCATTTCCTATAGCAAAGCTATGAATCATGTTACCTGATTTACTTAATACATAGTTTGCTTCCTGTGCATCAATTGTGGCGCTTTGCTTACCTAGGTTAAGTCCCCAAATAGTTTTCCATCCAACCATTTTATTGAATGCAAGAACCCGGTCAACATCATTGGAGTAAACAGTGTCTTTATTAGCTGAATTCCTTTTGTTTTTTGACCAATAAACTTTGTCAACAAAGGCCCCTCCAATCCTGATTAATCCACCTCCCAGGTTTTTATAAAGATTAATAAAAGAAGTATTTGATGTGTTAAAGTAAGTTGTATCTGTTAATATCAATTTTTCAAAACTAAAGCCTAAAAAGTCATCGGGTACTACCGGACTAATAATATCTCCATATAATTTAAGATTAACCGCAATAACAGGATTGGTACCGGTTGAATCAGGCAAATTAACATGGTTAGGCACAGTGACTTCATAAACGTTATCAGGTATTTTTTCTTCCTTTTTGCAAGAAAAAATGATTAATGACAAAACCAAAAGAGTAAAGTTTAGGGGTATTAATTTTTTCATAAAATTTTTGACCCAAAATACTACTTTTTTGTTAAGTATTTGTTTTGTACATTTTATGCTTGCCCCATAGTTCCGCCAAAATTCATTGGAAATCCAGAAGGTTCTTGCTGAACCTTAATACGTCCATTAATCGATTCAAATTTTTCCAGATTGTCTTCCAACGCGGTTAACAAACGTTTAGCATGTTCCGGGGTTAAAATAACCCGTGATTTTACCTTTGCTTTAGGTATTCCGGGCATTACTCTGATAAAATCAAGTACAAACTCTGAACTTGAGTGCGTAATTATCGCCAGATTTGAATAAATTCCTTCCGCTATTTCTTCGGAAAGTTCAATATTCAGTTGATTTTCATTTTGTTCTTCCATTTCACTAAAATAATAAAGCCATTCATTTGTCAAAAGGCTTTCCAATAATAACAAATATTGTTCAACCTTATGTATAAATGCTTCATCGTAAGCAACGAAACTCTAAAACCATTCTGTTTATGTTTTGTTTTACTTTTTTTTAAAAAAAACTTCCATTATCCAGTTATTTTTTTGGTCATAAACAAAAAAAGCCCCCCGGTTTACGGAGGGCTTTGATAAATATCGCAGATAAATTACGCTTCTATTTCTTCGGCTTTTGAAGCCATTAAGCGATCAAATTCTTCCTGTGAACCTACACGGATATTTTCGTATTCGCGTAAGCCTGTACCAGAAGGGATCAAGTGACCAACAATAACGTTTTCTTTCAAGCCAAGCATTAAGTCTTTTTTACCTGCTATGGCAGCTTCATTCAGAACCTTAGTAGTTTCCTGGAATGATGCAGCCGAGATAAATGACTTGGTGCCTAATGATGCCCTGGTAATACCTTGCAGTATCGGACTTGAAGTTGCAGGGATAGCATCCCGAACTTCAACCAACCTCAGATCCCTGCGTTTTAGAACAGAGTTCTCATCACGCAGTTTTCTTAATGAAACTATCTGACCAGCTTTTAATGTAGTTGAATCACCTGGCTCAACTACAACCTTTTTGTCAAATATCTCATCGTTCTCGGTCATGAAATCCCAGCTATCAACAGCTTCGCGTTCCAAGAAGCGGGTGTCACCGGCATCTTCAATCTGTACTTTCTGCATCATCTGGTGAACAATAACCTCAAAGTGCTTATCGTTGATCTTCACACCTTGCAAACGGTAAACTTCTTGTATACCATTTACCAGGTATTCCTGTACAGCAGCCGGGCCTTTAATAGCCAGGATATCAGCAGGAGATATAGAACCATCAGATAATGGCATACCAGCTTTCACAAAGTCGTTATCCTGTACAAGGATGTGTTTTGACAATGGAACAAGGTATTTTTTAACCTGCCCGTCTTTTGATTCGATAGTGATCTCACGATTACCACGTTTAACGCCACCCAGGGTTACCACACCATCAATTTCTGTTACTACAGCAGGGTTTGATGGGTTACGTGCTTCAAATAACTCAGTTACACGTGGTAAACCACCGGTGATGTCACGGGTTTTACCGGTTGAACGAGGGATCTTGGCAATAACCTGACCTGTTTGTAGTTTTTCACCTTCTTCAACAGCAATGTGTGCACCTACAGGAATGTTATATCCTTTTATTACGTTACCTTTTGTATCAGTAATCTGAATAACAGGGTTTTTTGTTTTATCCCTGGTATCGATAATTACTTTTTCACGGTGACCTGTTTGCTCATCAGATTCTTCACGGAAAGTGATACCATCCAATACGGCTTCAAATTGAGTTAAACCTGCAAATTCAGATATGATCACCGCGTTATACGGATCCCATGAACAGATACGGTCGCCACGGGTAATTTTGCTACCATCTTTTACATACAGGTATGAACCGTATGGAATGTTATTGGTAACAATTACCTTATTGCTTCCTTCTTCAACAATGCGGAACTCACCAGAACGGCCTAATACCACATCTACATCACCTTCTTCAGTTTTGTATTGAACAGTACGTACGTTTTCAAATTCAATGATACCATCAAACCTTGCGTTGATCTGTGATTCAGCAGCAATGTTTGAGGCGGTACCACCTACGTGGAATGTACGTAATGTTAACTGTGTACCCGGCTCACCGATTGATTGTGCTGCAATTACACCAACAGCCTCGCCTTTTTGCACGCGTTTACCGCTTGCTAAGTTACGGCCATAGCATAATGCACAAACACCACGCTTGCTTTCGCAGGTTAATACTGAGCGTATTTCGATACCCTCTAACGGAGAGTTTTCAATCTTTTTACCTACTTCTTCGGTAATGTCCTGACCAGCTACTGCCAACAGTTCGTTGGTGATAGGATCGTGAACATCATGTAAAGTAGTACGGCCTAAAATACGGTCATATAACGGCTCAACAATATCTTCGTTATCTTTCAGCGCGGTTGTATAGATACCTCTTAAAGTACCGCAATCAACCTCACCAACGATCATATCCTGGGCAACGTCATGCAACCTACGGGTCAAGTAACCCGCATCGGCTGTTTTCAACGCCGTATCCGCCAAACCTTTACGGGCACCGTGAGTGGAGATAAAGTACTCCAATACCGATAAACCTTCTTTAAAGTTTGAAAGGATCGGATTTTCGATGATCTCACCACCTGAACCTGATTTTTGAGGCTTAGCCATCAAACCACGCATACCTGCAAGCTGACGGATCTGCTCTTTTGAACCACGGGCACCTGAATCAAGCATCATGTACACCGAGTTAAAGCCTTGATTATCGTTGCTTAGGATGTCCATCACATTCGCGGTTAAGCGGTTGTTGATACGTGTCCAGATATCGATAATTTGGTTATAACGCTCGTTATTGGTAATGAAACCCATGTTGTAGTTACCCATTACCTCTTCAACTTGTTTAGAAGCTGTTTCGATCAGTGTAACTTTTTCAGCAGGGATATTGATATCCTTCAGGTTAAATGATAAACCACCCTGGAACGCCATTTTGAAACCTAACTCCTTAATATCATCAAGGAACTGGGCTGCACGGGCCATACCGGTAATTTTAACAACCTCACCAATAATATCACGCAGTGATTTTTTGGTCAGCAATTCGTTGATGTAACCTACTTCAACCGGTACATGCTGATTAAACAACACGCGGCCTACTGTAGTATCAATGA
>Ga0207671_10000988_pt1 | contig 35042 bp, 24 predicted proteins | sample KBSC24metaG_FD_184352 | JGI IMG/M metagenome (GOLD analysis project Ga0207671, IMG submission 184352) | Corn rhizosphere microbial communities from Kellogg Biological Station, Michigan, USA - KBS C2-4 metaG (SPAdes) (version 2) | ecosystem: Host-associated > Plants > Roots > Rhizosphere > Soil...
GCGTTCCGGCGGCGGCTTCGATATCAGGGCTCGATCTTAGGGGGCGACGGTCAGGGCTGGACCGCCAGCGCGAAGATGTGAATGGCCGGATCGTTGGGCACCGTCACCGTTTTCACCGTCTTCGTCGCGTCGATCCCGATCGAGTTGTAGAACACGTCGTAGCTGATCCCGAAGTTGGCGGGGCCGCTGGGCGTGTCGCGGTGGTCGGTGACGATCGCCGGGGTGGCTCCATAGGCGGTCGGCGAGGAGCAGCACCAGTTCGGGAAGCCGAGGCTGCCGCTGCTGGATGTGCCGTCGGTGTACGTCACGGTGACCGTGTCCGTGGTGAATCCGGCCTCCGCGCCGAGGAAGCCGAGCTTGGAGCCCTGGCCGGTGACGTTCACCATGACGCCGCTGCCCGCCACGTTGTCGTTCGTCCCGGTCGCCGAGGACGGCCAGGTGAAGGTGGTGCCGCCGGCCTTGATCGAGGCGCCCGGGGTGGCTCCGGCGGCGGCGAGGGCTTGCACGGAGTAGCTGTCGCCGTCTCCGTCGAAGTTGCCGGGGCCGGGGTTGCTCTCGTCGCTGATGGCGGTGTTGTTGAACGCGCCGGCCAGCGTCGGGAACGGGGTGTTCGTGACGTTCGACAGGTCGGCGCCGTCGACCGCCGGCGTCCCGCGATCGCGGTAGGCGACCGAGGCGCTCAGCGTCGTGGTCACCTTGCCCGGCGGTGGCGTGCTCGCCGTCACGAGGAACGTGGCCTTCGCCGAGGCTCCCGGCTTGACGTTCTTCAGGCTCACCGACGCCGGCCTCGCCGTCCAACCCGTCGGCAGCTTGAGCGTGACAGAGGGCTGCTGCGCATCGAAGTACCCGTAGTCGGCGAAGGAGACGGTCACCGGCGTCGGTGTCCCGGCGGCCAGCGGAGCACTGCTGATCGTCGCCGCGGTGTGGATCGGGAGGTGCTTGTCGCCTCCGGGATGGACGCGGTAGATGACCGTCGCATGCGGCGCGAGAGCCGCGGAGATGGCGCCGTCGCTGGCACTCTTCGCCTTGCTCACCAAGTCGGTCAGCTGGAACGGAGCGCCGCCAGCGGGCAGTCCGACAGCAGACGCCGTCGTGGTGACCGTCTGCGCGGTGTCACCCTTGTTGAACAACACCACCGACACGTCGCCGTTGGCCAGCGGCTTGGCGAGCACGTCGTAGCCGGTCCCGGACTGCACGATCGTCCCCTGCGCTCCGAGCTTGTCCTGATCGACCGCGACCACATCGGGATTGGCGACGATCCCCACCTCGGCGGGCGTCAGCTTCGACAGGTCGGTGGACAGCAGGATCGGCGAGGCCATCTCGGCCCACAGCGTCATCTGCGTCTGCTCCTCGGTCAGGCTCAGCCCGCCGTTGCCGACCTCCAGCATGTCCGCGTCGTTCCAGTGCCCCGGACCGGCCCACTGCGCCAGGCCGGGTGTGTTGTCCTCGCTGTAGTTCTCCAGCACGCTCGGCCACGCGTCGTAGATGTCCGAACCGAAGCGCCACAGGTTCCCGTGCTGGTACAGCCAGGTGAGTTCGTTGGTGAAATCAGGGCCCGAGCAGCACACGTACGCCGGCGCCGATTCGGAGAACTGCATCGGCCGGTGCGTGTTCAGCAGCGCCTGGCTGGCCTCGGTGTAGACGATCTGCGCGACCTGGCTCTCGCTCTTGCCGGGGAAGGCGTCCATCGGCTCGTAGCAGTAGTCGAGCTTGAGGTAGTCCACGCCCCAGGACGCGTACTGGTCGGCGTCGGCCTGGAAGTGCCCGTAGCTGCCTGCGGCACCTTGGCACGTGTAGTAGCCGGCGTCCTCGTAGACGCCGAACTTCAGGCCCTTGCTGTGGATGTAGTCGCCGAGCCACTTCAGGCCGTGCGGGAAGCGGGTCGCGTCGACCTGGAGGTTCCCGTTGGTGTCGCGGGTCTTCTGCATCCAGCAGTCGTCGATGTTGACGTAGTCATAGCCGAGCTTGTTCAAGCCCAGCGACACGATCTGGTCGGCGGTCTTGGTGAACAGCGTCTCGTTCATGGAGCTGTCGCACTCGAAGCCGGCCCAGTCGTTGAAGCCCATCGGCGGGGTCAGCGACAGGCCGTTGTAGGAGGGGTGGGTGTTGATCGCCGGCGCGGCGGACGTGCTCGGGGCTGCGGTATTCGCCGAGACCGCGGGTGCGGCGGCCGTTATGGCGCCGAACACCATCACGGCCGCGGCGACGGCTCCGAACAGCCGCCGGCGGGGAGTGGTGCGGGACATCTCACCTCCGAGGGGAGAGGACTGATCTCGCCGAGTCACCGTAAGAAGCGCGAGCGCCGTGCGCAAGTGTTTGGGAAGGGTCAGTTTCAATCAGTTCCGCGCAGAGTTCGCGCAGGAGTGCCCGTCAGGAGATATCAGGCCTCGACGATCCTCATCCGGTCGGGGAGACTGATCTGATGACGCGGTGGGCTCGCCTGTGGCGGCGCATGACCCGGATGTTCGACGTGGACGCGGTGCCCGTGACCGTGGTCGACGACATGGCGCCGGATCCGGCCGGCTGGAGCGCCGGCTACGCCGACACCGCCGAGACCGGCTACCGCACCGTGGCGCGCCGCCTGCCGATGCTGATCGCGACCTCGCTGCGGCTGGCGGCCGAGGCCTCCAAACCGCGCACGATCGCGTTGCTGGCGGTGCAGACGGCGTCCTCGCTGGCCGGTGCCTTCAGCCTGTACGCCACCACCGACGTCCTGGCCCCGCTGTTCGGCGCCGGCGCGACCCCGGACCGCATCCGCGCGGCCCTGCCGTCGATGCTCATCGTGCTGGTGCTGACCGCCTCGCGCTCGCTCTGCGATTCCCTGGCCAAGGCCTTCGCACAGCAGCTCGGGCCGATGATGGACGCCAAGGCGACGATCCGGCTGCAGGAGCTGTGCACGCGCGCCGAGCTCGTCGCGTTCGACAAGGCCGACTGGGTGGACGCCTCACAGCGCGCCGAACGCGGGTCCATCTCCGCGCGCAGCATGCTGGTCGTCACGCAGCAGGTGTTGCAGAGCCTTGCGACCCTCATCGGCGTGGCCGGGGTGCTCGCGGTGCTGCATCCGGTGCTGGTGCCGCTGCTTCTGCTGTCAGTGGTGCCGCGCTGGTGGGCCGCGGTGCGGGTGGCGCGGCTGGACTACAAGGTCTTCGTGCGGTGGGTGGAGGGACGGCGCCGGCAGAATCTGCTGACCGGGCTCTCGGTGACGACCACGTCGGCCGCGGCGGTCCGGTCCCTGTCGCTGTCCGGGTACCTGGTCGAGCGCTACCGCGCGCTCACCGACGCCTATCTGACCGAGCGGCTCCGGCTGGTTCGCGCCGAGACGTCGTCGATGGTCGCGGGCAACGCCATCGCAGGGCTCTTCACCGGTGTCGTATACGCGGTGCTGGCTCTGCTGCTGTGGCGGCAGGCGATTCCGCTGGCCGTCGGCGGGACGGCGTACCTGGCCGTCAGCCGCGTCCAGCAGGCCCTGCTGAGCCTGGCGATGGACATCAACGAGCTGTATGCCGAGGGCCTGTACCTGGAGGACTACCGCTCCTTCTGCGACGACGCCGCTGGACATCTGCCGCCGGTCGGGGACGAGCCTACGCCCGAGGACTTCCAGGAGATCGTCGCCGAGAACGTCGTGTTCACCTATCAGGGGGCGAAGGCGTCGGCGGTCGCGGGCGTCTCGCTGCGGGTGAAGCGCGGTCAGGTGGTCGCGTTCGTGGGGGAGAACGGCGCGGCGAAGACCACGATGGCCAAACTGCTGGCGCGTCTGTACCTGCCCGATTCGGGACGCATCAGCTGGGACGGCCACGACAGTGCCGCCATGGACGTCGAGGCGCTGCGCTCCCGCATAGCCTTCGTCGACCAGGACCACACGCGCTTTCCGTTCACCGCCAAGGAGAACATCCGCATCGGGGAGTGGACCGCCGAACCGGTGCCGGAGCGGATCGAGCAGGCGGCGCGACATGCCGGCGCGCACCAGTTCATCAGCACCCTGCCACGGGGCTACGACACGCTGCTGGAGCGCAGCCTCAGCGGCGGCCTGTCGGTCTCCGGAGGGCAGTGGCAGCGGCTGGCGCTGGCGCGCGGCTTCTTCCGCCGGGCTTCGCTGGTGATCGCCGACGAGCCGACGTCCAGCCTCGATGCCGCCGCCGAAGCAGCCTTCTACCACCGGCTGCGCGAGTACGGCGGCACCATCGTGATGATCACGCACCGCCTCGGCAACGTGGCCGAATGCGCGGACTACATCTACGTGTTCGCGGACGGTCTCGTTGCCGAGCATGGCACGCATGCGGAGCTCATGGCCGCGAACGGCTGGTACGCGCGGTCCTACCGACTACAGCGCAGCAGCTTCGAGAAGGGCGACAGCCATCAGAACGGGTCGTCGAGCACCAGCACCGACGGCAACCCGCTTCCCGAGCCCATCCGCAGCAGCTGATACGCCACGCCGCCGAGGCCGGACAGCATCGCCGGGGAGAAGGCCTCCCGCGCCATGCCGCTGATCGCGCCGTTCTCCTCCAGGCTCGCCACGATGTGCGCCTCGAAGCCCTCCCGGTCCACGCCTTGCGGGGCAAAGCCTTTGCGCAGGGCGGCGTCCATCAGCTCCCAGACGCCGAGTTCGCCGTGGCACAGGGTGTGGTTCCAGCCCATGCCGTGCGTGTAGGCGGCGTTCGCGGCGCGTCGCAGGACGCTGTCGACGTCGTCCGACGGCCAGCCGCGGCGCGCCAGGTCCAGCTGCGTCAACGCGATGCCGACCGAGCCGTGGCACCAAGCGTTGGCGGTCAGACCCGGCTCGATCTCGCGCAGGTCGGTCCAGCCTCCGACGACCGCGTCGTAGCAGGACTCTTCGAAGGCGAACGCCTCGCGCGCCGTCTCGGCGGCCCGCTCGTCACCGGTCGCCAGCGCGAGCCGTGCCAGGGCCCAGCCGATGCCCGACGCGCCGTGCGCACAGCCGCCGAGGCCGCCGGGCCAGCGCGTCGTCGGCCAGCTGACGCCGACGTCCTTGGTCAGCGCCGCGTCACAGAGCACTGTGCCGATGTGCGCGGCGATGTCGATCCACTCCTGCTCGCCGGTCACGGTCGCGAGCTGGAGCAGCGGCACCACGGCGCCGGCCGGCCCGGAGACCAGCTCGTACTCCTCGGCGTCGCCGATCGCCTCGGGGATCTGGGCGGCCAGGGCGCGGCCGCGTTCCAGTGCCTCCTCGCCGACGACTCCGAGATGCCGCAACGTCAGCCAGGTCCACAGCTCCGAGCCGAGCCCGGACCAGCCGCCGGGTTCGCGGGGGCGCATCGCCACGCCCTCGGCGCGCAGCCTCGCGGCGTGGTCGCCGGCCATGCGGATGGTCTGGATCGTGGCGTCGAGGAGCGCCGGCAGGCCGTCGACGGCGTCTGCTCGGCCCGCGTCGGCTTCGCGCTGATAGCCGGCGAGCAGCAGGGCGACGCCTGGCAGACCGCTGTACAGGTCCGGGCTCAGCGGCTGGACGACCCAGCCGGTGAGGCTGAGCACCGGGGCGATCCAGGTCGCCGTGCCGTCCGCGCCTCGGGTCGCGGTGTCGCGCACCTCTCGGACGAGTCCGGCTGCCAGGGTTCTGCGACGCCGGTCGACGTCTCGCTTGCTGACGACCGTCGGGGCGCGCAGTCCCCTGCTCGGCGTCCAGTCAGCGTTCAGATACGCGCTGACGAGGGTCGCGCGGATGATGCCGCGGTCGAAGTCCAGGTCGGCGCCGCGCCAGCGGGTCAGCGCGTCGGCCACCAGGTCCTGCTCGGGCAGCCAGTGCGTGCCGGCCGGACCGGTGAGGCGTCCGGTTCCCGGCGTGGTGCCGAAGTAGGGGATGTCGCCGGTCAGCAGGTCGCCGATCTCGGCGGCGACCACGTCCGGATCCCCTGGCGCGGCCGGGGACTGCTTCCCCATCTGGATGAACAACTCGCTCGCGCGGCTCACAGCGTCCGGCTCGTTGTGCAGCGAGACCGGATGCCAGAGCATGCGGGCGACTTCCTCATAGACGTCGGTAGCTCGCAGGACCATGCGGATCCGACAATCGCCGAACTCTGCCATAGCCGGTTCCAGGACGCCCGCGGCATCAGCGGCGGCCAGGGCGGCCGAGCCCTCTTCGAACCCTGCGGCGACCGTCTCCCAGTGGTCGGCCAGGACGGGTTTGGGGCTCGGGAGGCTGGCGCCGGGCTGGGGCGTCGCCTCGGCGAAGCCCAGGCGCGCGCGGTCGGTCCCGGCGTCGACGATGACCGGGACCTGCCCGGAGGGTTGTTCGTCCGGCAGCGCGCCGACCGAGGAGGAGTCCACGCCGCGCCAGCCGAGGGCCGCGCCGCGGTTCGGCAGCATGCCGACGCGCAGCACGGTCTCGTCCACGAGCTTGGCCGCCGCGTCGACCGCCAGGCCCATGCCGGAGGGCGGTCCGGCGGGAATGGTGCTGAACAGGGTTTCGCAGTCCACGACGATCGGGACGGGGCCGTTCGCGATGACGTTCTCGGTGTGCAGGTCGCTGCCGCCGAGCAGGCGCATCACCGCCAGCCAGTGGCCGACGCCGCGGTAGAAGGCGGTCAGCTCGGCCTCGGAGGCGCAGTAGCGGTGCGGGATGAACTCGCTCCAGCCGTAGCCCTCGCGCGCGATGACGTCGGGGACGCGGATGCGCGTGGCCGCCGGGACGTCGGGAAGCACGGTTTCGAGCAGGCGTGCCAGGACCTTGTCGACGTCGACCGGTCGCGGCTTGTAGACGACTTCGGCCTCGGCCAGCGTCAGAATCGCCACGGACTGCCCGCCCCGGTGGCTGTCGCCGGCGCCGAACTCGACGTGCTGCACCTCGCCGGGATCGACCCCGGTCAGCTCCGCCAGGGCACTGCGATCGGCGGCGAATCGGCAGGCCAGGGTCCACGCGGCGTCGGCACGGCGCTGCATGATGGTGTCCAGACGCTGCTGGAGCGTCGGGTAGCGGCTGCCGAGGGAGTTCCAGAACGCCAGGTCGTCGGCGATCGTGAGGAACTCGGTCCAGCGCTCTGCGGGATCCTCGGCGGTCAGCCGCCCGGACAGCCGCGCGGCGTTGAGCTCCAGAAGCAGGACCCTGCTGACCTTGCGGTGGAGGGTCTCGACGACGGCGCGCTCGGCCGCCTCGGTGATGGCGGCGCGCTCGCGGCCGCTCAGGGGTTCGACGGAGGCGAGCCGGGCCGCCAGGCCGGCCGCGAACGGCGCGGCCAGGCAGCCCAGTGCACCGGCGAACTCGCCGGAGGAGCGGGAAGTCACTCTCGGGTCAGCAGCACTCGCCGCCGCGCGAGGCGGTGCAGGAGCTGCACGTGCCCCGGGTCAGGATGACCACGGCGCCGACGATGTCGGCCTCGGCGTACTTGCCGCCGGTGAACAGCGGGCCCGCCGGGCTGTCGTCGGCGGACATCAGCCAGCTGCTGAGGATCGCGTCGGTGCGCTCGAGGATTTCGTTTTCGGACATGCGAGACCTCCGAAGGTGGAAGGAAGGTGGCTGGAGCGCGGACCGCCGGCCGGCCTCTGGTCCGTGCCCGATGTGTTCTGTATATATCTCGTTATACGGACAGACAAGAAGGAAGATACTGTAATTTGTACCTAAGCGGAGCGTGACAAGGTACTGATGCCAGAAGGTGGAGAAGATGGCTGATATCCCCGCTCCGGATCGGGACGCGATGCGGTCGTTGGCGGCGTCTTTGGGCGACCGGGCGAACGCGATGGCGGCCGAGGGGCGGGCCGCTGAGGTGCCGGCGCTGTGGCAGGACGCGATCGCGGGGCTGGCCGACGAGGGATCGCGGGCGTTGATCACGCTCGCCTTCGCGTGGTACCAGGCGCTGCACGGTGAGGCCGAGCACGGGGTGCGGCTGGCCGCCGGGCTTCGGGACTGTCCGTGGTCGCCGGTGCGCGCGCAGGTCAGGGTTCTGGTTCGGAACCGGATGCGGGTCGAGCCGGAGGTGGCGGCGCCGACGTGGCGAGCCGTGGTGGGGACGGCGGTTCCGGGGTGGGCTCAGCTTGCCGATGCGGACATCGATCACGTGGCGGAGTGGATTTCGGCGGCTTCGTGGAAGGAGTCGAAGGAGCTGTTCGAGAACGCGGTCAGTCGGATCGCACCGCAGGATGCTGACTACGCGCTTGAGGAACTCGCGCTGGGTGATCCGAGGTTGCGGTCGGCAGTATCCGTTCATCGGGCGGTCCTGGGGCTTGGTGGGGATGCCGGCTACCGGTGTTTGAGTGATCCGCGCGAGGCGGCTCGGGTGGCCACGGCGTCGATCGCGATGAGCGACTGGGACGGTCTGCGGGCGTGCGCGTTGATCGAAGTAGCGGTGCACGGTCAGGCGTTCTTGGGTGGGGTGCACGGAGTGGCCGCGGAGCTGATGGCCGGCGGCGACACCACGGTCAGTCCCGCGATGGCGGAGCGGGTCGCCACGCTGGCGCGGGACGCGCAGCCGTGGGAGCGGCGGCAGGCCGTCGCGGATCTGGGTGCCATCGGGGACGCTTCGATCCTGACGTTGGTGGGCTCTGTGCCGGATTCCCAAAACCGGTAACGTTCTCAAGCCTCAATCGCAGGCCATTGACAATATCTCAGAGCCCTTTGACACTCCGGATGTGAACGTTCCCTTCGGCCGGGCCCGGCTTCGCCGGCCCGCAGTGCTCCTGTTCGCCCTGTGCCTGAGCTTCGCAGGCCTCATGCACGGCACCGCGCGTGCCGCGACTTCCTCTCCGCGAGCCATCGCCTCCGGGCTGGCCGCGACGTTCGACAACGTCGGGATCAGCGATGACTCGGCTCCGGCCTCGGCCAACCTGGACAACGTGGGCTACAGCTTCTCCGCACAAGGGCTGGCCGACGACGGCTGGTCCCCGGGAGCGGTGTTCACGCTGGCCGACGGGGCGACGGTGCACGTGCCGCAGATCGCGCCGGGGCAGAGCGACAACACGGTCGCGAGCGGGCAGTCCTTCGCCGACGCCGGGTCCGGCGGTGCGCTGGACCTGCTGGCGACCAGCACGAACGGGACGACCAGCGGGACCGGGACGGTGACGTACGCCGACGGGACGACGCAGAGCTTTGCGATGTCGGTGCCGGACTGGTGGAGCGGGACGGCCGGGATCGCCGCGGTGGCTCCGTACCGGAACTCCAGCAGCGGCGCGCAGGTGCACCAGGTGAGCCTGTACCTGACGTCGGTGCCGTTGGCGGCGGGCAAGGCCGTGGCGTCGGTGACGTTGCCGACCGCGACCGGCGGCAGCGGGTCGGCGATGCACGTCTTCGCGGTGGCGTTCGGGCCCTCGGCGCCGGTGGCGGGGTTGGCGTCGGCGTTCGACAACGTCGGGATCAGCGACGACAGCAACGTCACCGGTGCGAACCTGGACGGCAACGGGAACAGCTTCTCGCAGCAGGATTTGATCGCCGCCGGGTGGTCGCCGGGAGCGCGGGTGACGGCTGGCGCGGCGACGTTGGCGCTGCCGCAGGTGGCGGCGGGGCGGCCGGACAACGTGGTGGCGAACGGGCAACGGATCACGTACTCGGCCTCTGGCAGTGCTCTGAGTTTCATGGCAACCAGCACGAACGGTGCTGCGTCGGGGTCCGGGACGCTGACGTACAGCGACGGGAGCACGCAGAACTACACGATCGGCACGCCCGACTGGATCACCGGGGCGACGGACACTATGGCGGTGTCGTTGCCGCACTGGAACCAGACGGCCGGGCAGGCTGCGGTTTCGGCGAAGCTGTATGTGGAGTCGGTGCCGTTGGCGGCGGGCAAGACGCTGGCCTCGCTGACGCTGCCGACGCTGGTGTCACCGCCGCCCGGGAACGAGCTGCACGTCTTCGCGCTGGGCGTGCGGGCCTCGTCGGGGGCGTGGAGCGGGAGCTGGGCCGCGGCGGCCGACGACGGGATCGTGCCGGGGCCGTGGACGAACCGGACGCTGCGGATGGTCGAGCACTCGAGCGTCGGCGGCGGTCAGGTGCGGGTGCGGCTGGACAATGCGTTCATCGGGGCGCCGGTGAACGTCGGGCACGTGACGGTCGCGGTGCAGAGCGGCACGTCGGTGGCGACCGGTACTCCGGTGACCGTGACGTTCAGCGGGAGTCGGGCCACGACGATCCCGGGCGGCGGGCAAGCGGTGAGCGACGCGGTGCCGTTCAGCGTGCCGCCGGATGCGAACCTGCTGGTCAGCGTTTATTTCCCGGGCACGGTGCAGCTGGAGTCGCTGCACAGCCTCGGGATGCAGGACATGTATTCGACCGCTGACAACGCCGGGGATCAGACCACTGACGTCGGCAACTACCCGGTGAGTAACACGTTCGGCTTCTGGACGCTGCTGTCCGGGGTGGACGTGGTGCCGAGCGGCTCGACGGCGGGGACCGTCGTGGCGTTCGGCGACTCGATCACCGACGGGTACCAGTCGACGTACAACGGCAACGACCGCTGGCCGAACGACCTGTGGCGGCGGCTGGCGGCGAGCCAGTACCCGCACCGGGGCGTGATCGACGAGGGCATCAGCGCCAACCGTGTCGTGAGCGACGACTTCACCGGCGTGAACGGCAGCGGCAACGGCGGCATCAGCGCGGTGAGCAGGCTGGATCGCGACGTGCTGAGCCAGAGCGGGGTCAGGACTCTGATTGTCTTGGAGGGCGTCAACGACATCAAGTCGGGCACCTCCGGCGACGCCGTCATAGCCGGCCTCAAGCAGATCGCGGCGCAAGCACACGCCTACGGCATCAAGGTGATCGGCGGCACGGTGACCCCGTTCCAGGGCTACAGCGCCTGGACCCCGGCGTATGAGACGCAACGGCAGGCGGTGAACAGCTTCGTGCGCAACAGCGGCGGCGTGTTCGACGCGTACGTCGACTTCGACGCCGCGGTGCGTGATCCTGCCAACCCGGCGGCGATGCTCGCGGTGGACGACAGTGGCGACCACCTGCACCCGGGCCCGGCCGGGTACCAGGCTATGGCGAACGTGGTGGATCTTTCGAAGCTGTAGGGCTGGGAACTCTGAGTTCTGAGCCCCTGATCTCCGAGCTCGACGGTGCGGCCGCCTCGCGGGAGGGTTCGTGCGAGGCCGCCGCACCATGGGTCACGACCAGATGCCGCGCAGTAGCTCGTTGACCAGGCCGGGGTGATCGCGGTGCGGGTAGTGGTCGGTCGCGGGCACGCGGTGGTGGCGTGCGCCGATGGCCTCGGCGACGAAGACGGAGGTCGCCAGCAGTGCTTCGCCGACGGCGGCGCGGTAGGTCGGGTTCGCCTCCAGCCAGTCGCCGGTGATGACGGCTTTCGAATACGGGGCGTCGGCCAAGGGCTTGAGCGGCACCTCGGCCTCCCAGGAGGGACGTTCGGCCATCGCGGTGCGCGTAGCCCGCATGCGGCGTTCGGTGAACTCCGGAATCGGCAGGCCGAACGCCGCGCCGGAGCGAAGGTAGTCCTCCGGCGTGATCCGCTGCGTTATCGGCGGGTCCGTGTTGAATGCGGCGCGGTTGGCGGCCAGCGACGTGGCGACAACGGGCACTGATTCGGCCACGCGCAGCGCCGAGGGCTCGATCAGCGTCAGCGAGAGCACCGCGTCGGGCCGCAGGATCGCCGCGACCATGGCGACGACGCCGCCGTACGAGTGGCCGACCAGATGTGCCGGCTCCTGATCGAGGAGCGCGGCGATGTCCTCGGCGTCGATCTCCCAGTCGCTCTGCGCGGTGTCGGGGCTGTCGCCGAACCCTCGCCGGTCCGGCACCTCCACCCGGAACCGCCGGCCCAGGGGCCGCTGCTCGGCGAAGCATTCGGTGCCCCAGGTCATGGTGCCGTGGATCAGGATCGCGCGCGCCGCCGGCGCCGCGGCTTCGCTCCAGGTGGTGACGTGGATCGGTGCCATGGCTCACTCCCGCTCGTCGTCAGTCCGGCCGGCCAGGGCCCGCAGCTGCCGCAGCGGATGGAAGCGAGGCAGTTCCAGCTCCGGTGCGTACGGCGGCCAGTGGATCAGGCCGCGCAGGGCGAAGCCGGTGCGATAGAGCCACAGGCGCTCATCGCTCGCCGCCAACGCCGGGTAGGCCTCGGTGAGCCAGGGGACGATCGCGGGGCGGCCGTTCTCGGGCCGCTGGTCGTCGACCCAGGCCCAGAACGCCGGAAGGGTGAGCTCGACGTCGCGCGGGCCGAGGCGGGCCCATTCGAAGTCCAGGAGCGCGATGATGCGGCCGTCGCGGATCAGGACGTTGGCGGGCGTGCAGTCGGCATGCAGGAGGACGTCAGCAGAGCGATCGATCGGCAGGCAGGGCAGGGCGTTGAGACGCAGAGCGATGCGGTCGAGCACCGCCTCGTCGACGTAGGGGCGGGTGCGCGCGTACTCGATGAGGCGGTGCAGGAGCGGCGCGGCCAGGGGTGTCAGGGTACTGGCGGCGATGCGGATCGGGTCGGTCTCCGTTTCGGCCACCTCGGCGGCGCGGTAGCGCTCCAGCATGGCCGCGGGCGGCTGCCAATCGTGCAGACGGCGCATGATGGCTGCCAGTTGCCTGACATAGTCGCCCAGCACCGGCGCGGGCTCGGACTGCCACGCGTGCCACAGCGACGTCGCGTGGTGCCGTTCGACCAGCATCCAGCTCAGGCCGTCGGCGTGCCCGAAATCCAGGACCCGCGGCCCCGGGATCCGGTCGGGGAGAACCAGGGCCAGCTCCGCCTCCCGCACCAGACGGTCGACGTCCCCCCGGTAGCAGACCCTCAGCACGGTGTCCGGCAGCAGCCAGGTGTCGTTGGAGCCGCTCTCGACGAACACCTCGTCGCCGGTCAGAGACAGTCCCGTAAGACCCGCGACTCGTAGCAGTCGCTGCCGTGCCACCACCTCGTCCCACGGCCAGCGTGCGATGCCGTCGACGACGGGGACTTCGCCGTCGGGAAGGTTGTAGGGGCCTGCGAAACGGGCGATGTCGTCGGCGCTCGTCATCCTCGGAGGTTACCGGCACACAAAAAGGTGGCGGTAGCCGCCGAGACCACCGCCACCTCGTCAAACCCCTTACCCCAAACGGGCCTCGATAGCCGAGATAATCTTCGGCCGCATCTCGGAGGCCTTGATCACCTCGTCCACCGAGCCGACCTGCACGGCGCGCTGGATGCTGTGCACGCGGTCGAACTCCGTGGCGACCTCGCCGAGCTTCTCCGCGCGCACCGAGGTGCGCAGCTCGTCGAGCTCCGCTGTCAGGGCCGCGCGCTCGGTGCCCGAAGCCGCCGTCACGCGCGCCTCCAGGTCACGGATGCGCGGGTCGTTGGCGGTGCGCGCGTTCACGTCGTTGGAGAACACCACCGCCGCGGCCGGGGCCCCGCCGAGGACTGAGGCGAAGGAGCCCTCCAGCGCCAGCACCGTCATGTTCGGGTTCAGCGCCTTGGAGAACACCACGAACGCGCCGCCGTGGTAGCGCGAGATCACGCAGAACACGATCGGGCCCTGGAAGTTCACGATCGCGCGCCCGATCTCCGCGCCGTACTCCAGCTGGAGCTTGCGCATCGACTCCGGGGAGCCGTCGAAGCCGGACAGGTTCGCCAGGACCACCAGCGGGCGGTTGCCGCTCGCCGAGTTGATGGCGCGGGCCACCTTCTTCGAGGACTGCGGGAACAGCGTGCCGGCGGTGTACGTGTCCGGGCCGTCCGTGGGCGGGAAGCCGCGGCGGGGCACCGCGCGCGACTCGATGCCGACGAGGCAGACCGGCAGGCCGCCGAGGTGTACGTCCTGCACCACCGAGGTCTCAGCGCCCGCCATGCCGGCCCAGCGCTCCAGGACCGGGTGGTCCTGGTCGGACAGGGCGCGCATCACGGTCCTGATGTCGAACGCCTTCTTGCGGTCGGGGTTGGCCGCCGCGCTGAAGATCTCGCCGACCGTGGTGAAGTCCGAGCCCGCGAAGGTGTGCGGGAAGCTGGAGATGTCGCGGTCGTGCGGGTCATCCGTTGCGGCGCGGCGCGGGGCGTCCTCACCGGGGGCGATGTAGGTGTGGTCGTAGTGCGCCATCAGGACATCGCGGGCCGCGGTCAGCGACGGCGCCCAGTACTGCGCCTGCCCGTTCGGCCCCATGACCCGGTCGTAGCCGCCGATGCCGAAGTTGTCCTCGGCCGACACCCCGCCGGAGAAGTCCAGCGCCTGCTTGCCGGTGAGCACCATCGCAGAGTCCGGAGTCATCACCAGCACGCCGCGCGTGTGCATCAGCATCGTGGCCTCGGCGTTCCAGTAGGGCTGCGCGCCCACGTTGATGCCGTTGACCACGACGTTGATCTCGCCGCCGTCCTGCGTGAACTCCACGATCCGCTTCAGCGCCGCGGCCACCCAGTCCATGTTCTCCGTGCCGGACTGCATGGAGATGCGCGCGCCGGAGGACAGCGCGTACCACTCGACCGGAACCTTCATCTGCTCGGCCAGGTTCAGCGCCGCGATGACGCGCCGGCACTCCGGCTCGGACAGCGCGCCGAGGGACTTCGTCGGGTCGCCCAGCAGCAGGACGCGGGTGATGCCCTGGCGGTGGCGGCGCGTCTTGGTGGTGACCACGCCGGCCACCATCGCCGCGCTGTTGCGTCCCTTGGGCCGCTCGACCGGCACCAGGGTGTGGGTGTCGTCGAGGTCGTATTCGGCGAAGTCGCCGAGGGAGTCGACCAGCTCGTACGGGTACACCGTCCCGCGGCTGGCCGCGCGCAGCACCTTGAGCCGGTAGTCGTCCAGCGGCTCGATCGGGTCCAGGGTGGGCTCGCCGACGTTCAGCGAGGGGTTCCCGGCGGTGTCGAAGCGGACCCGGACCGCGATCTTGATCAGCTCGCCGGTCTTCCAGGAGCGCTGGCGGCCGATGAGCTCGATCTCCTCCAGGCCCGCGCCGACCGTCGAGGGCAGGATGCGCTGGGCGATCAGGAAGAGCTCAGAGCGCTTGATGTCGGAGACCGGCCACAGGTAGACCACGACGCGGTTGGTGCTGAACCGCTTGTTCGAGGGCCGCCGCAGCTGCGCGCGCCGGATGGAGTCCACGCACGCCGCGATCGCGTCCTCGGCGGTCGGCAGGGCGACCAGCCGGCCGTCGTGCTCGCGCAGCTCGGTCAGGTCGCGCACCTGCGTGAAGGCGACCAGGCGGTCGTCGGCGGGGTTCTCCCGCGCCACGCACTGGTACAGATACACGTCCTCGTCCGAGGACGGCAGGCGCGTCAGGTCGAACTTGTTCAGCCGCTCCAGCTGCATCCGCTCGGCGATGTAGGGGTGCAGGCCGCGGATCAGCCGCTCCTCGGTCATCCCCGTGGTGGAGCGGCGGAAGGTGAAGTGGTGGTGCATGACGGCGTTGCGGCGGCCGGCGACCGTCGTGGTCACCCGCCGCACCTGCTGCGGCAGCGGGTGCGCGCTGATGACGCGCTGCAACGCCGTCGCCGCGTCGTCGGTGTCCGGCTGGTTCTCCCACACCAGGTAGATGTCGGCGTCCAGGGCCCCGGCCGAGCCGGCCAGCTCGGCCAGGCCGTCCAGGGCGTCGCCGAGCCGGTCGAACGACACGGCCGTCGAGACCAGCTGCGAGCCGTCGCGCTCGGCGACGAAGAACGGGGTCCCGCCGACCTCGGCGGTCCGCACGCCGGTCAGGCCCTTGTTGCCGTAGTAGCGCCGGGTCAGGACCTCCAGCAGCGCCGAGTTGTCCAGCTCGGCGTGCATCAGGCGCTGCCCGAGCAGGCGCACCAGCGGCTCGGTGCTGCGCACCATCTCCGCGATGCGCTCGGCGCGGTCCTCGGCCTGCGGGTTCTCGTCGAGGTGCCGCAGGTTCTTGCGGATGCCGGCGTAGACGCGGGCCCGGTTGCGGCGCAGCAGCGGCTGGCCGAACCAGGCGTAGACCACGCCGCGCGCCAGGTCGGCGATCGTCGGGAAGCGCACCTGCGTGGCCGCGATCAGCCGCTCCAGGGCCAGGCCGGCCGGCTCGCGCAGCAGCTCGTCCGGCGGCAGCTCGCGCAGCCAGTCGCGCAGCAGCGCGGTGAGGACCGGGGCGTCGGCGGTGGCGCGCTGGCGGGCCAGGAAGATGCGGAACACCGCCGCTTCCAGCTCCGGGGTGCGCTCCAGGTCGGTGACGCCGTAGTGCGCGAGGGCCTTGCGCAGGGCCGCCTGGAAGGCCTCCGGCAGGCCGGCGCGCTCGACGTCCAGGCTTTGCAGGTAGGTGTGGAAGTACTCGTGCGCGCTGTGCAACTGGCTCTCGCCGTCGCCCTCGTCGGCCGCCGCCGGGCGGTTGCGGCCCAGGTCGGCCAGGTCGGCGAAGACCTCGATCAGGCTCAGCTCGCCGGCCAGCGGGCGCAGGCCCTGCTCGACGGCGGTGGCGCGGGCGGCGAGGTAGCCGCCGAGGATGCGGTCCTCGTCGTGCGGGTCCACGTCGAAGCCCAGCAGCAGGCTGCGAAGGTCCTCCTGGCCCTGCGCCACGAGGGCGCGGACCGGGACCTCGGAGGGCGCGGCGGGCAGGTCGAGTTCGGCGGCTTCGGTGGCCTGCGCGGCGGCGTCGGCCGCGTCGGCGTCCTCCTCGACGATCTGCTCCAGGCGCAGCAGCGGCGCGCCGGTCTCGACCTGGGAGCCTACGGAGACGGCGAGTTCCTTCAGCCGGGCCTTGAACGGCGCCCGAAGCACCGTCTCCATCTTCATGCTCTCCAGCACGACCACCGGGGCGCCGGCCTCGACCTCCCCGCCGACCTCCAGCGGCGTGGCGATCACCAGCGCCGGGGCGGGGGAGCGGACGACGCCGCCTTCGTCGCGGCTGACGCGGTGGGTGACGCCGTCGACTTCGACCTGGTGGACGGAGCCGTGGGTGGCGGTGAGCAGGCGGAAGCGTTCGCCGTTGACGACGATCTGGCCGGTGTGGCGGTCGAAGCGGTCGAGGACGACGTCAGCGGTCTGCGACTGTGCGCTGTGGCCGTCGCCGACCTCTATCCCGACACGGAAGCGCGCGGCGCCGACGCGGGCGACGCGGACGCGGTAGCCGACGCCGCGCAGCTTCAGGTCCAGCGGGCGGCCGGACTCGTGCTGCACCTGCGGACGGCCGCCGGAGGCGGTGGAGAACAGGCGGGCCCGCTCGACGCGCTCCTCGTCCTCGTAGGCGTCGATCGACGCGGCGGCGAGCGCGACGGCGGCGTTGCGGTGCGAGACCAGGCGGCCTTCGGCGCGGACGCGGTCGATCCAGCCGGTGTCGGCGGAGGCGTCGATCACTTCCGGCTGGTCGAGCAGGTCCAGGACGAAGCTCTTGTTGGTGGTGCCGCCTTCGATGACGACGGAGGTCTCGGCCATGGCGCGGCGCAGGCGGCCCAGGGCCTCGTCGCGGTCGCGGCCGTAGGCGATGACCTTGGCGATCATCGAGTCGAAGTCGGCGGGGATGGTGTCGCCCTCGGACACGCCGGTGTCGACGCGGATGCCGGGGCCCGCGGGCAGGTCCAGGCGCGTGATGCGGCCCGGGGAGGGGGCGAAGTCGCGATCGGGGTCCTCGGCGTTGAGGCGGGCCTCGATGGCGTGGCCGCGCTCGGCCGGCGGGCGGCCCTCCAGCTTGCCGCCGGAGGCGACGTGCAGCTGGGCCTTGACGAGGTCGAAGCCGGTGGTCAGCTCGGTGATCGGGTGCTCGACCTGCAGGCGGGTGTTGACCTCCAGGAACGCGAACTGCTTGGTGCCGGGGTGGTAGAGGAACTCCACGGTGGCCGCGCCTCGATAGCCGACCTTCACGGCCAGTCGTTCGGCGGAAGTCTTCAGCTTCGAGGCCTGTTTCGGTGACAGGACCGGGGAGGCCGACTCTTCGATGATCTTCTGGTTGCGGCGCTGGACCGAGCAGTCGCGCACGCCCAGGGCCCAGGCGGTGCCCTGGCCGTCGGCGATGACCTGGACCTCGACGTGGCGTGCGCCGGTGACCAGGCGTTCGAGGAACACGATGCCGGAGCCGAAGGCGCGGGCCGCCTCGGCGCTGGTGCGCTCGTAGGCGTCGGTCAGCTCGGCCTCGTCGGTGATCACGCGGATGCCGCGGCCACCGCCGCCGGCGGTGGCCTTGAGCATCAGGGGGTAGCCGATCTGCTCGGCGGCGATGATCGCTTCTTCGAGCGTCTCCACCGCGCCGCGGCTCCAAGGCGCGACCGGGACGCCGACGTCCTCGGCGATCAGCTTGGCGCCGATCTTGTCGCCGAGCTTGCGCATCGCGTCCGGGCCGGGGCCGATGAAGGTGATGCCGATGCGTTCGCAAAGCTCTGCGAAGGCGGGATCCTCGGCGACGAAGCCCCAGCCCACCCACGCGGCGTCCGCCCCGGACTCCAGCAGGGCACGCTCCAGCAGCTTCAGATCGAGGTAGGGGCGGTTCGCGGCCGGGCCGAGGTCGTAGGCGATGTCGGCTTCCCGGACGAAGGTGGCGTCCCGATCCACGTCGGAGTGCAGGGCCACCGTCTCGATCGGTGTGGCGCTGTTCGCGCTGAGCTCCCGGACTGCGTGGATGAGCCGCATCGCGGCCTCACCACGGTTGACGATGGCGACACGACGGAACACCGGCCGGCCCTCCCTTGACGGTGGATTACGCATGCTTGGTGCGGTGCGGTGCGATACGTGGTGCGGTGGAATACACGACCAATGAGGTCAAGCTAGCCAGGGGGCGGGCGGGGGACGCCTTCTACGTTGCCCCGTGTGCGGACAGGCGGGGCTGACACCATCTCGCCTCGCCATCGGGCAGCATCGGAGAAGCCGGGCCGTCACGCGGATCGGGATACTGGATCGCGATATCAGGACTCTGAGGCTCTCGCGGCTCCGAGCTGAGGCGGTGTCATGACCTTGGTCGGCGCGGCGAGGACCGCGGCACGCACGATCCGCTGGCTGGCGCGGAACTTCGCCCATGCCCTGACGGCCATCGGCCTGTCGATGCACGGACGGCCTTACCGGCACGTCGATGCGGGGCCGGTGATTTCGGACCCGGACCCGGACTCTGATCCGGTCAAGGCTCCTGTCCCCATTCCCCTGGCAGCCGAGGCGTCAAGCACGGGCTTTCGGGACGACCTGCCTTCAGTCGCGCGGCTGACGCCAGACGAGGTGCTGTGGCAGGCGGAGCTTGATCAGCTGCCGTGAGGGTGGCGTTTACAGGCATTTCTCACGGCTTCGCGCAAGGTTGGATGACCGAGGCGGCAGCCCCCTCAGGGCGCTGCCGCCTCGTCTCCTTATTACTGGATTACTGGGCCGGTTTTGATTACCGGGTCGGTATTGCCGCGTCAGCGGACCGCCACGTTCATCGGCAGCCCCCCGCGCACCCGCAGCGTCAGCATCGGCTCACCCTCGACCTTCGAGCCGGGTGCCGACGTCAGCGTCAGGTCGCGGCACATCGCCGCCAGGACGATCGTGGCCTCCATCATGCCCAGGTTGTTGCCGACGCAGAAGCGGGGACCCGCGCCGAAGGGGATGTAGGAGTAGCGGTCGCGGCCTGCGCGGGAGGCGGTGGCGAAGCGCTCCGGGTCGAAGCGTTCCGGGTCCGGCCACCACTTCGGGTCGCGGTGGAGGAGGTAGGGGCAGATGATGACGTCGGCGCCGGCCGGGACCGAGTAGCCGCCGATCTCGTCGGCCTCCTTCGCGATGCGGGGCAGCAGCCAGACCGGTGGGTAGAGGCGCATCACCTCCTCCAGGACCATCGAGGTGTAGCTGAGGCCGTGCAGTGCCGCGGAGTCCAGGGGGCCGCGGGAGAAGACCTCCACCGCTTCCTGGTGCACGCGTTCGCGGACTTCGGGGTGCTGGTCTAGCAGGTACAGGCTCCAGCTCAGGGTGCTGGCTGTGGTCTCGTGGCCGGCGAGCAGGAGGGTGACCAGTTCGTCGCGCATGCGCTCGCGGCCTGTCTGCGGGTCGGACTCCTCGGCCACCGACTCGATGAGGCGGGAGACGATGTCGTCGCCGAGGCCCTCCGGGTTCGCCTTGCGGGCGGCGGCCAGGGAGTCGGTCACCTCCTGGAGGTACTGCTTGGCCTTCTTGAAGCGCTGCGTGCGGGGCAGGGGGAGCCAGAGCGGGACGGTGCCGAGCGACATCATCTCGAACATCGCCTGGTCCTGGACCGTCTCGAAGGCCTCGCCCATCTCCTCGAAGGCGCCGAGGTCGGCGTCTATCAGGGTGCGGCCGAGAACGCCGAGGGCCAGTTCGGTCATCTCCTCGCGCATGTCCACCGGGCCGCGGCCGGCGCGTTCGCGCAGGCGGGCCACCAGGGCCTCGGCCTCCAGCGCGATGGCGTCCACCTGGCGGGCCAGGCGCTTGGCCTGGAACACCGGCTGGATCACCTTGCGCTGCTTGCGCCACTTCTCGCCCTCGCTGGTCAGCAGTCCGTCGCCCATCACCCGGCGGGCGTGGGTCAGGCCTATGCCCTTGGTGTAGTTGGTGACGTTGTCGACCAGGATGTGCCGGGCGTGGTCGGGGTGGTTGAACAGGTACAGGGTCTTCGGGCCGAGGGGGACGCGGACCGCGTCGCCGTACTCGCGCACCGCCCACTCCATCACGTCCAGCCGGTTGCGGATCATCTTGGGCAGCAGCCCTGCGGCCGAGGCGCGGGACGGGCCTGGCGGCCGCCGGACGATCGGGGGGCTCTTGATGCTCGTCGCGGACAAGGCGGACCTCCTAGAGTCCGGTCACGTGTTCGTCTGCTGAAGTGCGGCCAGGCCGGCGGCGATGTTCTGCCGCCAGACCTCGTACGGGGGCTCGCCGCCCGGGACCGCGGAATCGGGGGCGGGCATGGAGCTCATGCACACCCGCTCGACGTCCTGCGGCGTCGCGGCGCACAGGATCTCGGTGGCCATCTCCGTGTGCGGGCTCACCAGTCCGGTCTGCACCCGCGCCGCGGCGGCGAAGGCGCTGGCCTGGGCGACCTGCGGCAGGTAGGGGCGGGCCCGGTCGCGGTAGGCGAGCAGCTCGTCGCGGTCCACGCTGCCGGCGTAGGTCGCGGCGAGCCCGGATCCGCTGAACAGGTCGGCCCGGCGCGCTTGCGGGAACTCGGCGATGCGGTCGGCCAGCAGGTTCGGGTCGGTGCCGCAGACGAACCACATCGCGCGGCCGATGCCCTGGTCGATGACCCGGTTGGCGTACGCCGACAGGCCCGGGACCGGCCACGGGAAGTTCGGGTCCTGATACTGCTCGTCGACGTAGCGGCGGGTCTTGAAGTACGCCTGGTGGAACCCGTAGCCGTCCAGCAGCAGCCAGCGCAGCAGCGGGTCCGAGGCCGAGGCGGTGGCCTTGCGCCACAGCGGCCGCGGCAGCCGGGCCATGGCCCAGCCGACGCCGACGTAGACCATGTACTTGTGCGGCTTCCCGCCGCCTTCGAGGAAGGACGGCAGCAGCGGCGAGCGGGCCGAACGCAGGGTGTCCCGGATCGCGAAGCCCATGCCGGCGCCTTCGTAGGCGAAGCCCCGGTAGTCGCTGGGAACGTCCGTCTCCAGCCGGGCCGTCGCGTCGTCGGCCGTGCGGGCCTCGGCGGCGAAGGCGTAGCCGCGCATGAACATCTCGCCGACGGTCTCCAACCTCTCGCGAGCCTCGGCGTTCTTCTCGTGGAAGCCCCGCTTGTCCAGCCGCGTCTGCGACGCGCTCGGGGTGAGGATGCGGCGCCGCAGCGCCGCCCAAGTGGCGGCCAAGGAACGCTCCTTCGCGGAAGGGGGCGGATGGGAGGTCGCGCGTGAGGCCCTGGCGAGAGCCTGTTCGCATCCTCGCCAGAGCGTCCGGCGCCGGACTACTTGGACGTTGCCCACAGGCGGGGCGAAGGAGGGCTTCCCGCCCCGCTTTTTATCAGAACGCTGATACAATAGGCGGGCCGCTCCGGCGGATGCGGGGATATCACAGCTTGCCACCGCCCGGCACCGCTCATCATGCTCCGCACCTGGTGCCGATGATGTCAGGACCTTGAGTAAAAGGGATGTTGCGAAAGCTCGGCCGAATACCCGCGCACCGTCCCCAATCAGATCAATCCCGGCACGTTTCGGACCGTGACAATCCGGCGGCTTCGGGTATGCTGGCCCCTGTTGTGGATGCGCTGCCAGGCAGGGCGCCGTATCCGCTCATTGCCGCATTCGCACCGCCCATCGTCGCCGCGACGGCACCGTCGCCGTGACCATCGGCGGATCCTGATACGCCGCGCAATCGTCCGCGCAGGCTCACATCATTACCGGCGGTCTCCTCGCCTGTAAGAAACGCTGCTGGCCTGTCCCACCTGACGCCCGGTATCGCCGTTGCCTCACGTCTCGGCGCGACCCATGGCACCGGAAGGCAGCCAGGGGTCGACGGGGGTAATTGTCGACCACCCACCGTGTCACGCCTGTCGAGTTGACCATTGGAGTGGTAATGGACATCACGCATTTCGCCACCGAACAAGCGATCTCCACGATGTGGAACCGGTACGCCGATCCGCTGTCGCTGGACGAGATCGCTGACTCCGCGATTCTCAGCAAGTTCTACTTCTCCCGGGTCTTCCGGTCGCTCACCGGAACCTCACCCGGCCGCTTCTTGTCCGCGATCCGCCTGTTCAAGGCCAAGAACCTGCTGCTGGAAACCGACATGAGCGTCACCGAGGTCGCCTACGGGGTGGGCTACAACAGCCTGGGCACCTTCACCAGCCGCTTCACCCGCAGTGTGGGCGTGTCACCGGGCCGCTACCGGGCGATGTCGCTGGCCGGCACGCACTCCCTGCGCGACATGGCCCCGGCGCCCGACCCCGGGCCGCACGGCGAGGTCGCCGGAGAGTGTTCGTTCCCTGAGACGGATGACACGCTGCGGGTCTACATCGGGCTGTTCCCGGGGCCGGTCGTCGAGGGCGTCCCGGTGGCCTGCCAGGTCGTGGACCGGCCCGGGCCGTTCGTCCTGCGGGACGTACCGGTCGGGACCTGGTACCTGCGCGCGGCCGCGGTCGGGCTGAGCCAGACCGGCCTGATGCCCTGGCAGCGCCGTCCGGCTCTGCTCGGCGAGCACGGACATCCCCACGTCGGCCCGCACGGCCGGGTGCCGGTGGGCGAGATGGTGCTGCGGCCGGCCGGGTTCCTGGATCCGCCGATCCTGCGCGCCCTGCCCGAGCTCGACAACTGGGAGCTGGCCGAGCTGCACCGGGTCGCCTGAGCGGGTCCCGTGCGGCCCGCGCCGTTCACCGCCTGCTCGTCCCGTCCGGCGTCCGGCCGAGCGGCGCGACGCGCCGGTCGTCGGGACGGGACCCAGGCGGCGGGCTGGCCCTGGAACGGCGTCCGGCGGTGAGTCCGGCGTTCGGGCCCGCGCGGCCGTCCCGCAGCATCGCGATGAGGGAGCCGATCGAGGAGTTCAGGTGCAGCCGCAGGGCTTGTAGCAGCAGGGCTTGCAGAGCCCACAGGCCGCAAGGTGTGGGCGCGGACAGATCGGCCCGGGCGACCGCGGAGACCGCTTCGCAGGTATACGCCGCCACCTGCGCGGGCAAGTCGTCGGAAGGTCTCAGCGCCGCCATGGGCCGGTACCGGCCGCGCCGTCGAGGACGGTGGGAAGTCCGAAGTCGTCGAACAGGCTCTCGTCGTTGAACGAGACGATGTGCGAGATGCCCGCGGCGGTGACGGTCAGCACCTGGATCGCGCGGGCGTGCCAGCGGCCGTCCTCCCCGGCGATGTAGGCGGCGGCAGCCGGCTGGCCGTTCGCGGAGATCGCGCGCAGGGCGAAGCGGCGCCCGCCGAGCACGGGGGCATCGGGGAAGCGGGCGGCGAGGAACGTGCGGAAGCTCTCCCGCCCCCGGAACCAGAACAGGTCCGGGGGCATCTCCACCACCCCGTCGTCGCGCAGCAGCCGTACGAGTCCGGGCACGTCGGCGGTCTCGAACGCCGCGATGTACAGCTCGAGCATTTCCCGGCGGCGCGGATCGCCCGGCTCGGTCAGCTCGTCGTGGCTCGGCGCGGCCTTCTCCAACTGGGCCCGGGCCCGGCGCAGCGCGCTGTTCACCGCGATCGTCGTGGTGTCCAGCAGATCGGCGACCTCGGCGGCGTGCCAGCCCATCACGTCGCGCAGGATCAGCACCGCGCGCTGCTTGGCCGACAGGTGCTGCAGCGCCGCGATGAACGCCAGGCGCACCGAGTCCCGGACGGCCACGATCGCCGCCGGGTCGTCGCCGACCTGGTCCGGCAGCGGCTGCAGCCACCGGACCTCCTCGGGAACAGCGGCCGGACCGAGCCCGAAGGCGTCGGTGTTCGGAGCCCCCAGGCCCGTGGGCAGCACCCGGCGGCTGCGGTGCTCCAGCGCGCTCAGGCAGGCGCTGGTCGCGATCCGGTACAGCCAGATGCGCAGCGAGGAGCGTCCCTCGAACCGGCCGTATCCGCGCCAGGCGCGCAGATAGGTCTCCTGCACCAGGTCCTCGGCGTCGTGCAGCGAGCCGAGCATGCGGTAGCAGTGCACGAGCAGCTCGCGCCGGAAGGGTTCGGCGAGGCGGACGAACTCGTCGTCGTCGCGCGGCGCGTCCTCGACGGTCTTCTCGGCCCGCGGTAAGGAATCCGGTCGGTGGCGGGACCGACTGGGCCCGGCAGAGGATTTCGTCACGGAGGGTTCCCTTCCGTCCGGCGGGTGCGTCCCGCGCCCCGCTCGCCGTCGGCGCGCCCACCGGAGCGGGGCAATCCAAAGGATGCCGGGGGCCCGAACGCTCTTGCGATGATGGGGGCGTGCTTCGGGGCCGTACCGACTCGACCCTAGAGGTGTATCAGGACCCTGGCGAGACCTTGAGTAAGAACACTGAATAGCCTGCGGTCGGCGCGGTACTAGCGGCGGCCGCCGGGCGTTTCAGCGCTCGATCGGCTCCGCCGGCGGCGTGAACGGGCCCCAGGCGAAGGCCGGCAGCCACTGCCGGGGCTCCTCGCTCCAGTCCAGCGCGGCGATCTGGTAGTGCGTACGGCGCCCGACCAGCGAGCGGTACACGTCGACCCGGCTGCCGCGCACGACGGCCTCGGGCCGGCCCTTGCCCACGGTCCGGGAGAAGTCCTCGGTCTCGACGCGCAGCGTGGGCAGCCCGCGCCACAGGACCGCGCCGGAGAACCCGTTCAGGGCCACGTCGAAGGCCCCGGGAAAAGCGGGATGGTCGTGCGGGAAGGGCAGATCGAGGGCGGCCCGCACGTCGAACTCGTGGGTGAAGGCGTCCATCAGCAGCAGGGAGCCGGCCAGCGGTCCGGGCAGCCGGGCCACCTCCTGCTCCACGACCGCGGCGCTGCGGGCCCACTCGGCCAGCAGCTCGGCGGTCCCCGGCGTCTCCAGGATCAAGGGCCGGCCGGACAGCTCGGGGGTGGCGGTGTTCGTCTCCGCGAAACGGCAGTTCTCGACCAGGTGCGTCAGCAGCCGGCCGACGGTCCAGCCCGGACAGGCCGGGACCGGGCGGTCCACGGCGCCGGGGTGGGTCTGGATCAGCGCGGTGACGCGCTCCCGGGTGCCGTGGTAGGCGACATAGTGTGGAACCGGTTGCCAGGCCGAGGAGGCGCTTCGGGTGAAGGCGTCGGCATCGTATGCCATATGAGGCCCCTCAGTTTTTCTTCAGAATACCGGTTGTCTTCGGGACCGGAAACGACCGCTGCGGTCCAGGGCCGCCGACGTGCCGACCCTACTACGGCCCCGGTCAGGGGTCAGGACGGCCCGACCGCACGGCGCTGAGGTTGCCGCGGCGGTACGGGCCGGGTGGTGGGGACGAGGTGCCGTTCGTCCCTGGTGCCGAATCAGCGGTCCGTGACGCTCGACGCGCGGGGTTCGCCGTCGTCCGTCCGCTGTCCGTGTGGCCGGCGGTGCTGGTGGCGTGATTACTGTCGGGTTACATCGTCGGCCACACAGAGGGTTGAGGTTTCTTGCAACGTGCTCAACCTGAACAATGAACCGCTCCCGGCGAACAAATTACGGAACGACCAAGGGTACCGCCGTGTGAGGCCGCCGTAACACCGGCTTCACCGATTTTGAGGTCCGCCGGTGTGACCGCCGGCCTCGGTCAGGGCAGGCGGACCTTTCTCAGAAAGGCCGGAAGGAGCCACGGCCGTCGCCCCCAGACCCGCAGTGCCCCGGTCAGCGCGGCGCGCGGCCGGCCGACCCGGTGGAACAGCACCAGGCTCAGCATCGCCGGACGGAAGTGGATCCGCACGTCGGTGCGTCCGCCGGGTTCCTCCGCCGAGACCGTCCCGGAGTCGAGCACGAGGGTCACGGGATCGGTGTGGGCCGAGCGGAACTCCACCGCGATCCGGCCGCGCCGGACCGGGCGGTCGTCGTCCAGGACGTTCCCGACGCCGTTGCGGATGATCTCGACCAGGAAGAGCTCGAAGAACAGCGCGGAGTACTCCTGCGGTATCGCCCAGGGCGCGCCCAGCGCGCGGGCGACGTCCCGGCCGTGCAGGAGCAGTTCGTTGGTCAGGTGGGCCAGCAGGCCGGCCAGCGGCAGCCGCGAGCCGCCGAGCCAGGCCACGGTCTGCTCCGGATCTGCCTCGGCGGTGATGGCCAGCAGCTCGGAGATGGACTGCCGCAGGCGCCGGACGAGGGCAGCCGGATCGCGTTCGGTGTAGCCGCGCCGCAGCGCCTCGTTGATGACGCGGTCGATGTTGTCGACGGTCGTGATGGGGACGAGCTCGGCGATGCCCTCCACCGGCAGCGGCGCGTCGGGCGAGGTCGCCAGCGCGGTGTAGCACCAGGCCATGGCGGCGACGTGGGCCGCGGTGTCGGCCACAGACCACTGCCCGGTGGCCGCCGCCCGCGGATCGCCGTCCTGGACCAGGGCGCCGAAGCGGGCACCCAGGTCCACCACCGCGGCCCGGACCGCCGACCAGCGGGCCGGCGTGATCCTGCTCTGCGCGGTGGATCCGGATCCTGGCATGGTGCCACTGTCACAGGTCCGGCGGGGCGCGCGGTTCTCCCAGCTTGCCCGGTTTCCTGACGGCGGGTCAGAGATGAGGTGGGTTCTCGCCTCGACGGAGGTCCGGTCACTCGGCTCCGATCAGCTGCTCGCGTGTCAGGACGGGTACGGCTCGGCCGAGGAACGCGTCGTCCCGCGACGGAGGCAGCCGCCGCCACGCTCCTCGGCCGAGCGCGTTGAGAAGAAGACTCGACTCGTGCGCGAAAGTCACCGCGGTTAGGCGGATACCCCGCGCACGAGGCGAGGAAATCCCGTGAGCAAGAGGGAAATCAGGGTCTTGCGTCACGATTGTCCGTCCCGGGCGGCGGGCCCGGACGGCCGCGGGAAGCCCCTGCGGGCGACGGCCCCTCAACCGCCGCCCCCCGCGAGCCGTCCGGATCCCGGTCCTCGGGCCGGCCACACTGCCCCATGCTCCGGCACGGCGGGGGCGCCGGCATCTTCCGGATTGCCTCGCTCTGCGCAGGCCCCCGGGCACGCCGGAAGAAGCCCGGCCGTTCCCGCCGGCCGGATACTCGACTCTGATTCCTGATGCGCCCGGCGCGCACAGCATCGGAAGGGGGGACACGGGTGGCCGCCACCGTCACCGGCTCGATCCGCAAGCTGCTGACCGCCCCCGATATCGGGAGCACCAGCTTCGCCGCGCTCGGGTACGACACCCGGCACGCTCCGGCCCGGACGCAGCTGGAGGCCAGCGCCCGGCAGTTCATCATCGGGTACGAGTTCGGGATCGAGCAGCGCGATCACGAAGGACTCGTGGCCCGCCTGGAATCGCTCCAGCAGGAGTACCGGGGGTTCGCGTACGAGGGGGCCGTCATGGCGCTGTCGGTACGCGACGTGATGAGCCCGCTGCCGGGACGGCGGCGCACCGAGACCTTCCTGGCCGGCCCCGGATACGACGACGGCCCCGGCTCCCGGCACATCTTCATGGCCTACATGGGCCTGGGTTTCGCGCTGGCCCGGCTGCCCGCCTTCCTGTGGCGGCGGGCGCTGCCCCGGCAGAGCAGACTGCCCGAACACCCGTCGCTGCGCGGGCTGATCCTGGACGGCTACGGCTTCCACATGGCCTTCTTCCACCACACGAAGTGGGTCGGCGGCCAGTACTCGCCCAAGCGCCTGCGCTGGCCGGGCCCGCACACCATCACCCAGCGCGTGCTGGACCAGGGCGTGGGGCGCGCGATGTGGTTCGTCCACGGCGGCGACGTCGAGCAGCTGCTCGACGGCATCGAGCGGTTCGCCCCGGAACGGCGCTCGGACCTGATGTCCGGGGCGGGCCTGGCCGCCTCCTATGCCGGCGGTGTCGACGAGGAGGCGCTGGACCTGTTGTGGAGCAAGGCCGGCCGGTACCGGCCCGAGGTCGCGCAGGGCGCGGTGTTCGCGCTGCGGGCCCGCGACGTGTCGAAGCTGATCACCCCGGGGAACGAGGCCGCGGCGCGGCGCTTCTGCGGCTGCACCGCGGCCGAGGCCTCGCAGATCGCCGCCGAGGTGGCGGCGGGGCTGCCGACGGACGGGTCGCTGGCCACCTATGAGGAGTTCCGGCGCCGCATACGACTGCGCTTCCGGTAAGCGCCGCCGCTGAACGGCGATCGCTCAGGCGACCGGCACGGCATCCGCCGTCGCCGGCCGCCCGTCAGTGGTCCGCGCCCGTGAACAGCCGACGATTCTCGCAAGCTGGGAGAAAGCCTCCGCCTGCTCCGGCGTTACGGTCACCGAAGTCGAATTCGGCCCGTCACCGGCCTTTTGGAGGTATCCCCGTGTCCCACATCGAACTCGGCGTGGACGAGACGCTGTTCCCCGGCATCATCGGACCGCTCCTGTTCCGGCCCCTGACCGCCAAGCCTCTGCTCGAACTGGCCGAGACCCTGCTGCGCGGCGAGAACACGCTCAGCCGCGGCGACCGCGAACTGATCAGCGCTTATGTCTCCAGCCGGAACGAGTGCGAGTTCTGCGCCGACTCGCACGCCGCGTTCGCCGCGGCGCAACTGGACCAGGGCATGCCGCTGGTGCTGCAGGTGCAGGCCGATCCGGACCGCGCCCCGATCACCCCGAAGCTGGCCTCGCTGCTGCGGATCGCCGGGGCGGTGGCCGAGAGCGGCCGCAGGGTGACCACGGAGCTGGTCGAGGGCGCGCGCGGCCAGGGCGCCACCGACGAGGAGATCCACGACACCGTGCTGATCGCGGCGGCCTTCTGCATGTACAACCGCTACGTCGACGGCCTCGGCACCCTGCCGGCCGGCCGCGCCCAGGACTACGTGGAGGTGGCCGAGGCGATCGTCGCCGACGGATACATGCCGCTGGCGGGAGGCACTCCGTCGGCGTAGTGGCCGCCGGTGTGCGCACCGCCCGATAAGCCAGGCTCGGTGATTTCAGGCCTCTGGTTCGATCCCGCGCCGGCCGAGGACCCTCAGCACCGTGCCGGGACGCACCAGCACCTCCGGACGGTCCACCAGGGCGGCCACCCGGATGAAGCGCTCCGACATCTCCTCGTCCCGGGAGGCGGCGGCGTGCACCCGGGGCAGATAGGCGTTGACCATCCGGATCAGCGGCGTGCGGCGTCCGATGACGCCTGAGAAGGCCAGGTCGCCGCCGGCGGAGATCTGCCAGGCCGGGTCGATCGCGCGGGCCGCCGCCCGGAAGAAGCGCTGCCAGGTCAGGGCCCGGTCCCCGGCCAGCACCGCGCGCATCGCCTCGGCCTGCATCGCGGCCGAGGTCATGCCCTGGCCGTAGACCGGGTTGAACGAGCAGACCGCGTCGCCCAGGATCAGGAAGCCGTCGGGGAAGCTGCGCATCCGCTCGTAGCGGTGGCGGATGTTCGCCGGGACCTGGAAACCGATCGGATCGTGCAGCGCCTCGCCGTCGCGGACCGCCTCGAAGATGTCGGGGAAGCGCAGGCTGGCGGTGAACGCGTCGAAGCCCTTCGGATCCAGCGGCGGCTTGTCCCCGAGCATCCCGGCCACGGTGAGCCGGGTCAGGCCGTCCTCCTGCTCGGCCAGGACGGCGGCGCGCTGGTGGCCCGGCGTGGCGTTGTTCAGCATGAGCTGGTCCTTGCCCATCGCACCGTCCGGCAGCCGGTAGGTGCGCGTGCCGTAGGCCAGGCCGACCTGTACCTTCTCGACCTCCGGCCGGCCGTGCCCGAGCTGCTCCAGCCACAGCGGCGAGCGCGAGCCGCGCCCGGTGGCGTCCACCACCAGATCGGCCTCGATGCTCTGCTCGGCCCCGCCGCCGGCCTGGACCCGCACGCCGGTCACCCGGCGCCCATCCGCGGTCGCGGTTAGGCCGACGACGTCGTGCCGGTCCAGGAATCCGACCCCTGTCAGAGCCCGCACCCGGGTGCGCACGACACCTTCGACCAACGGCCGGCCGGCCAGCACGGTCCGCAGGCCGACATCCCTTTGCAGCAAGCGGTAGCCGGACACCATCAGCCGCACCCGGGCCAGGGCGTCGGCCGTCGAGGCGCCGGCGATCACGGCCTCGGAGACGAAGCCGGGGAACAGGTCCTCCAGGATCGAGGTGCCCCGTGCCAGCAGGACATGGAGATGCCGGGACTGCGGAACGCCCCGCCGGTGCTCGGGCCCGGCCGGCAACTCGTCCCGTTCCACGACGGTGATCCGCTCGTAGGACTCGCTGAGCACGCGGGCCGTCAACAGCCCGGCCATACTCGCCCCCAACACGACCGCGTGGCCGCCCCGGTTGTCAGGCATGCCGAATCCCCCCTCGATCCCGACAGGCTTGCCGAAGGTTTCACTGTCGCGCGGGCCGGCCTCATCAGGCTTCTTCGACCTTGCCGGCATCGGGCAACGTCGAAGAAGTCAGGGCCCGTCAACTCGTGAAACGCTGGTCTCCCGGCCGTGTCACTCCTTTTCCGGCCCCGCGTTCCGACCGAACGGATCCCATCGGTCCGTTGCACTGGCGCAGGAGGAACCTTGAACGAGGCTGTCGAACGCGTCGTGGCGTACCTGTACGAGCGGTACGACCAGCCGATCACCCTGGCCGACATGGCGGACGTGGCGATCCTGAGCCAGTTCCACTTCGCCCGCACCTTCCGCGAGGTCACCGGCGTCTCCCCCGGCAGGTTCCTGTCCGCCATCCGCCTGCAGCGGGCCAAGTCCCTGCTGACGACCACCAGCCTGACGGTCACGGACATCTCCTACCGGGTCGGCTACAACAGCCTGGGCACCTTCACCAGCCGCTTCACCAAGAGCGTGGGCGTCACGCCGATCCAGTACCGCAGCCACACCCAGGCCGACCTGGCCGCCGGCTCCGCCACGTGCACCGGCCCCGACGGCCGCCCCGGCAGGGACCGCACCGAACTCGGCTCGATGGCCGGCTGGATGACACTGCCGCCCGGCTCCGAGGGCCTGCTGATGTACATCGGGGTCTTCGACGGCCCGATCCTGCAGCACCTGCCGGTCTCCTGCACCCTGGTCCACAACGAGACGGCGTTCCAGCTCGACGGGGTTCCCGAGGGCGAGTGGTACGTGTTCGCCGCGGCCGTGAACCCGGACGAGCCGCCGATCAACGGGCACGGAGTCCGCGCCGCGCACCTGGTGTGCCGCGAGGGCCCGGTGAAGAGCGTGCGGGGCCAGACCACGATGGCGAGTCTGGAGATGCGGCCCGTCCGGCCGACGGATCCGCCGGTGCTGCTGGCACTTCCGGTGGCGATCGAGGGGTACGCCGCGCGGCAGCGGCTCGTCAGCACGGTGTAGCGGACGCCCTGCTTCCTCAGCGCGCTCCGGCACGCGCTGCCGTTCCTTCGTCGTCTCCCGCGGTCTCGGACCGCTCCGAGCGCGGTCATCACAGTGTGCTGTCAGCGCACGCCGCGGCGCTCAACGGTCGCCGCCGCACGCCTTCATCCTGCTCCGCCCCAGCTCCGGGTCGTTCTCTGCGACCACTCCCCCGACACCGCCCAATTCCCGCGCGGCGTGGCGTCTACATCGTTGGAGGCTGTTCCACCGCGGGGCCGCCCCACGACCACCTGAATGCCCGACCGGGTTTGATACCGCAGTCTCAAACCCGGTACCGGGCGGGCGGGTCGCAGGATCAGCCGGATTAGATGGCCCCAGTCATCCGGTGCCCCATAAGGGTCTCCTGCGACCCGCTCTCAATATTCGGGCAAAACGCCGGACCGCCGAAAACCTCGGCCCGAAGACCGCCAAGTGCGCAGGCGTCGAAATGTTCTGCCGTCAGGAAGCTCCAGCGTCGTCGGCAGCCAATTCCTCTTCCCAGAGACGCTCATCGTGCGACAGTTCCGCCGGCCCCGGCGAAGCGTCTTTCATATCAGGGTTCTGGTTATCCGACGGAATGGCGGCGGCGTATGCGCCGAGACCGACGATGGACATCCCCCGCACCAGATATCGCACCAGCCACACCCACGGCGCTCCGAGGGCCTTCAACACGCGAACCGGTGACATCGACCTTCCCCGCTCCGTGAACGCCGCCGGGGCGGCGTCATCCGCCGCCCCGGCTTCGGCGCGCTCAGCTCGCCGCGCTCTGCGCCTCCGGAACGCCGCCGTCGGGAACGTCGAGCTGCGAGATCCGGCTGCTCTGCACCGAGGTGCCCAGGCCCAGACCGTCGACGAAGCGGACGATGAAGTTGAACAGCGAAGCCGTGAAGAACGCCTCCAGCAGCTCCTCCTGGCTCCAGCCGGCGTCGATCGCGCCCTGCCAGTCCCGGTCGACGATCTTGTACGCCTCCAGGCTCAGCTTGGTGATCAGGCGCAGCAGCACCCTGGTCTTCTCGTCCAGGTCCAGGTCGTCGGGCGTCTCGGCGGCGTCGATGGCGTCACCGACCTCGGGCGGACCGCCGAAGACCTGGTAGAAGAAGTTGTGGGTGCCGACACAGTACGAGCACTGGTTCACCCGGGAGACCCAGGCGCAGATCAGCTCCCTGGTCTGGCGGGGCAGGATCCCGTCGCCGAACATCCCCTTGTAGCCGACGACCATGGTCTCCAGCAGGTCCGGCCGGGTGGACAGCAGCCGGAACATGTCCGGGACGAAAGGCAGCTCCATCGCCTTCTTGATGTCCTCGTACAGTTCGACCAGGCGCCCTTCGGCGTCCTTCTCGTCGACCAGGCGGACCCGGACGTTGGCGGTCGCGTCGTCCATCGATGACTCACCTCTCCCTTTCGCGGGGGCGCGCGGCGGCAGACCGCCGTCAGGTGCGATCGTCCCGACCGGCCGGGGTCGGCGGCTACTCCCTGGATGCCCGGCGGCGCCGGCCGCCGCGGACCGCCGCGAACGGCAACGTCGAAGGCGCCGCACCGCACCGCCCGAAGCCACCATGACGGACGTCAGCCGACCGTCGAGACCGGCCCGGGGCGCCCGGGCGGAGAGGCGTCCACCCATGCCCCGCACCGCGACCGCGCTCAGCGCGGCGACCCACGTCACCCCGCACAGATGGACGGCCGTGCGGGCCGCCGTCGAGGAGTACGGCGAGCGGTTCGCCGCGCTGATCGAGTCCGCGCCGGACGCCTCGCGTCCGGCGACGAAGCACTGGTCGGCCGCCGTCACCGCCGCGCACGTGACCGCCGTGGCGTGGAACTACGCGGCCTTGTCCGGCGGGGAGGAGCGCCCCGGGCCCGAGCTTGACCGCCACCTGGCCTCCACCACCGTGGGCAACCTGGCCACCGTGATGAACCCCGTCCAGCTGCGCAACTTCACCGAACGGGACCCCGCGCGCCTGGCCGACCTGCTCCGCTCCTCGGTCCGCCGCTGGCTGGCGCACACCGCCGGCGCCGACCCGGCCGCCGTCGGCACCTGGCTCGGCGGCTCCCGGCTGCCCTTGGCCGGCACCTTCGCGCACATGATGAACGAGCTCCACATCCACGGCCGCGACATCGCCCGCGGCATCGGAGCCCCCTGGCACATCCCGGACGACCAGGCCGCCCTGTTCTTCGACCTGTTCATCGTCGAGATGTGCCGCAACGGCACCGGCGTCCTGCTCGACGGCGAGGGCCCGATCCGCCCCGGCCGCATAGCGGTGGAGTTCCGCTCGGAGTTCACCGAGCCCGCGGCGATCGTGCTGACCGACGGCGTGGTCACCGCAGAGGAGCCGCGCGGCGACGCCGACGTCCGCATCCGCTTCCGCCCCGCGGCACTGAACCTGATGCTGTTCCACCGCGTCGGCGTGGCCCGGACCGCGCTGAGCGGTTCAGTGGTCGTCACCGGGCGGCGGCCCTGGCTGCTGCCGGCGTTCCTGCGCACGGTCCGGATGCCCTGAGGTAGCCGACCAGGGTCTGCGGTTCGCAGAGAATCCCGGGACGGCGCCGAACGCCATCCCGGGTTTTCGCTGAGTTCTGTTACGCGGGGTCGTAGTTGGGTTCCACATTCGGCTGGGGTTCCGGTGCGGGAGCCGGCATCCCCCGGGTGTTGGGGGCGCGCAGCGCGATGGCCGCGGCCGCCAGCAGACACAGGGCACTGACCAGCAGACCCCGCTGGAATCCGTCCGTGAGCGCCTGCGGGGCCGAGACATGCTGAGCCAGCAGATGCGTAGTGCGGCTGGTCGCGATCCCGGTGAACACCGCCAGACCCAGCGCCGAACCAAGCTGGAAGGAAGCGGTGATCAAAGCAGCGGCCAGACCAGCCTGCTCCGGCGGAACACCCGCGTTCGCAGCCGTCTGCACCCCGGCATACAGCAGCCCCAGCCCAAGCCCCATAATCACCAGCGGGACCAGCAGGTTACCCAGGTAGGTACCGTCCACCGGAATGCGGGACAGCCACAAGATGGCACCCGCGGACAGCAGCGATCCGGAGACGATGATCGGACGGGTCCCGGTCTTGATGAACATCTTCGTCGCCAACGTCGAGCCGAACCCGATACCCACAGACACCGGCACATACGACAGCCCGGTCTCCAACTGGGTGAAGCCCAGAACGTTCTGCATATACAAGGTGATGAAGAAGAACATCGCCCAGAACCCGGCCCAGGCGATCACCTGGGTGGCATCGGCCGCCGCCAAGCCCTTGACCCGGAAGATCGACAGCGGCACCACAGGATGCTCCTGCCGCTGCTCGTTGACCAGGAACGCAACCAGGAGCACCGCCGCGCCGACCAGCCCGCCGATGGTGCGCCCCGACCCCCAGCCCTCATCCGGCGTCTTCACCAAAGTGAAAATCAGCAGCAGGCTGCCCGCAGTGGCCAAGACCGCACCGACCGCATCGAACCCGCCCGCTCCGGACCGCCCGTGATCAGCCTCCAGCAGCCGGAACGCCCCGAACAACACCACCGCCGCCAGCGGAAGGCTGATATAGAACACCCACCGCCAACCGAACT
>Ga0207671_10000992_pt1 | contig 34903 bp, 27 predicted proteins | sample KBSC24metaG_FD_184352 | JGI IMG/M metagenome (GOLD analysis project Ga0207671, IMG submission 184352) | Corn rhizosphere microbial communities from Kellogg Biological Station, Michigan, USA - KBS C2-4 metaG (SPAdes) (version 2) | ecosystem: Host-associated > Plants > Roots > Rhizosphere > Soil...
AATTGGCGCTGTGGGGACCTCTCCGCACGGTCCACCCTTCATCTTCCGGACAGATGCTCCAGCTTTCCACGATACCCCATTGGCTATAGGTGCCCCAGTGCATCAACAACCCGAACTTGCTATCCTCCCATTGCGCCAGCTTCTGCCGCACCAGCGTATCGGCGGGCGGCATATAGGCCCGGTAGTAATTGGCATGCCAGAGCTGATAGCGGATATATTGTGTCTGCAGCCTGCGCTCAAAGTCGGGCCAGCTGCGCGTCTCCTTCGGACTCCACAATACTTCGCTGAGTGCGCTGAGACGGGGGAATATCATGTATTCGATCTTCCGGGGATTGGTGATATATTCTGTCCAGAGATTGGCCTGCGCACCCTTGATATGTTTGGCTTCTTCCGGAGTCAGTCCCTTTGGCACGGGCTCATATTGGTAGACCTTATTGACGGGTAAATAGCCGCCGATGGTGAGAGAGTCGTCGTTCTGCAGCTGGGCATGGTCAAAGTAAACGTATTCTCCCGGTGTCATGACAACATCGTGATTCTGCTTGGCCGCGTCGATACCACCTTGTTCGCCTCTCCAGCTCATGACGGAAGCATTCGGCGCCAATCCGCCTTCAAGGATCTCATCCCAGCCAATGACCTGTTTGCCTTTGGAGTTGATGTATTTTTCAATGCGTTGTACAAAATAGCTTTGGAGCCCTTCCTCATTCTTTAATCCATTTTCCTTTATACGACGCTGACATTTGGGACAGGCTTTCCAACTGTCCTTGGGACATTCGTCGCCGCCGATGTGGATGTATTTGCCAGGGAAGAGTGGGAGCACTTCATCCAGCACATCCTGCAGGAACTGAAAAACGCTGTCATTGCCCGCGCAGTATACATCCCTGAATACGCCCCAGGTCTGCTGCACATGATAAGGACCGCCTGTGCAGCCGAGATAGGGATAGGCCGTCAATGCAGCCGAGCTATGACCCGGCAGCTCTATTTCAGGAAGGATGGTGATATATCTGTCAGCCGCATATTTTACCACCTCCTTTATCTGCTCCTGTGTGTAGAAGCCGCCATGAGGTGTGCTGTCGTTACCCGTACCGGGGTGGTGACCGATGATGGTCCCGTTACGCCAGGCGCCGACCTCTGTCAGACGGGGATATTTTTTGATCTCGATGCGCCAGCCCTGGTCCTCGGTGAGATGCCAGTGAAAATAGTTCATCTTGTGAAGGGCAATATAATCGATGTATTTCTTCACAAACTCCACGGGGAAGAAATGGCGTCCTACATCCAGCATCAGCCCGCGGTAGGCAAATCTGGGGTAGTCTTCGATAGACACAGCGGGTATCTTATAGCCCGTATTATCAAATGTGCGTACCGCGGGACCCGTAGGCAGCATGACATAGGGCTTCAGCGGCAGCAGTTGTATCAATGTCTGGATACCATAAAAGACGCCGACATGTGTGTCACCCCGGATGACGATGGAGTTGGGATCTACTTTTAAGGTATAACGTCCTTCCGGACCGGGCACGATGCCTGGATTCTTGTCAGGATGGTTATACAGCCGGATATAGCCGGAGGACGGCTGCTGATCCTCACGGACCACACGCAGGTGAAACCCGTATATCTCCTGGAGATAGGCGTTGAAGAAATTGGTCGAAGGACTATCCGAAGTGTCGGCCACCAATACGACAAGGGGGTCGATCGTAAAGGACCCCGACTGGATTTGGGCACTGACAGGCTTTGGAATGATCGCTAATGTCTGGAGGCTTTCGTCGTGCCCGGTTACGGGCGACGAACCTCCGGTTCGTTGGGCTGGCTCGGGCACTTGCGCATAAGCCGACAGGCCCGCACTTAAAAAGGCGAGGAATAATACAGGTCTGATGATTTGCATGAGCGAATGTAAGAAAACTTCTTACATCCAATCCGCTTCAAATCGGTGAAAATCCTGTTTTATCTCTATATAGATCCTTCGGAAAGTATCCATGCGGCCTTCCAGTCCTTCAGTAGAAGATTCCCAGTTGGATTCCTCATTCATTTCACGGAGCTCACGAAAGATATTCTCCTGTTTGTGACGTGAGTCGGGAAGATCATGCCGGAGCTTATCGATGACTTCCTTTTGGCAAATAAAAAGGTTTTGAAAATGTTCTACCTCGGCTAGTAAATCTTTGGGGAGATGTTTGGTGGAGAGCTGTTCAAGGTGTTGTTCAAAGTAACGGATTTCTTCTTTGATAGAGGAGAGCTCATGTTTCCATGATTGCAACTCCTCCCGAAACTGTTCGATGGAGATAGTTGATTCCATGTGCGATGATTTAGATGAGCAATATAAAATACCAGAGAGCTCATCCAAGTTAGCAAAAGCAGCGGAATACAACAAATAAAAGTTATACCCCAGTTATTGACTTCAATAACCGCTGGAAGCGGTTAGTCCGACGGACAGACATTACCGGATTGCGGGAATTGGGTTATTTTTCGTGCAGGCCAATTCCCGCATTTACTACCGGCAACGTGATCCCTGAAAGATGCGCGGCATCATGAAAGATGCGGATGGTAGCCTTCCGGAAGTCGGCCGCGGAACAGGTCGGGATATTAACAAAAGTTTGAGGATTCATATCCACCAGTGGGAACCAGCTGCTTTGTACCTGGACCATGATCCGGTGCCCCATTTTGAAAGTATGGGCGATCTCGTTCAGGTCATAGGCCACTTCGGTTATTTTTCCCGGCGTCAGCGGCTCCGGCTTTGCAAAACTTTTGCGGAACTTGCACCGGAATACATCGGCCCTTACCAGCCGTTGATAACCGTCCGGCAGCACATCTATTAGCTTTACCACCAGGTCGGCATCCGTGCCCGTAGAGGACAAAAAGATATCAGCTCTTAGCCTTCCTGTGACAGTGAGGTCCATTTTCAATGTGTCTGTCTGATAGGTCAGCACATCCGGCCGCTGGGCGGCAAATCGTTGGTCGGCCACCACATATTGATTGTCCCTTCCACCCCGAACCCCATCGATATAAGGCACGGGATGAGCAGGGTCGCTGACATATTCATCATAGCCTCGTGCCCCCTTCCCCTCCGTTAAAAGACTTCCCCCATCCCTAAAATAAAATTTAGTAGGGTGGGCCGCCGGCGGCGGCCACCTATCATAATGCTTCCATTGGTTGCTGCCGGTCTCAAAGACCGTGGCTTCCGTCAACCTCGGGTCCGCCGAATCCTTGAGATAGTGATTGAAAAAGCCCGTTTCCAGCTGGTGATAGTATTCATTGACATTCTGACCAAAGTCAAGCACCCCGTATCGCGGCCAGTTCCCAGCTCCCCATCCTCCATGCGTCCAGGGGCCCATGATCAGGTGATTGTCATTATGCGGCGTTTGCTTTTCGATGGCCTCATACGTACGCAGGGCGCCAAACATATCTTCCGCGTCGAACCAGCCTCCTACCACAAGCACCGCCGGCCGTATGTTTTTAAGATGCGTCCGGATATTTCTCGCCTGCCAGTAGGCGTCATAGGTGGAATGTCCCAGGTACTCATTCCATATCTTTCCCCTGTTGTTAAAATATTCGGGATTGTTGGTATTCTTTATAGGCCCCAGGTCCAGGAAGAACTGGTAGGCGTCCCGTATGTCGGCATTGAAGATATTATGGCCATAGTCCTTTACCGGACCGGGACGCTCCACATCAAAGAAATTGTCAAAGTCAAGATTATCCAGCAGGAAGAAGGCCCCATTGTGGTTGACATCGTCCCCTATGAACTCGTCCGTTACCGGGGCCTGCGGCGACACGGCCTTGATGGCGGGATGTGCTTCCGGCAGCGAGGCGGATGCATAGAAACCAGGGTAGGAGATACCCCAGATGCCGACCCGGCCATTGTTCCCCGGAATGTTTTTTAGCAGCCAGTCGATGGTATCCCAGGTATCGGAGCTTTCATCCGTCTGGCCGTCGCCCGGCTTTTTACCTTCTTTATGGGGTGTCATCTCCTGGAAGCTGCCTTCGCTCATATAGCGTCCCCGCACATCCTGGTAGACAAAGATGAACGGCTCGCGGGACAGGGTGGCATTGGGCCCAAGACCGCCCCGGTAGATGCTGTCGCCGTACGGACCGGCGCTATACGGTGTCCTTTCCATCAGAAAGGGGTAGGGACCATTAGCCTGATCCTTGGGAATATAGATGGAGGTGAACAGACGCACCCCATCACGCATGGGGATATATACTTCCCGCTTGGTATAGTTGTCCTTTACAAAATTCTGAGCATTGCCCGTCAGACTGCCGGCCAGCAACAGGATCAAATAGATAAGGTTTCGCATAAAAAGGTCATTTAAGGATCCGCCACAGGCGGCTCAAGGTCATTTTATCACCGGCAGGACCACCTGCGACGGATGTTCTCCGTCATGATACAGACGGATCGTCTCTTTTTGGAAATCACTGTCGTCACAGGTATAGATATTGACAAATTTCTGAGGGTTACGATCCACAAGGGGGAACCAGCTGCTTTGTACCTGTATCATCAGCCGGTGTCCTTTCTTAAAGGTATGGGCCACATCCGGAATGGAAAAACGTACTGTCTCTATTCTGCCCGGCTTAAAAGGTACGGGTTTTTCAAAATTTTCCCGAAATCTTCCCCGCATTACTTCTCCACGTACCAGCATCTGATAACCCCCCATTGGATAGGATTTGGGAGGACCTGCGGCAGCAGAGGAGCTGCCATAGACGAAATCATCCGGGAATACATCTATCAGCTTTACGACAAAGTCCGCATCCTCACCGTTGAGGCTGACCTTGAGGTCGGCTGTCACCGGTCCTCCCAGGGTCAGGTCTTCCGTCAATACAGAGGTCTGATAGGTTAGGACATCCGTACGGCGGGAGGCAAAACGCTGATCGTCCGTCATATATTCCCGGGTACGGTTGATATGCACGTCCTCCGTATAGGGTACTGGATGGGCGGGGTCGCTGATATATTCATCATAGCCCGCCTGGCCGGCAGACGCCTGGCCCGCGCCCGAAGGTTTTTCCCAGGACAGGCCTCCGCCGGACTGCAGGTACAGGGACTGCTCTTTTTCTTCCTCCGGCGGCCATTTGGGGAATTTCTTCCATTGGTTCTCGCCGGTGAAAAAGATAGTGGCGACGGCTGTTCGCGGATCAGCCCCCTGTCCTTTCAGGTAATAATTGAAAAAGGGGATCTCGATATTGTTCTGATACCAATAAGCCGTATTGGAGCCAAACTGTATATTGCCCAGATGGGTGCCGTCGTTGGAAGCCCACTCGCCATGATACCAGGGACCCATGACGAGATGACTGTTGGTGGCCGGACTTTGCGCCTTGATGGCCTTGAAAAGATTCCAGGCGCCAAAGCAGTCTTCTGCATCGAAGAGACCGCCAACGACAAGCATCGCCGGCTTAATATTATACATGGCTACCCGTGCATTGCGGGCCTGCCACCACGCATCCCGGTTGGGGTGTGCATATAGGTCTTTCCAGAATGCAATGCTGTCCTCCGCCAGCTTCATGATATTTTTCAGGGCGCCTGTTTGCAGGTACCACTGGTAATTGTCCTGCGAGTGAAAATCAAACCCCGATGGTCCCACCGTCGTGGGTTGCGGCCGCGGCTTGCCAAAAGAAGAGTAAAAGGCCCATGCATCCATCTGGAAGAAAGCTCCATTGTGATGGAAATCGTCTCCCATGAACCAGTCGGTGACAGGAGCCTGTGGACTCACCGCTTTGAGCGCCGGGTGACCGCTGGCGGCCGCCATGGCTGCATAGAATCCCGGATAGCTGCCGCCAAATACGCCCACGCACCCGTTATTATAAGGTATATTCTTTATCATCCAGTCGATGGCGTCATAGGTATCGCTGGCTTCGTCTACATCTTTGTCGGTCTTTTTGTCCTTGATAAATGGCCGTATATCCACGAACTGACCTTCGCTCATCCAGCGCCCTCGTACATCCTGTGTGACGACGATATATCCTTCCCGGAGATAGTAACGGATATAGCGCTCCGCAAAGCTTTTCCATTTATCTTCTCCATATGGCGCGCAGGAATACGGAGTGCGTGTCAGAAGAATAGGATGACGCTCCGTCGTGTCCTTTGGAATATAAAAGGAGGTGAAGAGCTTCACGCCATCACGCATAGGGATATAACGCTCCATCTTGTAGTAGTTGTCGCGGATCCAGGCGCTGTCCTGACCATTGCCCTGGCTGTATGCCAGCTTGCCAAGGACGAGAAAAAGAAATAAAAAAGCATTTTTTCTCATGTTAACTGTTAGATTTACACCTTCAAAGTAACAAACTTTTTTATGGCAAGTCGGAGGAAATTCATCTACTCATCCCTGTTCGGCACCCTTGGCACCTTGCTAAGTAAGAAATTAGTCGCAGGTACGGCCTATCCCACAGTGACCAACAATCCCATCGTCATTTCCACCTGGGATACAGGGCTGGCGGCCAATGCCGGCGCCTGGAAGGTACTGGGTAGCAATGGGAAGGCGCTGGATGCCGTCGAGGCAGGTGTGAGGGTCACCGAGGACTCCATCAACTGCTGCGTGGGGCTTGGCGCCAATCCTGACAGGGACGGCATCGTTACACTGGATGCCTGTATCATGGACGACAAGGGAAATTGCGGCAGCGTGGGCGCCCTCGAGCGGATCAAACATCCCATTTCCGTCGCCAGAAGGGTCATGGAAAAGACACCGCATGTCATGCTGGTGGGACAGGGTGCGCAACAGTTTGCCGTAGCAGAAGGGTTCCCCCTGGAAGAGCAAAAGCTTTCCGATGATGCAAAGAAGTCTTATGAGCAATGGCTGAAGAAGTCTGAATATAAACCTGTCATCAACATCGAGAATACAAAGTCCAGTGGTCATGGACCCTCTGCGCCCGTGCACCTGCCCAATGGAGAGCTGAATCATGACACCATCGGCATGGTGGCCATGGATGCCGATGGCAATCTCAGCGGTAGCTGTACTACCAGCGGCATGGGCTTCAAGATGCGGGGCCGCCTGGGAGATTCGCCCATCATCGGTGCCGGACTTTTCGTGGACAATGAGGTAGGCGCCTGCACAGCTACAGGACAGGGAGAAGATGTTATACGTATCTGCGGCTCCCACACCGTAGTGGAGCTGATGCGTCAGGGCATGAGCCCCGAGCAGGCCTGCAAGGCGGCTGTAGAAAGGATTATCCGGATAAAAGGGGATAAGGCCAAAGAGATACAGGTGGCATTCCTGGCCTTGAATAAAAAAGGAGAGACAGGATCTTTCGCCATTCAGAAAGGCTTTAGCTATGCGCTAAAGAGTAATAAGGAAGAAAAAATGTATACGGCCAAGAGCTATTATCAATAACTCCAAATTCATGTCGTTCAAACTGGAAATATGCAGCTTCGATCTGCTGTCGGCTTTAATAGCACAGGAGGCCGGAGCCCATCGTATAGAGCTTTGTGCAGGACCCGCGGAGGGCGGTACCACGCCCGGACCTGGTCTGATCCGTGCAGCCCGCGAAAGAATTCATATCGATATATATCCTATCATCCGTCCCAGGGGAGGCGACTTCCTATACACAGAAGAAGAGTTTGATATCATGATGAAGGAAGTGACTTACTGCAAACAGGCGGGATGTAATGGAGTGGTCGTAGGAATACTCCATGCGGACGGTAGCATAGATAAGATAAGGACATCCCGTCTGGTTGAGATGGCCTATCCTCTGGGTGTGACCTTTCACCGGGCCTTCGACTGGGCCGCCAATCCGTTCGAAGCGCTGGAAGATATCATTAGCGTAGGCTGCGAGCGCATTCTTACTTCCGGTCAGCGCCCCACAGCTCCCGAAGGCGCAGAGCTTATCAACGAGCTGGTAAGACAAGCCGATGACCGTATCATTATCATGCCCGGTTCGGGTGTTCGTGCAGACAATATAATAGCGTTGGCGGAAAAGACCGACGCTTCCGAATTCCACACCTCCGCGCGTACAAGTGCTCCCAGTCTGATGGAGTTTATCAATACATCCATGAAGGACGATCAGTCCGCCGTCAGGGCCGACAGGGAAGAGATAGAGAAAATAATAAGGCTGCTGACGGAGCGCCAGCAGCCTCAAAACTGATCTATAGATGATATCTCTTAATCTATCTTGGTTATCTTAAGCATATTCGTAGGCAGATGCTTATCGATAGGCAGGCTGCCTGTGTTCACCACCACATCTCCCGTCTTGATAAAGCCTCTTTCTTTCAGGATAGCGTGCTGGTCCATTATGATATCGTCAATACCTTCCTCTTCCGCATAGTGAAAAGCGCGTACTCCCCAGCTAAGGCTCAGCTGATTGATAAGGCTTTTTTCCTTGGAGAAAACATACAGAGGCGACTTGGGACGATAGCTGGACATTATAAAGGCTGTATAGCCGCTTTGCGTCATGCCGATGAGCGCATCTGCATTGGCGTCCTTTGCCAGCTTACAGGCGTTGTAGCAGATCGCATCGCTGAGGAAGGAAGGAGAATGGGGCTGAGGCGCCAGGTCTTCTTCCCTGTTGTAATTGTATTCTGTTCTTTCTACTTCCAAAATGATCTTGCGCATTGTCTCAACCACCAGGGCCGGGTGCTGACCCGTAGCTGTTTCGGCGCTGAGCATCACCGCATCTGTACCTTCCAGCACCGCATTGGCCACATCTGTGATCTCGCTGCGGTTGGGCTTTACACGGTCGATCATGCTTTCCATCATCTGGGTAGCCACGATGACAGGTTTCGCACGGTGGATACATTTACGGATGATCTCCCGCTGTGCCATCGGTACTTTTTCGACAGGTAACTCTACGCCGAGGTCGCCCCTGGCGACCATTACACCGTCGGATTCCAGGATAATGTTACGCAGGTCGTCGAGGGCGGAAGGCATTTCTATTTTGGCAATGACCTTGCTCAGGCTCTTTTTTTCCGCCAACCGGCGTTTGAGGTCAACGATATCCTCCACTTTACGTACAAAGGACAACGCCACCCAGTCGCATTGCTGTTGAATAATGAACTCCAGGTCCACAATATCTTTTTCCGTCATGGCAGGGAGGGAGATCTTCGTATCGGGCAGGTTGACGCCTTTTTTGGGGAGAAGCTTGCCACCATACGTAACGGCCACTTTTACGTCTCCATCAGGAGATATGCTGACCACTACCACTTCCAGCTTGCCGTCGTCGATCAGTATCTTATTGCCTACTTCCACGTCATGATGAAGGTTGGGGTAGGAGATATAGATCTTTTCTTTTGTGCCGACCACTTTTTCACGGGAGGTGAAGGTCAGGATATCGCCCGGAACAATATCGATACCGCCGTCCTTGATATCGCCAACCCGCAATTTAGGACCCTGAAGGTCTGCGAGGATCGAGATATTATAAGGTTCGGTGAGGTTGATATTCCGGATATGTTCGATGATCTTTGCTTTGTCTTCGTGGGTGCCGTGGGAGAAATTCAGCCGGAATACATTGACGCCCGCCCTTACGAGCTCAAGAAGTTTTTCATAAGTGTCACATGCTGGGCCTACCGTTGCGACGATCTTTGTCTTGTGAAAAGTATGCTGAAGGCCTGCCTGCTTATCCATACCCTCATACAGGTACTTCGATAAATTCTTTGACATTGACGGTGTGATTTATAATTTTTTTTAGGAAGCTAGGATTTTAACGATCTTAAGCCAGTCTTCGCTGATCCTTTGTTTGGCCTTTACCGCCTTTTCGAGAGGTGTATAGTGCATCCTGTTGTTGACAATACCTACCATCACATTGTGACGGCCTTCCATCAGGCATTCGACGGCAGAATAGCCCATGCGGCTGGCGATCAGACGATCCATACAGCTGGGGGCGCCCCCTCTTTGTATATGACCCAGCACGCACACACGGGTGTCGGCTGAAGGCAGACGTTCCTTGATGATTTTGGCTACCTCGCCGGCGCCGCCGAAATTATCCCCCTCCGCTACGACGATGAGGTTGACCAGCTTCTTACGGCGTTCCTTTTCCAGGAGTCCGCTTACCAGCTCTTCGATGTCCGTCTTACGCTCCGGGATAAGGATATTCTCCGCCCCCGTGGCAATGCCGCTATGCAGCGCGATATAGCCCGCATCCCTTCCCATCACCTCGATGATAAAGAGACGGTCATGCGCGTCTGCTGTATCGCGGATCTTATCGATGGCCTCTACTGCCGTATTGACGGCCGTATCGAATCCAATGGTGAAGTCCGTACCCGCGATGTCCTTATCGATGGTGCCGGGCAGTCCGATACAGGGAATATCAAATTCTGTGCTCAGCTTGTGGGCGCCCCGGAAGGAACCATCTCCCCCGATGACGACCAGGCCGTTGACACCCAGATTTTTCAAATTGTTATAGGCTTTCTTCCGACCTTCATGCTCAAAAAAATCTTTACAGCGTGCGGTCTTGAGGATCGTGCCGCCTCTTTGTATGATATTCGCTACGCTGCGGGAATGCATGGGGACGATGTCATTCTCGATCATTCCTGCGTAGCCACGCATAATACCAAATACTTCCAGCCCATTATAAATACCGGTACGAACAACGGCACGGATGGCTGCATTCATCCCCGGAGCGTCGCCGCCCGAAGTGAGTACACCAATTTTTGTGACTTTGCTTTCCATCTACGATTTGCTCTCTTGAATTTTAAAAAACCTTTAATTAATGGCGAGATTTATTGAAAAATTTCTACCTTAACTCTAAAGAAGTCTCAAAAATAAGGATTTGATTTGATACAACAACAACTATTAAGCAGTTATGGAATTTGGGAAGGTGCAGGATCCGGGTCATATTAATTTTTTGTTGCCTCCGGACCATTCAATGACCGATGAATTGTTAAAAGAATTGGAGTCTCGTCCCAGGAGCGAGCTCCACATCCATGTCGGCGCGACACGCTGGAGGATCAAAGAATGGGTGAGAACAGTCTACCCCAAAAAGACAAAAGAGAAGGATTTTCTATCGCAATATGTACGACAGTTCAATACCATCGAGCTGAATGCCATGTGGTACAATCTGCAGCCAAAAGATGTGATCGAAAAATGGGCAGGTCTCGCGGACAGAAATTTCCGGTACTGTCCTAAGTTCTCCAACACCATCAGTCATGAGCTGCAGCTCAGCGGTGCGGAAAGGGACACCGATCTTTTCATCGATCATATGCGGCATTTTGGCGAGACCCTCGGCGCGTCTTTTTTACAATTGTCCGATGGCTTTGGCCCTGACAGGGCTTCTCTGCTGCACAACTATCTCCGTCGTCTTCCCCATGATTTCCGCACCTGCGTGGAGCTGCGACAGGAGAGCTGGTTTGGCCGCATGGAGCATCAGCAGACCTGGGATATTTTCCGGGAGCTGGGCATTGGCGCCGTCATTACCGATACGTCCGGCAGAAGGGATGTGATACATATGCGGCTCACCGCGCCGGTAGCTTTTATCCGATGGGTATCCAACAGCGGACATCCTACCGACTATCCCCGTATCGATGCCTGGGCCGATCGGATCAGCGATTGGGTAAAAAGAGGATTGCGTGAAGTTTATTTTTTTGTACATGCGCATGACGAAGCGCATACGCCAGGGTTGGTTGCCTATGTCATAGAGCAGCTGAATAAAAAATGCGGCACAAACCTGAAGCCGCCAAAGATGCACCAGGAAGATGAAGCAAAGCCGCTTACACTTTTTTAGTTTAGCTCGCTTGGATCGGCGCCCGTCTAATTCAATTCCGGTAAATGCACCTCCGCCATCATACAGCGGGCGCTGCCGCCGCCATTGGTCTCTATCGTGGTCAGGGGCGCATGAATGATCCGATTGTACGACTGTAGTTTTTCTATTTGGTCTTTATCGAGTGATTGGTAGGCCTGAGTGGACATGACCAGCAGCTTTTCATCATGCGCATTATGCACCTGCAGCATATTGCCGGCAAAATGATCCATCTGATCCAGGGTGATGGGGATGATCTCTTTACCGGTGCTCTGGATCGTGGTCTCCACATGCTCGCGTTGAAAGGACTCCGGCAGGCTGTCTAAACAGATGACCACATACCTGTCCGCCACGCACATCATTACATTGGTGTGATAGATGCGCCGGTTGGACCTGTCCACGGCTAAGAACACTTCCGGCTGGTATCCCATCTTTATACAAAAATCCTCCAGCACCTGTCTGTCCGTACGAGGTGAAAGACAGGCATAGGCTATGCGGTGTTCCCTGTCCAGGACCATGCTTCCCGTTCCTTCCAGGTAAAGGGATTCTTTCTCATAGGCGCTGAGATCTATCGTAGCATCTACCCTGAATCGTTTTTCCACCTGCCGCAGTACACCCGGCTTACGCTCCAGCCGGCGGTTGACAGCATACATCGGATAAAGACATACGATACCTTCCTGGTGAAAGGACACCCAGTTATTGGGGAAGATGCTGTCCGGCGTATACGGTTCGGGGGTATCATCGACGACCGTCACTTCCACACCATTGTCGCGAAGGACTTTTACAAATCCTTCGAACTCGGCCAGGGCTTTTCTCTGGGTGCTGTCGTCACTGGCGGATGATTGAAAAGCGTTGTTTACGGCCGTCTCCGCATTAAAGCTGAAATTCACGGGCCGTATCATCAGAATGTGAGATGTAGTTTGCATAAGACAAGGCAGACCACGGGCCTGCCAGCCGGTTTAGGGTTAGATATCTTCACGGTGCAAGGGCATGCTCATACAATGGAATCCGCCGCGGGCCCTGGATAGTTCCGCGGATGGCATTAAGATCAGGGTATTCTCCATTTCGTCCGGGTTGGTAACGCCACTCTCCAGCGCAGTGATGAGCTCATGAGCGTGTATCACGTTGAACCCATTGGCCCGGAATGCCTCCACCGTCTTGTCATTTCGGTCATAGCCCAATACCACGCCTTCTTTCAGCGCCAAAAGATTGCAGGAGTCCGTCCATTGCTCGCGCGCGTCAAACGGGAATTCGTTATTGCCCGAATAAAGGAAGCGGACCTTTTCCGTACACTCCAGATCGTTCTTGCTGATGTCTGTGAGCAGGTCTTCCAGGTTGTCGAAGTATTCGGGATTGCTGGGGTCCTTTTTCCGGAACTGGATGATCTTCATCTTGTCTTCCTTCTTGTTGCTCTCCAGTATCCATTGCACCGCATCCTCGTCATCGTGCTTCATGGCCTTGCGCGAGAAATTGCCCAGCAATATCCATACATTCCGCTTGATCTGGGTAAAGATCGTGTCGATGTGCATATAGTCCCGTTTTTTAGGGATCTTGATGATGGTGATCTTTTTGACGAGGTTCTTTTCAAAAAGCAGCTTGATGGCCTGGTGTGCAGCTTCCAGGGAGGTGCGTTCACTAACGCCTATAAGCACGTGATCTTTGCTCACTACCATAACATCGCCACCTTCTAAAGTGACTTTTTTATCATCGCCCTCGCGCGGGAGAAGGAAATGATGATGCGTATCCGCCAGTTCGATGATCTTATCCTGGTATTCCTTGAAGAGAGGATGATTGAAGAAGATATACTTGGCCAGTAGGGCTTCCCGGGTACGCGCTTTTTTCGCGGGTTTGTTCAACAATACATAGTTGTTGATGACGATGCCGATGTCGCGGGTAAAGATAAAGTTCGGGATGGGGGCGAAAAGCATGATATCATCCGTCATCGTGCCGCTGATAAAGGTCTTGGCAAGGTCCACGGGCGATAGTTGCTGCAAGTCCTTTTGTGTGTCATAGGAGCAGCCTTCGATGGCGCAGACAGAAGCCACCAGCTTCAGCTTTATCTCGTGATCCATCAGGATGTCAGCCAGCAGCCACTGCAGCTCCACTACCTTGTCGCTGCGGAAGAACTGGTCATTGCCCGGTTTATAGAAGGCACGCTTGTTGCATTCGTCGTCTATATCCGTCAGCCGGCCCCTTATCTTTTCGGGGTCCAGGAAATAAAGCAGGATCTTGGTATAATAATCGTATTCCTTTCGGCGGATAGTGTCCAGATGAACGATGTCCTCGAACAGCCAGTCCTGGGCCTTCGAGGGGACTACCTTACCTAACCCGCTGTCGGGACTGTGCACCAGGAGCCGTCGCAGTCTCCCGATCTCGGACGATACGGATACTTGTATTTTAGGGTAATGATATTTAGGCATAAGAGCAATTGTTTAAGTCCGTCCCAAGACCGAACGAGCCGGAGGCTCGTTGTCCGGAACCGCAAGGTTCCGACCGAGGTATCCGAGGAAGGGTCCAACAGTGTTGGAACCGACGAAGGATACGAGCGAAGCTCTCGTGTCGAAGCAGGTCCGCCAAAGGCCTCAGACATTTATTTAAGGGTAAATGCTTAGGTTTGGACATTGGCTTTATGACGATAAAGGTACGGATTTGCGTTAACGCCGCACCGTCTTTTGTCGGACTGGTATTTTAAATGTAGGTTTGGGAAAATAAAAATAAGGAATGACAAGAATCACCGAAGACGAGATTGACGAAGTCAATCACCGCATCCAACATATGGACGAAGACCAGATCGGAAAGATATGGGACGAGTTCGCAAAGGAGCAGCCTGCCCTGGTGGGATATGTGCTGGGTGAGAGCAGGGAGCTGAAAGTAGCGGATGCCCGGGAGGACGTAGCCTATATTTTAACCATTATATTATTGTCCTTTCGCGAGCTGCAGCAAAATATTCCTGCTGTATCGGAGGAGGAGTTTGAAAGATCGTTCAACGCCGAATTCGAAGAGATGGAAGAGGTGTTCCATGATGGGTTCGACGAGACCGACGCGATGGCCATCATGGATTCTTTTTGCCAGCCTGAACTCCTACAATTCGTAGCCGCCATCATCTACAACGAGGGAGACGAGGATATCAGCAATTTCACCGAAGAAGAAGCAGGCCTGTTCATCGTCATCTTCAAGACCGTGATCGCGCTTTTGCATGATAAGACGGGCCGGCAGCCCCGCATTATAGACCCCCGGTAGTCTGCCCCCGTGGTCCCCGGTAAAACAATTTCCATCCTCCCTGCAGCGTTTTTCGTCCAAAAAAACTACCAACTGTTAGTTTGCTAAACAACTTTCTTTTATTTTTGGGGATAAAAGCACCATCGTATGCACTTTCAGCTCTCGGAAGAACACTTGATGATACAAAAGGCCGCCAGGGATTTTGCCCGCACGGAATGCCTCCCCGGTGTCATCGACAGGGATGAACACCAGCGCTTTCCAAAGGAGCAGGTCTACAAGCTGGCCGAACTGGGCTTTATGGGTATGATGGTGGACCCTCAATATGGTGGGGCGGGGATGGATACGATGAGCTATGTTATGGCGATGGAGGAGATCAGCAAGATAGACGCCAGCGTTAGCGTTTGTATGAGCGTTAACAATAGCCTGGTATGCTGGGGGCTTGAAAAATACGGTAATGAAGAACAAAAACAGGAGTATCTGGTGCCGCTTGCCCATGGCCGGAAGGATGGACAGCTGTATATCGGGGCTTTTTTATTAAGCGAACCCGAGGCCGGCAGCGACGCCACTTCCCAGCGGACCATCGCGGAAGACAAGGGGGATCATTACCTCCTCAACGGGACCAAGAACTGGATTACCAACGGTAGCTCTGCATCCGTCTATCTCGTAATGGCGCAGACCGATGTATCCAAAGGCAGTAAAGGTATCAATGCTTTTATCGTGGAAAAAAGCTCTCCCGGTGTCACCGTGGGAGCCAAGGAAAATAAATTGGGTATTCGCGGCAGCGATACGCACAGCATTCAATTTATGGATGTAATAGTGCCAAAGCGTAACAGGATAGGGGAGGACGGTTTTGGATTCACGTTCGCTATGAAGACGCTTGCCGGAGGCCGCATCGGTATTGCTTCCCAGGCTTTGGGTATTGCCAGCGGCGCCTATGAGCTGGCCCTGAACTATTCCAGGGAAAGAAAGGCCTTTGGCAAGGAGATCATGCATCACCAGGCCATCCAGTTCAAGCTGGCGGATATGGCTACCCGCATCGAGGCGGCCCGTCTGCTTTGTCTTCGCGCTGCCTGGGAAAAGGACAATCAACTTGACTATGCACTTAGCTCCTCTATGGCGAAGGTATATGCTTCCGAGACGGCCATGTGGACCGCTACCGAGGCCGTACAGGTGCACGGAGGATACGGGTATGTAAAGGAATATCATGTGGAGCGATTGATGCGGGATGCAAAGATCACCCAGATCTATGAAGGGACCAGCGAAGTGCAGCGTATTGTCATCGGCCGCAGCATACTAAAATAGTATCTTTGTCCTATGATGGACAAGGACCTCCAGGCTATCTATAAGAACATCCTGACCGAACTGGGCTCCGGCATAGAGCTGGTTGCCGTCTCCAAGACAAAACCCGTGGAAGCTATCCGCGAGCTGTATGAGCTGGGACAGCGGAATTTCGGGGAGAATTATGTACAGGAGCTGGTGGACAAACAGCCGCAGCTGCCTGACGATATACACTGGCATTTCATAGGGCATCTTCAGTCCAATAAAGTAAGATACATTGCTTCTTTTGTGTACCTGATCCATGGCGTGGACAGTCTCCGTCTGTTGCGGGAGATAGAGAAACAGGCAGCCCGTCATAACAGGATCATCGGATGCCTTTTACAGGTGCATATTGCCAGAGAGGAGACAAAGTTCGGGCTGGACGCCGCCGAGCTGGATGAACTGATGCACACCGTCCGTAACGAGCCGCACGCATTCAAGCATATTCGTCTCCGTGGATTGATGGGAATGGCTTCTTTTACGGAGGATGAAGCAAAGGTGCGTGAAGAGTTCAAAGGGTTAAAAGGGCTTTTTGACAAGCATTTTGGCCATGCGGAAACCTCTCCCGACCAGCATTTTTACCTGTCCATGGGGATGAGCGGGGACTATAAGATCGCTATCAGGGAGGGCAGCAGCATGGTGAGGATCGGCAGCCTGCTGTTTGGGCGAAGGGGCGGCTGAATCGACCCGTTGGAAGGACAGACATTAGCGGATTTATCGTAAATTCGCGGCTGGCGACACAGTCGCCAGGGCCGAAGGCCAATTATTAGAAGATAAAAAATCTGCGCCATAGGGTTAAATTTGCGATAAGCCTGGGGCGCAGTGAAATTTTTTATGAACGAACTTAAAAAAGAAGAAGAAAAGTCCCTTAATTTCCTGGAAGAGATTGTCGAAGAAGACCTGGAGGCGGGTAGATACAAAACTATCCTGACACGATTCCCACCGGAGCCCAACGGCTATCTGCACATCGGTCACAGCAAATCCATCTGTCTCAATTTCGGACTTGCCCAGAAATATGGAGGTAAGACCAATCTTCGCTTTGACGATACCAACCCTGTGACAGAGGACACCGAATATGTGGAAAGCATCAAGGAAGACATCCGCTGGCTCGGCTTCGATTGGGCCAATGAGCTCTATGCCTCCGACTATTTCGAACAACTATACCAGTTTGCCATTACCCTGATCAAAAAAGGGCTGGCATATGTGGATGACAGCACCAGCGAGCAGATAGCGCAGCAGAAAGGCACCCCGACCGAGCCCGGAAAGGAAAGCCCTTACCGTAATCGCAGCGTGGAGGAGAACCTGCAGCTGTTTGCGGATATGCGGGCCGGCAAATACAAAGACGGAGAAAAAGTGCTCCGGGCCAGGGTCGACATGAGCTCGCCGAATATGCACATGCGGGACCCTATCCTGTACAGGATCAAGCATGCTCATCATCATCGCACCGGTGACAGCTGGGTTATCTATCCTATGTACGATTTTGCCCATGGTCAGAGCGACTCCATCGAGCATATCACCCATTCCATCTGCACGCTGGAGTTTGTTCCCCACCGTCCCCTGTACGACTGGTTTATTAACAAGCTGGAGATCTTCCCTTCCCATCAATATGAGTTTGCCCGGCTAAACCTCAGCTATACCGTAATGAGCAAGCGGAAGCTGCTGCAGCTGGTAAATGAGAAGCATGTGACGAGCTGGGATGACCCCCGTATGCCTACCATTTCCGGACTCAGACGCAGGGGATATACGCCCGAAAGCGTTCGTGCATTTGCCGATAAGATCGGGGTACAGAAACGTGATAACCTCATTGAAGTGGGGTTGCTGGAATTCTGTATCAGGGAACACCTGAATAAGATCGCTCTTCGCCGGATGGTGGTATTTGACCCCGTAAAGGTCGTGCTGACAAACTATCCGGAAGGAGAGGAGATAGTGAAGAGCGAGGACAATCCCGAAGATCCGGATACGACTTATCGGGATATTCCCTTTAGCCGGGAATTATACATCGAACGGGAAGACTTTATGGAAAATCCGCCCAAGAAATTCTTCCGGCTCAGCCCCGGTCAAAAAGTACGTCTCAAGAGCGCTTATATCATCCAGTGTGATGAAGTGATCAAAGACCCTGCGGGAAAGATCCAGGAGCTGCGTTGTTCCTATCTTCCCGGCACAAAGAGCGGCGGGGAGAATGCCAATATGAAGGTACAGGCCACCATTCACTGGGTCAGCATTCCTCATGCCATTACTGCGGAGGTAAGGTTGTATGACAGGCTGTTCAAGGTAGAGAACCCCGCCAGCGAAGAGGGGGACTTTAAGGATTATATCAATCCCGATTCCTTACAGGTGCTGCCCGCCGTCTATGCCGAGCCGGCGTTGAAGAGCGTAAAATTTGAGGAGCGATATCAGTTCCTGCGTAAGGGTTATTTTACGTTGGATAAGGATAGTTCTGAAGAGAAAATGATATTCAATCGCACCGTCACCCTTCGGGACACCTGGGCGAAAGAACAGAAAAAAGCATAACACAAAAAAAGCGCCATTCGGCGCTTTTTTTTATTGCTGTCGGCGTCCTCCGCCCATGCCACGCTGTGCTCTGTTGTCTTCCATCCACTGTTGATATTTCTTATAAAGGTCGTCTCCCAGCACCGCCTGTATCCTTTTGTTACGCTCGTCGTTCAAAGGCTGCATTTTTGCCATCTTGTCTTCTCTGCTGAGGGATTGGTCCATAAAGATATCCCGCATTTTGGGCTGGAATTCTTTTTGAATGGCTGTCAATGAGTCCACCTGCACAGGAGTGAGTTTCAGGTCATCCGTCATTTTTTTCATCATGGCTTCCTGGCGCTGACGCATGGCGGCCGTATCCCCTCGCTGTGCATAGGTCGAGGAAAAGGATAGCAGGCCAATGATCAGGGCGGCTGGAGCGATCATTCTTTTTAGGTTCATGATTATGAGTTTTATTATAAACTATAGACTACAAATTTGTACCAAATTAAAGGACCCCCCGGCTGTTTTATGCGAGCGGCAATTGACCCGGGACCCCGTCGGCGAACTATTGGTTTTTTGGCGTGAATAATCCGCTGTTTTGGTATCAATTTTGCCGCATGAATACCACCCCCGAAATATCCCACCGCAGAATAAGTCTGTTTTATTTTTATAAATAACTGCATATCAATATGAAAGGAAGTTTACTTAAAATTTTCCAGCATGCATGTACTGACCATCAGCTTTTATGAGTTTGGACAATTCCTACGTATTCTTCTTTGGATATTCCTTCCTCTGTTCATTATTGTTTTGCTCATTACTACCTATATACATCATCGGAGGAGGAGCCGGCGGGCCGGAATTATCGTGGAAAATGAAGGGCTGTTACTGGCGGTTGACCCAGGGGAAGGGGTTTTTTCGGACCAGCCATTCCGGGAGGGTGTCGCCCCTGTGTCCGGAGCTGTCGATATGGGACAGCCGGATGGAGACAATCTCTATAAAGGGTTGTTGTGGATGAAACAAAAGTTCGAGGACTACCGGGAGCAGACGGACCAGCGGATCGGGACGCTAAAGGAGCAGTTGGAACAACGGACCGCTGACACGCAACAATTGAAAGAAGAGCTGGCGCAGGCAAAAGAAAAGATCGCCGAGCTGACGGGCAAGCTGGAGAGCAATATGAGCCTGCTGATGAACATACATAAAGAGCTGGATCGATCGCTGAATGCCGAAATGGCTTTACCTGCTGCAACGCCCGAAGCCGCCAGTGGCGGCTTGAGCTCAGGGGAATAAGGGTCGAAGGCTATTCACTTCGCACCTCGACACGAATAGGTTGTCGCTTGTAAGAGTTGACCTTACGGCCATTTTGAATGGCAGGCGTCCATTTGCCGCTTTTTTTGATGACACGTACGGCTTCTGCCCGCAGCTCTTCCGGCCCGCTGATAGCTTCTACATCGCTGACATTACCTTCCTTGTCGACAATGAACTTGACAATGACAGTTCCGCTGACTTCATCAGGCGCCCTGAAATTTTTGGTTAAGAACCTCGTCCATGCCGCAGGCCCTCCGGGGTAGGTGGACTCGATCTCGACAACATCGATGACGGTCTCATCGTCCTCCTGCTTTTTAGGCGGCTCGATCACGTTTTGGACCGTGCCATTGCCAGAGGCGGTGGGTACCACACCGTCCGAAGGATCGCCGTCCCTTGTCACGGTGCTGATCTGCACATGATCCAATGAATCATTGGGCGGCGGCACATCCTCAGGCCTGACCTGGTGATCCGGCACAATGAGGGGAGGTGTGTCCTGCCTCGTAGCGACCTGTACCTGTGGCTTGGGAACAGGAGGCGGCGGCACGACAGGCGGCTCGTGTGCGGCTGCAAGTGTAACAGAGTCATCGATGACCAGCATTTGCGCTTTCGACGGCCCTGTCCCTCCCGCCAATGTATAACCGCCGATGAGCAGCAGACAGATGGAAGCCATACCTGCCATCGCTTTGGTAAGTCTTCTGTTGTAGGTCTTGCGCAGATCGTAGGCGCCATAATCCTTATTGCGGCCCTCGAATATGATATCGAGTATGTCCGCACGGGCGATCTGTTGTATTTCCATGGTGAAGTATTTCTAATTGAGATACTCCCTGCCGGTGATTCCACAGGCGACCCATGAATAAATTTCTTTATGGAAAAAACTCCTTACTGCATCTAAGAAGTATATTGAGTATATTATTTGTATTCTCCAAAAACTTCCCGCAGCGTGTCGGCGATCTCGCCCAGTGTGCAGAAGTTCTCGACCGCCTCGACGACGACAGGCATGATATTCTCTCCCGAAGCCGCTTTATCATTGAGGTCCTGGAGGATGGAGTCGCAACGGGCCGGATCCCTCCTGTTACGCAAGGACTCCAGTTTCTCCACTTGTATCTGCCGGATGGAATCATCGATTCTGAACACAGGGATAGAGCCCTTCTCTTCCACCTGGAATTTATTTACGCCTACGATGATCTTTTCTCCTGTCTCGATCTGCCGCTGGTATTCATATGCGCTTCGGGCGATCTCTTCCTGAATAAAGCCCTGTTCGATGGCGCTGACGCTGCCGCCCATAGCATCTATCTGTCTTATCAGCTTCCAAGCTTCCTCTTCCACCGCATGCGTGAGGGACTCTATAAAATAGCTGCCCGCCAGCGGATCGGCTGTATCGGGCGCGCCGGATTCATAGGCAACGATCTGCTGAGTACGCAGTGCGATCCTCGCCGCCTCTTCAGTAGGCAGGCTGAGGGCTTCGTCATATCCATTGGTATGCAGGGACTGTGTTCCTCCCAGCACCGCCGCGAGTGTCTGTACCGTCACCCGGCTGATATTGTTCATAGGCTGCTGCGCCGTCAGCGTGCTGCCGCCTGTCTGGGTGTGGAAGCGGAGCTTCATGGCTCCCGGGTCCGTAGCGCCCAGCTCTTTCATGATGGTGGCCCACATTTTCCGGGCCGCCCTGAATTTGGCTACCTCTTCAAAAAGGTTGTTATGGGCGTTGAAGAAGAAGGAAAGCCTTTTCCCGAACACATTTATATCGAGCCCCTTTGCCATGGCCGCCTGTACATAGGCCTTGCCATTGCTTAGCGTAAAAGCTATCTCCTGCACCGCCGTGCTTCCCGCCTCACGGATATGATAACCCGAGATGGAGATGGTATTCCATTTGGGAAGCTCATGGCTGCACCATTCGAAGATATCCGTGATGATACGCATGCTGGGTTTGGGAGGATAGATATAGGTCCCCCTTGCCGCATACTCTTTCAATATATCATTTTGGATGGTGCCCGAGATCTTTTTCAGATCCGCCCCCTGCTGTTTGGCCAGAGCCGTATAGAATGCCAGCAGGATATAGCCAGTGGCATTGATCGTCATGGACGTGGAAACATCTTCCAGCCGGATGCCTTTGAACAGGGTCTGCATATCTTCTATCGAGTCGATGGCCACGCCCGTCTTGCCTACTTCCCCTTCCGCCAGCACGTGATCACTGTCATACCCGATCTGCGTGGGCAGATCAAAAGCCACGCTAAGACCCATGACACCCTGGCTCAATAAATAGTGGTAACGCTCATTGCTCTCTTCCGCCGTGCTGAATCCCGCATACTGGCGCATGGTCCAGAGCTTGCCGCGGTACATATCCGGCTGTACACCTCGCGTGTACGGGAATTCGCCTGGTAGGGTAGCGTCAGGCGCGACAATATCCGTTTTGGTATACACTTCCTTTACTTCGATACCACTGTCTGTATGTAGTTTTGTACCGGCCATAGTCAATTGATGTATTTGACATTTAGATTGATGATCTCTTTTCCCAAAAGGGTGAATATATCACCGGGAATATGTATTACGTCACCATAATCCCTATGAAATGAAGTGGAACTGATGATTGTTGATTCCTCGAGTTGTTTTGAAGTTTGCTGTCGTTTTCGCAGGTCCCGCCGGGTAAAATTCAGTTTTGACAATACTTTACTGACATTTCTGCTGATGATGTCATGTATGATCTGGGCGTCTTCATTTTTTCTCTTCATCGGCAGAAAAATACCTATTCCAAAGAAAAAAGCGGGCAGTAAAAAAAGAATGATGAGGAGTGCGCTGAGAGCTAAATTCATAAGATGGTTATAAGAGGTAACTAAAGATACTTGTTATCTTTTATCCTCTGTAGCCTTCTATGCTAACTATAGGTTCCATATGCCTCAAAGATACTAATCTTTCTAATGGCATGTACTTTCTTTCCCCCTGACATCCAACGCAATAACTTACATAACCTTCTTCGCCTCATAGCTCAGCGCATCCGACACAATGTTCTGCAAAGAAGCTTTCGGATTCTGCACCAGCAGATCCAACAAATGCTTGCTCAGATCGTGACCAGTGGCTTCAGGCGGAAGGAAAGAAGCTATCTGATTGATAATGAGCAGATTCTGCTCCTTGTAATTTCTTACCGCATCCCAGGCTTCCGCCGATACATAGATCTGCTGCGTAATATTATGCTCGAACTCCTGGCGGATAGTGTGAATGAGCAGGCCCTGCATTTCCCGGGCGTTAAGCTCCGGCTGCGCTACCCGCTGTATAAGATTCGGCAACGCAATGCGGTCGACAAGCAATATCAGCCGCTCATAAGCCTGCAGCTGCAGCTGACGGGCAGCAACCTCTTCCTTCCCGCCATTCGGCGCCTGTTGCTGGACCTGTTTGATCTCTCTGCGTTGTTTGAGAAATAAATAAACCAGCGCACCCGCCACCAGTATGGCAAAGGCAATGGCAATGATCAGCATATTCGAATCCATTCAGCGAGTTTTATGATTGCGGGGAAAGGGCATTCCAAAAATTTAGCCCTTTTCCCGCAAAGGGCTAATGTCTGACCTTCAGTCGAACCGCTTGTAGCGGTTCCGGCAAAAATAACGAAAGGGGGGACGCGATTATGCGGAATGCACCTAAAACCTTAAAAATAAATCCAATGTCCTTTTAATCCATCTTCCTTATTCCACTCCAGCGTAGGCATGGGCATTTTGATCGTACGATTCAGCTTAAGCAGCGTAACCTCCAGCGGCGATAGACCGTTGGCGCGATAAAGGTCCGTATCGAAGGTAAAATAGAATTGACGGTAGCGCTTGAATTCAGGGATGGACTGCCCATTGATCTCCGTAGGATTCTTTACACCGCCGATCATACCCTCCGCGCCATAGCCGGCCGCAACATTCAGCCAGTTGGGGAAACCGCTGCTGGCCGGGAGAAAGCTGCCGATATTCACCGACAGCCAGTAGGTCTGTCCATTGTAATCCTTTAGCATCCGTTGCGGCAGATTACGACCCAGCTCTCCGGGCGCATAATGAGCAAACAGCGTATGATGATAAGAGTATTTCAGGCTGATGCGCTGCTGACCCCACATGAGCTGCTGGCTCTCGAACAGCATACAGCCCGCCAGGTTGGCCAGCATATCCCCTTTGGAAAAGCCCCATTTCACCGAATGGCCGTCCATGATCTCCACCATGGTGAGAAATCCCATGGCGGTCAGCGTCCCCGCCAGCGCGGCCACTCCCGGCTTTACGCCTCCCCATCGCAGCAGATCGCTTTGGATCGCAGCCACGTTATAAGCCGTTGTCGCATGGCCCATCTTATCCATATTGAGCCATTCGTTGTTGTCGTTGAAGAAGTGGAATTTGCTGCGGGGGAATTTTTTATACCAGAGATAATTGAGCCCGATGGTTACCACCGTTCCAATGGCGGCTTCGGCAATGACCACCCCATTCACCCTGCCGGGATTGTAGTTGGGAGAGGGCCTGAAGAACTCCTGCGCCGTGACGGGGTCTTTCAATAGCAGCAGTATAGCCAGGGAAAGGATAACTGGTTTTCCGGACATACTACAAATATAAGGCCCGTCAATCATCCTCCTCCTTCAAGGCTGGGTCTTTTTTCAGACCCAATGCTTTTAAGCCCTTTCCATGCGCCCCAAAGTACTCTTTTGGAAAAGGCCGGTCGCCATATAGGGTAGACCATACATATTGACTAAATAACAAAGCGTCCTTATCGATAAGATCAGGCCTGGAGAAATCCATTCGCTGCGTCAGCGGCGCCAGCCGGGCGGTCGTTTTATTTTTGATCATTGCCCTGGAAGGATTCATCTCGTTGATGGCGATGGAAGGAGTCAGGCATTTATAAGCAGCAGGAACAGGGGTTTCCTGGAAGCATTCGGTCATTAATGGAGCGATGGCCACCAGCTGATTCATGGGCTGTGCGCCAAATATCTGGCAAATGGTATGCAGTACTGAAGATTGATTGTAAAAAGTGCTGATGATAGTATCCCGCCTTACAAAAGGCCCGGCAACGAGACAAAACGACCGGTGTCCGTCCACATGGTCAGTACCTCCTTGAGGATCGTCTTCATTGACAAATACGACCATATCTTTCCAAAAAGAGCTCTTTGACAACGCTTCGATAACCCTCCCGGTGGCCAGATCATTATCCGCTACATAAGCCCGGGGAGTAGGAGCATGCTCGTTATATCCACTCGTATGATCATTCGGTAAATATACAATGGTGAATTGTGGCAGGCTTCCCGCTGCCTCATATTCCTGGAGGGCCTTGATGAATACGTCAGCCCTGATCTGATCCGGAATATCCAGATTCCAGCCGGGGTAACGCATATCGCTGTATTTTTTCAAGGTTCCGATGGCGTATACGCATTTATACGCCGCGGAGTCGTTATGGTTCTTCCACGAGTTATACAGATCGGTCCAGGTTTTCCCTTTTGTTATTTCAGCAAGATCTGTCTCTCCAAAATTCCTGAATGAAATGCCTTTGCGCAGCAGATGATCCCAGATAAAGCCACAACCCGCATAACACAAGGGGTCCGTGCCGAAATCATAGGCGCAGTGCCCATTGGAAAAATCCTTTTCATGGTAGGGGGTAGTGATCCCCTGGATCTCCCATTGGTGCCCGTCGCTCGAATTGACCCCATTGCAATAATAGTTGTCCAACAGGACATATTGCCTGGCCAGATCATGCGTATTAGGCGTGATAGCTTTTGAAAATTCAACGAGACGTGGATCGCAGTTCCCTTTTCCAAAGTCTCCCAGCACCTGGTCGAATTTCTTATTTTCCCGGATGATATATACCACATGCTTTATCGACGATGGCTCCCCTGGATTGTCAGGGATAGGTTTGGGCCTGACGTTCAAATTGGTTTCGGACTGTGCTCGGAGGATCTCACTAAAATGAAACCCGTTTTCTGCATCCGCTGTATAGCCATCCAGCTCGGTCTTATTCCCCGGCAGCGCAACTTTTTGTACCTGTCCATTCAGACCCGTGACATTCCCTATGTATAGGTCGTTCCCGCTGACACACACCGCTCCCGGAAAGCCGCCTGCGGCAATAAAACCATAAGGACCGGCCTGAGGACGACTGGGATCGATCAATGCTATGGAATTATTACCGGCATTGGCAGCCAATAATATTTTCCCGTCAGCGCTGAACGCCAGCCCGGTTGTCAGGCTTCCATAAGGCAGGGAAGGGCTGGGTTTGGTATTGATCGTCTGTACGACCTTGAAGGTTCTTACATCTATAACACTGATGCCATCCCCGCTATCGTCCGTGACATAAATTAATTTGCCGTCTGGAGATAATGTCATCGACTCCGGGTAGATACGAGTCGCGATCTCCGCTATCTTTTTTCTTGATTGGATATCGATTACGGTCACCGAGCCCCGTAATGCCACGGATTGTTCATCCACCGCAACATCCGTCCCGGCTGACTTCTCCGTTCTATCAGCTTTTCCAGCGTGCGGGCCTCCAAAATTGCTTACAAATGCAAGCTTTTTGTCTTTACTGATGATGACAGCATATGGACAAACACCTACGGGGATGGTCGTCAGCATTTTGCCTTGTAAGAGGTCTACCACTGCAACCTGGTTGGCAACAGCAAGGGCGACCAGGGCGATATGATTACTTATCCCGATGCCGAGGGGATTTGTCTTTTTATGATCTATCGACAGGTCGACCTTCTTCGTTAGCGTAAAGGCACCCGACTTGCTGATATTTCCTATATACAGGATCTTTTCTAATCCGGTAAAATACACCGTGGAGTCATTACTATCCACGGCCAGCCCGTTCATCGAGCCCGTCTCCTTCTTGTCAGGGTATTCGAAATGATTGATCTCTTTAAGATCCTGGGCATCGATGATAGACAGGCGCCTGTCGGTTTTGGCAACGAGGAGACCTTTTTGGCGCGCAATTGCCAGGTTCAGGACCCGGGCGCCCTTGAGTAGATCCATGCTTTGACCCGCCGGATTCAACAGCTGGCCGTTTGCCAGCAGTTTACCCCCCACCGGAAGCCGGTCCCAGGAAGAAAAGCCGGATATACCGCTATCCAGCTTGCTGATCGCCTCCTGGGCATATACACATTGTGCGGCCAATAAAAGGCAGGATAATAGATACTTTACAACCTTCATAGGCAGGTAAAGTTATAGCTGCCGGCGTAATATCAAAATGATTATTTTTTTAATAATTATTGCCTGGCCACATTCTCTTCACCCTGATGTTTGGTATCCACCTTTCGATAGGACCAGAAGAACACCAGCGGGAAGATCAGGAGCGAAAAGATGGTAGCGCATATCAACCCCCCGATGACCACCCTGGCCAGCGGTCTGGAGCTTTCCGAGCCGATGCCTGTCGAGATAGCCGCCGGCAACAAGCCGATAGTAGCCATCAGGGCGGTCATCAATACAGGGCGGATCAGGTCGTTGACCCCGATCTTGATCGAGGTATACAACGGGCTCTCGGTTCCCCTTATCCTTTCTAAATTGTATTTAAAGGCTGTGATCAGCAATACACCTTCCAGGATACAGATACCGAACAGCGCGATAAATCCGATACCCGCCGAGATGGAAAAATTCGTTCCGGTGATCAGCAGGGCGAAGATACCACCCACCACCGCACAGGGCACGTTGAGGAATACCAGACCCGCATCCTTCAGGTTGCCGAACATAACGAACAGCAACAGGAAGATCAGCAGGAGGCTGATAGGCACCACTTCCGCCAGGCGTTTGGAGGCGCGCTGCTGATTTTCGAAATCACCCTGCCACACCATATTATAGCCTTTTTTCAGCCTTACCACTTCACCCACCTTATCCTGTGCTTCCGCAATGGTGCTGCCCATATCCCTTCCCCGTACAGAGAACTTGACGGCAGAATAGCGTTCGTTGTCATCCCGGAAGATAAGACAGGGGCCGGTCTTCTGGGTGATCGTGGCGATCTCCCGGATGGGTACTTTGGAGCCCGTTTGTGTGGGCACCAGCAGGTTCCCGATGTCATCTTCCGTGGCGCGGGAGTTCTCGGGGAATCTGATACGGATATCAAATTTCCTGACACCCTCATACAACTGTGTCACCGCCTTGCCGCCGATGGCCATCTCAATGACCGCATTGGCATCGGCTGTAGATACCCCATAGATGGCCATCCTGCTTTGATCCAGGTCTATGTCCAGTTCAGGCTGACCGATGTTCTTGATCACGCCAAGGTCTTCGATACCCCGGATATTCTTCAATATCTCATATACTTTGTTGGACTGCGACTCCATATAGTTGAGGGAATCCCCAAAGATCTTTACACAGATAGAACCTTTTACACCCGACACCGCTTCTTCCACGTTGTCCATGATGGGTTGCGAAAAGTTCAGGTCCGCGCCGGGTACCACCGACAGGGCGTGACGCATCTGCTCGATAAGCTCATCCTTGGATATCTCCGGCTTCCATTCCTCCTGCGGATACAACTGCACGCCAAACTCATTGTTGTAAAAACCCGCCACGTCTGTTCCATCATCCGGTCGCCCTGTCTGTGACATCACTCTTTTCACCTGGGGGAATCGCATCATGATGGCCCGCATCTGTTGCGCTCTGGCAACCGATGTATCCAGGGAGATGCTATAGGGGAGGGTAGCGCGTACCCAGATAGACCCTTCGTTGAGCTCCGGCAGGAATTCCGATCCAAGGAACTTGAAGGAGTACAGACCCACCGCGATCACCGCCGTGGCCACGAGGATAGAGACTTTCTTATGCCGGAAGACAAGCCGGAACCCGCCCATGATCCTGGCTTGCAGGAAGTGTGTAAAAGGATTGTGCTTTTCCCGGACATTTTTCCGGAGCAATACATTTACCAGCACAGGCACCAGCGTTAACGTAAAGATCAGGGCCCCCAGCAAGGCAAAACCAAGCGTATAGGCCAGGGGGGAAAACATCTTTCCTTCTACCTTCTGGAAGGCGAAGATGGGCAGCAGGGCCGTAATAATGATCAGCTTGGTAAAGAAGATGGCTTTCCCCAGCTCCGCACCTTTCTTTCGCAGCATCCCCATCTTGGACAGACGGTTGAATCGGTCCATTCCGACCTCCTTGGCCTTGTGATCCAATAGCACGAACAACCCTTCCACCATTACCACCGCACCGTCGATGATGATCCCGAAGTCGATGGCGCCCAGGGACAGCAGGTTCGCCGACATACCCATCAGGTGCAGACAGATAAAGGCGAACAACAACGACAGCGGAATGATAATGGACACGATCAACGTGGTTCGCCAGTTGAACATGAATAAGGACACGATCAATGTCACCAGCAATATACCTTCTATCAGGTTGTGCAATACCGTGTGGGTAGCGTAATGGATCAGGTCCTCCCTGTTATAAAAGGGAACGATACGTGTGTCCGGAGGCAGCACCCTTTCATTCAGCTTCTTGACCCTTGCCTTCAGCCCCTTGATCACGTCGTCGGGATTTTCTCCTTTTCGCATCAGCACGATGCCTTCTACCGCATCCGGGTTGTTCCGTAATATCCGGGTGCCCGTACTGTCATTGGCATCTGTCCTGCCCACTTCCCCCAGGCGGGGAAGATTGGATATCTCCACATCCGCGATGTCCTTGACCAGGATGGGAATGCCATTGATATTTTCAACGATGATATTCTTGATCTCATTGATGTCGTTCAGGATACCAATCCCCCTTACCACATAGGCCTGGGAATTCTTATTGATGACGTCACCGCCGATGTTGATATTGCTCTTGCTGACAGCATTGGATATATCCAGCGGCGTGATGCCCATGTCGGCCAGCTTCTGGGGATTGGCCCGGATCTCATAGGTTTTCACCATACCGCCAAAGCTTACGATATCGGCGATGCCTGGAACGGAACGGAGCTCGCGATCCACTACCCAGTCCTGTATGGTCTTTAGCTCCCGCGGATCACGAAAGCTGCTCTCCAGGGTATAGCGGTATACTTCTCCCGTGGGACCCGTGGGCGGCTGTACCTGGGGATTGACATTATCCGGCAGCTCCGCATTGGGCAGCAGGTTGTTGACCTGTAGACGGGCATAGCTGTCCGTGACCTCATCGTCGAAAATGAGCTTTACTACCGAGAGCCCAAAGATGCTTGTGCTTCGGAGGCTCGTCTTTTTCTGCACAGGGTTCAGCGTGATCTCGATGGGTATGGTAACGAATTTTTCTACTTCCTCCGCGCTTCTTCCCGGCCATTGTGTAATGATCGTGATCTCCGTATTAGTGACATCCGGGAAGGCCTCGATAGGCATCTTCTGGAAGGTGAAGTATCCATACACTGCCAGCAGCGCGGTGGCGAAAAAGATGAAATATTTATTTTTAAGCGAAAAGGCGAGAAGACCTTTTAATACTTTGTTCATTTGCTAACTTTTAGGAGTGGTCAGGATCGGACAGATGGATATTAGCTGTTCAATTCCTGATAGATCAACAGTGCCTGCGATCCGATGACTTTCTCGCCTTCGGAAAGACCACTGGATATATATGTCTTATCGCCTATCGTGCTCTCCACCTGTACGGGACGTATCTTGATATCAGAAGGACTTGTATACACCAGCACATAATACTGGCTGTTGTCGAAGATCAACGCCGTGCTGGGAATGGACAGCATTTTCTTATTTTCTGTATTGTTCAGGATCACGCTCGCAAACATCTCGGGTTTGAGCAGGTAGTCCGGATTGGGCAGTACGATACGTACTTTCATGACCTTGTTGGTAGGATCCAGCACATTCATGATCTTGTCCACCTTGCCTTTGAACATTTTGCCCGGATAGGAGAGGGTGGTCACATTGACGCTGTCGCCGGACTTTATCAGGGCGATGCTGGATTCGTATACATTGGCGATGACCCAGACATTTTTCAGATCGGAGATGGTGAACAGGTTGCTGTTGTTGTCAGGGCGGATCGCCATATTGTTGGTAGCCTGCTTTTCCACGACAAAACCGCTAATGGGGGTTTTGACCTGGTATTGGCCGTTAAGACTGCCGCCATTGAGCTGAAGCACCTGTTGCGCTTTTTTCAGGGCAGCCACCGCCTGGTCGTAACTTGCTTGCGCGGCAATGGAATCCCGCGCCGATGCCAGACCGCTCTTTAACATATCCTTTGTCGCATCCAGGTTCTTTTGGGCTACTGAAACATTGGTCTGGGCCGTGACAAGATCATTGCTATAGCCTGCCATTTCCGAGCTGCGGATCAGGGCCAGGGTTTGCCCAGCCTGTACGTAGTCGCCCAGCATGACCTTGATATCAGAGATGCTGCCGCTGACCAGGGGGTAGATCTTGGCTACATTGTCATCATTGAAGGTTACTTTTCCGGTGAGGGTAATGGAATTCACGACCCGGGATAAGGTGACGCTGTCGATATGGATCGTCTTTGAGAGACTATCCGGCAGCACAAATGATTTTTTCCCGGCTGCGGGACTTTCCGCGCTGCCGCCTTTACATCCGGATAATGCAAAAAACAATATGGCTGAAGAAGCTATCATGCAATGGACCGCATATTGTTTAAGAGTATGGTTCATCTGAACGTTTTTTATAAATGGAAATTTAATAGATCAGTTAAAGAAGTTGGTGCCAGTATAAAAATTGATGTCCTCGAAAGCGCTGACCCGGTTGAACTGGATAGAATTCAGCTGCAGGGTATTCTGCTTGAACGAATCGTAAAAGTCCAGGAAATCCAGGATGCTGATATTCCGCTTCTCGTAATTCGTCACCACCTCATGCAGCATTCTTTGGAAGTTTTCTTGGAACTTCGGGTCGATGGTACGGTAGAGCTTGTCCTGTGCAAAGGCCTTTTGCAGGGACGTCGACACATTCTCTTCCACCGTGGCCTGTGCGCCCTTCAGTGATGCCAGCGAGCTGGCGATCTGGGCCTTGGCCGATTTGATATTGCCCTGGTTGCGATTGAAGAATGGGAGGTCGATGGAGGCGCCGATGCCTACATAGTTGTTCAGGAAGCTGCCCGCCTCGTCATATCCTACTCCAAGGGTCAGGTCCGGTACGGCCAGGGCCTTCTGATAGTCATAGTTCAGCCGGCTGATATTCGTAGTCGTACGCGCGATCTGCAGATCCGTACGATTGTGGTAGGCGGAATCCATCAACATGGTCAATGGGTATTGCGTGGGGTCCAGCTTATCCAGCACCACGGAATCCGTAGCGGGATTGATAAATACCGTGGGCTTTACCTGCAATACCAGCCGCAGCTCGCTTTGTACATCATTGATCTGCGCGATGAGATCGCTGTATTCGCTCTGGAAGCTGTAAAGCTGGGCGCGTATGCGGATCACCTCTTTTTCGGCAATATACCCTTTGCCCGCCTGCTCGTTAAATGCGTTTACGATCTGCTGCAGGGCTCGTATCTCTTCGTCATACACCCTGGCCGACTGCTGCAGATAGTAAATGTGAAAGAAATCCGTCCGCAAAGTATACTTCAGCGTACGCATCAGGTCGAAGAACTGGAATTCCGTCAGCTGTGCATTGGCCTGCGCCAGCTTCACCTGTTTGTTGCGTTTGCCCGCCAGCAGTATCAGCTGCGAAAGACCCGCTGTTGTCTCGTCATTGGCGCCCAGCGGGAAGAATTGCTTCAATGTCCCCGAATAGAGCGTGTGTCCGATGGAAAAATTGGGATTGGGCCACAGACGGGCCTGGATGATCTGAGCCTTGCTGGCGTCGATATTGTACTTGGCTGCCAATAACTGAAAATTGCTGTCCAGGAACATCTTTTCAGCCTCGGGCAGGGTCAGGCGTACGGAGTCCTGGCGAGGTTGGGCCTCCAGGAAAAGACTGATGAAAAAAGAACCTAATATCAGTACGATCCATTTCTTCTGCATAGGTTGTGTTAGCGTTTTTGAGTGCGCAAACATATTTTATTTTAATGTTAATCAGGGGTTAAGCCTATTATCAGCGCATTATTCCTCAAATATACGCATGTTCAAAAAAATGCATATGTTGGCTTCCCGGATTGCGCCAGTCACCAACGGAAACCATGCCAAAAAACTTGTGCAGTTGCTTCAGATATCTTCGGCAAGAAATCATAGGAACCGCTGAAAGCGGTTCGTCCAGAACCGTAGGTTCCGAACGAGAGGACCGTGTCGAAGCAGGTCCGACGAAGTCCTACAGACATTAGCGATATGCGAGAATTGGGCTATTTTTCGGGTAAGACCAATTCTCGCACTTTAGGCCTGTGGAGTATTGAAACGAAAGCCTACACCATGAATGGTCTCCAGGTTCACATCCGGGTCGGCTCTGAAGTATTTTCTCAGCTTGGTAATAAATACATCCATGCTTCTGCCAAGGAAATAATCATCCTTGCCCCAGACATTCAGCAATACCTCTTCTCTCTTCAGGATGCGGTTGGAGTGTTCGCAGAGGAATTTGAGCAGGTCAGCTTCCTTTTGAGTGAGGTTGAATATTTCTTTGTCGATGGTGAGCTTGAGGTCCGTGTAGGAGAATCGGAGATTGCCGATGGTGAAGTACACCGACTTGTCCGAGTGCATTTTCCGGGTCCTGCGGAGGAACACTTCCATACGCATCAGCAGCTCCTGGATGCTGAAGGGCTTGATGATATAGTCGTCGGCGCCGCTCTGGAATCCCTTGATCTTATCTTCTTCCATGGATTTGGCCGTAAGGAAGAGAATAGGTACCATATCGCTCTGCTGCCGGATCTTTTTGGCAACGGCAAATCCATCCTTATTGGGCATCATGACATCCAGCAGGCAAATGGCGTATTCATTCTTATCGAACTTATCGATAGCCGATTGTCCATCCGGGCATAGTACCACGTCATAGCCGGCATCGATGAGATTGTCTTTTATTACATATCCCAGAGAGAGGTCATCTTCAGCCAGCAGCACTTTTACTTTAGGGGCTTGTTGCATAATTTCTTAGTTGAGAGGAATAAATAATCGGAATTCCGTACCGATGCCGGGGAGACTGTTGACACGGATCTTTCCATTATGTGCGTCGATGATCCGTTTGACGAAATTAAGTCCCAGGCCAAATCCTTTAACATTGTGGATATCACCAGTAGGTACGCGATAAAACTTCTTAAAGATGCTTTTCAAATATTTTTTTTCAATGCCTACGCCATTGTCTTTTACAGATATAAAGAACTCATCCTCAGCGTTGCCCGTTTCCACGACGATCCGGGGTTCGACAGAGTATTTCAGGGCGTTTTCCAGCAGATTGACCACCGCCAGCTCCAGGTGGGCTCTATCAGCATGTATCTCGCCTTTGCTCTCTTCCATTTTCAGCTCGATCTTTGCTCTTTTTTCTTCTATCAGCGGCTGTACCTTGCTGAGAGCCTGTTCGATCAGCTGGTTGGCGTCGATATGCTCCTTTTTTAAAGGGAGGGTCTTGGATTCCGAAGAGGCTGCCTTCAAAAGCCGTTCCACCTGGCTCTGTAGGTGTTCCGTCTGATTTCGTATAATAGCGACATAACGCTCGAGCCTGTCCGGCTGATGGAGGATATTGTCCTGGGCCAGGACGCCCGAGGCGATTTTCATGACCGCCAGCGGGGTCTTGAACTCGTGGGTGAAGTTGTTGACAAAATCCTTTTGTATCTCTGCCAGGAACTTCTGCCGGTAGAAATAAAAAAGGCTGACCGCCAGCCCGATGAGGGCGATGAAGAGGACCGCACTGCTGATGATCCAAAAATCCATCTGTTCCAGGATATATTCATGGCGGTGGGGGAAATAAAGCAGGATATAGTCATAGTCATCCGCCAGCACCGGCAGGTCCTTTAAAGTTACCTTGGAGGCCACATACCGCGAAGCAGGGGAGGGGAGGAACTCTTCGTATACGAACTTTTTGTCCGCATAGCTATAGGCGCCCAGCTTACAGTCCGTCAGGACGCCAAAATCCGCAAATTCATCCTGGAGGTAGAATGCCAGGGAATCCTTGGGCGGGATCGTATCCGCCTTGACAATAAAGTAATTATTTCCCGGG
>Ga0207671_10000997_pt1 | contig 34818 bp, 57 predicted proteins | sample KBSC24metaG_FD_184352 | JGI IMG/M metagenome (GOLD analysis project Ga0207671, IMG submission 184352) | Corn rhizosphere microbial communities from Kellogg Biological Station, Michigan, USA - KBS C2-4 metaG (SPAdes) (version 2) | ecosystem: Host-associated > Plants > Roots > Rhizosphere > Soil...
CTTGTAAGTTTTTTTAAGCTCTTTAAAAGTGGCTGAATGCAAATCATTCCAGGTTATTTTCGACATTTACTGATTCTCCTTGTAATGCCATATCGAGATTTTTAATCCCATTCTCATAATCTTCATAAGACATGCCGACAACCTCCTCAATGAATTGTTTTAAGCTTATCTCTTGATTTAATAAATCAGTGGACATGTTGTTCTTTATCCTGAGGCTTATTTTGATGTCTATCGAATGCAGCCATCATATGCTTATGTTTCATATCATGACCCTTAATTTCTAAATCAACTTGTTTAGCAAATCGCTCTGTCATGGCTTTGACCAATTGAATATTCGCTGATTGTTTCCCTAGTTTTAAATCTGCAAGAACCTTGTGCTCATCTTGTTGTAATTTAGCCATGTCAATTGCAAATCTTTGTTGACTTTGTTGATTTTGCTGTTGCAATTTAGCCATATCAACTTGCGCTTTAACAGCCTGTGGATTTTGTTGTTGTGCTTGCATCGCCGCTTGTTTTTCTTGCTGATATTGCTGTAACCATTCATCGGTAAGGTCTTTTAGCTCTTCAATTCCTTTCCCTTCGACATTATCGAGAATAAATTTCAATCCCTTTTCTGCCATAAATTGAGCAAATAAGGGAGACATTCCCATTATCTCTTTGACCATCATAATGGTTCTTGATTTCTGAACTTGGAATGAAGCCCCCGCTTTAACTGAAACATTTAAAACATGAGATTCATACTGTAAAGGCACCCCATTTTCTTGATTTATTTTTACAAAATGGCGTTTTCCTTCTTCATCAATAATGGGTATCGTTCTTGGGGTGGTAAAATATTTAGGCATTAAATCAACATAGATTTCTGCAAGCCTTTGAAATCCTTGTAAACAACCTACTATATAGGGCATTGCTGTCGCATTAGATTGACTTGCAGCCTCAACAATAGCAATTCCTGATAGCTGATTATTATTAATTCCAAGACTGGCATCATAAGAACCTAAGACATTCTGAATTAAAGAATCAGCCCCCGTAAAAGCCTGCGTAATTTCCGGAGGAGCCGGTACACGTTGAACCTCCCTGATAGGATTATTAATCGGTAAATCGGGGTTTCCTTCATAAACTGAATTATATACAACCACATTTGCTTTCTGTACATCTTTTAACGCGGTTTGAAATTCTTCTTCTTTAGGAATTGCCTCTTTGGCAATCATAAATTTATGCTGAACCGTATTTTCTATTTCATTTCCCAGCGAATTACCGGCATAGTTTTTAAGTCTTTGAGCCCCTTTAGCATGATATACATAGGGCTTTGTCACTTGCCTAATATTTCCATTAATGGGTGTTTTAATAAGTATTGAATTTCCATCGATAAAGACTAAAGGTAATTGGGAAAAATTGGTTTCTTGATATTCAATAACCTGATTTTCGATTAATCGATAACGAGAGATACTATCCAGCAATGTTTTTCGAGGTTTCGCAACAATTGTGGGAGGCACTGTAATATCATTCCAGGTATCAACCATTTTACGATAATCTTTCATAGTCATTATTCGACCATCGCGAACTTGAACAATGGTTTCTTCTTTACGCACTTTCTCATAATAATCGGCGACAATAATTATTTGGCTGTTATCCTTTTGGTAGGACCAATTAAACCCCGCAAAATCACGCCTGAAGCTTAATTTATTAACGGCAATACCTGGATTTTCTTCTTGAAATTCATCTTTATCTTTCGGGAAAAGTTCAAAACAAAAATTACCGTCCCCTTTATGACTAAATCTTGCAAGTTTATCAAATCCTGAAAGAGTGGGTTCACAACGGGTAAATTTAATGGTTTGATTCATGGACATCGGGTGTTCGTAATCTGTATAAACTTTGACTGCACTAAATCCACCAGAGAGTAAATCTTTATAGACTTCATAACGCAAGTGTTCATTGTTTGAATCCATGAACACATGCTTTAAATGTTGCTCCACCACTTTGATGGTAATCGGATCGGCTTTATCTTCATCATAGGCATTAACTTGAATGTCGGGTTCTTGTTTGGAGAATTCACCCAGTAAACGGCTAAGGTAGGCTTCAAGAACATTAAATTCAAGTTGCGGCCTTTCCATTGTCATTAACAAGGTAATCTCATCATTTGTTAATGAAGACTCAAAAACAAATTTTCGAAACTCATTGAAACTATCGTAATTGTGTTTGAAATAATCATGCGCATTCCTGACTTTTTTCTTGATACGCGCAAGATCATCCTGATAGCGTTTTGCTACGTCCTTCATTAACTTGTAGCTCCTTTAAAGGAAATCCTTTCCTTTTCGACCCATATTGTATCTTATTTGCTTTAGATTTATAATATTTTTTGTCTTTGGTCTTTCCTTAGGCTATTGATTATTCCTTTTGCTAAAATCCCATCAAAATTACATCACCGGTTTTGATGGGATTTATCTTGTATAAGCATTCCTTCTTAGTCGATTAATTTGGTTTTGGTTTATACTTAAATTTTGTGCAATTTTTTTGTAATCTGATGCATGCAATTGCGAATAAACGATAGTCTTATCGATTAAAGCAATTCTTATGGCATCAGCAGCCGTATCGGCAATATCATCCCATCGATGTGTTTCATTTGCCGTAATCTTACTCATATGTTCCAAACACATTTTTACATGCCTGCCATTATCCGGAAACGAGATTCTTCTTTCAGCGATATAGGGTTGCACATCTAAAAATCGTTTTGTTTTATCGCCCTGAGCTCTAGTCCTTGGAATGTCCATTAATTTAACGGTTCTTATTTCATCAAGCAAGCTAAGTAGTGTTCCGCCTGTCGATTTTTTTTCAATGGCCGCCATTTGAGGAGGGACTTTATAACGCATACACTGTTGCCAGAAATCAAGAAAAGTGGGTTTTAAATCTTTAGGTTCAATTCGACATTCCAGTGTATCTATCCAATGAAGTCCATATTGTCCGGTTTTAATCCCAAAAGATTCAATTTCATAAAGACCCCAGAAACTAAAGACGGTTGCATCATTATAGCTTTTAGAAGTTTCAGCCGTATCTGCAGTAATGAATGAAAAAATAACCTGGGGTTCTTCAGTAAGCATTACAAACCACTCTGGTTTAAAGAGTGCTCCTCCAGCAGGAATTGGGTCTTGTTGATATTGAGAGGAAAATACATATGGATCTGTTTCTTGTTTTTTTCGAAGTTTTTCTAGTGTATCTACTTCTGGATATAAAGCATTTCCTGCTTCATCGATACTTTTTAATATCACTTTGTGCCAATCATAACCATCTTTACCTTCAATTAAATAAGAGGCTAAGTCGTCTTCATGGAGTCTCTGGCCAATGAAGATATAAGGTACTTTTATCCCTCGGGCTCGCTGCTGGATTGTTTCTCGATAATTATCGATAACTGATTGTCTAATAGTGTCACTGTGCACTTCATCTGGTTTGTGTGCGTCATCGATAATGACAGCTCCGGTAAATCTGTCGAGAGCAGGTAATCCTGCATCTTGGCCAGTGATTGCGCCGCCAGACCCAAAAGCTGCAACTGCTCCTCCAGCAGTGGTCTGGAAATATTCTCTTGCTTTACTGTCATGTCTAATCCTTACATCAAATAAGTAATTGTAATGAGCTAATTGCATTATACGTTTAATCGTTTCAGTGTGTTTAGCAGCTAATACTTTCGAATAAGAAATATATAGATATCTTGAATCAGGCCATTGCGCTAAAGTCCAAGAAATCCACATCGCTAATAAAGTGGATTTACCAGAGCCGGGACTTACGTTAATAAGTAATCGATGATTTGGTATTTCAAGTCGAGCGGCTTGGGTCAAAGACCTACATATAGTGATATGATGCGATTCACGACCTATAGGTTGTGATACTATAAATTTTCGTCCCGTTAAAATAGGATAAAAATAACAGGTATAATCAAGCAAACTTCCTCGAAGTTCAGAAGCTAAAATTTCCTTTTCTTCATTAAACATAAATAAAGCATTCTGTGAAATGCCTTGATTCTACTACTAACTAGATAATTTTTTAACTTTCATCTTGAATGAATTGGTAATTTGAATTAATTATTAATTTCTTTATGAATTTTTCATGGAAACTCTTTCTCTCCTCTTTCTTATATTTAAAATTCCAATCATACCCACGTTGTATTTTTATAGAATCTTCTAAAACTTTTAGCAAAAAATATAAATCTGTTCCAGTAATGTTCATGCTATTTACCTAAATAATTTTATATTTTTATCGACCAATCCTAAAAAAAATTAATCACGATGAAGTTATGCCTGCAAAACTAAGCTAAAAAAATACATCGGTTTCATGGGTATAAAGTCATTCTACGTTTCATGCTTCAGTAATTTATACACGCTAGGCTTAGATAACCCTAAAACCTGTCCAATAGATGAAATACCAACTCCTTTTTTCTTCAATTCTTTAGCTCTTTTACTTAAACTCATATCAAGTTTAGGTCTTCCTAAATATTTTCCAGACTTCTTAGCAATTAATATTCCTTCCATCTGACGAGACTTCGCTATCTTTCGTTCAAACTCTGCAAAACTTCCCATTATCTGCAAGGTAAGTTTTGCTATTGGGTTCTCATCATTCCTAAATTCTAAGTTTTCAGCATGAAACTTTACAGTTATGTTACGTTTTACTAATGAATCAACTAATTGTTGTAAGTCGATTAGATTTCGGGCGAGCCTATCAATGCTATGAACATGGAATATATCGCCTTCTCTTAGATATTTCAGGCATTCTTCAAGTTGAGGTCTATTCTTAATGCTTCCTGTGTAAATATCGGTGAATACTTTGTCGAGTTCAAGACTTTCCAATTGCCTAATCGTATTTTGTCCACTGGTTGAGACACGGATATAGCCTATATTTTGACCTTTCATATTTCTTATTTTTTTATTTAATGGGGTGCGAATTTTATTTGATTTATTGATCGTGTCAATAAAGGTCTTATTATTAACTTTTATTGACTATCTTGTTGAAAATATAAGTTAAGGATAAGGGGTATACCTTTGTTAATATCAGTTCATTGCAATTTTTATTTGGGGATTTATAACAATATAAGTTATAAGTAACTCAGGATAGTCAGTATGTATTTAGCATGCGGTTAATATGAAAAAATTTTCATCGTCACAGTCATCGTTGTCATAAAATTACCTAAATGATGAAAATCACCACCAGCAACAGGAATTTAAATGAATGAAAATGATGCATATAAAGAATTGAAAGAAAATCTATCTGGATGTCTTTTGGAGTTTACTGAAAAAACTTGCAGTCCTAATAATCCCCTTTATCCAAAATCTTTACCAATAATGAAAAAATCTTTGTTAGAACTAGTAGATGATGTTAATAGACAAGGAGCGCTAACAATGTATCCTTATTTTAGCAAATCACAAATTGATAGGATTTGTTATCAAATTGATGAATGGTTTAGTATTATGGAAACTTTCATAGAGGAAAATATTCTAAAAGAACAAAGTAATTTAGGTTATATGAAAAATAGGCTTAAATTTATGATCTGTGGAGAATGATGATAAGTTTACCAATTAGAAGGTTGACAATCGGTCGGAATTGCACCGACTGTGGAGGCCACCTTAGGTCTTATAATCTATAAGCACTCCGAAAATGCGTGTTCCTTTCACGCCGCGATTGTCATTTGTATTTCACTTTCAATCGTTTACTAAACGTTTAATAAACGATCACTGGACGATCACTCAAGCAACAAGAAATAAATCTTCTATTAATTGATGAAGACTTCTTAATGATTGCTGAAGATAATCCTCTGCTGCTGTCTGAGGATTGACGGGCTTTCACCGTCTCCACTCTCTATTACTGCCAAGTCTTGCAGGCTACGAATGCACCAGGCATTACTCTCAATGTGGGTTAGGTAGCAAACCCTCTCAACCATTGCCTAGGTTGATTGAGTACTTATTATGGCCAGAATTAAGTCTAGTTTATTCTATTTAATCTTCATCCGGTATTAGATTTTTGGGTAACATTTGGGTATTTTCATCTTCGATTTCAATTGGGTCTGGAATAGCAAAGTGAGTGATTTCTCCCTGCCTTAAACTATTGAAAATTGAAAATTTGTGTTCACAGAATGATCCTTCATTTATATAAGCATACCCTTCCACTACATGACGAACTAATAACCCTTCTTGGAATGAGCATGGTTTATATTTATTAATGCTATACCATTTCATTTATTTTTTTCCTGATTTTAATCGGAGAGGCGGGACTCGAACCCGCGACACGTCCCGATATTTCTATCTCGCCCTCTACCAACTGAGTTACTCTCCGAATGCTTCACATTGTCCATTAATAATCCTTCTACGTCATAGTAGGTGATCTACTTAACCTTTCAATCTGAGCTAATCTTTCATCAATATTTTTCAGATTGGTCTTTAATAACATAGCATTGTCTTCCCAATCGGCATGATATCGAACGCACCTCATTTCAAGTTGATTAAATTGCTGTCGAAGCTTGTCGTACTCATCCGCTAACTTATTAAAATTAGCATCGAGAGTCATAATCTCTTTCTGAAATAATTTGATAAATAAGAAACGCCACATTTAAATATCCCCTAAAAATGATCGAGCGACTTGTGCTTGCGCTAATTAGTAATCCTTCTTCTTCTCTTCATCTAATTCTTGCTTTCTTTTCTTAGTGTCTTCATGAATTGCAGCATTCTTTTCTTGAGATTCATCGAGTTTAATATCCCCATATTTCTTAGGCTTTAACTTTCCTGATTGCCATTTAATCGCATCCATTTTTGTTCTCAATAAGCTTGAATCAACTCTCGTTCTTCCTTTGTCATCGACAAAATAATGTGGCTCATTCATAAGCTCGGTCATGTAATCAACACTTACCTCAACTTGATGTTCTTTAGCGCGAGTGTATTGGTCTTGAAACTCCGAATACCTTCTAAGCCAAATAAATATATTTGATCTATCTGGCCAATGTGGATTTTCCTCGCATAATTGACGTAATCCTTTTTCAGAAGAAGAAATTGCATCGCATATTTCGTCCGCTAGAATAGTGGTATAAATTGTCGGTCTTCCTAATTTTTTGTTGCTGTCCATAGCAACTTACCTCAAACATTATCATAAGTATTTTGAAACATTTTTTCTGCTTCATCACGTGTGATTTTATTATCAAGATCCATGATATCTTTAATCGCCTTTTTATACTCTTTACTGCGCTTATCAATACGAGTGCCCTTATTCTCAATTTGGGCTAATTCATCCTGGGATAAAAGAGTTCCAAAACCATCACACTTATCGCAATCGGCTTTCATCATCCCATTACCAAAATAAATCCCTGTGCCATGACATCTGTAACAAAGCATATAAAATCCCTGTAAAACGATTACAAAATAATAACATAGCGCACAAATAACACAAAAATTCACTCAATTAAACTCTTATCATGTAAGAATTCCCAATGAGTTTTCCAATTGTTCGATTTACAATCCCAAACACTAGGAATTTTAGGACGCTTATTGTGAGGTGAATAAAACCGAGAACCACAACTAGGGCATCGTCTTCCCGGCATTAATCGCTCACTATGACATTGATTGCAAATATAACCTTTACCATTGCTCATTTATTTACCTCCCAATTGTAGGGGACATGCCTTCCATGAGCATGATCGGGCATCCCCATATCCCGCCAAACCGCCACAAATAACTTTAGAGAGGACATTTCCAATAAACCACTCATTAGTAGTGATTTGTCATAATCGTTTAATAGGCGCGTTGATATGAGTTTTGGTGAGACTTTTAATTCACTTCCTATCTTATTGAGGATGTTTTTGCATTCACTCACACTTAGAACGTCCATTTCACGTCGCCTAAAATCTGATTCAATGAATCGCGAAATCCTTTATTGGAGGTAACTTCTTTGTAATTCTTTGCAATCTCATCCTGCTTTGCTTTTTCCATAGTGTCATTTGTTTTATTCTCAAGGCCAATACTAATAGGCTTTAGTGGGCCATCAAGAAAATCCCTAACAGCAATATCATAGTTACGATAAAAAACTGGCTCTGTTTTATTTCTCGGGTTGGTTTTTAAGAAATGACGGTCGCTTTGATTTATTGCATGATTTATGACTAATAATTGTTCATGTGTTAATCCGGAGATATGACCATCACGCATTAAATCAAAAGCACGGACATAAGCACTTTCTTTGGGTAATAATTTAAAATCATCTTCTGAGGGCTTACACCAGGAAAGAAATTGATTAATTGTGGGTGTATTGATTGGACTAGCTAATCGGCATTTTTTAACACCAAGCTCAACTTGTTCAATCCGGCTTATACCTGAATCCATAAAAGCCTTCGCCCACTGTATTTTTTCCATATCCAATTTTTTTTGAGCATCGTGATATTGCTTATCAAATCCACGACATACAGCTTCAAAAAAAACAAATAAACGGTTTACTACTAGAATCGATAACGGATCAAGTTCTCTTTGAGTAGCCTTAGCTTCTTTCCGCTCAAAAAATGTTTTTGAATCAATTAACTCAGCAATCTTTTCCATATCAAATTACTCCAGACATTAAGTCAATTTCATGAAATGACTTAAAGACTTGGGATCCCCAAGCAGTACTTAAATTATCTATTTTTGATTTTTTGGATTGTGAGATATTTAGCCATTCAACCTTCAATGATTGCCAACCACTAGCTACCATGAGCTCAAAAGCTTCGACAGCGTTTATTTTATTTTCTTCACACCTCTGAAGCTGTTTACAAATCATTTTCCAGGAGGTTTTAGTAATAGGAGCACGTTTTTTCGTACGAGTGTAAATCCAATCTCGAAGCATTTCTTCGGGAATGGAAAAAGGATTATCTGATTTTAAGTCTTCGAGGGTTAAAGCAACTTTTGTGCCATTTTGTGTATTTTTATTGACCAGCCGATTATCAAAATAATCAGACTTATCTTTATTTCTTTTGCTATCAAGGCACTTAGGAGATGTTTCGCTTTCATGGGTCTGATTATTGGAATAATCAGCAATTGAACTCTCATAGTCATCTTCTGATTCAAAAAGCTCATTATCATTATCGGCAAAAGAAGGCGTTTCGTTAAATGTAAGATTTGCTGTGACATCGCATTCGTGATTATCGATATCCATATCTACAAAATCGTGTGCAACGCTAGTTGCGCTTATATTATAATCTTTTATTATTATATCTATATTATTATTAGATTCGTTTTTTCCACAAGGTGGAAAACCCACCTTGTGGGTTTTACCTATTCTTGATTGACTAGGAGATGGGTTTTCCACCTCCTGGTGATTTATCAGAAGTACTTCCCATCTAATAATCTGGCCTGTTGTTTTATCACGAATGGGATATTTTTTTATTAACCCTTTTTTCTTTAAATCAGAAAGTCGATTTTTGATAAAATCAAAACCTTTCCTAAATCGAGATTGAAGCTCTTGATTATTTATTTTCCAATTGTCAGGCTTTGAAGCGAGATAACAATAAATCCCTAATGAAGCCGGATCTTCGATTAAATCTATCGTTTGATTAACTATTGTTGTAAACGATAATCCTGATTGCCTCAAAAATTGAGGAGTATTTTTTTTTATAGACATCTAAAAGTCCTATTAATAAAAAATTTATAAGTAAAAATAAAATAATTACCAGAAGAAATAGTCTGAAAACTAAGTGGATTAATATTTTTATGGGTTGAAGTTGGAATAAATTTGTAAAAAAATTCAAATAATAATTTGAAATATAATTGGAGTGTGGTTATATTTGGATTTACTACACATTCGTTGTATAATGCGTTTGCGTTATGCATAAAAACCTTTTTGTATTTTTTTATTGACATCTAAAAGTCCTATGAGGGGTAGAGTGTGTAGCGCCTGTTATGTAAGAAGTACGCATAACACATCCTAAGTTAGTAAACGCTTTGAATGGAACTTTGGTCGGTTGTGGTTCAAAACGATGTTTTTTGTTTTATAGAGGGGCTGGGATGCCTCTACCTCTTCTAAAACTGTTCTAAAAATTCAAATGGTTAAAATCCTTAGAGAAATCAAAATATACCCCTCTCAACTCATCTAATCAAGATTAGTTTGAAATTCTTAAGAAAATTGAATATATTTTTTACAATTTATGCCTGCTGAAAAAGCATAATCAGAATTTTTACTTCTTCACCTGAGGCTTGGCATGACATTTATAGGCCTTAAATAATCCATTTGTTTTTCTTTCAATAACAACTTGTGTGCGATAAGGGATATAACCTAGCTTTCTCCAATTTTGATAAGTATTCATTCCAAGGTTTAATTGACGCCCTATTTCAGTCCATTTCTTAAAATGTGCATAAAGTTGTTCCAATAACATAAAAAACCTTGTGTAAATTCTTTGAATTTGTTAATTATGATACTTGATAACAAAAGATGATGACAACCCCTATTAATTTGATAAAATTAAATTCGTAATCCATGGAAAAATTTTTCATAATTGTAAGTTTTATAATCCTTAAAAATCTTTTAAAATACTGCAAATTTTATAGATTAAAAAATGTAAAAATTCGACAATTTTTAACAAAGAAATTTAATTAATTATTAAGAAACGCGAGGAAAATTATAAAATGAATAATGAGAAAATTTGGCTTACACCGAAAGAAGCCGGTGATTTAATTGACATGACTTCAAGGAATGTAACTAACCTAATAAGGGACGGAAAAATCAAGGCAGAAAGGGATGAGTCAGGGCGTTTTCATATTCAAAAATCAGAGTTTTACCGAGTATTCCCTCGCGCTCTCGATTCGGAAATTGAAAGAAATTTAAAAAAAATGCCTCCGGAAAATACAGCTTCAAAATTGCTTGAAGAAAAGAACAATCACTTGATGGAATTGATTAAAGAAAAAGCTAAACAAATTGATTTTTTAAAAGAGCAACTTGATAATTTTAACCAGGAAAAATCAAAGATGCTGGATGCAATTAGTATCCATGCACGCCTTCTCGAATATAAGCAAAAATCCACTACACCTTCTGTCATTGAGGGTAATCCGCCAAAAAAGGGGAAATGGTCTAAGATATTTTCAAAAGACTAATTGTCCTTGTCATTCTTGTTAATAAACAAATCTATCGATTCAATCAGTTGTGCAGTAAGACGATTAATTACCTCTGGGGTTAATGATTGATTGTAGAAATCGCTTAAGTTTCCTTTAATTACCGTTGATAAGATTTCTGTATTGAGATTTATAGTCAGTTCTGAAGGCATCGATTATCCTAATGAGCTATTTTAAGGTCCGCTTTTTCTGTCTCCACCATTTTCCATAACTCTCTAGTTAACTCCCCTACTTCCTCAATAACTTCTTCTACCATTGAAAATCGGGTAGTAATGTCGTTGTCTTCATCAATAGACCGAATAAGCAAGTTAATGAGAATGTGGGTAACTATCATTGAGATAAGAACCCTTGAATGAATTTTATGAATATCCGCTGATCCTTTTCGGAGCTCGTTTATCAAACGATTCTGAACAGATTTATAGATATCTGATAAGAACTTTTGATTAGGGGTTTTAGGTTCTGTATTTCCAAGGGGAAACTCAAGAATTTCTTTTCTTTCTGGCACTATGCTTATTCCTTGTGCTTAATCGGTAAGCTAAGTGTAAAGCAGGTTGGTGCTTATCTCAATGGTTTGTTTTTCTTGCTAAAACCAGTGCCAATCTTTTCCTAATGCAATTAATACCGGACCTATTAATAATGTAATAACACCGACATAAATACCAGTAAGCATATTCATAATGCGACGATGATGAGTATCATTTTGCATAAGTACAGAATAAATTTTGATATCAATTTTTTTATCTAATTCATCTAATTTATTGTCAAATTTTTTATCTAAAGTATCAATTTTTGTATCTGCCTTATAGTTTAACGATTTTATTTCACTCATTGTCCCAGCTAATATCCCACTTTCCCAGCTAATATCCCATCCCTTCCCACTTATTCGCTTCTCCATCGCTTCTTTATCTATATCAATAGAGATTCATCAGCCAAAGAAGTGAGTTGCTTTAATTACAGCGCCAATAATGCTTACGTATAATCCAAAAAACAATATTAGTGTCCATTTGAAATGGGAGTCTGTTTTCTCATCAATCTTATCGAAACGTTTTTCAAATCTCTCTAAAGTCTTATTGATATCTACTATTGTATGCTCAAGTAGCGCTAATCGTGTGTCATCACTGAAGACACCCTCATTGCTCAATTTTTTATTCGCCATATTCATTTACCTCTTAATCCTCTTAATCTATCTGCTCATATTATAAATGGTATGACCAACAATCATTTTAAAATTGTAAGTATTTGCTAGAATAATTGCTGATGGCATATAATCATAATCATAATTATAATCTTCACAACGTAAAAAAGTATTATCAGTGAATATAATAAGTCTGCCGTAATTACATCCCTCAAAACTGGTGCCTTTTTTTCCTGAATCTGGATCGTACCAACCAGTTATTATTTTTTTACCTAATATTCTATATCCAACTAAATCTTCTATATCGCTAACAGACAATCCGAAACCAATTAATGGAAATAACAAAATAGAAGAAAATAATATTTTTTTCATAATACACCTTATTTATTGTTAAATATTATTCCTTGTTGTTTTTATTACTTCCTAGATTCACCGGCCTTCTATCTGGCCCAAATTCATCAGCTTTAAGCTTACCTTTCGTTAATATTTCAATACGCAGCTGTTGAGACTGAGGAATCCATCCCTGTTTTTTCCAACGAGTATAATTTCTATCAGAAATACAAAGAGCAGCACATAACTTATAACCAGTCCCACCAAATTCGATTATTGCTTCTTCTAATGTCATATCAAAATAACCATTAACTATTCAGACGGAAGTTAACACAAAATACATGTTTGATCAAACACATGTATGTCAATCATATGTTTTGCAAAATAAATGTTTGACACAATCATATGTTTGGTATTTAATACCCTCATCCAATCAGTAAATGAGGTGTAAAAATGAACAGCCAATCTAAATATGATAAACTAGGTCATTCTGTCAAAGGATTGACGTACGTGAATCACAAAATAAATCTATCGAACTATGCGGAAGAATTAGTTGCACACTACGCCAAATTTGAAGGCGATCAATACGAGCTGTTTTTATCAGACCTACCAGAATCAAGCCAGAATGAGCTAGCAAGGCTCTATCTAGAATCAACCAATCGTGAAGTGAATGAGTGTGTTCATGGCAATGACTTTGCTATAGACAATGATTACACCTGCGCTTTGTTAGCCATGCTTCAGGATGACTCACAGGAAAACCGAGAGCGATTTGCCGAAGTCACCCGCAAAAACATTCTTACTTATTATCGAGAATCACTTCAATCAGTCATTGATGACGCTTGTTATGTCTATTACCAAAATATAATGAATGAGCAAGGATATTATTCCCATAGAGATATGGAACATGGCGAATATTATTGGAGTAAATTCTAATGATTGAAAAATATAGTTTATATAATTTTCAGATATTCGAAGACCTAAATGGATGTGGATTTTACTATGAAATTTATACGGATGATAAAAATTATATATTTTGGCAAAAGACAAATATTTTACGTGAATCCGATGAATGGTTTGATACAGAACAAGAAGCTCGATTTGCAGCGATAGGACATATCAGTACATTGGAAGAGGGAGAGGAACCAGACTATGACAAGGAACCTCAATCAATAGACTGGGATGAACGAAGAAAGTTAGGAGAATGATTATGAAGGATTATGTCACTGCAAAAGAAAGAACCAACTTTAAGAGAATTAAATTATCTTGGATGAGAAAAAGATGAATTCTTCATATTCCCTAGTAGGGAACTAGTAGGGAATATCGAGAATTTATTTAGCAGGCCTTAAATGGTCATAATTAGTGTAGGAGTAATAACATGGCGTTACGTGCAAAAAAACCAGAGGCTATCAAAAAACGTTTGAAGGCTTTATTTTATGGTTCTGCCGGTGTTGGTAAAACGACAGCAGCAATACAATTTCCCAAGCCGTACCTAATCGATACGGAGAAAGGGGCTGAGAACGATCAATACGCCAAGATACTCCAAAAATCAGGTGGCGCAATATTTCAAACATCTGATTTCTCAGAGCTTATGAACGAAGTTAAAGCATTATTAACAGAAAAGCATGAATATAAGACATTAATTATTGACCCATTGACCACTTTGTATAATGATTTGCTCGATAAGTCGGCCATTAAAAATGGTACCGAATTTGGGCGCCATTATTCGGAGGCTAACAAACAGATTAAACACTTATTAAACTTACTGCTTAGGCTCGACATGAATGTCATTATCACTAGCCATGCTAAAAACGAATATGGACATAATATGGCAGTTGTTGGACAAACTTTTGATTGTTACAAAAAGCTAGACTATCTCTTTGACTTAGTCTTTGAGATTCAAAAAAGAGGAAAAGAAAGAATCGGTATTATTAAAAAATCAAGAATAGAAGCTTTTCCTGATGGCGAACAATTCCCCTTTTCTTATGCAGAAATCGCTAGACGATATGGCAAAGAGATTCTAGAGCGTGACTCAGTTGCGCAACAGATTGCAACAAAAGAACAAGTCAATGAAGTAAAACGGTTAATCGATTTATTAAAAGTTCCTGAAGAGAAATACCAAAAATGGCTTGATAAGGCTAATGCCGAGACGTTTGATGAGATGCCATTTGATGCCATGGACAAGGTTATCGATCACTTACAAAGCTACATAAAAGGAGAAGCAGCGTGAGATTTACCCCTAAAACGGAAGAAGAATTGCAATCAATGTCTTTATTAGAGCCTGGAATTTATCAGTTCCAGGTCTCTTCAGCCACAAATGAAATGTCTAAAAGTGGTAATGAAATGATAAAGGTCATATTAAGTATTTGGGATAAAGAAGGACATGTCCATTTTATTTATGATTACTTGCTTGAAGCAATGGGCCATAAGCTTCGCCATTTTTGCGAAACAACAGGACTTATTGATAAATACGATCATGGTGAAATAAATTTAACAGACTGCACTAATCGTCAGGGTTATGTTGAGTTAAGCATTCAGGAAGGAAAACTTAAAGATAATGGCGATCGTTATCCTCACCGGAACTCAGTAAAAGATTATGTTAAAAAATCGAAGATGATGTCAGCGAATGAACCGAATGATGATATAGATTTTTAGTTTATATAAAATTGGAGAAACTTGAATGAATCAGTATACAGATAAATGGTATATCGTTAGAACTTATAGCGCCGGCGTATTCTTTGGAAAAATAGAGTCAAGGAATGGTAAAGAGATTGTAATGAAAGATGCAAGAAGACTTTAGTATTGGGAGGGAGCCGCCTCCCTAAGTCAATTGGCAATGGAGGGAGTTAAATTACCTGAAAATTGCAAATTCCCTTGTGCTGTTGATCATGTGGAATTAATGGAAGTGATAGAAATATTAGAGACTACAGAAAAAGCCAAAGAATCAATTGATAAAGTGAAAATATGGAAAGCATAGATTTTTTTTACTCCATTGAAAATAGAAGTCGTCATGATTATGGATATGTCTTTGGCTACGGCGATGGATCTGGATATGTCCATGGATATGTCTTTGGCCATGGCTTTGGCGATGGCTCTGGATCTGGCTATGGCCATGTATATGGCTATGGAGATGGCTCTGGCGATGGCTCTGGCTCTGGCTCTGGCTCTGGTTCCGGATCTGGTTATGGCTCTTGATATGGCTAATTATCAAAACAATACCATTTAATGGTTTCAATGCAGTCTTCAATGGAATGACAAACGGCAGCGAAGTAATTTTGCTGCCGCATTGATTCAATAAATTTTTTTTGGGACTGAGAAAGCGATCCATTCTTACTTTTTAATTCAATCCATGCTCCAAAAAATCCATGACAACCCATAGCGATGAATAAATCGGATACTCCCGATTTCATTCCCATATCTTTTAAAAGCTTTCCAAATCTGGCCGTTCTCCTTCCTTCATTGGGAATATGAATTACAACATCCTTTAAATCGGGATAAAGTGCTATCCATTGCAAAACAGTTTTTTGAATAAGTTCTTCAGAGATATTGCCGGATTTGAGAATTTTACTCATTGGCTATTCGTATCCAGTCATATTTAAAGGGTACTAAAATATTAATCCATTTCATGAATCCATCTTGTAACCATATCAACACCTAAAAACATATGCTTTTGCATATCCATTTCATAGGAAGAAAATTTCTCTCCATGCAATACCAATTCACGTTGTCTTCTTTTTTCATTAATATAATTAATAATGCGCTCTTTAATTTCTTCTGGCAAAATTAACTCCCATTTATATCCTCAAAAAACAAGTAATAGTTTATTCAATAATGCTTGCTCTTTCTATACTGAATAAACAATAGATCCGTGAATAATGGTAGATTGACCAGAAGTAAAGTTAGCCGTAGTAAAAAAACCTCCATTAAGTGCTGATGCTATACCATATAAATTTATAGCGCTTGAATTAGGAGGTAAAAAAAGGACAGCACTTGTTGTTGATGTTGGCCACGCTGTTGAAAAAGAAGGCAATACAGAACCAATACTGTTACTGTTTGTTGCGCTGTTTGAGCTAAAAGGCAAGCCACTAACAGCTGCATTACCCGATGATGTGCTAAAAGTTGGAGTAAATGAGAGCGAAAAACTGGCCATTACAATATTGCCAATGCGTGTATAAAATCCAACTTGAATTGTATAAGCATTCGAAATATTTCCAGGTGTTGCGAAAGTAAAAACAGGTGTCCAGGATGTTTCTGCAGTATATGTGGATAATGTTGATCCACCAAAATTAATGCTTGTAGCATTAGCTGCACCTAAAACAGGCGTTACTAATGTCGGTGATGTTGAACCAACAAAGGATCCTGTTCCTGTTTGACTTGATAGAGAAGTATTTACTGCGTTATTCGTTGTCATGTTTAAATCCTTTTAAACAATAGTTAAATTTCCTTGAGGCGCACCAAGAGTTGTCCATGTCGTATCAGTAACAATGCAAACTAAATAAAGACTATCTTCCGAATTGGTTGAACTAATACTTCCTCCAACACCAGTGGTAGACGTACTAGATCCAATTTTAATATTTTGACTTGAATTTTGTGCAATTGTCCAACCACCACTGCCAAGACCAGTCACAGCAATCGCACTTCCAACAACCGCTGTTGTAGGGAGTGTCAAAGTGATTAAACTTCCACTATTGGTAATATAACCATTTTCAGCGATCATACTGGTATTAGTGGTAACCACATTCCAACCAATTGAGGCCGCTGTCCCACTAATAGAGATGCTTCCTGCGGCATTAGTAATTGATACACCCGATCCCGCAGTTAATGTTGCCCTAGATGGCGGATTTCCTGTATTGCCAATCCATAATTGACCGTTTGTTAATGGGGTAGAATTTTGAGTTCCACCATTGGCTTGAGTTAATGGGGAAGATAGCGTTAACCCTGCAAAAGTGGGTGAACTTATCGTATCAATATCTTGCGGAGCACTTAAAGTAACAGCCCCTGTTGATGCTGAGGCAATGACTTGATGAGCAGTCCCTGTAATTGAAGTAACCCCACCACCTGAACCAGTCATTGCAGCATACCAAGAGGAAGCACTTGTTCCTGAGTTTAAAATACAGGTAACAAGAGCACGCTGACCTGCGGATAAGGTAACAATGGTGTTTGCACCTGAAGACTCAACAGTAACGGTGCCACTCGAATTATTAACTATTGACCAAGTCATTCCTTCGGATAAAGTGCTTGTAACAGGCATTACAACCGTTTGATTTGAGCTTCCAGTAAAAAACTGCCAATAAAAACTACCAATAGTTAAAGTCGTAGTCCCACCACTTGTGGCAGTTGTAGTATATCCACTGTTGATATTTGCTCTTGTCCATACGGCAGTTGATGATGTACCCGAAGTAGTACAAAGCCATAAAATATCGTTAACCGTATCCCAGCAGAATTGATAAGTAGAACCTTCGACAAAACCATTAGGATTGCCAGAATTAAACAGGATAATGTTTGATTGGAATAAGTTATAAACTTGCTGTAATGTTTCTTTTACCGAAAGACCGGGATTAGAAGAATCAACGAATCCTTGAACTGCACAAATTATATCGGACATTAACGCATTTGATACGGTGGGTAAATCCGTAAACATTTCTTCTACTGTTGCTGACATTAATAATATCCTTATTAAACGACTGTAATAGTTCCTTGTACGCCATATACAGAAAAGGTATTGGCAGCCACGTTGGTTATAGTTATACAGTCATATTGATTACTTGATGACAATGACCCACCAGTCCCTGCTGTAGTGGCAGAACTTCCTATATGGCATTGTTGTGAGGCATTTTGATGGATAGTCCAACCACCACTTGAACCCCCTACAATGACATAGGTATCTCCTATCGTTGGTGAAGATGGCAATGTCAATGTGACTAAAGAAGCGCCATTGTTAATCGCATAGCGTGTTTCAGCCGCTAACGTCACACTGGAAGTGTTTTGGTTAACATTCGTAAATCCAGACGCTGCGGTATTATTGATTGTAATGCTGCCCGCACCATTGCTAATTGAAATATTAGTCCCAGCGGTTAATGTTGCGGGCGTTGGCGTTGCACTCGTGCTACCAATCAACACTTGACCATTGGTCATTGAGCCTGTCCAAGCAGGAACCCCTGTAGAATTCGTGACTAATGTTGCGCTATTTGCAGTGGATAACTCAGTAATGGTATTGGCTGATGATGAATAAAGAAGCTGATTTATGGTTGTAGTAGCAGGATAAGTTGCCGTAGACCAAGATGGGGCGGCACTTGAACCAGACAATAGCACCTGATTGGCTGTGGAGGTCCCTGAAAGAATGGCACCCGCTGTTGCAGTACTATAAAAAATACCCCCATTTGATGCAGTTAAGCTTGCATTAGTACCACCTCTAGTTAAACTTAATTGCCCAGTCCATCCGGCTGTGATTGAAGCCGCATTGACTAATGAAGTAGAAGGACTTCCCCCCAATGTTAAAGTAACATTCGTATCATCCACATTAGTCAATGCAGCGCCTGTCGGTATTTGGCTTGTTGTAGCTAATGTTCCCGATGTAGGGAAGGTTACGCTTGTATTACCAGTCAATGTACCTGTAAAAGTAAAAGAACCTGACATGGCAAAACTTCCACCAATAGTAATAGTGCTAGCGCCATTATTTATACCTGTCCCACCTCTTGTACCTGATAACGTACCTGTCCACCCTAGAGTTAATGAAGCGGCATGTAATAATGAAGTCGCAGGTGTTCCACCTAAAGTTAATGTAACATTTGTATCATCCACTTTAGTTAAAGCCGCAGCAGTATAAGGCTGCCCAAACTGCGCTGCAAAGTTTGCATAAGTCATTGCTGCATCATCGGTTGCATTGTAAGGTGATTGGCCAAAATACATTAAATCCGTAGACGCATTAGAAGTAATTGGGTTCGCTATAAAAACTTGATGTATATTTTTAGACATTCCTTGTCCTCAAAGTCATAATAGCGTTAATCTTTCACCATCAAGAAGGAGAAAGAAGCTGCTATCTAAAAGCAAAAAAAAACCTAATATAGGCGGTGGTACAGGGTTGTACTCAGGCTGTATTACCTGACCCATAATATTATCTGTGGCAATCCTTAAAGGTTTATCTAATTTAAACCCATGAGGATAAGATTCTCGTTTGCAATTCATTAGGGATAGCTCACAGGCCAAAGTTCAATACCGACATCAGCGGTTGCATTATCTGTAATAATGCTAATATTTCCTGCTGAAAATACAGTGCGTTGACCCGGATTTAAACTTGATGTTGTCACAGCCAAAGTGGCCCCTACAGGAATTGCGGCAGTAGCCCCTGAAAAATCCACCCATACATTAGTACCAGGTTGAATGCTAAAAGCTACAATCCAAACTTGAAAGCTTGACGGCACTGTAATGCTTGTGGCGGAGCCATTGGTAATGGTTGCTGAATATTTAACGGAAGAATCTAAAGGCGCGTAGGCATTATATCCCTGAACATCACGGCCAAACTGTAATTGATTAACAGTCATCAACATATCCTTATGTTTAAAAACTTAAAAAATTTCGACCTATTTTATCATTATGTCGATTCCTTCGACATAATAGTTATTTCTATTATACCCTTTTTAAAGTTTGATATACATGTTACAAAATACACCGGGTTGTGTAACATTAAATGGGGTACTTAAACCCGTATTAGCAGTGGTATTTGCAGAACCAACCCCCGTCCCTCCAAATAGAGCCGCTCCTCCTAATGAATAATTGCCATAAAATTCAGTTAAAGGAGATAAAGGCGCATGATTATGTGTTGCCAATTCAGCAATAAGTTGAGTATGCGCATACTCACCCTCAAATGTGCCAGTTCCTGCCATATAAACTGTGCCACTTCCTGCTGCAAAGGTTAGAACTGTTCCTGCTAGTGCATTAGCAAATGAGGTTGAAACTAGGAAAGCATTGATGCCATTATAATTGGAAACATAATAAACCGTTCCTATTAATAAGTTCGACGGCAGCGACCCACCAGTAAAATAAATTGGCATTCCATTAAATACATTCAAAAAATTAACGAATTGAATTGATAAGTTTCCACCGTTATTCATGGCTGTAAAAGAAGACGTATAAGTTCCTAGATAAGCGGTAATAGGAACGGTCCCTAAAAGGACTTTCCCCATTGTTTGAGATAAGCTGAGTTGATTATTTGCATTAAAATCAGCAATCGCTGAAGAACCATAATTAACAGGAGTTCCGGCACTATTAAACATAGGTGCTAAAACATTTGGCAAGCTCGGATAAAAAGTACCAAAATAGGTCCAAAGTAGATTAAATAATGGCCATGTTTCTTGCGCGGCTCTTGAGGTGGCATTGGATGAGTTATTGCCAATGGTTCCATTGTTCATTGGAACCCAACCATACGGATAAAATGTATTTAAGCCAACCCGTATATCTCCTGTCCTTGGACTATTAATGATGGCATCCACCATATCATAAGTTTGAAAATCATTGGCAGGAATGGTTCCAGTAGTTAAATAAATCGAAGGTTTTGTAAAGTTTATTGAGCAAATTGCATTTAAAGGCATTCCTATTTGCAAATAAAAAGCATCATCTTGGCCTGAACCTAAAGTTAATCCCACAATATCTGGAAAAACAGTAGTAATCGTATAGGACTTCCAGGCTGTACTTAAAGTGATGGTTCCTAAGGGAATCGAGGCAGGAGAGCTCGTTCCAGTCCCTGTAAACTGAAGCAATTTGATATTGATATCACTTGATCCAGTTCCTCCATTTTGTGCTTGCATTGAAAATGTAAAAGGTTGATTAGCAAGGTTTTGTAAATGAAGTGCTATGGGAAATTGATAATATTTATAAGTTTCTCCACTGCCTTGTGAGGTGCAATGGTGATTAATGTAATATTCAGGCGTCACAAAACCTGAAATCACCGTAGTGTTTGATGGCAAGAAAGGAGTGAAGGTTAAAGAATCGGTGGCACTGGTATTACTCTTAAAAAACTGCACATCAGGCATGCTAAAGCCATCATGCTGACTTGGTGAAACGGTTGAATTGGTGACATTGGTTAAATTAACACTGGTATATGACACGGTATTTGAATAGTTTGGTTGAATATTACGCCAAAAACCTCCATTAGTAATTAAATTAAAAACCCCATTAGTGCTTGAGTTTCCACTGTTTGCGGCACTGAATGGAAAATTAGCTCTTGTAATTTGGTTGGTTTGTGCCTGATTAACTATGGTTATGTAATAAGGGTCTTTGATGGATTCATCCTGTTCATCATAAGGATAATAAAAAGGAATCGTATCAACCCCATTGATATCACAAATCGTGCCAGAAGCACTTAATGTTAATGGGTTTGGAAGAGGAACATAGGTGTATTGCCCTGGGGTTCCTGATTGATAATACCAATTTTTAAGGGTGGTTCGACTGTTATCATGATAAAGGGTTATTTTACCACCGGCCATGGGGGTTCCGTCTTTATCGATAAGAAAGTCTTGCAGCATGGGAGCTGCGACTAATAAATTGGTGTTAATGGGCATGGTAGTCCTTTACTTTAATAACCTTGATAAGCCATAAAATCCTGCGGCACCTGCTAAGGTTCCTGCTCCGGTTCCAATCGCATAATGTCCCGCTTTAGAGTTAGCAATTTTTCTTAAAAATTCTCTTTCTTGAATTTCTGGATGTTGATATTGACCAACTTTAGCTTTAAATTTTTTATCTTTAGCAATTTCTTTTGCAAAATCACGCGGAGTCAATTCTTCATTTATTAGTTTTTTAATTGCTTTGCTGTTTAAATAAGGTGCATATTCGGCTTTATAACCCTGTCGAGCATGAATATAATTCATTGCTAAATCAGGATTACCACTTCTATTTAATTGTTCAATAATATGTTTTCTTAACTGTGAAGCAACTTCTCTTGCTTCCTCTTTTGCTTTTCTTTCAGTCGAATCCGATGATTTTCCAATTTTATTGATGTATTTACCTAAGTCACTTTGAGCATCGTGCGCTGCTTCAAGAGAAGGTTTTTTATTGTATTGTTTTAATGCATATAGCAATTTTTTATTGCCACCATTGGTTAGTAGCTCTTCGTTAAAAGAAATAGGATCATAATTACCCGCATAACCTCTTTTTTCCGCTTCTTTGAAAAGATGATTAAACTGTTGAGAATATTTTTGCTCAGTGTTTTTCATTCCATTAAGGACATTATTAGCAATATTTTTAGATCTTAAATTACCTAATTTTCCAATTACATTGCCTGCAACGGGTAAAGCAGCTCCTAATGCTGCTCCTGTTAGCCTATCTCCTTCTTCGTTTTCACCTAATAAAGAGCCACTAATAGCGCCTTGCACTGCTTTTCCACTTAAACCCGCTTTTTCCCCAATTCCTGTCGCTTTTCCAATTAACCCAGCACCAGAAGTATATAAAGGAATTTGGCTTGCTATTTCACCGGCTCCAAAAGCTAATCTTGAGGGAAAAGAATTATCCACATACTGTCCTAAATTAGGATGCGGTATAGAATGTCCTAAAGGTCTTGCAACAAGATTACCTAATGAGGCTCCAACATCTCCTATTCCCTGAAGAAGTCCACCAGCCGCGGCAGGAAGTCTTGTACCTTCAATAAATTTATTAAAATAATCGGCGGCATTGCCTGCTTTTTCAAGAATTCCAGGCTCAGATTGGTTAGCAATTTTCATTAATTCTTCATCACTAAATTGGGAGTAATCTTTATTAGCCATTTAATTGCCTCGCAATCTGTCTTCGTTGTATTTCTGCTTTGGCTTCATTAGCCGTAATTAAAGGCTTACTTTCTATTAATCCCTTAATCATGGGCTCAAAACGCTCTAAAGGCGTTTCTTTTGCCGCTATCTCAGACGATTTTATTGGAGATGCCCCTTGCTCTATTAATTGTGCTTTTAGTTTTGCTCTTTCTTTTAAAGCACTATTTATAAGGATTTGAGCCCGCAGTTTTCCAATGAAAACATCGGGTGGATCTTGAGGAGAGGCCTTAATTGAATTAATTAAGGTTTGATCACGGCCAGTAAATGCCCCTTTTAATGAAGGAGCGACCTGTAAAGCAATTTCACCTGAAGACGTTTGTAAGCTTCCTAATAATTTTTTTTGCTCTTTAGTTCCAAACCAATAAGTTAAAGGCTTTTTAATGGGTCCTGTTACATTTCTAAATTCAGGGTTATTCTCAACAGAGTTTTTTAGCTCATTTAATGCTAAATCTTGATTTTGTAAACTATCAAACGCCTTTACTGATTCTCCATAAGCTTCGGATTTGACTTTTCCTAAGCCGGATTGAAATGCTTTTTCTTGGGAAGAAAGACCTTGAGCCCCTGTATCTGTAACTCCAAAAGGACTTATCGCTAAATACCTGCCATTCGATTCCACAATCTTTGGCGCACCTAATCCTAATGCTTGCTGAGCAATCGCTGATTGTGCATAGTTTCCTGGATGCATGCTCGGTTGATCTGGTTGCTGAAACTGTCCATCTGCAGGAATTGCTTGACCTTGAGAAATACCCATAGAAGTATTTTGCATCGCCGCATGCCCTTGCGGTGAACCACCTTGAAAGAACTGTTCACGAATCATTTGTAACAAACGAGCTTTCTGGGCTTGCGCTTGAAGTTGTTCAATTTGAGCCTGTTTGTATTGGGGAAGATATTGGTTTTCAATTCGAGCTCCCTTGGTTTGCTCGCCTAATAATCCGGCATGAGCGCCACGTAGACCAATCTCTGATTTAATATTGGGCTCATACCATTTATTAAAAAGTTTCGCTTTTTGTAATTCTTCTTCTAATTTTGGCTGCAAGTAACGCGCTTTTGATGCTTCGGTATAACCACCCAATACATTTGAAATCAAATTACCAATGGGATTTGAATATTCTTCAGGTCGTGAAGGTTGATAACCATAAAAAGAAAATGTCATTATTGACCTCCACCAAATAAACCGCCAATCTTATCGCTAATAGACTTATAAGGAATAAAAGCGGATAAGGCACCCACTCCCTGTCCTATCGCATTCCATTTCGCATTTTGTTTTGAGGCATTTAATTGGTTTACGTTTTGCTGACCTGCGTAAGATAGCTGACCTTGTTGCGCTAAGGTTTGAGAAATAATATCGGCTAAACTTTTTCCTGATTCAAAGCCACCGGAATATAGACCTTGTTCCCCTGTTAAGCCGTGCTCATAAAGAGGGGTTGCCCTGTCTAACCAATTATAATAATCTTGATTGGCTAAATTCGTAGCAAGCTCTATATTTTGTTGTTGATGCAAAGGTGAACCATGCATCCCTGTAGCCGCCGCCCTACCGCTCGCACTTTGCAAGGCCTGTTGTAAAGCAAATTGAAACCCAGGAGATTCATGAAACCCCTCCCCTATTTGATTAAGCTTTCCACCCGGATTTTGCAATAAATTGCCATACTCTTGGTTTAATGTCGGATAGGCATTAATACCAGCGCTATAAAATGGAGAAAGAAAAGGGTTCGCTGCTCCTGGGATTTGATTTAAATAGGGCGATGCCGCATTTGCTGGATTTGTATAAGCCATCATTTGTCCTTAAATTGCTGTCCACACTGCAGTGCTAGTACTTCCACTAGTAATGCAAATATATAAAACATGTCCTGTTAAATCATAATAAAACCAGGAAACTTGTCCGGCTTGAATACCGCTTGGACTTCCTGTCCCTAAAATTAAATAGCTTAATATATTCCACTGTGCGGCTAAAATGTTCGGTGGATTTGAACTATCATATGTTATAACAAATTGCTTAGATACTCGATTGGTTGTATCAAAAACTGTCTTTCCGCTGATATCAGGAATTCCTTGGGGAAGCGGAAAGCCAATATAAGGGACATAAATAGCTTGTATATTGGCAATATTGGTAGCGCTTAATCGAGGAAATAATATGCCTTCATTGGAAAAGTTTTCTTGAAGCGCTTGGAATAAAGAAGAAAAACCAAGGCTCCATAGAGCACTAAAATCGCCATCTTTATTAATAACCGGTGTTTCCCTCGGTAAGTCTGGGAAAAGCGCTTGAAATTGAATCGATTCGCCTGTCATTATGTCCTCGTATTCACTAAACCATCAGTAGCCACAAAACGCCCCATTCCCCAAAATTTAAACTGAGGTACAAAATCATTGGCTATTCCGAGCTGCCACCAAAGTAAACGATTTTTTCTAACGCCAATCGGTGGTAAATAATAAGCCCACTCATTACCAAAAGTAGCCCCTCCATCCGTTGAAATTGAGATATCAACATGTGGCAAAGAAAGATTTGAGGTACCGGTATTCGCTTCTTGTTGGGCAATAAAAGGGACTGAACTCGCTGAATTTGTTTGCTGGGTTACTATTGGGTTACCCTCTTGAGTGATAAATAATTTGTGATCTTGCGAAATAAGCGCCTGAAAATCCCCCTGGGTTCCTAATACTTTTCTATCCTGAGTTATAAGAACAATTCGACCTAGTGATTGTTGCTGATAATCTGTTTCACCGCTTTCAATAGTAAAACCGACATCATTAATGATTTGATAATCTTGCTCAGGCGTTCTAATATTTGCACAAGTCCTGATGCGGGGTATTTCATGCGTGGTTAAATTGCCTAATGTATCTACGTCATCATAGGTTGTAATGGAGGTATCAAAGGTAAAAAGATTACCATTATTTTTAGTCACCAAATAATATTGATTATTAAAAAAAGCCACTTCCGATGCAATGAAATAATTGAGATTTTGATCGCAAGCATGATAAAACTTATCCGTAATAAAATCGTAAAACAACGATAAATTATCTGAATAAAAATTAATATGGTAAAATAAATGACCATCTTGGCGATATAAAAACCCTTGAGAATCTTGAGGATTTTGCAAAGTAGAAAATAAATAATCAATTCCATCGGTGGTAATCTTTCTAGGCATACCCCCATCTGAATACATAATAATAGGGCCTGACTTCTCATTTTTAGCAAGCCATACAACGAACTCATCCAGATAAGCAACCGTTGCAGGTTGTAAACAGCCATAATCAATATTCATTTGATTATTGCGCTGATAAGGAAATAACTGGGCCCCTGTATCAAACCAAGCTTCAGTCACAATAGAGCCCATTACAAAAATCATATTACCTTTTGATGGGAATCGAACTACTGCTTGTGTGTTATCTGGCTTAGATTGTAATAGACCTATACTCGATGAAGCGTTAGGCCATGATGTCCCTTCGTCGAATTCGGATAAATGCCATGTGTTATTAGCTGGAGTAACCAGTAAAGAGGATGAATTATCATCGCTTGCTGCCAAAATAAAATATCCATCATGGAAAGTTAAATAACCCGGAACAAAATCCAGTGCAATCGTTTGAAAGCTTGGGGTTAGAGTTGGATCGTAAATGTAAAAAGCTGTCCCATCAGAAATACCAATTTGAGGCTTATTGTTTTCTGCAATGTATACGACTCCGGATTGTGTTTGCAGCGTTCCAATATGTATGACTTCTTTATAGATGACCTTTTCAAATTCTTGGTTATAAACAATATTGACTAAAAAAACATTGGCACTTTGCACGACGACTAAACGATTAAACTTTGTACTCGTGTAAATCGCCCTTCCCTCTTTGGCATTTAAAAAGTCGACTGAGGAAATCGCTTTTTTATAGCCAGCATAAGGCACCATGAATTTATCAGAAATAAACATGTTATAAGTTTTTTCAATACTTATTTTTGGATAGCGACCAAAAATGCTTGAACCAACTATGTTTAGAGGAAATTGTCTAAAATTCCTACCTCTGACTATCATTTAATCCCTTAAATAAGCTCAAACCCTTTAGCCAACAAGACAATAATTGTACTATTTAAACTAAACACTAAACCTAGAATCATCCGAATATTGCGTTTAATCTCTTTAATGTCGTCTTGAATTGAGATTAGACTGGTTTCAGACCGAATTAGTCTTTCTTCGTAAGTGATTGTATCTCTTAATTGCATACCCATTTAAATGTCCTTAAATATTATTATGGCCTCCAGCCATGCCCTATGTTGACATCTCCCCAGTTGTAACCTGGATTACTATTTGCGTATAAAATAGACAATTTTTTCCCAGACAAATCCGGTGGACTCATATACATTAATTTTCGTTTATAACTAGCTAGAATCTTTTCTGATTCTGGATTAAATAAAACGCCATATTCTGAGCACATATACTGCGCCAGCGCGTAACGTAAGTATTCAATGTAAGCGGTGTCATAGCCTTGAATCCCATTATTGATAAAGGTGTATTGGGTATAATTTGGAATGTTATAAGGATTAGTGAAACTTTCAGTGACATTTTGTAAATCAGTCTCTAAATTAACATCAACCAAGAATATTTTGGCCTTTATTTTAATGGGATAATTTTGGTCTGGAATAAAATACATTCCAAAAGTACCACCACCTACCGTTCTATCATAGTTCCATGAAAATGGCAGTGTATAAATATTATCAATACGAGAGGAGCCAAAATAGTTTGTACGACTTGTAGAAACCATTGGATAACGAACAACGCCGATATTGAAAGTAGATGTTTCAATCTCGGCCACATAAGGTAAAAAATAGTATTCTTGTGTAGAAATGGCATTAAAAGTGATGTATTGCCAATAAGGAATTAAATCGGTTTCAATTTGCTTAAAATTAAGTAAATCATTAAGCATCTGAAGACCATCATAAATTTGATCGCCAGTTGAAACCTGAAGATTTCTCGCGACTATCCCTGATAAATACCAGGAGCGAGTAACTAATTGCTGTGCTGTATAAGCCATAACTACTCACTCCCTATCAGATACAAATTAAACCAATGCAGGATAGGCCGTATTAGAAACGCCAATCCATTGAGATACGGCAACGGTAACCGCATCAGAACCTGAAGTCACTACATAATCAATTTCAGGTTTAGATGATCCAACGCCTGCAATGACTTGGATGTACTGCGTTTGTGCTACACCGGCACTTGTCCCTGTAATCGTCACAAGATTACCCGTTGCTGTAGAACCTGTAGGTCTAAACTGAACCGTATCTCCCGCAGCCGCTGGAGTAAAAGTGACAAACAACCAACAAATCACGTTAGGTAAAGTGGTTGTTGGAATTGCTGAGTTAGTGGTTAAGTCAATTGCTGTAAAGCTTGTGGCATTTCCGCCACTCAGTACAGATATAGCCGGACTATTGATATAAGTTAATGCCCCCACCATGTTTTGAGGCTTATGGGTTGCATAAACGAAATGGCTTGAGCCATCTGTTTGTGCAAAGCCTAATAACCGTAAAGAATCATAGCCTTGAGGCATGATAGGCGCTGAATTTGAAGTAAGAGATAACAACCCTGCAACCGGGTTATAACCTCTTGAATCCCCTATTAAGTAGATTGCATATTGCGTACTTGCGGCAATTGTTCCGGTATCTAGTCCATTGACTCCACTCACGGCTGAATTAATGAGAATCGGTTGTTGGTAGTTTTGGAATAAAATCGCTGGATTAATGTTGTTATTGGAATCTGGCCATGCAACAGGCATGTCTATCGCATCGTTCATGTCTCGTGCTTGACCGGGTGATACTCCAATTACCGTTGTGGATGCATAAGAGATATTAAGCCCTGCAATATACAAATGGGGTAATTGATAGATTGGATCGCTTTGTATTTGTGGTGTTGAAAAATTGGTCATTTTATGTCCTTCCTATGAGTTAGATAACCTGCACTTAGTTGCCCAGAGGTGCAGGCCGTAATCATTAACCTTGTGATAATGGGATAACAGTGCGCATTGAATATTCAGGAACAATTACCGAACCATGCGTTTCATCGTAAATCATGCCGGTTTGGTTTTGTCCAAATAGAGAACCGTAAGTTAAACGCAATGAACATCCTGTATCGTCATCATATTCATTCGCTACAGCATAAGGACTTTGTTCAGGCAGCATTGGCATGGCTAAATAAAATGCATCACCACCTAAAATACCGCCACATCGATGAGAAGGAAGGCCAAGAATTTGCATTCCTGCTTGAATTGGATAATTTAAGTTGACGTTTGCACCACCTGCCCAATTGAGTGCTGGAGTAATATTGATAGTGACAATACCTGAAGCATTGGCAACCGCATTAGCCGTTGCTCTAAATTGAACAGGGTTAGCACTTGGGAAATGACCAATGAAGGTTAAATATCGTAAATTTTGTTGGCCTGAAACTCCATCTTGGAATTGGAACAAATCACCAGAAAATACCGCACTTTGATCACTTGCAGTCGCCCCACTGACGGTGATTTGAGTCACATTTTGACCGGTGGGATCGTTAGTGCTAACAACAGTGAGGACTTGCTGATTAACGCCAGTATTACCAGAAACATGCAATGGCATTAAGTTTGACTGATAGTAGCTGACAAGAGGCGTTCCAAAATCACCCACATTCCAACTCATTGAAATATCATCGTTACGATGAGGGGCAAATTGGTTAAGTCCGTTACCAACGATTGCAGGGATTACGGTATCTGGCAAATAATATTTAATTCCTTCAGCCACAGAACCGTAGTTCTTGAAGAACATAATTGACTGCGCTAATTGTTGATAGCTGGTTAATGCTGTAGTTCCATTACCAAAAAAACGATAAGGACCTGAGAAAGTGTTTAGCGTATTAGTCAACTGACTATTCACAGCAGAGGCCCAGTTTAAAGCAACATTACCTTCAACTTGTGTAGCAAGTTCAGCAATCGCTGATTTACCAAACACACGCATATAGTCTTCTTCGCCTTTTTCTAAGTTGAAGATACGTTGTTGAGAAGTGACAGCAAAGCTGGTGTTATTGGCTTGGTCGCAAGCTAATGTTTGCACTCGTTGAACAGCCGGTTGAAAGGAGGCCACCAAACTGGCAACCGTCGTAAATCGGGGTGGCAAATCAAAGGTTACGGTCGAACCTAAGTTTGCTTGAATATTGTCAAAATCCTTAAATTTTGTGTTTGCAGTTGCAATATGACAACATAAGTTTTGCAATAAGGCCAAACCAGAACGTTGATAGGTTTGTACTTGTTGCAAAATATTTGTAGGGAAAACAGCCATTTTTTAAATCTCCTAACCAATAAAAAGTTAGGATTCAGGTTGTTAACCTCGATATTTGCGTTTTAAATCAGACATCGACAAAGGCCCTGAATCCGTTCCGGTGTTAGAAGGTCTTTGTTGGGATAATGGTGTATTGGCCTGTTTAATTTGAGATGAAGATTCATTGGCTTTTATCGAGTCAGAAATTCTTTTAATCTCATAAATGGCGTCTTGTGGATTATGTTGACAAGTCAATTCTAATTGAGAAAGTTTTGACCTGTTTTTAGAGAAGTCATACAAAATGTCCGATGCATTATCCACGTATTCGGCTAAAAGCTGTACCACATTCGGGTAATAACGCATATCAACAGTATTAGTAATAGCTTCAAAATCCTGATACTTATCTTTCCCAATCGCAATCTTTTGTTTATACGTATCCACAATACGTTGAGCCGCTTCAGCATTGGCTTTCTCCTGGGCCTCTTTTTCCCATTCCGATCGCTGCCTACCAAGCTCATCTGCGGCTAATCGCTTTACATCATCCTCTGATATATAGCGCTGCTGATTTGCGGATTGTTGTTGATTAGCATAGCTTGGTTGCTGTGTTTGACGCTTAAAGCTTTCAACAGCCTCATGCTTTGCCCTTCCAACAATGTCATTTAACTCAGATTGTTTAAACACGCGTTCAGCTGGTTGTTGAACGACAGGTTCAATGGGTCCCTGATTTATATCAGACGCTGTGTTATCCATAACACTACTATCCATACTAGTTTCCTTCTAGCTATTGCCCCGCCACGGTAATACCTCTGCCTTACGAACAGGTCTCGGATTATTACGCCATCACGCTAAAAAATTACCTCGCATAACGCACGAGTCTCGATGGACAGTTGCAATCCTTTGCAAGAATCCTCGTCCATGAAATGGAATTTATTTCAAACGAATAGTTTTATAAATAGGTGGTGTGAATTGATATTAATCGGTATGAATTAATATTAATTTTTATGAATTAATATTAATGCGATGAAAATTAATTAGATTTAAAATTCAAATCAGGAGAGAAAATTTTGATAAAAGGATTGTCTGATGGAAAATAGTTACGAATTTGACCCGTGTTCAATAGAGGAAAACAATGAAGACGAAGAAGTAAGCCTTGATAATTGGAAACCAAGAAAAAAAGAAAAAACCATCATTCAATCTGAATGGAGAAAAAATCAAATAGGAAATGATTTTAATCAACAGCCAGGGTTAGATGATCTTAACAAGATACAAATGTATTTGAAAAAGAATCGTCCTGATGCTGAAATCATGAAAGCGTTTGGAGTAAGCGCTGAAATGCTAGTCGCTATTAAAAAAGAGAATTACAGCCCCGTTGAAGGGATATCATGCGATAATTTAAGCAAAATTCAGAATGAATTTAAAAAAATAAATAAAACAATAATGCAATTAAAACGCGGCGTAGACTATATAACCAAAGCCATATTTCAAAACAAAAATGAATTAAATAAATTCAAAGAGCATGTTATTCCCACAAAAAAAATAAGAGTCAGAGATAAAAAAGAAAAAAAACGCAAGGAAAATGTATGATGACCATAAACGGAGAAAAATATTTAGTAGAAAAAGAGCTATCTGCTAAATATGGCTTGTCAGTTCATTGGTTTAGGCGTGCTCGTTATGAAGGGAAAAGTCCCACTTATCATAAATTTAGAGGTAAAATTTACTACAAAGAAGATCAGGTAGACCAATGGTTTAAAGAAAATATGAAAGAATTCAATTAAAAAATGGGCTCAATAAGAAATTAAGCCCAGAAAGTTAGATATTAAAATCATTAAAGTACGGTATATCCAATTAATATTGTACCATTTAATGAAGTTGCTGCCGTATTGTTGTAAATAGTTAAAGTCGCACTACCGGAGCCTGGAACACAGCTAAAACTTATGTTTTGCACGGTATTGGTTCCTCCTTGAACACAGAAACTAAATACAGAAGTTGCTGTAATTTTAGTGTTAGTCCAAGTGATCGCATAAGAAGAAGCACCAGCTGTTGATAATGATGAGGTTGTAATAACACCCGCATTACCGCTAGCTGTAACTGCATTGCTTGCTTCCGTACCATCGGCCTTTTGCAGAATGATTTGTCCTGCACCTGTCATGGTATTAACAATGTTATTTTGCATTAAGTTGGTAGCAGCCACCCCAGAATCAACCATTAAACCACCGGTGCCAGACGCAACCGGGAAGTTCCCACTAATAAATGGGGTTGCTCCTGCACCAATTAACAAACGACCAGCCGCATTGACTGGGTCTGGGATAGTAATAGATGAGGCTTGCCCCATGGCTGCATTGGTTAAGGTTGTATTGGTATTTCCGGGATTGGCAGTTGCTGAAATAATAAAGGAACCTTTACTGGCGGCTGAGGGAAAAGAAGATAAATTCCCTGCTGTTCCAGAAAGACCTGCTGCAATATTCCCCGGATTTGTGACGTTAGCCGCACCTGACGAAATCGTTCCTGTAGTATTGGTGAAGTGAGCCAAATAATTAGCCGTAGTGGGTAATACCGCATCACCAGGATTAGACCAACTTGTTAGGGTAATTGCTCCATTTGATGAGGCAATGCTAACTGTAAATATGCCAAATGTGCCGGTCGTGGTTGAGGTATTATAACTATAGAGTGCCATGACGATATCTGCATTAGATAACGGTGTAGCGCTGTTGATGTTTCCGCTATTTAAATAACCCGCTGTCGTAATCGTTGATAAATTATCAGTGAAGACTGCAAATTTTAAGTTAGGGTAATTCCCATTGGTCATAGGAATAGGGGTAGGAAATTGCAATGTACCGCTCATTTTTTATATCCTTATTACGAACTAATTTATCCTTAAACTAGTATTCATTAAGCTTTTCTTGGAGTCATCGCACAATCACTTCTTTTAAAGTGTGCTTTATCTCCTTTACCCATTTTTCCATTATGTCCCTCAACGTCCATACGCTCATGTCGGCGCTGTAGTACACGAGAAATACCTTCTTGGTGATTGTCATGAACCATGCGATTATCAATTAAGCCTTCTTTTGATTTTTTATGCATCATTTTTTTATGCATCATAATAAATATCCTTATTTTTTACTGTTTATTTTTCTTGCTGTTTTAGCAAGTGCTACTTCCTTTCTAATCGTTGGATTTTTGCTATGAGAGGCTTTTGCCAACTTTTTTGCAGGAATTTTTTTTCCCTCAGGAACTAAAAGTTCACGATGAAGCTTTCCTTTGTTCTTACTGAAAGCTTTTTGCATCCATTTCTCACCCATTTATATTCCTTTTTTACTATTAATATATTGCACTAATAGCTGTACGGCCTTCTCCAATTCTGAAACCATAAATTGCTGAATTTGCGGCTCATAAGATAAAAGTTCTCTTTCTAGAATATTTATTAATCCTTTTGTCATTAAACTAATCATATTTTATCCTTAACAAGTCGGTTTAACCATTCGACGTCTAGTTTTATTAGTGTCTTTGGCAACCGGTTTAACCGATTTTTCAACCGATTTAAATGCTTTCTTTTTTACTTTTTCTTCACGCCTGTCGTAGGGATTAGCGTCAGTTTCTTTTTTGTTTTTTCTTTTATTAGCATCCATTTTTCAATCCTCTCTACACGTTTACTCATTTCTTTAATTGCTTCAACGACTAGATTACAAGCTTCTTCAAATTCTTGGCGCTGAGAATCAAGCGATTCGCAAACCGCGTTAAGACGTCTTTGTAAATCATCATTCATTTCATGCAATTCTTTTTGACCATTTTTTTAACTAACATTTTATCTTCTTTCATGTCAGTATGTTTTTTAGCATGTTCCATATGTTCTTTAGCCATCTTATGATGGTGCTCTGCATGCTTCATATGTTTTTCAGCTTTATTCATATGGGGGTTACTCTTTTTCATTGCTTTCTCCTTTTTAATTATTGGAATAGGTGGATTTAATTGAATCATTATGATTTTTTATTCCAAACTTTTTCATACAGTTGACGCCTTTCAACATGATTTGCCCCATCCATATGGCTGCGAACCGCATTTTCTAATTGATTGTCATTAAGCTTGTAAGTTTTTTTAAGCTCTTTAAAAGTGGCTGAATGCAAATCATTCCAGGTTATTTTCGACATTTACTGATTCTCCTTGTAATGCCATATCGAGATTTTTAATCCCATTCTCATAATCTTCATA
>Ga0207671_10000998_pt1 | contig 34813 bp, 12 predicted proteins | sample KBSC24metaG_FD_184352 | JGI IMG/M metagenome (GOLD analysis project Ga0207671, IMG submission 184352) | Corn rhizosphere microbial communities from Kellogg Biological Station, Michigan, USA - KBS C2-4 metaG (SPAdes) (version 2) | ecosystem: Host-associated > Plants > Roots > Rhizosphere > Soil...
GGTTCCCGACGTGCTCAAGGTGCTCAAGGTGCTGCCTGCCGGGTCGGCGCAGGGGAGTGCCCGGTCGGCGATGGTGCTGGAGTACGTGACCGGGACTCCGCTGAGCGAAGTGCTCGACGTCGAGACCAACGCGAGGGAGTTGAGGCAGCTCGGCGCCGTGATCGGGCAGGTAGCAGCTCGCGTGAGCGCGGTGACGTTCGAGCGCCCTGGCTTCTTCGCCGACAGCACCCTGAGCGTCACGCCGGGACCGCCGTGGTCGAAACAGCTTCCTGAGTTCGCTGCGCACTGCATGAACGTTGCGCCGCAGGAGCGGTTGGACGCCGGCACGCGCGCAGCGTGGAGGCAGCTCTGTTCGGCCCACGCCCCGGCTCTGGTCAAAGTCGATGACCAAGCCCGCCTGGTGCACTCCGACCTGAACCCGAAGAACATCCTGGTGACGCGGGCTCGCGGCGGGTGGCGTGTCGATGCGATCCTGGACTGGGAGTTCAGCTTCTCCGGCTCTCCCTATGCGGATGCCGCCAACATGACCCGGTTCCGCACCGATGCTCCCGGGGAGTTCCTGGCCGGTTTTCGCGCGGCGTTCGCCGACCATCTGCCGGCCGAGCTGGAGTCCGGCGAGGACTGGCTCTACCTCGGGCGCGTGCTGGACATGTTCGCCCTCTGTGATCTGATCACGCGGCCTGTCGGACATCCCATCGCCGACCAGGCGGCGCGGGAGATCCGTCGCTGGGTCGCCGAGGGGATCCCAGACTCCTGCGATCACCCCTTAGGCTGATCGTGTGGCGGCATCCAGCGAGCAGATTCCCGCGCTGACGGCGGAGTACGACTTCGGCCAGCCGGTCGGCACCGTCCGTGGCGAGGCTCGCATTCTCGTCCTGCCCGCGGAACACCAAGCCGGTGCGATCCTCCGCCTGCGTCGATACCTCGCGCACCTGAACGTGCTGCGGTACCGCGACCTCGCGCCGGACGGCTCGGCGCTGGGGCCGGAGCGCGACGTGGCGACCCTCTCCAACGACGATCCGCGCCTCATCGACTGCGGCGTCGACCTGCCGCTCGGGGCGGTGAGCCGCGAGTACCGCCTGGAGTGGGAACTCAACCCCGACGACTATCCGGCGATCGGCGTCCTCCACGAGGAGATGCTGCTGTTCCGTGCCCATCTGCTGGGACGCGGGGAGGACGGCGCCGAGACGATCTGGGAGCAGCAGCTCATCCGCGTTCGGTGGGAGGAGTCCGAGGACCCGAACACGGGGTTGGATCGCTGGTGTTCCGGCACGAAAACTCCGGAGCCGCTGCGGGAAGCCCTGAAGCAGCTGCTGGCAGCGGAAACCCAAAAGCCCCGAGTGTGCGAAGGGTGCCACGCGCGCAACGAACTCGACCTGTTCTTGGCCCACGACCGGGTCTGGGAATGCTCCGCCGAGCCGGAACTGGAGGAGATCCGCCGCTTGATCGTGCTGCGCGACCTGACAGGGCACTCCAGGAACACCTTCGTCGGGACGCTTGCGACACGTCACGATCACGAGGACCTCAGCGCGCCGCTCGCTGCGGCGCGTGAGCGGCACGCGGCGCGGATAGCCGAGTATGCGCCGCCTGGGACTGAGCCACACCCCACAGGGTGGTGGAACGCCGACTGACGTTCGGTTGCGGGCAGTACGGATCCGGCGACGGCCGCCTCTCTGTATCAGAGCTCGATGCAGAACCGAACCTGGGTGTGTTGGGTGACGAACCCGGCGCGTTCGGCGAATCCGAAGCCGCTGTTCGAGCTGTCGGCGTCGACCCTCAGGCTGGCTCGTCCGTAGCCCTGGTCCTGCGCGGCCCGAAGCGTGTGCGAGATCAAGGCTCGGGCCACGCCGCGCTTGCGGTACGCGGGTCGCGTGCCGATGACCCTGAAGTACGCATCGGGGATACCAGTCGCCACCGTGTCCGCCTCCCACGAGACGGTCACCAGGATCCCGGCCGCCGTCCCGGTCCCGGCGTCACGGAGCAGGAAGCTCAGCTCGGGCCGGAAGTTCGCGTTCACAGCCCACACCTTCCACTGCTCGGCGCTGAGCTGCGTCGCACCCTGGTCGTCTTGGAAGGCCTCGTTGCAGACCGCGCGGAACTCCTCGTCGGTCTCGGTCGTGTAGCCCTCGATCCGCAGGCCGTCGGGGATCGGAGCGTCCGCGATGGCGGTGCCGAGCGGGTGCGTCATGTACCGGTACCACCGCGCCGGCGTCATGCCTTCCGCGGTGTACAGGGCGACGGCCCCGTGGACCGCCTCGCCGTACTCGGCCTCGACGATCAGCTGGAGCGTGGGGTGATGCAGTGCGTGCAGCCTCTGGGCGGTCTCCAGCCCGTGCCGGAGAAGCTTCGTCCCCAGCCCCTGGCGACGATGGGTGGGGCGGACGACACCCGCCGTCTTCACCCGGTGGACGATCTCGGCCATCGGCTTGTAGTGGACCGCCGAGAAACCGAGCATCCTCGCGCCGTCGAACACCGCCAGGGTGGACGTCGCGAGGTCGACGATCGGCGAGCGCAACTCCTCGGCCGCGTCCTCCGCGGTGTACTGCCCCCAGACGTGGTCCTCCGCGTCGACCGCGTTCAGGAGGTCGGCCATCGCCTCGGCGTCGGACACCGCCATCGGGCGCCAAGTAAGGTCCTGCGACGCGACAGTCATGGTCGCAACCCTATGGAGTCCGGCGGGGACCGTCATCGCGTTTTTGGGGCTAGGTAATTCACTAGTCGCTCCCTTGTACTGTCCCGAGTGATTCCTCCGCACCGCCGTGCCTGCATGTCGGGCTGCTGGAGCTCGTTCGGCTTAGTCAATTTATACAAAGCTTCACAATCACCACGTTGTCGGGGGCGGTGGTCGTCTTCGGCATGCGCGTGTCCGCGCCTGGAGAAGGAGTGACTAACCGTGCCCAATCCGTTCGACGATTCCGAGGGCCGCTTCCGCGTGGTCCTGAATGACGAGGGGCAGTACGCGCTCTGGCTCCCCTCGGTCGAGGTCCCGGCCGGTTGGACGGTGGTCTACGGGGAGGCCGACCGCGCGTCGTGCCTGGACTACGTCACCGAGCACTGGACGGACATGCGGCCGCTGAGCCTGGTCGCGGCCATGGAGCGGGGCGGCGCCTGATGGCCGGGGAGCGCTTGATCTCCTCTTCGCGCCTGGAAGGCATGTCCCCGGCTCAGCGCGCCGCCCTGGAGGCACGGCTCGGCAAGAGCAAGACGTCCGCAGTCGCCGAGCCCATCGTGTCAGCGCCGCGCGACGGCGACCTGGCCGTGTCCGCCGCGCAGCGACGCCTGTGGTTCATGGACCAGCTCAGCCCCGGCAGCGCGGTCTTCAACGTCTCCACGGCCCTGCGCTTCACCGGACCGCTCGACCTGGCCGCGCTCACCTCCGCGATACGCACCCTGGTACACCGCCACGAATCCCTGCGCACCACGTTGCCGACCGTCAACGGCGAGCCGGTCCAGCGCATCCTGCCCAACCTGCCGATCGAGTTCGTCCCGGAGACGGAAACCGAGAGTTCCCTGACCGCAGCCCTCGCGGCAGAAGCGGGCAAGCCGTTCGAGCTCTCCGCCGGTCCCCTGTTCCGCCCGAAGCTGTTCCGCGTCTCGGCCGAAGAGCACGTCCTCCAGCTGACCGTCCACCACAGCGTCTGCGACGGCTGGTCGATGGGCATCCTGGTGGACGAACTGCTGGCGCTCTACGCCGACCCCGACGCCGCACTGCCCGAGCAGCGCCTGCAGTACGCCGACTACGCAGCCTGGGAAGCCCTCCCCGAACGCGCCGCACGCTGGGAAGAAGACCTCGCCTTCTGGCGCGAAGCCCTGCGCGGCGCCCCGCCGGTCATCGACCTCCCCTTCGACCGCCCCCGCCCGGCGGCGCAGAGCTTCCGCGGCGCGCGCTACCGCTTCGAGCTGCCCGGCACGATCTGGACCAGGACGCGCGAGATCGCCCGTGCGGAGCGCGCGACCCCGCTGATGGTCCTGGCCGCCGGTTTCACCGCCCTGCTCTCGCGCTACTCGGGCCAGGACGAGGTCGTCATGGTCACCCCCGGCGCCAACCGCCCCCGGGTCGAGTTCGAGTCCATGGTCGGCTTCTTCGCCAACTCGATCGCGCTGCGCTGCGACGCCTCCGGATCCCCGACCTTCCTCGACCTCGTCCGCCGCGTCCGCGACACCGCCCGCCAGGCCATCGCGCACGGCGAGGTCCCGTTCGAGCGCGTGGTCGAGGCCGCCGACCCGGTCCGCGACCCGAGCCACGCTCCGCTGGCGCAGGTGCTCTTCGCCGTCGTCGACGACCCGGCTCTCGACGTCACCCTTGACCAGGACCGGCTGCACGTCGGCGACATCGAGCTCGACAACGGCACCGCGAAGTACGACTTCAGCCTGGAGCTGTGGCCCGACGCCTCCGGAACCCTCCAGTGCGTCTTCGAATACGCCACCGACCTGTTCGACACCGGGACCGTCGCCCGGATCGCCGACCATCTCGGCACCCTGCTCGGCGATCTGACCCAGGCCCCTGAAAAGCCCGTGACCGCCGCGCGCCTCATGTCCGAGGAGGAGTCCGCGCGCCTGCTCGTCGAGTTCAACCGCACCGACGACCCGCTTCTCGGCGACGTGCGCGCCCACGAGCTGTTCGAGCAGCAGGCGCGGAGCAACCCCGACGCCCCGGCTCTGATCTCCCCGGACAGGACCCTGACGTTCGCCGAGCTCGACGCCCGCGCCGAGCGGCTCGCGGACCGGCTGCGGGGCGCCGGCGTGGGGCCCGAGGCCCGGGTGGCGCTGTTCCTCCAGCGCGGCGTGGACCTCGTCACGTCTGTGCTCGCGGTGCTCAAGGCGGGTGGGGCGTACGTGCCCCTCGATGTTTCGGAGCCCGCCGATCGCGTCGCGTTCATGATCGCGGACGCGGCGGTGCAGGTGGTGATGACCGACACACCGCATGTCGACAGCCTGGGCACGGTCAGCGCGCCAGTGCTGCTGCTGACGGATGTGGTCGACCTCGAGGGCGAAGATGACCGCGACCGTGACCGCGACCGTGACCGCGACCGTGACCGCGACCACCGCCCCGACCGCCCGGCCCCCGAGAACGCCGCCTACATCATCTACACCTCCGGCTCGACCGGCCGCCCCAAGGGCGTCCTCATCACCCACGGCGCCCTGACCAACTACCTCGCCTGGAGCGTGCGCGCCTACCGCGTCGCCGAGGGCGCAGGCGCGCCGCTGGTCTCCCCGCTGCGCTTCGACCTGTCCGTGACCACGCTCTTCGGCCCCCTGCTCGCCGGCCGCCCGGTCACGCTCGTCCCCGAGGGCGCCGAGCTCGACACGCTGACCACGACCTTCGGCGGCGACGTCGGCCACGGCCTGATCAAGCTCACCCCGGCGCACCTCGACGCGCTGGACGGAGCCGTCCCCCAGAAGGTGGTCGCCGGCAGTGGCTACCTGATCGTGGGCGGCGAGTCGTTGCACGGCAAGACCGTCGCCGCATGGCGCGAGCGGGTGCCCGGCCTGCGCGTCGTCAACGAGTACGGCCCGACCGAGGCCACCGTCGGCTGCTGCGTGTACGAGGTCGACGACACCACGGACCTGTCCGGGACCGTGCCGATCGGCCGGCCCATCGCGAACACCCGTATATACGTGCTCGACGAGAACCTCGCACCGGTCGTGCGCGGCGCCGTCGGCGAACTCTACGTCGGCGGCGCGGGCCTGGCCCGCGGGTACTGGAACCGCCCGGAGCTCACTGCCGAACGCTTCATCCCGGACCCCTTCGGCCCGCCCGGCAGCCGCCTGTACCGCACCGGCGACCTGGCCCGCATCCGCCCCGACGGCCAGCTCGACTGCCTCGGCCGTGCCGACACGCAGGTGAAGGTGCGCGGCTACCGCGTCGAGCTGGAGGAGATCGAGGCCTCGCTCACCAGGCTGCCGGACGTCCGCGAGGCCCTGGTGCTGCTGCGCGAGGACACCCCGGGACTGCGCCGCCTGGTGGCCTATGCCAGCGGTACCGGCACCGACACCGACCGACCGCTCGTTGAGGCGGACCTGCGCAGCGCGCTGCGCCAGGACCTGCCCGACTACATGATCCCGGACGCCGTGGTCGTCATGGACGCCCTCCCGCTCGCCTCCAACGGGAAGGTGGACCGGCGGGCGCTTCCGCGTCCGGCGGCGGCTGCCGAAGCCGCGGAGCAGGACGCGCCGCAGGAGGCGAGCTGGCTGGAGCGGACCATCGCGCAGGTCTGGTCCGACGTCCTGCGCGTGCCCTCGGTGCCGCACGACGTGCCCTTCCTCGAACTCGGCGGCCACTCGCTGCTGGCGGTCCAGGCGATGGCCCGCCTGCGCAAGGCGCTCGACATCGACCTGCCGCTCACGGTGTTCCTTGAGGCGAAGTCCGTGAGCGACCTCGCGGCGCGCATCGAAGCGCTCGGCGGCCCGGCCGCGCGGCCCGGCCTGGTCACCGTGGATCCGACCGTCCCGGTGCCGCTGTCCTACGCGCAGGGCCGGCTCTACTTCCTGAACCGCCTGGCCGAGGACAGCGCGTTCTACAACGTGCCGATGGCGCTCCGGTTCGACGGCGCCTTCGACAGTGCGGCGTTCGCCCAAGCCGTCGCGGCGCTGTGGGAGCGGCACGGCGCGCTGCGCACGCGGTTCCCGCTGCGTGACGGCGAACCCGTGCAGGAACTGCTGCCCGTGGACGCGCTCACTGTCGCAGAGGTCGATCTCCAGACCGAAGCTCTCAACGCCCTGATGCGCGAGGAGGCCGCGCGGCCCTTCGACCTGGAGAACGGCCCGCTGCTGCGCTGCACGCTCGTGAAGCTCGCCCAGGACTCGCACGTCGTGCTGATGACGCTGCACCACGTCGTCTCCGACGGCTGGTCCCTGTCGCTCATCCTCGACGACCTGATGGCCTTCTACCGGGCCTTCGCGGCGGACCGGCAGCCCGACCTGGAGCCGATCCCGTTCACGTACCTGGACTACACGCAGTGGCAGCGCTCGTGGTTCTCCGGCTCGGACATGGAGCTTCAGCTGGGCTACTGGCGGGACCAGCTCTCCGGCGCTCCGGTGCTGACCCTGCCCACCGACCGGCCGCGCCCGGCGGTGCAGAGCTTCCGCGGCGCTCGGCACGAGGTGGTCTGGTCCAAGGAGCTCGCGGACGGGATCGCCGCGCTGGCCAAGCGCGAGGGCGTCTCGCTGTTCATGGCGCTGCTCGCGGGCTTCGACGTGCTGATGGCGCGCAGCAGCGGACAGCGTGACATCACCGTCGGCACGCCGATCGCCAACCGCACGCTCACCGAGCTGGAGAAGATCGTCGGGTTCTTCGCCAACACGCTCGCGCTGCGCGTCGACCTGTCCGGCGACCCGAGCTTCACCGAGGTGCTCGCCCGGGTGAAGCAGACGGCGAACAGCGCGTACGCGCACCAGGACGTGCCCTTCGAGATGGTCGTCGACGCCGTCGCCCCGACCCGCAGCCTGAGCTACTCACCGCTGTTCCAGGTGCGCTTCGCGCTCCAGAACGCCAACACCGACCTCCCCGACCCCGGGCCCGGCCTGGTCCTGTCCGAGATCGACAACGACCAGGTGACCGCCCGCTTCGACCTCATGGTCGACCTGTGGGAGTCCGAGAGCGGCATCGAGGGCCACGCCGAATACAGCACCGATCTGTTCGACGCCGAGACCGTCGAGCTCTTGATGCGCCGCCTCGAAGCACTCTTCGAGCGCCTGATCCGCGACCCCGCGCAGCGGGTCTTCGCCATGGACATCCTGCTTCCCGAGGAGCGGGAGCGGCTCGACGCGCTCGGCCGGGGATCGTGGCCGGAGGCCGACGGCGCCGGCGAGCACCGTGGATTCATCGAGCGCTTGCGCGAGCAGGCCGAGACGAACCCCGACGAGCCGGCGGTCACCTGCGGCAGCGAGACGATCACCTACGAGGCCTTGTTCGCCCGGAGCACCGCCTGGGCCGCCGAGCTGGTCAAGCGCGGCGTGGGGGCGGACGCGATGGTCGGGGTCTACCTCGAACGAGGTGTCGATTTCGTCGTCGCGCTGCTCGCGATCCTGCGGGCCGGTGGTGCGTACGTGCCGCTGGACACCGCCTATCCGGAAGCACGCCTGGCCGCGGTCGTGGCCGATGCGAAGCCCGTGTTCGTCCTGACGACCAAGGCCCTGGCCCCGACCGCGCCGGGCGGACCGGACAGCGTGCTCGTGCTCGAAGACGCCTTCGCGGGAGTCGACGAGTCCGCGCGGCCCACGGCCGCGCTTCCGTTGCCGGATCTGGACGACCCCGCCTACGTCGTCTACACCTCGGGCACGCACGGGCAGCCCAAGGGCGTGGTGGTCACCCACCGCAGCCTCGCTGCCTATCTCGACGCGCTGCCCACCGCCCTGCATCTGCCCGAGGCACCGGTCTTCCTGCACACCGCCTCGTTCGCGTTCTCCTCCTCGGTGCGTCAGCTCACGGTCCCGCTCGCCCTGGGCGGGCACGTCGTCATCGCCGCGCGCGAGCAGCTCGCCGATCCGCAGCAGCTGATCGCCTACGCCTCCGAGCACGACGTCGACGTCCTGGACCTCGTCCCGTCCTACCTCCGCGCCGCGGCCCCGGCCCTCATCGAGACCGCCGGCTCGCGCTGGCGCCCGCGGATGATCCTGACCGCGAGCGAGCCGCTGCTGTACGACCTCCCCGAAGCGATCCGGGAAGGGCTCGGTGCCGGGGTGCGCCTGGTGAACATGTACGGCCAGACCGAGACGACCGGCATCGTGGCCACGGCGCGGATCGGCGCCGGGCGCGAGGGCCGCGGCGCGGTCGTCCCGCTCGGCCGGCCGGTGCCCGGCACCACGGTCCACATCCTCGACGAAGGGCTCGAACCGGTCCCGGTCGGCCAGCCCGGCGAGATCGTGATCGGCGGGAGCAGCCTGGCCCGGGGCTACCTCAACGATCCCGAGCTCACCGCCCAGCGTTTCATCCCCGACCCCTCAGCCCCCGTGGATGTAGATGCCGATACAGATGCCCGGCGCCGGCTCTACCGCACCGGAGACCTGGGACGCTTCCTGCCGAACGGGAAGCTGGAGTTCCTCGGCCGCATCGGCGACCAGGTGAAGATCCGCGGCCACCGCGTGGAGCCGGCCGAGGTCGCCTCCGTGCTCTCCCGGTGTGAGGGCGTCGGCGAGTGCGCCGTGATCTGCGTCGAGCTCGGCGCGGACGAGCGGCGCCTGATCGGCTACGTGGCCGGCCGTCCGGGGACCTCGCCGACGGTGGCCTTCCTGCGCGCCGAGCTCAAGGCGAAGCTACCCGACTACATGGTCCCGTCCCTGGTCATGCTCGAGGAGCTGCCGCACCTGCCCAACGGCAAGGTGGACCGCGCCGCCCTGGCCGCCCTCGGCGGGCCGCAGGCCGGATCGGACGATGCTGACGCCGGCGACGCCTCACGCGCGCCGCGCACCGAGGTCGAGCAGACCCTGGTGCGGATCTGGCAAGAGGTCCTGCGCCAGGACCGGATCGGCCTGCACGACGACTTCTTCACCAGCGGCGGCGACTCGCTGCACGTGATCCGGGTCGTGGAGCGGGCTCGCAAGGCCGGGATCATCATCACCCCGGCGCAGTTCATCGCGAACCCGACCATCGCCGAGCTCGCGGAGGTCGCCGGGAAGCCGGCCACGGCCGCGCCGTCCGGCGGCGCCGAGGCGGACGCGCCGGTGCTGGTGCCCTCGCATCTGGCCTTCATGGACCGGGACTACGACGGCAAGCACCTGTACACCCACATCTTCTCCTACACGCTGCTGGCCCCGCTGGAAGCGGCGGTCGTCCGGCAAGCCGTGGAGTGCCTGCTCGACCATCATCCGTCCCTGCGAATCAGCTTCCCGCCGGACGGTGACTCGCGCCGCGTCGTCATCAACGAGCCCTTCGACAAGACGCCGTTCACCGCGGTGGACCTGTCCGCGCTGGGCCCGCTGGAGCAGGACACCGCGTTCCTTCGGCTCGACCGGACCCTGCACCGGAAGATCGACTTCGACCACGGCCCGCTGGTGCACTTCGCGCTGGTCCACTTCGGCGGCGACCGTCCGGACCAGGTGCTCGCCATCGTCCACCACCAGCTGGTCGACAACAGCTCCTGGGAGGTGATCGCCGAGGACCTGGAGACGGCGTGCGTGGCCCTGGCCGAGGGCAAGGTGCCCGAGCTGCGGCCGACCACCGGCTCGTTCGCGCAGTGGTCGAGGAACCTCGACGCGCTGGCGCGCTCGGCGGAGCTGGAAGCGGACATCCCGTACTGGACCGAGCTGGCGAAGAAGCCGCGGCCGCAGTGGCCGGCCGACTACCCCGACGGCGACGACCTGCTCTCCCTGGAGCGGGACGTCAGCGTCCGCCTCGACGAGCAGGACTTCGCGCTGCTGCGGCGCCGGATGCCGGCCGAGTACGGGCTCACCGTCAACCAGACGCTGCTCGCCGCCCTGCTGGTCGGGTACACCGAGTGGTCCGGCCAGAGCTCGGTGCACGTGGACCTGGTCGGCCGCGGACGTGAACTCGGCGGGGACGATCTGGACCTGACCCGTGCCATCGGCCGGTTCCCGGTGACCTCGCCCAGGCTGCTGGAGCGGCCCGCGGCCGGCGACGTCCCGTCGTTGCTCCGGGACGTCGCCCGGCAGCTGGCCGAGGTGCCGCGCGCCGGCCTCGGATTCGGTCTGCTGCGCTACTTCGATGTGCATCCCGAGGTGGCCGCCGCGCTGGAGCCGCTCGACCGCCCCGACATCATCCTGATCAACTGGGGCGAGCAGCAGACCGGGGAATCCGCCTCGCCTCTGTTCGCCGAGGGGGTCGAGGTCGAGTGGCCCATGCCCGCCGTCCAGCGCACCCACCGGCTCAAGGCGTTCGCCCGGACCGTCGAGGGCGGCCTGGCCTTCCACCTGAGCTACAGCGAGAAACTCAACGACCGCGAGCGCATCGAGCAGCTGGCCGAACTGGTCGGTGCCGCGCTGCGCTCGTTCGTGCACGAAGACGACGCCCACCCCGGATCCGAGCATGGAGAGGACGCACGCATATGAGCAGCCACGTCAAGGAATCAGTGCTCTTCCCTGAGGTGGACCGGGTGGCCCTGTTCGAGGCCACCGCACCGGGCATGAGCGCGGCGGTCTGGGCGGCCGAGAACGCTGACCTGCTCGCCGAGCGGCTGCCGGCCAAGGGTGCCTGCCTGCTGCGCGGCTTCGAGATCGGGAGCGCGCCGGGCTTCGCCGAGCTCGTGAACGTCTTCGGCGAGGCGATGCAGGAGTACACCTACCGCTCCACGCCGCGCAGCAAGGTCGGCGACGTCTACACCTCCACCGAGTACCCGGCCTCCGAGGTCATCCCTCAACACAACGAGATGGCCTACACCAGCGCGTGGCCCGAGCGGCTCTACTTCTACTCCGAGATCTCGGCGACCGCCGGCGGCCAGACGCCGCTGTCGGACAGCAACGCGGTGTACCTGAGCATCCCCGAGGCGGTCCGCGAGCGGTTCGAGCGGCACGGTGTTCGGTACGTGCGCAACTACCGCGAAGGGCTCGGCGTGCCGTGGCGCGAGACCTTCCCGGGCATGGACCGGGAGCAGGTCGACAGGTTCTGCGCCGAGCGCGGGATCGTCGCGGAGTGGCTCGACGCGGACACACTGCGGACCACCGAGACCTGCCAGGCGGTGACCGTGCACCCGGTCTCCGGTCGCAAGGTGTGGATGAACCAGGCACACCTGTTCCACATCTCGAGCCTGAACGAGGCCACCCGCGAGGCCCTGCTGGAGCTGATGCCCGAGGAGGACCTGCCGCGCAACGCCTACCTCGGCGACGGCAGCCGGATCACCGACGAGGACCTGGCCGAGATCCGCAAGGCCTTCGACGAGCACACCATCGCATTCCGCTGGCAGAACGGCGATGTGCTGATCGTGGACAACCTGAGCATGGCGCACGGCCGGTTCAGCTACGAGGGCCCGCGCAAGCTCCTGGTCGCGATGACCGGCGCCATCGACGGCCGCACGCTGCCCGGAGCCGTGGGCGTGGGCGTGGGCGTCGGCGGCGAGGTGGCCGGGGCGGCAGCCGTGGCCGACGAGGCCGACGAGGCCGACGACACCGAAGGCCTCACCGGCGAGGAAGCCAAGCTGGCGCTGCTGCGCAAGTACGGAGCCGACGCGCTGGAGCACTCCGGCTCCGACCTGCTCGCGCACCTGCAAGGCGTCCGCGACCTGCTCGCGGCCTGGGACGGCAGCCCTTCGCTGTGCGACGCAGGACTCTTCCACTCGGCGTACGGCACCGAGATCTTCCCGCACAGCACCTTCCCGCCGGAGCTCCGACCGAAGGTCCGCGCGCTCATCGGCGAGGAGGCGGAGACGATCGCCTACCTGTTCTGCGTGCTGCGCCGGGAGAGCATCTTCGACGGCGCCTTCGACGGCGCCCCCTTCCTGCTCGAAGCGCGCGACGGCGAGCAGATCGCGGTGACCGCCGCGCAGTTCGGCGACCTGGCCACGCTCACCGTCGCCAACTGGCTGGAGCAGCGCCCGCGCTTCCCCGCCGCCGAACAGCGCAGCCGCGCCACCGAGTTCGAGGCCATGCGCCCCTACCTGAACCCCGCCGCCCGCGCGGCGCTCGAGGCGGCCTACGGGTTCGCCCCGCAGGCCTAGCCGCGAGAAGACCGAGAGACGGGAAGATCTACGTGACCATCACCGATTCGGTGCCGCCGCCGAGCGCCGAGGCGCGCGCCGGGCTGCTCTCGCGGGTGTTCATCCGCTGGCCCTCGGCCCTGGTCGCCACGGCCTCCGAGCGACCGCTGGAGCTCGGCGACAGCCTGGTGCCGCCGCCGTACGACCACCTGGAGCGCGTCACCGGCGAGTTCGAGCGCGCCTACGCCGCTCAGCAAGGGCGTCCGGACAGGCTGCGCCGGGCGCTGTACGACACCTACCGCAAGCGGTTCTGGTGGTCCTCGCTGGTCTTCCTGGCCTATCAGACCTGCGCGACGCTCGGGCCGCTGCTGATCCTGGTGATCATCGACTGGTTCCAGAGCAACCACGGCGGCGCGGTCGGCGAGGGCCTGGCGCTGGCCGCCGGGCTCGGCGTCTTCCGCGTCATCGACTCGGTCGCGCACAAGCACCAGTGGTCGGAGACCTGGAAGAACACCCACTCCATCAATGCTTTGCTGCGCACCCAGATCCTGCGCAAGTACCTGCGCATGGACCGGTCGGCGCGCCTGGACTTCCCCAGCGGCGAGGTGGTCACCCTCGCCGCCTCCGACGCCAGGCGGGTCGGGCGCATCTCCTTCATCCACATGGCCTGGGCGGTGCCGCTGGGCATCGCCGGCTCATGCGTGATCCTGGTCGTGCTGCTCGGCTGGCCCGGCCTGGTCGGCATCGCCGTGCTGATCGCCGGGCTCTACCTGGCCAACGTCGCCAACGACCGCCTCTACGCGCTCGAACCCGACATCCGCCAGATCAACGGCGAGCGGATGAGCCTGGTCACCGACTACCTCGGCGCCATGCGCACGCTGCGCGCGCACGGCTGGGAGGACGTCGCCCAGGGAGCCGTCGAGCGCAAGCGGGCCTCTCTCAACGCCCTGCTGTCCCGCCGGCAGCGGCGGCTGGCGACCCTGTACCTGGTCAACGCCGCCGCGCCGGTGCTGATGATCACGGTCACGCTCGCCGTGTACGCGGCCTCCGGCCACACCCTGAAGGCCGGCGTGGTCTTCTCCGCGATCGCGGTGCTCACCGTGATGCGCTCGCAGCTGCCCGAGCTCGTGCGCTACCTCGACATGCGCAACGAATGGCGGGTGGCCCTGGTCCGAGTGTCGAAGTTCCTGGAGGCCCCGGACCAGACCGAGCAGGCCGGAGACGAGGCGCCGACGAAGGACATCGAGCTGGCCGGCGCCTCGTTCGCCTGGCCCTCGGCCGAGGACGCGCAGCCGTGCCTGACCGACGTCGACCTGCGCATCGGCGCCGGCGAGCTCGTCGCGGTCCTGGGCCGCGTCGGCAGCGGGAAGTCGGCGCTGCTCGCGGCGCTCGCCGGCTCGCTGCGCGCGGTGGACGGGACGGTCACGGTGCCCCGGGGCGCGATCCACCTCCCGCAGAAGCCCTGGATCATGCAGGGCACCGTCGCGGAGAACATCCGGTGTTTCGCGCCCGCCGACGACGAGCGGTACGCCGCCGTCCTGCGGGCCACCGCCCTGGACTCCGACCTGGCTTCGATGCCGCGGCACGACGCGACCCCGGTGGGCGAGCGCGGCGCGCGGCTGTCCGGCGGGCAGCGCCAGCGCATCGCCCTGGCCCGCGCCGCCTACGAGCAGGCCGACGTCTACCTCATCGACGACCCGACCAGCGCCGTGGACGACGCGGTGGCCTCGGTCATCATCGAGGATCTGCTCACCGGGCTGCTCGCGGGGAGCACCCGGGTCGTGGCCACCCACCGCCTGGACCTCGCTCGGCGCGCGGATCGGGTGGTCCTGCTCGACGGTGGTCGCGTCGTGGCCTCCGGCACGTACGCCGAGGTCGCCGCGGTCGCGCCGGAGTTGTTGACCCAGGCCGAGGCCGTCGCGGCGAAGGCCGAGGAGCTGGAGGACGAAGCGCCGGACGAGGCCGAGACCGACCTGGACGAGGACGAGATCGACGAGCCCGGGCGCACCGGCCGGGTCACGGCCCGCACCTACCGCGACTACCTCAGGGTCCTCACCCCGGGCGCGCTGGTCTTCGTGCTGTTCGGCCTGTCGCTGCTGGCGCAGGGCGTCGTGGGCGCCTCCTCGTTCTGGCTCGGCTCCTGGACCGACAACCCGGGCAAGGACACGACGATGTACACGGTCGTGTTCGTCGCCCTGGGCCTGGCCTCGGTGGTCCTGGACCGCGGCCTGTACACGTTCTTCTTCTGGCGGGGCGTCAAGGCCGGCCAGACGCTGCACAACTCGATGCTCGGACGGGTCCTGCGCGCGCCGATGCGGTTCTTCGACCGCAACTCCTCGGGCCGGGTGCTGGCCCGGTTCTCCGCCGACATGGAGACGATCGACCTCGAACTGCCCGAGTACGCGATGGACACCCTCGGCATCGCCGTGGGGATGTTCGTCCCGGTGGTGGCCCTGGCGCTGCTCAGCGTCCCGACGCTGGTGATCACCCCGCTGATCGTGATCGTCTACCTGCGCTGGCAGCAGCGCACCCGCAACAGCACGGTCGCGGTGTCCCGGCTGGCCAAGCAGGCCAACGAGCCGATGCTCGAACTGCTCGCCGAGGCCGTCGAGGGAGTGGGCTCGATCGAAGGGCGCGCCACGCGCGTCGACGGGTACGAGGCCGCGTTCGGCAAGCGGGTGCGGACCGCGCACTACGCCGACTACACCGTCAACTCCCTGAGCCGGTTCTTCAACCTGCGCCTGGACCTGCTCGGGTCGGTGGTGCTGTTCGGCTACGCCGCCCTGCTCGTCGCGCGCGGCGGCCTGGCCGGCGGCACCGCCGGTGCCGGGATCAGCTTCGCCTACGCGCTGATCGACACGCTCGCCATGAGCCTGATGACGATCCAGACCACGGACCTGGCGCTGGCGAGCTTCGAGCGCGTCTTCGACTACACGAAGCTGGAGACGGAGACCGAGGACGGCGCGCCGGCTCCGGCGGGCTGGCCGGCCGCCGGCGAGGTGTCCTTCCAGGACGTCACCCTCCGCTACAGCGACGAGGGCGCGCCGGCCTTGGCCGGGGTCTCCTTCACCGCCGCCGCGGGACGCAAGACCGGCATCGTCGGGCGCACCGGCAGCGGCAAGTCCTCGCTGTTCTCGGCGCTGCTGCGGTTCGTGGACCGACAGGACGGCGTCATCGCGATCGACGGCGTCGACGTGGCCGGGCTCCGCCTGCGCGACCTGCGCTCCCGGATCGCGCTGATCCCGCAGGACCCGGTGCTTCTGCCGGGGACCGTGCGCGAGAACCTCGACCCGTACGGTTCCCTTCCCGACGAGCGGCTGCTCGCGGTGCTCGCGGAGGTGGGGCTCGAGACGAGGATCAGCACACTGCCGGGCGGGCTCGACGCCGTCCTGCAATCCGGCGGCGCCCTGAGCGCCGGCGAACGGCAGCTGCTGTGCCTGTGCCGCGCACTGCTCGACGACGCGAAGCTGGTGCTGATCGACGAGGCGACCGCGAACCTCGACGCGGAGACCGACGCGCTGATCCAGGGCACGCTGGCGCGCGAGCTCGCCGAGGCGACAGTGCTCTGTATCGCGCACCGCCGCGACACGCTGGCCGACGCCGACAGCGTCGTGACGCTGGACGCGGGGCGGGTGGCGAACGTCGAGGTGGCCGCGGCGGCCCTGGCCGAGGCCGCGGCGGTCCCCGAGGCGGTGTCGTGACTACCGCCTCGTGGGCGTTCGACGTCGCGGGGCCGGTGGACGCGGACGCTTTACAGGCCGCTTTCCACCTCACCATGGGCCTGCACGCCGGGACCCCGGTCGCGGACGAGTCCGTGTCCTTCAGGGACTTGCTGGCCCAGGCGCGGGACACGCAGGCACTGCTGCCCGGCCTGACCCTCACCTGGGACGCGACGCCGGACGAGGCCGGGCTGCTGCACGGCGTCCTCGAATACGACGCGGACCTGTACTCGCAGCCCGCGGTGCAGAGCATGGCAGCGCACTACCTCACGCTGCTCCGATCGGCGCTCGCCGAACCCGACGCGCCGGTCCGCAGCCTGTCCCACACCACAGTCGAGGAACAGGCGCTGCTGCGCGGTTGGGCCGAGGCGCCCTGGACGCCGCAGTCCGAGAACGTGGTCGCGGAGGTCCTCCGCCGTGCCGCCGAGACCCCGGACGCGCCGGCGCTCGACTTCCACGACGATCGGCTGAGCTACGCGCAGCTCGTGGAGCGCGCCAGCCGGATGGCCGAGGCGCTGGCGGCGCACGGCGTCGTTCCCGAAGACGTCGTCGGCCTCGCGCTGGAGCGGTCCGCCTCGCTGGTGGCCGCGATGCTCGCGGTGATGATGTCCGGGGCGGCGTATCTGCCGCTGGACGCGGGCCACCCCGATTCCCGCCTGGCGCACATGGTGGCCAACGGCGGGGCCGCCCTCGTGATCGCCGACCGGGATGTGACGGCGTTCGCCGACTCCGTGAAGGTCTTCCGGGTCGAGGAGCTGCTGTCCGGCGCGGCAACAGCAGCCGCGACCCGCGAAGCGTTTCCGGAGCTGCTCGCCGACCAGCGTGCGTGTCTGCTGTACACGTCCGGATCGACGGGCCTGCCGAAGGGCGTCGAGGTCACCCACGGCGGCATCGTGCGGCTCGTGCGCGGCGGGCCGCCTTTCGAGCTCACGTCCCGGGACGTCATCGCGCAGGTGGCCAACACCTCCTTCGACGCCGCGACCTTCGAGATCTGGGGCGCGCTGGCGAACGGCGGGCGGCTGGTCGGCATCCGCAGGGACGACGCGCTGAACCCGGTGCGGCTGGCCGCCCGGATCGAGGGCGAAGGCGTCACGGTGATGCTGATGACCACGGCGCTGTTCCACCAGTGCGTGGACACCGATCCGTACATGTTCCGATCGCTGCGCGCCGTGTTCTTCGGCGGCGAGGCGGCCGACCCGCGCCGGATGAGCCGGCTGTGCGAGGCGCTGCCCGCGCTGCGGGTGGTGAACGTGTACGGCCCGACCGAATGCTCGACCATCGCCAGCACCTTCGATGTCCTCGCCGAGCCCGGGACGACGATGGCGCGCGTCCCCATCGGCACTCCCATCCCCGGGACCGGCACGTACGTGCTCGACGCACTGTGCCGCCCGGTCGGGATCGGGGTCCCCGGTGAGATGTACCTCGGCGGCCCAGGACTCGCGCGCGGGTACGCCGGGCGTCCCGATCTCAGCGCTTTGCGTTTCGTGCCGAGCCCTTTCGGCGTCGGCGAGCGCCTGTACCGAACCGGCGACATCGTGCGCTGGCGCGAGGATGGTGAGCTCGACTTCCTGGGCCGCTCGGACAATCAGGTCAAGATCCGGGGAGTCCGGATCGAGCCCGACGAGGTCGCCGCCGTCCTGGCCACCGCTGCCGGAGTGCAGGAGGCGGTCGTCGAGGCACGGAGCGAGGGCGAGGGTGAGGCTCTGCGGCTGGTCGCTTATGTGGTGCCCCGCGAATCGTGCGTCCTGGAACCGGCCGACCTGCGTGCGCACCTCGCGGCCCGGCTCACCGAGGCGATGGTGCCGACCTGGTACGTGAGGCTGCCGAAGCTGCCGCTCACCCCGCACGGCAAGGTCGATCGCCGCGCTCTGCCCGCGCCCGCCGACTCCGATCGGGCGCGCTCGGCCGGCGGGGTCCGGCCGAACGGTCCGGACGAGGAGTTCATCGCGGGGGTGTGGGAGAAGGTTCTCGGGGTCGCGGGCGTTGGCGCGGACGACGACTTCTTCGCCCTCGGAGGACATTCGCTGCTGGCCACGCGGGTCGTCGCGCATGTGTCGGCGGGTCTGGGTGTGGAGCTCGGGCTCCGGTCACTCTTCGACGCGCCGACGGTGGCCGGACTGGCCGCACGTGTCGCGCAGGCACGGGGGGCGGGCGAGGCGAGCACAGGCGCAGTGCCGGGCCAGGGGTGGTCGCAGGCCGGCGAGGGGCCCTATCCGCTGTCCTACGCCCAGCAGAGCCTGTGGTTCCTCGACCGGCTCTTCCCCGGCAGTCCGCTGTACAACGTCCCGCTGGTGCTTCACCTTGGCGGACAGCTTGATCGGGCCGCGTTCGAGGTGGCCTTCGCGCAGGTCGTGGACCGGCACGAGGCGCTGCGTACCCGGCTGGTCGACGACGGGAGCGGGCAGCAGTGGCAGGAGTTCCTCGACGCGAGGGCAGTGCGCGTCGGCTTCGAGGATCTCAGTGCGCTGTTCGCGACGCAGGACGAGCGCGAGGCCGAGGCTGAGCGTCTGGCCCTGGCCGAGGCGGTCGCCCCTTTCGACCTCGAAGCCGGTCCGCTGGTGCGGGCCCGGCTGGTGCGCCTCGCACAGGACTCGCACCTGCTCCTGCTGACGATGCACCATGCGGTCTTCGACGGCTGGTCGGTCGGCGTCTTCATGCGTGACCTGGGTGCGTACTACGGTGCGGCCGCCGGGCAGCCTGTGCAGGCCAGCGCTCTGTCGGAGCTTCGAGACCTTCCGGAGCTGCCCGAGCTTCCGGCCCGCTACGTGGACTTCGCCGCCTGGCAGCGCCGGTCGCTCGAAGCCGGCGCGCACGACGCGAAGCTGGACTACTGGCGTGAGCGCCTCGCCGACGCGGAACCCTGGCTGGACCTGCCGACCGATCATCCGCGTCCGGCCGTCGCGCGCAACGTCGGCCACACCTTCTCGGTCCGCCTCTCGGCCGAGCTCACCCGGCGTGTCGACGACTTCGGCCGAGCCCACGGCGCCACCCGGTTCATGGTCCTGCTGGCCGTGTTCCAGCTCCTGATGGGCCGCTACGCGCAGACCACCGACGTGAGCGTCGGCAGCCCGGTCTCCGGCCGCACCCGGCCCGAGGTCGAGGACCTGGTCGGCTACTTCGTCAACACGGTCGTCCTGCGGACGCGCTGGAGCGACGATCCGGCGTTCCCTCAGTTCCTCGACCGAGTGCGCGAGACCACGCTCGGCGCGTACGAGAACCAGGACGTGCCGTTCGAACGGGTCGTCGAGGAGGTCAAGCCGCCGCGCGACCCGAGCCGTACGCCGCTGTTCCAGGTGATGCTCGCGATGCAGGACGCGGCCGTGGACCCGGACGCGCTGCCCGGCCTCCGCCTGGCCGAGCGTTTCCTGCCGGGGCAGACCGCGAAGTTCGATCTGACCCTGGTCTGGGAGCAGCAGCCCGACGCCGACGGCGGCTTGTACGGAGTCGTCGAGTACGACACCGCTCTGTTCGAACAGCCGACGGTCCAGCGGATGCTGGACCGCTACGTGGAGCTGCTCGAATCCGCGCTCGGCTCGCCGGACACGCCGGTCAGCCGACTGAGCCTGACCACGGCTGAGCCGACGCTCTCAGAGCTTGAACCGGGCCCGGTTGTGCCGAGCGGGACGCTGCATCGTCTGTTCGCTACGGCAGCGAGCCGCTGGCCGGACCAGCCGGCGCTGCTCCAGGAAAACAGGAGCCTGTCCTACGCCGTGCTCGATGTGCGATCCAGCGTGCTCTGCGCCGCGCTCCGGTCGCGGGGCATCGGAGCCGGCGACACCGTCGCGGTGTGGATGGACCGAGACCTCGACTGGCCCGTCGCGCTGCTCGGCATCCTCAAGGCGGGGGCCGCGTACGTCCCGGTGGACGTCCGCACGCCTCACGACCGCTTCGAACACATCTGCCGCGACGCGCAGGTCCGCCTAGTTCTTACTCTCGCCGACGGCCCTGTCACCGCACCGCTTCCAGCGCCTGTCGTCTCCGTCGCCGACGCGCTGGCCGAGGGCGGCGCGCACCCGACCCAACCAGAGTTCGAAGACGTCCACCCGCAGTCCCTGGCCTACATCCTCTACACCTCGGGCACCACCGGCCTGCCCAAGGGCGTGTGCGTGAGCCACACGAACCTCGTGCACACCCTGGAGCGTGTCGCCGACCGCTACCAGCTCGGGCCGCAGGACCGGGTCGTCCAGTTCGCGGCGCTCGCCTTCGACGTCGCGGCCGAGGAACTGTTCGCCACTCTGCTGCGTGGCGGCGCCGTCGTGCTCCCGCCGCCCGGCCCGGTGCTGGGCATCGGGGAACTTGTGGCGCTCGCGAAGCGGGAGAGCGTGTCAGTGCTCAACCTTCCCGCCTCCTACTGGCACGAATGGGTCTCCGCGCTCGCGACCCACCCGGTCTCCGACTGCACCGCGCTGCGCCTGGTGATCGCCGGAAGCGAGCGCGTCGATCCGGGAAAGCTCGCGCTCTGGCAGGCGGCCGTGCCCGCCGGGGTGCGCTGGCTCAACGGCTACGGGCCGACCGAGACCACGATCACCGCCACCGTCCACGAGCCGTCGGCTACCAGTACCGTCCAAGAGCTGCCGGCCACCGCCGTGCCGATCGGCCGTCCGCTGCCGGGCGTGCGAGCCCACATCCTCGACGGAGCACTGAACCAGGTCCCTACAGGCGTGCCCGGAGACCTCTACATCTCCGGTCCCGGCGTGACCCGCGGCTACCTGAACGATCCGGCCCGCACCGCCCGCAGCTTCCTGCCGGACCCGTGGGGAGCGCCCGGATCGCGCATGTACGCGACCGGCGACCGCGCACGGCGCTCGGTCCAGGGCGAACTGGAGTTCCTCGGCCGCGAAGACGACCAGGTGAAGCTGCGCGGATTCCGCATCGAGCTCGGCGAGATCGAGGCGGCATTGGCCTCCTGCCCCGGCGTGGCCGAAGCGGCCGCGGCAGTGCACGAATCGGAGGCCGGAGAGCCGGTGCTCGTCGGCTACGTGGCACCGGCAGGCGCCGGAGGGGGCTCCGGGGTGCCGTCGATCCCTGACGTACATGCGCATCTCGCCGCCCGGCTGCCCTCGTACATGGTGCCGAGCGCGATCATCACACTGGACCGCCTGCCCAAGAACGAGCGCGGCAAGATCGCCCGCGCCGAGCTTCCCGCGCCGGCCCGCAAAGCCGCTGTGGCCCCAGGGGTTTCTCAGGTGTTCGCCGACAGGCACGAGGAGACGGTCGCGCGGATCTGGCGCGAGGTCCTGGGCCTGGACCGGGTCGGCGCCGACGAGAACTTCTTCGAGATCGGCGGCCAGTCGCTGCTGATCGTCCGGGTGCAGGCCCGGCTCACCGAGAGCCTCGGCCGGCCGATCCCGGTCGTGGACCTGTTCCGGTTCCCGACCGTGCGCGGCCTGGCCGCCCACCTCGCCGCCGCCGACGCCACCGCTACCGGCACCGACTCCGACGTGGGGGCGTCGCAGCCGCCGCCGGCCGCCGGATCGGCGGGCCGGGACCGCGCGCAGGCGCGCCGGGCCCGCCAGGACGGGATCTCGCAGGCCAGACGGAACCGAGCTCCGAAAACCGCAACCAGGGGGGACTGACTCAGATGACTGATGAGAACGTGACGCCGTCCGGAGCCATCGCCGTCGTCGGGATGGCACTGCGGGTGCCCGGGGCCGCGACGCCCGACGCCTTCTGGCGCAACCTGCGCGCCGGGGTCGAGTCGATATCCCGGTTCACCGCCGAGGAACTGCTCGCCGCCGGAGCCAGTCCGCAGGACATCGCCGATCCCCAGCACGTGCCCGCCTTCGGCGCGCTCGCGGGCATCGAGGACTTCGACGCTGGCCTGTTCGGATTCGCCCCGCGCGAGGCACAACTGCTCGACCCGCAGCACCGGCTGTTCATGGAATGCGCCTGGGAGGCCCTTGAGCACGCCGGGCACCCCGCGGACGCCTCGCAGGACGTCATCGGCGTGTACGGCGGCGTGGGGGAGAGCTCCTACCTTCTCAAGAGCCTGCTGGCCCACCCCGGCCTGGTGGAGCGCATCGGCGCCTTCCAGACCTCCCTCGGCAACGACAAGGACTTCGTCCCCACGCGCGTGTCGTACAAGCTCGACCTGACCGGGCCGAGCGTGAGCGTGCAGACCGGCTGTTCGACCTCGCTGGTCGCGGTGCACATGGCCGCGCAGGCCCTGCTGTCCGGTGAATGCGACCTCGCCCTGGCCGGCGGCGCGACCGTGGACGTCCTCCAGCGGCGCGGCTACCGCTACGAGCCCGGCGGCGTCATGTCCGCCGACGGGCACTGCCGGGCCTTCGACGCCGCCGCCTCCGGCGCGGTGCCGGCCAGCGGTGCCGGCATCGTGGTGCTCAAGCGCCTCGCGGACGCGCTCGACGACGGCGACGTGATCCACGCGGTGATCCGCGGCTCGGCGATCAACAACGACGGCGCCCGCAAGGTCGGGTTCACCGCCCCCAGCGTCGACGGCCAGGCCGACGTCATCGCCGAGGCGCTCGCCGTCGGCGACGTCGACCCCTCGACGATCACCTACATCGAGGCGCACGGCACGGGCACCCCGCTCGGCGACCCGATCGAGGTGGCGGCGCTCACCAGCGTCTTCCGCGACGCGGCGGGGCCCGGCCGGATCGCTCTGGGCTCGGTCAAGACGAACGTCGGCCACCTCGACACGGCCGCCGGAGTCGTGGGACTGATCAAGACCGTGCTCGCGATGAAGGCGCGCGAGCTGCCGCCCTCGCTTCACGTCCAGGAGCCGAATCCGCAGCTGGAGCTCGACGACGGGCCGTTCCGGATCGCCACGGAGCTTCAGCGGTGGGATGCGCCGGTGCTCCGGGCCGGGGTGAGCTCGTTCGGTATCGGCGGGACCAACGCGCACGTAGTCCTCGAACAGGCGCCGGCGGTGCAGGCCGCGGCACGCCCCGAGCCGCGGCGCGCGCACGTCCTCCCGTTGTCGGCCGCGACCCCCGCCGCGCTTGAGGCGTCGGCCGCGCAACTGCGCGAGTATCTGCAGGCCACTTCGGGTCAGCAGCACATCGACGATGTCTCTTTCACTTTGCAGAGCGGGCGCTGGGCGCTGCCGTATCGGCACTTCGTTGTCGCTGCGGATGCGCAGGAGGCAGTCGATGCGCTCGATCTGCCGATGCCGGATCGATCGGCGGTCGCGGGAGGCGGAGCCGGAGCCGGAGCCGGAGCCGGAGCCGCCAAGGTGGCGTTCACCTTCCCCGGCCAGGGCGCGCAGTGCGTTGATGCGGGTCTGGCGCTGTACCAGGAACAGCCCGTTTTCCGGGATTCCCTGGACCAGATCGCGGAACTGTTCGTACCGCACCTCGGAACGGACCTGCGAGACACGCTTTACCCAGGCGCTGATCGGCGGGCCGAGGCGGTCGAGCGGATCACCCAGACCGACTTCGCCCAGCCTGCGCTCTTCGCAGTCGAATACGCGCTGGCCAAGCTGTGGCTGTCCTGGGGCGTCCAGCCGGTGGCCCTGCTCGGGCACAGCATCGGCGAGCTGACCGCCGCGTGTCTGGCCGGCGTGTTCTCGCTGGAGGACGCGGTCCGGCTGGTCGCCGCACGCGGTCGTCTGATGCACGCCGCCGCGCCCGGGGAGATGCTCGCCGTGCCGCTGCCTGAGGCCGAGGTGGCCGGGCTGCTGGGGGAGGAGCTGTCGCTGGCCGCTGTGAACGGCCCGCGTCAGTGCACTGTTTCGGGGCCGGCCGAGCCGATCGCCGCGTTCGCTGCGGCCTGTGCCGAGCTCGGGATCGAAGTGAAGCGCCTGAAGACCTCGCACGCCTTCCACTCCGCGTCGATGGATCAGGCCGCCGAGGCCTTTGCGGCCGAGTTCGCACAGGTCCGGCTGTCCGCTCCGCAGATACCGTTCGTCTCCAACGTGACCGGTACCTGGATCACCGAGGAGCAGGCCACGAGCCCGGCGTACTGGGCTCAGCAGCTTCGCTCGACCGTTCGGTTCCAGGACGGTCTGCTGGCTGTGCGCGACGTCGCCGGGACGCTGCTCGAAGCCGGACCCGGCCGCGTGCTGACCTCCCTGTCGGGTTCGGCGCAGCCTGGCGGCGCCGTCGCCTCGCTGCCGTCGGCCTTCTCCGGTGGCGACGCGCACCGGGACGTCTTGACCGCCTGCGGGCAGCTGTGGTGCCTCGGCGTGAGTGTCGCCTGGCAGGCCGTTGATGCCGATCCGTCCGCGCAAGCCGCACCTCGGCGCACCGAATTGCCGACGTACCCGTTCCAGCGCGAACGCTGCTGGGTGGACGCGCCGCGAAGCGGCTCGACCCCGGTGTCGGGGCAGCCGGGCGGGCTGTCGGTGCGTGCCTTCACCCGGACCGCACCGGTGGCTGCGGGGACGGCCCCGCAGGGCTCCGGGGCCTGGCTGGTCCTCGGCGAGAACACGTTGCTCGGCCCTGTCGAGCAACGACTCCGCGATGCAGGCGTTCGCGTGCTGACGGTGGACGCCGAAGAGGGCATCGCAGGTGTCGTCTACGCGTTGCCGCGCGGCGGCGACCTGGGCAGCGACATCGGCCGCAGCGACGTCCTCGCGCCGATCCGCGAACTGGCGCAGCTGCGGGCGCTGGAATCAGGCGCTCGGCTCGTCGTGTTGACCACCGGTGCGCTGGACGTGACCGGCGAGGAACGGATCGACCCGCGTGCCGCCGCGCTCAGCGAGTGGGTACGCCAGGACTCGAACGGCGCGCGCAGGCTCGTGGACGCGTACGTGCCGGCCTCCCCGGCCGCTGTGCAGCGCCTGGCCGGCCTGATCTGTGCCGAGATAGCGGCGGTGTCCGACTATCCGGTGGTCGCGCTGCGCGGAGGACACCGGTTCGTTCCGGCGTCGGCGCCGCTTTCGACAACGGAGCGCGCTGCCGGTCAGCGGTACGCCTTGATGCCCTCGACCTCGGCTCTGGCAGAGTCCTTCGACAGGGCGCTGGCTCAGGGGGGAGCAGCGCTCAGCGACATATCAGACCTGAGCCCGGCCGAGCCCGGCGCCGCGCTGGTTCTGCTCGACAGCCGAGACGGTGCCGGTGCCTGCGCGCACAGCCTGTTCTCGGCCGCTGCCGCGACCGGTGTGCTCGGTGCCGAACGGGTGCACGCCTGCGAGGTCCACATCCTCGCTCCCACTGAGCAGGACCCGCTGGGCGCCTGTCTCGTCGCCGCGATCGAAGCTCAGGTGGCGGCACTGGGAAGGGAAGCGGCGGTGCCGTGGACCAGCTTCGTCTGGCCCTCGGCGGCAGCTCTCGCATCGCCGGACTTGGCCGCGTCCACCGCCGGCTCGACCCGCGCCGGCTGCGCCGTCGTGGTCTCGGCGCCGGAACTCGAACTCAGGAGCGGCACCGGGGACGCCACGGCGGATCGTGCCGACAGCGACGCGGATCTGCCCGGCTACGAGGACGAGATCGAGCACGCCGTCGCTGCGATCTTCGCCGACCTGCTCGGCATCCGGCAGATTCCCGTGACGAGCGGCTTCTTCGAGCTCGGAGGCCACTCACTCCTGGCCGCGCAGCTCGTCGCGCACGTCCGCCGGGAGTGCGAAGTCGACGTCCTGCTGAGCGAGTTCATCGACGAGCCGACCATCCGGGGCCTGGCCGGCGCCGTGCGCCGGGCCCGTGAGGCCGCCCGGCCGTTGGAACAGCTGCCGACGGTCGTGGCCGACCCGGCCGCCGCCGACCAGCCCTTCCCGCTCACCGACGTGCAGCAGGCCTACTGGATCGGCCGCACCGGGGTGTTCGACCTCGGCAACGTCGGCATGCACGGGTACGAGGAGTACGACGCCCCGGGACTGGACCTGCCCCGACTGCAGGACGCCTTGCGCAAGCTCATCGCCAGGCACGGGATGCTGCGCGTGGTCTTCCTCCCAGACGGCGAACAGCGGATCCTGAGCGAGGTCCCGGACTACGTCATCGCGACCGAGGACGCGCGCGGCCTGTCCCCGCAGGAAGCGGACGCCCTGACCGAGCGGACTCGCGCGACGATGTCGCACCAGGTCTTCGCCCCGGAGCAGTGGCCGCTGTTCGAGATGCGGGCCACGCTGCTCGACGACGAGGTCACCCGGGTGCACTTCAGCGTCGACGGCCTGATCACCGACGCGTGGGCCTTTCAGCTGATGATGAGCGAGCTCGTCCATCTGTATCAGCACCCGGACGTCGCGCTGCCGGAGCTGGAGCTCTCCTTCCGCGACTACGTGCTCGCCGAGCGGAGCCTGGAATCGACCGAGCGGTACCGGCGCGCGACCGAGTACTGGCAGCACCGGATCCCCGACCTCGCACTCGCCCCGGACCTGCCGCTGGCCTGCGACCCGGGCAGCATCGGCGCTCCGCGCTTCGAGCGCCTGAGCGGCGAGCTGTCCGAACCGGAGTGGACCCGGATCAAGGCCGGCGCCGCGAGCCGCAACCTCACCCCGACCGCGCTGCTGCTCACGGCCTATAGCGAAGTGCTCGCCACGTGGTCCAAGCAGCGCCGCTTCACCCTCAACCTCCCGATGGCCAACCGGCTGCCGCTGCACCCGCAGGTCGAGGAGATCATCGGCGACTTCACCTCGGTGACCCTGCTCGAAGTGGACGCCGGGGGTGAGGCCACGTTCGAGGCGCGCGCCGCGGCGGTGCGGGACCGGCTCGTCACCGACCTCGACCATCGGCTCTACAGCGGTGTCAAGGTACTGCGGGAGCTCAAGCGGCGCCGGGGTGACGCCGCGGCGAGCATGCCGGTCGTCTTCACCAGCCTGTTCACCAACCACGGCGCGGACGAGCAGCTCGGCGAGGTCGTCTACAGCATCTCTCAGACCCCGCAGATCTGGATCGACGCGCAGGTCTTCGAGGTGGCCGGGGCGCTGGTGCTGGACATCGACTCGGTCGAAGGGCTGTTCCCGGAGGGGATGGTCGCCGCGATCCACGGCGCGACGCTGGACCTGCTGCGCCGGCTGGCCCGGGACGAGGGGCTGTGGAGCCGTCCGGTGCCGATCCTCGTGCCGCACGCCGAGCTGGCGCAGCGCGAGGAGTACAACCGCACCGAGGGCCCGATACCCGGCGGTCTGATGCACGAGGCGTTCTTCGCGGCTGCCGCGGCGGCGCCGGATCGGCCGGCGATCATCACCCCGGACCGGACTCTGGACTACGGCGAGCTGGCCGGGCACGCGCTGGCGGTCGCGGGCGGGCTTCGCGGGCTCGTCGAGCTGGCGCCCGGCGACCTGGTGGCCGTGGTGATGGAGAAGGGGTGGGAGCAGTGTGCTGCGGTGCTCGGCGTCCACGCCGCGGGCGCGGCGTATCTGCCGATCGACCCGGAGCTTCCCGCCGAGCGGATAAAGAACCTGCTCGAGTACTCGCGGGCCCGGGCGGTGCTCACGCAGTCCTGGCTCGTCGACGGGGGTCGCGTTTCTCTGCCGGGCGGGTTGCCCGTGCTGAGCGTTGACACGCTTCCGGTCCAGGTCGGCACTGCTGAGCTCGTCGGCGGCACGGACCTGGTCGGTGCGGTGCGGCCGGAGGATCTCGCGTATGTGATCTTCACCTCCGGATCCACCGGGCAGCCGAAGGGGGTGATGATCGACCATCGCGGCGCCCTGAACACGATCGCCGACATCAACGAGCGCTTCGGGATCACGCGGGAGGACCGCGTGCTCGGGCTCTCCTCCCTGAGCTTCGACCTGTCGGTCTACGACGTCTTCGGTCCGCTGTCGATCGGGGCCGCCCTGGTGCTGCCCGGCGCCGATCGGCAGCGGGATCCCGCTGCCTGGCGGGAGCTCATGACCTCGGCGCGGGTGACGGTCTGGAACTCGGTGCCGGCGCTGATGGAGCTGCTCGTCGAACACCTGGCGATGCAGGAGGCCACCCTGCCCGCGTTGCGCTTGGCGATGCTCAGCGGGGACTGGATCCCGGTCACCCTGCCCGATCGCATCCGCCGGGTCGCCGAGGCGGCCCAGGTCGTCAGCTTGGGCGGGGCGACGGAGGCGTCGATCTGGTCGATCCTGTACCCGATCGGCGAGGTGCCCGAGGACTGGACGAGCATCCCGTACGGCCGGCCTATGCGGAACCAGACCTTCCACGTGCTCGACTGCGCGCTGCGGCCGCGTCCGGTCGGCGTGCCGGGGCAGATGTACATCGGCGGCCTCGGTGTGGCGATGGGATACCTGCGCGACGGCGTGCGGACGAAGGCGAGCTTCATCGTCCACCCGGAGACGGGGGAGAGGCTGTACCGGACCGGCGACCTCGGCCGCTTCCTGCCCAGCGGGGAGATCGAGTTCCTCGGGCGGGAGGACTTCCAGGTCAAGGTCCAGGGGTACCGCATCGAGCTCGGCGAGATCGAGGCGGCGCTGGTGCAGCATCCGGCGATCCGCGCGGCCGTGGTGGTCGCCGACGGAGCTCCGCGGGGCGCCAAGCGGCTCGTGGCGTTCGTCGTCCTTCAGGACGAGGAGGGCACTGGGTCCGGGTCCGGTTCTGGCTCCGGGTCCGGCTCCGGCGGGGCCCCGACGGTCCTGGACCTGCGCGAGTTCCTCGGTGCCAAGCTGCCGCAGTACATGGTCCCCGGCGTGTTCGTCGACCTCGACGCGCTGCCGCTGACCGCCAACGGCAAGGTCGACCGGCGCGCGCTGGAGGTGCCTCGGGAGGCGGCCGAAGCGACGCAGGAATACGAGGCGCCCGGCACCCGCATCGAGGAGATCGTCACCGAGGTCTGGTCGAACCTGCTGAGGCTGGAGCGGGTCGGCGTCCACGACGACTTCTTCGACATCGGCGGCGATTCGCTGCTGGCGATGCGCGCCGTGGTGCACCTGCGCAAGGCGCTCGACATCGACCTGTCTATCCACGTGCTCTTCGACCGGCGGACACCGCGCGAGCTCAGCCTCGCGGTGGAGGATCTGCTGCTGGCCGACATCGAGGCGATGACGTCATGAACCCGAAACTCGCCGCGTCGCGCCGCTCGGTCCGCGCCGAAGGCTGGATCGTGGGCACGCGCCGCCCCGACCCGGCGGTCAGGCTCTTCTGCCTGCCGCCGGCCGGAGGCGGCAGCTCGGAGTACGCCTCGTGGACCGACGCCTTCGCCGAGGACATCGAGGTCTGCCCGGTGGAACTGCCGGGCCGCCAGACTCGTTGGCGCGAAGCGCCCGTCGCCAGCGTCGACGTCCTCGTGGAGCAACTCGCGACGGCCATCTCCGACGAACTCGACCGGCCCTATGCCCTGTTCGGCCACAGCATGGGTTCCCTTCTGGCCTTCGAACTCATTCGCACCCTGCGCCGCCGCGGCCGGACACTGCCCCGCGCCCTGTTCGTCTCCGGCGGACAGGCCCCGCAGATGCGCCGCACGCAGGCCTCGATCCACGACCAGCCGACCGAGGAGCTCACCGCACGTCTCAAGGCCATCGGCGGCCTCCCGGACGAGGTGTACCTGGAGAAGGAACTCCTGGAGCTCCTGATGCCGACGATCCGCGCCGACTTCGCAATCTGCGAAACCTACCGCTACCGCGAGGAGCCGCCGCTCCCGTGCCCGATCGTCGGCCTGGCCGGTGCCGAGGACCAGGAGACGCCGCCGGCCATGATGGAGCACTGGCGCGAGCAGACCGCGGCGGGCTTCGCGCTGCGGGTGCTGCCCGGCGGCCACTTCTTCCTGCGGCCGGAACGCGACGCGGTGCTCGGCGTGGTGCGCAGTGCGCTGATGGCGTGTCTTTGAGCGCTTGAGTCCGCTCAGGTCGGGGTGTGAGCCCAAGCCGAGAGCCTGAACTCCACCCGCCGCCGAGGCCTACCCTGGACGGCGATGGAAGCTCAGGCTCATGAACCTCTGCTCGCCGCGCGTGCGCAGACGACGGCCGCCGCGCTCGCCCGGCTCCGTGCGCTGGCGCGGTGGTGGACGTCGCACCCCGTCGCCGCCCGGGACGGCCTGCTGGCGTCGGTGTTCACGGTGCTGGCGTTCGCGGCGCCGCTGTCGCGGATCGGGGCGCAGTTCGGCGAGCTCCCGTCGCACGGTGGTGCGGTCGTGGGTGTGCTGGTCACGCTGGGGCAGACGGTGCCGCTGGCGGCGCGTACCCGATGGCCGGGCGTCTGCCTCGCGGTGACCGGAACCTCGTTCGCGCTCCACGAGGTGCTCGGGCGGCCGATGACGTTCGGCACCCTGGGCTTGTACATCGCGCTGTATTCGGCCGGTGCCCACCAGATCCGGCTGCGCTGGGCCGTACCGCCGGCGGCGACCGGCGGATACGTGGTCTTCGCCGTCGTGCTGCACGCGCTGGGCTCGCCCGAGGGGTTGGCCGACTACCTGATCTTCTTCATGGTGCTGGCGGTGGTGTGGGGTCTGGGCGTCCAGGTCCGGGCGCGGCGGGCCCACGAGGCTGAGCGGCGGCGGCTGTCCGCGCAGGCGGCCATCGCCGCGGAGCGTAGCCGTCTGGCCCGGGAACTGCACGATGTGGTGACCCACCACGTGACGGCGATGGTGGTGCAGGCCGGCGCGGCGCAGTACCTCACCGCCGCCCCGGACCGCGTGACCGAGGCCCTGGACGCCATCGGCGGCACCGGCCGGCGCGCTCTGTCCGAGCTCCGGTTCCTGCTCGGCGTCCTGGAGGCGACCGGCGATTCGGCGCCGCGGACGCCGATGCCGGGCCGGGTGCCCGATCTGGTGGAGCAGACGCGCTCGGGTGGCCAGCCGGTCGAGCTGACCGAGGTCGGAGAGCAGCCGGCCCTGGCCGTCGGAGCCCAGCTCACGGCGTATCGCGTGGTGCAGGAGGCGCTGACCAACGCCGTGAAGCACGCCGAAGGCCGCAGGACACTGGTACGCCTCGCGCACACCTCTGACTGGACGGACGTCGAGGTCACCACAGCCGCACCGGCCGAAGACGACACCGCAGCCGCGACAGCATCCACCGCCGTCCGCGTCGGCGGTCCGCATGTCTCGGGAGGCCGGGGCCTGGCCGGGCTGCGCGAAAGGGTGGAGATGCTGGGCGGCGAGTTCGCGGCGGGGCCCGGCCCGGAGGGCGGGTTCCGCGTCCATGCCCGTATTCCGACTGGAGGTGGTGCCGCGTGAGCGATCCCTGCGACGTCATCAGGGTCCTGGTCTGCGAGGACCAGGGGCTCGTGCGCGCCGGCTTCGTCACGATCCTGTCCGCGCAGCCGGACATGGAGGTCGTCGGAGAGGCGGTGGACGGCCGCGCGGCGATCCGCCTTGCGGAGGAGCTGAAGCCGGACGTCGTCGTCATGGACATCCGGATGCCGCTGCTCGACGGGATCGAGGCCACGCGCCATCTGGCCGGCCCCGAAGTCGCCGCGCCCGCGAAGGTCCTGGTCGTCACCACGTTCAACGTTGACGAGTACGTATACGAGGCCCTGCGTGCCGGCGCCAGCGGCTTCCTGCTGAAGGACGCCCCGCCGCCGGAGCTGATCAACGCGGTACGCACCGTCGCCCGGGGCGAGTCGCTGCTCGCCCCCGCCGTGACCCGCACCCTGATCGGCCGCTTCGCCGAACGGCTGCTTCCCTCGGCGGCCCCGGCGTCTCCGGAACGCGAGCGTCTCCAGGCCCTGGCGCCGCGCGAGCTTGAGGTACTGCTGCTGATCAGCAGGGGTCTGTCGAACGCTGAGATAGCCGCTGAGCTCGTCATCAGCCCGGAGACCGTGAAAACTTACGTCTCCCGCATCTTCACCAAGCTCGACCTGCGAGATCGTGTGCAGGCGGTGATCCTGGCGTATCGGGCGGGGTTGGCCGGCGGCTCTGACTGAGCCCGGCGGCTCCCGGCATCCGGGCCCGTTGTCCCCCGAGCGAGCTACCTGATTCGTCCACCGCGCGGTGATGTGTGGCACCGGCCGTGCCCGGTTGACTCGGTGACTGTCAAACAGTCTCGAACAGCAGAGGTCAACGCCATGAAGACGACGGGCAGCACCGACAGATCCGGTTTCTCCACAGGCCGCCGGTTCGCCGCGGCGGTAGCCGTTTCGACGCTGGCGGGTACCGCGCTGGCCGCGTGCGGCAGCGATGCCGGAACCAGGCCGCAGGCTCTGGCGAAAACAGCGGCGGCGGCGAAGGCCGCGGATACTGCGGATACTGCGGATACTACGAATCAGGCCCCGATCGTCTGGGGCGCGTGCCCGAAGCCTGCCGACGGGACGAGCCTGAACCCGCAACTGGCCTGTGGCACGTTGACGGTCCCGCTGAACTACCAGGATCCGGCCGGCGCGAAGATCAAGGTGGCGGTCTCCCGGCTGGCCACCGCCAAGCCCGGCAAGCGGCACGGTGTGCTGCTGCTGAACCCGGGCGGGCCGGCCCTCGGCGGCCTGGACATGCCCTCGACCATCGCGCCGACCCTGCCGCAGCCCGTACTGGACGGCTACGACCTGATCGGCTTCGACCCGCGGGGCGTCGAGCACAGCACCCCGCAAAGCTGCGGGCTGACGGACCCCACGGTCACCGGCCTGTTCCCCTACCCCGCCGCGGACGGCTCCATCACCAAGAACGCGGCGCTGGCCAAGGCCGACGCCGCACAATGCGCCAGCGGCGCGGGGGAGAACCTGAGGTACTTCAACACCGCCAACACCGCGCGCGACATGGACCGGATCCGCCAGGCGCTCGGTGAGAGCAAGATCTCTTACTGGGGCCAGTCCTACGGCACCTATCTTGGTGCCGTCTACCGGTCCCTGTTCCCGGACCGGACCGACCGGATGGTCCTGGAAGGCAACGTCAACGCCACCAAGGTGTGGGCCGACGAGGTCGCGGACACCTGGGGCAAGGGCATGGCCGACCGGTTCCCCGACGCGGCCCGTGTCGCCGCGGCGCAGAACGCCACCCTCGGGCTCGGCCGCACCGTCGCGCAGGTGACCCAGACCTACCTCGCCCTGGCCGACCGGCTCGACCGCACGCCGGCACCGGTTCCCGGCACGCCGGCGTCGGTGGACGGCGCGGCGCTGCGCAACGTCACCTACGGCCTGTTGCTGCACAACGAGACCCTTCCGCTGCTCACCCAGTTCTGGAAGGCCGCCGAAGACCTGGCCGGGGGCCACCTCACCGACGCCGATGCCGGCACCCTGAAGCAGGTCTTCGCCGACAGCCCGTCCACCCCGGGCGTCCCGGCCGACAACCAGGCCACCATGTTCTTGGCCCTGGTGTGCGGCGACGCCGCATGGCCCCACGACGTCGACGGCTACGCCGCCCGCACCGCCGCCGACCGGCGGCAGTGGCCGCTCACCGCCGGGATGCCAGCCAACATCTGGGCGTGCGCCTTCTGGCCCAAGCCGGCCGAGCCGCCGGTCGCCGTCACCGCCACCGGCGCTCGCAACACCCTGATCCTGCAGAACCGCCGCGACAACGCCACACCGTGGGAGGGCGCCCTCGGCCTGCACCAGGCGCTGGGGGACAAGTCCGTCCTGGTCGGCGTCGACAACGGCGGGCACTACGTCTACAACGAGGGCAGCGCCTGCGCCGACAAGGCCGCCACGGACTTCCTGACCACCGGCCGCTTGCCGGCCAAGGACGTCTACTGCACGGACGTCAAGCAGAAGTGAGCTGCTGCTGCCGCCGCCGCTGCCACCGCAGATCGGTGGCAGCGGCCTGACGCGGGTGAGCGAGTCCGCATGGCATTGCCCGCTCGGAAAACCGGCGCCTCTGACTTATGTGGGTCGTGGCGCGGGAGGCCATGGCGTGGGAGGCGATGGCGTGGGCGGGTGTGTGGGTGGTGCTGGTGTGAGGTCGGTGCGGTTGGTCTGTGGTTTGACAGTCAAAGGCGTTTCTTACGGCTTCGCGCTGGTGTAAGAAGGATCCGCTGGTGGCGCGGTTCGGTGGGGTGCCGGGGGCTGCGTTGGCGGCCGGCGGTCGTGTGGGGCGCTTAAAGTCAAAATCAAAACCATGGTGAAGGGCCGGCGCCTCCGGCGGGCGCTCTGCAACGGGGGGTGGGGCTGGGTGGCGTTGTCTGCTGGCGGTCGTTGCTTGTGGTCGCCTTCGTCCCGGATCCCTCGTCGCTGTCGTCGCCTGACGGAAGCAGGCCGGTCCGGTGGCGTCCAGCCGCATCACACCTGCTGGCCTGCGGAAACGCCCGGCTGGACACCACCGGCCCGGCCAGCTTGGCTACGCCCGCCGACAGCGACGAGGGATCCGGGACACCACCCCTGTGGTGTGAACGGGGTCGACTCCGGCACGCACACGCGGCGGTGACCATGTGAGCCTGAAGGCGCGGGACCTCTTCCCACAGGTGGGGTGGTCCCGGATCCCTCGTCGCTGTCGGCGGTGCTTGCACAACCATCCCGGACTGGCGGTGTCCGGCCGGACGAGACCGGACCACAGCAGCGTGTGATCCGGCTGGACACCGCCAGGCCGGGATGGTTCCCTCCGGGCGACGACAGCGACGAGGGATCCGGGACGAAGGCGACCACAAGCAGCACCGCAGGAAGACAAGGCCACCCAGCCCCACCCCCCGTTGCAGAGCGCCCGCCGGAGGCGCCGGCCCTTTCACCATGGTTTTGATTTTGACTTTAAGCGCCCCACACGACCGCCGGCCGCCAACGCAGCCCCCGGCACCCCACCGAACCGCGCCACCAGCGGATCCTTCCTAAACCA